>Ga0194112_10005911_pt1 | contig 16332 bp, 14 predicted proteins | sample TA2MahC400mmetaG_FD_146191 | JGI IMG/M metagenome (GOLD analysis project Ga0194112, IMG submission 146191) | Freshwater microbial communities from Lake Tanganyika, Tanzania - TA2015016 Mahale Deep Cast 400m | ecosystem: Environmental > Aquatic > Freshwater > Lake | place: Tanzania: Lake... | reverse complement strand
CCTTGGCGTTTCACCATCTCTCTCAGCGACTGCTTTGTGGCGAAGCGGCCGTATTCCCTATACATCGTTCTCGTATGGACGAGCATCTCATTCCACAGCTGTTTTGAGAGACACAGGTGGGAGCGCATCTGGACGTCCTGCTGTTTCGTGGGATAGATGCGGTACCGGTAGGCCTTCAGCATTACGCCCCCCTCCTGTACCAAGGAGGCGTATATAAGTAGGTCGGCCTTTCATCCCATCGCTAAAAGAAAGGGGTTTCTCGGCGGGTGGTTGCTAAGATTTATTAGCGATTTAGGTGAGATTGATGAAGTTTTTGCCGTTAGTCTTATAAAGCACCTTAAAGTTTTTTAAAACACAAATTCATTTTTCGGAGTGAATGTTTGTGATAAAACCTTCTGTAAGAATTGAAAACGTCGTCGCCTCAGTCACCATGAACCAAAGCATAGATCTCGATGCCATATCGGGGAACGTCCCGGGTGTGGAGTACAACCCGGAGCAGTTCCCCGGACTGGTCTACAGGCTATCCAAGCCGCGCACCGCGACGCTGATCTTCTCCTCTGGGAAGATGGTCTGCACCGGTGCAAAGTCTGAGAAGGAGGTCCACAACGCCGTAAAGAAGATAATAAAGAACCTTAAGGACAGGAACATAGTGATCATAGGGACGCCGGAGATACAGATACAGAACATAGTGGCCTCCGCCAACCTTAATGCTGAGGTCAACCTGGAGAAGGCGGCATTCCTGCTCGACAACGTTATGTACGAACCGGAACAGTTTCCTGGCCTCATCTATAGGATGAACGAGCCCAAGGTGGTTCTCCTTATATTCTCCTCTGGGAAGATGGTCTGCACCGGTGCAAAGCACGAGGACGAGGTAAAGGTTGCGGTGGAGAAGATCCACCAGAAGCTGAAGGATCTGGGGGTCCTCTACGAGGAGTAGAGCGGCTCAGCAGGTCTCCTCAAATTTCTTCTCCTTCAGCATCTCCAGCGCATCCCTGCAGGCGGCTATTGCCGGCGCACCGCCAGCTACAGCCACGCACCTCACGGCGTCAAGGATCTCGGCCTTGGTAGCACCCTTCTTGTAGGCGCCCCGCATGGCGGAGACAACGCACTCCTTGCAGTGCCGCTGGGCGCCCATGGCCATTATTATCAGCATCTTTACCTTTGACGGGAGGGCGCTGTCGTCCTGTATCGTGGAGTCGCAGAACTCGTAGAAGTCCACCAGCCTCGGGTCCATCTCGGCCGCGATACTCATAATTGTGGGAGCGAATCCCATCTTCCTCTTAAACTTATCAGTTAGGGCTTTGGGCATTAAAACCACCAGATGATAATGTGTTGGAGGCGGCATAAATCTTTACTCACTCTTATATACGAAATGCGGGTCTTACTATATAGTCCAGAGTAATGGTGTTGCCATATGGAAGGGGTATTCGTAAGCGATCTCATCCAGCCCGTGAGGGAGAGGGCAAAGTTCCCCAAGCGGGTCTACGTGTTTGACACAACGCTGAGGGACGGGGAGCAGACCCCCGGCGTCTGCTTCACCCTCGAGGAGAAGATGGAGATAGCGAGAAAGCTGGACGAGCTTGGGGTGGACGTGATAGAGGGCGGCTTCCCGGTCAACTCCGAGGAGGAGACCGAGACCATAAAGAGGATCAAGGGTCTGGGGCTCAAGGCCAAGATATGCGGCCTCGCCAGGTGTGTCACCGCTGATGTGGACGCCTGCCTCAAGGCAGACGTGGACAGGGTACACATATTCATAGCCACGTCGGACGTGCACCTCAAGTACAAGCTGAGGATCGACGAGGCTAGGGCGCTGGAGCAGGCCATCGCCGCAACGGACTACGTCAAGGCGCATGGTCTGGAGTGCGAGTTCTCCTGCGAGGACGCCACCAGAACTCCCCTCAAGAGGCTGCTGAAGTTCTACAGGGGCGTGGAGGAGCACGGGGCTGATACCCACAACGTCCCTGACACGGTGGGAGTTATGGAGCCTGAGGCCATGTTCAGCCTCATATCCACGCTGAAGATGGAGCTAAAGAAGCCCATCTCCATGCACTGCCACAACGACTTCGGATTGGCGGTGGCAAACACGCTCGCGGGCGTCAAGGCAGGGGCCTCCCAGATACACACGACGGTGAACGGCCTCGGCGAGAGGGGGGGCAACGCCAGCTTGGAGCAGGCGGTGGCGGCGCTGACCGCGATGTACCGCGTGAAGACGGGCATCAAGCTCGGGCTACTGAAGGAGGTCTCAAAGCTCGTGGAGAGGTTCAGCATGATCAAGCTAACCCCGAACTACCCGATAGTCGGGGACAACGCCTTCGCCCACGAGGCGGGGATACACGTCCACGGCGTACTGGCCAAGGCAGAATGTTACGAGCCGTTCGCGCCGGAGATGGTCGGGCAGAAGAGGAGGATAGTGATGGGGAAGCACACTGGGAAGCACGCGGTGGCCTCTTTTGTGAGGGAGAAGTACAACCTCAGCGACGAACAGATAAGGGCGGTCGTGGAGAGGGTAAGGAACCTCACCGTGAGCAAGAAGAAGATAGTCGAGGGCGACGTCGTGGCAATAGTCGAGGGCGTTCTCGGGAGCGTGCCTGAGTCGGAGAGGGCGGCTGAGCTTGACGAGGTGCTGATCATGACGGGCAATAAGATAACACCGACCGCGTCGGTGCAGCTCACCTTCGATAAATCGAAGAGGGTGGCGGCGGGCGTGGGAACGGGCCCCGTCGACGCGGTGGCCAGGGCCATACAGTCTGCATTGGGCGAGGAGATAAAGCTTCTGAACTACAAACTTGAGGCTATATCGGGCGGGACGGACTCCCTCTGCTCAGTGGAGGTTACCGTCGAGGACAGGAACGGCAAGACGGCAACCGGGCTGGCCATCGGCGGCGATATAGTAATGGCATCCGTGAACGCCCTAATGGAAAGCCTGAACAGAATATACTCCAAGAGAAGGTAAAGTAAGCAAAATAAACAAAAATGTAGGACCCCTCGCAGGGTCCCCCTTATCTTCAGCTCTTAATCGTGCTGGATCAACTGAACATACTGCCGATGCTTTTCCTCAGATCCTCATACCTCTTCATGTCCTGTGAGGAGAGGCTCATGGGTATTGTCTTGATTGCGGCCTCGAAGTGCTTCATCTGGACCTTCTTCGGCTTCATCTCCTCCCTCAGCGCGTTGAGGGCGGCCTCGCGGCAGATGGCCTCTATGTCGGCGCCTGTGTAGCCCTCGGTCTTCTCTGCGAGTATGGGGAACTGGATGTCCTCTGCGATGGGCATCTTCTTGGTGTGTACCTTGAAGATCTCCTCGCGCGCCCTCTTGTCGGGCAGAGGGATGTAGACGTTCCTGTCGAACCTCCCCGGCCTCAGTAGCGCAAGGTCAAGCATGTCAGGCCTGTTGGTGGCGGCTATGACGACCACGTTCTTGAGCGAGACGAGCCCGTCCATCTCCGAGAGAAGCTGGTTCACCATCCGCTCGGTCACGCCAGAATCGTAGTGCGCGCCCCTCTGCGGGGCGATGGAGTCTACCTCGTCGAAGAAGACGACGCACGGGGCGGCCTGCCTCGCCTTCTTGAAGATCTCCCTTATCGCCTTCTCAGACTCCCCGACCCACTTGCTGAGAACCTCCGGTCCCTTGACGCTGATGAAGTTGGCGGAGCTCTCCGTGGCCACAGCCTTCGCGAGCAGCGTCTTACCAGTACCTGGCGGACCGTACAGCAGTATACCCTTTGGCGGCGTTATTCCCATCTGCTCGAAGAGCTCGGGGTGCTTCATGGGGAGCTCCACCATCTCCTGCAGCTGTTTCTTTACATCCTCAAGCCCGCCTACGTCACTCCAGTGCACCTCCGGCACCTCAACATAGACTTCCCGTAAGGCGGACGGTGTAATCTCTTTCATGGCATCATAGAAGTCTGACTTGTTTACTCTGAGGGACTTCAGGACGTTGGCAGGTATCACCTGTTTGTTCAGATCGAGCTTCGGTAGGAAGCGCCTCAGTGCCCTCATTGCCGACTCTCTGCCAAGGGCGGCGAGATCCGCACCGCTGAATCCATGGGTTGTATCGGCTATCTCTTCTATGTTTACGTCCTCGTCTAGGGGCATCCCCCTCACGTGAACCTGGAGGATCTCGCGCCTCCCCTTCTTGTCCGGCATGGGGATGACGATCTCCCTGTCGAACCTTCCTGGTCTCCTGAGCGCAGGGTCGACCGCCTCTGGCCTGTTGGTGGCTGCGATCACTATCACCTGACCCCTAGACTTTAGACCGTCCATGAGGGTGAGGAGCTGGGCGACGACACGCCTCTCCACCTCCCCCGTGACCTCCTCCCTCTTCGGCGCTATGGAGTCTATCTCATCAATGAATATTATGCTCGGGGCGTTCTTCTCGGCGTTGTCAAAGAGCTCCCTGAGTTTGCCCTCCGACTCGCCGTAGTACTTGCTCATTATCTCCGGACCGTTTATGGAGACGAAGTTGGCACCGGACTCGTTGGCGACCGCCTTCGCCAACAGCGTCTTCCCGCACCCAGGTGGACCGTAAAGCATTACGCCCTTGGGCGGCTCGATCCCCAGGTGCTTGAAGAGCTCCGGGTGCTTCATGGGTAGCTCTATCATCTCCCTTATCTTAGCCTTGGCGTCGTCCAGTCCGCCAATGTCCTCGTACGTCACTTGTGGCACAGAGACCTCGGTCTCCTTGACAGGCTCCGCCCTTACAATTATCTCGGTATCCCCGGTGACGTAACCAGACGAGGATGGCTGGATAGATACTACTACGAGCTTCAACGCCTCCCCCAGAACGGGTATCAGGATTATGTCGCCCTTGCTTACCGGTTTGTCCTCGAGCACCTGCAGGACGTAGTCCCCGAAGTCGGAGCTGAACCGTATCGCCTCTGCGGGGGCAAGAGTGACCTTTGATGCGGGCTTGACCTCGGCCTCAGAGATGGTCACGGTCTCGCCCGTGGAGGTTCCGGTGTTGTACCTGAGTATGCCATCCATCCTGATGATATCCAGACCCTCGTCCTCCTCGTAGGCCGGCCAGACTTGGGCCACGGTGGAGCGTTTGCCCTCGATCGACACGAAGTCGCCCGGTCTCAGGCCTAGACGGGCCATGACGTCGCGGCTTACCCTGGCTAGGCTGCGCCCAACATCCCGCTGTGCCCTTGCCTCGGCTACCTTAAGTTCAATATTATCCTTTGTCATCTTGAACACCTGCCCCACATTTATTATAACGGACAGATATATATTTTACTGCGATATATCAGGACAAACGGTTGAGAGGGTGGGGAGCGGTTACTGGGGTTTGGGTATTCTTGTGACGTCCTCCACCGGTTAAAACCGTGGGTCTTCTGGGCACCCATATTTATAATGCTGACCTTCAGATATAATGAGGGGGTCACAATGGAGAGCTTGAAGATTGTCTCCAAGGAGAGGATCGAGAGACTTGCGTGGCTGGCTAAGATAGAGCTCACCGAGAAGGAGAGGGAGGAGCTGACGGTCCAGCTGAACAGGATCCTGGAGGCATTCAAGGTTCTGGACGAACTCGACCTCGAAGACGTCGAGCCCACATACCTCGTGGTTGACGTTACCAACAAGATGCGGGAGAACGTTGAGAGACCCATTATAGGCCAGAAGGAGGCCCTCAAGAACGCCTCGAAGGTGAAGGACGGCTTCTTCGTGGCTCCGAAGATTGTCTGAGGGGAGCGGGGAAATGGGTCTTATCGATCTCACTCTGTTCGAGCTGGTCGAGGCAATCAAGAGTGGCGAGCTGGAGAAGGAGAAGGTCCTAGAGGAGTACAGGGCGCAGATAAAGAGGCACAACGGAAGGCTGAAGGCTTTTATTACCCCCAACGAGAACCCGGAGATACCCTCCGGGGGGAGGCTGGAGGGCGCGCCTGTTGCGATAAAGGACTGCATCTGCACCAAGGGGCTGAGGACGACGTGCGCCTCCAAGATATTGGCAAGCTATGTCCCGCCCTACGACGCGACCGTGGTATCGCGGCTGAAGGAGGCGGGCTCGGTCATAATAGGAAAGACCAATATGGACGAGTTCGCCATGGGCTCCTCCACGGAGAACAGCGGGTTCTTCCCCTCGAGGAACCCGTGGGACCCTACTGCGGTGCCCGGCGGGTCCTCTGGAGGGAGCGCCGTGGCTGTGGCGGCGCGGATGGCGGTGGCTGCCCTCGGGTCTGACACGGGCGGGTCCGTCAGATGCCCCGCCAGCTTCTGTGGCACGGTCGGGCTGAAGACGACCTACGGGCTCATGAGCAGGTACGGGCTGGTGGCCTTCGCCAACAGCCTAGAGCAGATAGGTCCGCTCACCAGGGATGTGAGGGACTGCGCGCTCATAATGAACGTCATTGCGGGTTACGACGAGATGGATGGCACCTCCCTCGAGGTTGCCAAGGAGGACTACATGTCCTATCTTGAGAAGGACGTGAGGGGCATGAGGGTCGGGGTGCCGAGGGAGTTCTTCGGTGAGGGGACCGACGAGACCGTGAGGGAGGAGGTCTGGGACTGCGTCCACATACTGGAGGGAATGGGCGCCACGTGGGAGGAGGCGGAGCTGCCAACGCTCAAGTACGCCCTGCCCACCTACTACCTCACTGCCATGTCCGAGGCGAGCTCGAACCTAGCACGGTACGACGGGATAAGGTACGGGGTGAGGGCGGAGGATGAGGGGATGGACTGGTCCGCGTCATACTCGAAGACGAGGGGCGCGGGATTCGGTAGCGAGGTGAAGAGGAGGATAATCCTCGGAACATTCGCGCTATCCGCCGGCTACTACGAGGGGTACTACCTCAAGGCGCTCAAGGTGAGGACGCTGATGAGGAGGGACTTCGAGAGGCTCTTCAAGCAGTTCGATGTGCTGGTTGGACCCACCGTTCCGACCCCGGCGTTCAAGATCGGGGAGAGGGTCGACGACCCGCTTGCCATGTACATGACGGACATCGACACGGTTACCATAAACCTCGCGGGCATACCCGCGCTCTCGCTGCCCTGCGGCTTCGCGGGAGGGCTACCCGTGGGGCTGCAGATAATGGCGCCGCCCCTGGGCGAAGGGAGGATATTCACGGTAGCGAAGAGGGTGGAGGAGGAGCTTGGGCTCGACCTTAAGCCGCCGCTGGAGGGATCGCGATGACGGCAGAAGAGAGCGACGTCGTGATAGGGATCGAGGTTCACTGCCAGCTGACCAAACTGAAGACGAAGCTCTTCTGCGGCTGCAGCTCGGACTACAGGGGGAAGAAGCCGAATGCCAACACGTGCGTAATATGCCTGGGGCACCCCGGCTCGCTCCCGAAGCCCAACAGGATGGCTGTCGAGTATGCTATAATGACCGGCCTCGCCCTGGGGAGCAACATAAGCCCGAGGACGTCCTTCTACAGGAAGAACTACTTCTACGTGGACATGAGCAAGAACTTTCAGATATCCATGTACGAGACCGGCGGGGCTGCCACGATATGCACCGGAGGGCAGCTCGAGATAAATGTGGGTCCCCAGAGGAAGAAGATCAGGATCACAAGGATGCAACTGGAGGAGGATCCCGCGCGTCTGGTGCACATAGGGCCCATCGACCTCTCCCCTTACACGCTTGTTGATTATAACAGGGCTGGGATGGCCCTTCTCGAGATCGTGACGGAGCCGGGCATGTCCTCGCCCAAGGAGGCTAGGCTCTTCCTGCAGAGGCTCAGGTCCATACTCGAGCACATAGGGGCCTTCGACGGGGGGCTGGAGGGTGCCATGAGGTGCGACGCCAACATCTCCATAAAGGGGAGCACCCGGGTCGAGATAAAGAACATATCCTCGTTCAAGGAGGTGGAGAAGGCGCTCAACTTCGAGGTCTCGAGGCAGAGGGGGATACTCCAGAAGGGGGGGAGGGTTGTGAGGGAGACCCGCCACTGGGACGAGATAAGGAAGGTCACCATCTCCCTCAGGGAGAAGGAGGAGGAGCATGACTACAGGTATTTCCCAGAGCCGGACATAGTCCCCATCGCCATAAGCAAGGAGCAGATAGATCACGTGAGGGTGAGGATGCCCGAGTTGCCGGACGCGAGGGCGGAGAGGTTCGTCCGCGAGTACGGCATCCCCCGCTACGACGCGCAGGTCCTGACGGGCGAGAAGGCGCTGGCGGACTTCTTTGAGACCTGCGCAAGGGAATACGGCGACGCCAAGACCGTCAGCAACTGGGTGATGGGAGACCTCTTGGGAGTGCTACACGACAAGGATCTGGAGCTTGTGGAGGCGAGGATCACACCGGACTCCTTCGCAGAGATGCTGAGGATGATAAAGGAGGGCGAGATAAGCGGAAAGATCGGCAAGATCATACTGCCGGAGCTGGTGACCTCCGGGAAGGGTCCGAGGGAGGTGGTCAAGGAGAAGGGGATGGAGAGGATCGCGGACAGGGACTACCTCGACGCCGTGGTAACGGAGGTCTTCAACGAGGACAGTGAGGCTGTCGAGGACGCCCTGGAGGACGACAACGCAGTGAACTTCCTGATAGGCCAGGTGATGAGAAAGACTAGGGGGAAGGGCGATCCACAGATGGTAAACAATGCCGTCAGGGAAAGGATAATGAAGATGAGAAAGGGCGGGCAGTAGACCGCCGTAGAAAGGTTAACCTAGTCATTTGCGGTGGCTCTTTCCTCTAGAGAATCCTGCATCAAACGCCCTCAGGTTCTGCTCCAGCGCCCTCGGTATGTTCTCCCTTATCGCATCCTTCAGCGCCAATTCCGAGAAGGGAAGGATTCCCAGCCCGGCGAGCATGCCGAGGACTATGCTGCAGTGGAGTCAGAAAGTCTTTGGCAACCTTTTCCCTAAACCTGATGGGGTATCTCTTGAGGTACTCCCCTAACTTCTTTTTATCTATTCGTTCTTTGAAACCCTCTGACATATCATCCCTCATCTCTCGAAAGTACACCATGTCTATCAGCGTCTTTTCAACATCGCTCACCGGAAGGAGGAAACCGCCGCTTGCAACATATTCGTAGCCGAAGAAGTGCTTTGGGGAGATCCTCCTGACCCACACGTTTTGTCCCAGAACCTCTCTTACACCCGGCCGTAGTTTTCGTGTCGTTATGACTATTGGGTTCGTCTCTTGTTCCCAGAGGTTGTGGAAGCTCATGGCATCCTGCAGGCCGATGTATGCGGGCCTCAGGCAGTAGACCGCCAAGGAGGGGTCTTCGTGCGCCGTGTAATAGCCCCTGGTTATCCTGCGTACCTCCCCCCTCCTCAGGAGGTGGTTCACGATTACATGGGCGTAGTTTTTATTGGGGGCGAGCGCCGAGATCGAGCCTATGCTCGCGACCGGGGTCCTCCCGAGGTACTCCCTAATTTTACTCACGTACTTACCTCTCACGCTGCCCACCTCCGCAGGTATTCGACAATGTCCTCCTTGGACGGGATTGCGCCAAACATGATGAGGGCTTTGAGTTCTCCCTCGTCCACCGGATCACTAAAGTTCTGCAGGAGTCTTGCGAGCACCGGCTTCACTCCCTCGGCGACCTGCACGTGTCTCAGCATGAAGAAGATGTCGTAGAGGTCCCGGACCTTCCTCCTCTTGAGGTAGGCCTCGATCTTCTCGGCGACCATCTCCTCTGGCAGCAAGGTGAAGACGTTGAGTAAGATTCCTTCATAGGTTTCGTACTCTTTCACCACGCCCTCTACACATTTGAACAGGGCCTCGAACCTTACCTCAACCCCGCCGAGGCTCAGCACGGAGTAAAGGGAATTCTTCGTCGTCCTCCTTTTGACAGTCTCGAAACCAGCTCTCTTCAACTCCTCGAAGAACCTCTCGGTTCTTGCAGGATCCCTTTCAATGTACGCGTCCACATCCTCAGAAAATCTGTTTCCGGAGTAGCACCGCCATATCGAGGTTCCGCCGTGGATGACGGCGCGGGAGAAGACCCTGTATAAGGTTTCCACGATGATGTCCTGTAGCCTCGCGATCTTCTTGTGCTCTTCTCTTCTCATTCTCCAGTGTAGCGGAACTCGCCTTTCCTGTATTTTTACCCCCTCCCTAATATTAGATTAACCAAACTTATAAATAATTATAATTTTGGTTGACTACATGCCAAAAAGCCATGGCGGACCGGACGGGATTGAGTAAAGGGGAAGGCCGCAGTTTTGCTAGCCCTCGCCGGCGTAGCTCTTTCCTATGGTGACACCTGCCTCGAAGGCCCTCAGGTTCTGCTCCAGCGCCCTCGGTATGTTCTCCCTTATCGCATCCTTCAGCGCCAATTCCGAGAAGGGAAGGATTCCCAGCCCGGCAAGAACGCCGAGGACCACAATGTTGGCGGCTATGGGGATCCCGGCCTCCTCCGCGACCTTCGTGGCGTCAAGCGTAACGATCTTCCTCGAGGCCTTGCCTATCACCGCAAGGATCTCCTCAAGCCTTGGGTACTGTGCCTTGCCCGTGTTTACCTCGACGGGATAGATCGGCCTCGTGCTGAGTATGACGGTCCCGCTGGGTCTGAGGAACCTCGAGGTCGCCCTGAGCGCCTCCATGGGCTCCAGCCCCACAACGATGTCGGACCTGTGCTCCTCGACCATGCTCCCGTAGATCTCCCTCCCGATCCTTACGTGGCTGAGGACTGGTCCGCCCCTCTGGGCGATGCCGTAGACGTCCGAGACCCTCGCCCTGTAGCCGGCCTTCACTGCGGCCGTGCCGAGGATCAGGGCGCCCCTGACGTTTCCCTGTCCCCCAACGCCGGCGAGGATGATGTTCAGTTCCTCACCGTCCTTCATGTCATTCAACTCCTGTCCCCTCCCTTAACCTGCCCCCTGGCTATTGCACCCTGAGGGCAGACGTCAATGCAGACGCCGCAGTCCATGCACGCGAGCGGATCGATGAAGGACCTCTTCCTCTCCCTATCGAAGCCCATGGCAGGGCAACCGAAGGCAGCCACGCAGGTCCTGCACCCGATGCACTTCTCCTCATCCACGACGCAGGGCACAATCTCCTGTCCGGTCCTCCTCAACTTTCTGAGGTACTCCTGGGAGCAGAGCCTCCTGAATATCACCACGGCAGGCCCGTTGAACCGCAGGGCGTCCTCCATGGCTGCCACGCTGCTCTTCATGTCGTACGGGTCCACTATTCTGATGAACTCGATACCGCAGGCCTTTGAGATCTCCTCTATGGAGACCCTCTTCGTAGGCTTGTGGGTCGCTGTCTCTCCGCAGCCGGGGTGGGGCTGGTACCCGGTCATTGCCGTCACCTCGTTGTCCAGCACCATGACCTTAATGTTGGCCTGGTTGAACGTGGCGTTGATGAGGGCGGGTATCCCTGCGTGGTAGAAGGTGGAGTCCCCTATGGTGGCTAGCACAGGATCCTTGAAACCAGCATCAGCTATGCCGTTGGCGACTCCTATGCTTCCGCCCATGCAGAAGACATCCTGCATGAACTTGAGCGGAGGGTACATACCCAGCGTGTAGCAGCCGATGTCACCCATGGCTATGTACCTGGCGTTCGCGACGGTCCGGGTGGCCTTCTTTGCGGCGTAGTACGCGGCCCTGTGGGGGCAGCCGGCGCACATGGTGAGGATCCTCGGCGTGAGAAGCCTTGACGTAGCATCCATGACCTCCGCCTTCTCTGGCGGAACGGTTTCGGGATCGAGCTTCAGCATGCCGGATAGGAACTTATCCACGGTGGAGTAATTGAGCTCCCCGGTTCGTGGAAGGTGACCGGTGAGCTTGCCGTATATCTTGAGGGACGGCCTCAGGTCCTTAGCCAGTGCGGTCAGGTGCCGCTCTATGAACGGCTCCCCCTCCTCCACCACGACTATCTCCTTGAAGTCCTTGGCAAAGTCCGAGACTGTCCTCTCTGGGAAGGGGTTCGTGAGACCGAGTTTTAGCAACGCTACCTTGCCCCTGAGGCCTCTCCTCTTCAGGTAGTCGAGGACGTAGTTGGCCGGGGCAGAGGACGTGATTATCCCTACCTTTTTGGCGCGTTTGGAGCACCTCTCCACTAAAAATAGCCCCTTCCTCACCGCGACCTCCTCCACCCTCCTCAGCTTCTCGTGAAGGATGGCGTGCATCTCTGGGATTACCTTCGGACCCACTATCCCGTCCCCAAGAACGAAGTTTGAGTAGTAGTCGTCGTGGAACTTCGGCTCAGTCGGGTGCCTCTCGACCTTTCCCAGAACGACATCCCCCCTCGAGTGGCAGATCCTCGTCACGAGGCGGAGCATCACGGGCAGGCGGATCTCCTCGGAGATCTCCAGAGCCAGGCAGACGTAATCCTTTGCCTCCTGGACGTCGGATGGCTCGAGTGCTGGAATTTCAGCCATAAGCGCCAGGTACCTGTTGTCCTGCTCGTTGGCAGAGCTGTGCCCAGACGGGTCGTCTGCAGACACGAGGAGGAGACCTGCATTGAACCCGTGGTAGACGGCGTGCATCAGCGGGTCCACTATCCAGTTTCCGCCGATGTGCTTCATGGACGCCAGGCTCCTCTTCCCGAAGAGCGCCCCGCCTATGGCAACCTCAAAGGCCACCATCTCGTTCGTCGACCACTGGACGTGCATCCCCACCTCGTCGGCCACGAGTGCCAGTGTATCGACGATCTCCGAGGCAGGAGTGCCCGGGTAGGAGGCGACCACCTCGATGTTGGACTCCACGGCACCCCTCGCTATGGCCTCGTTTCCTAGGAGGAGGACGCGCTCGCCAGGAAGCCCCTTGGCTATGGGATGGGTCATGGATAGCACCTCAGATAATATCGTAATTAGAAAGGCGGATCGATATTAAAGTTTGTTGGGTAGGGGGTTTTGGCCTTGCGTTGCTTCAGCTCCGACGTAGGTGACATCCTCCCCAGCCTGAGGTCCGGGGCTTCCCGCCGGAATAGTTAACGCGAATATGATTTGCGTGTTCCATCGTTAAAAAGGAGATGCCAGACAAAGGTTTTTAATGTCATCGCCCGTATCATAAATGATGGTCGCTATGGCAAGGGAGATCGTGCAGAGGGGCATGGAGAGGGGGTGGCTCCTTGAGCCGGAGGCGAAGGAGCTCTGCAGGGCCTACGGACTCCCGGTGGGAGAGTGGAGGGTGGTCAAGACGGTGGAGGAGGCGAGGGCCGCAGGCAAGGAGATTGGGTACCCCCTCGTCATGAAGATAGTCTCCCCTGACGTCATTCACAAGTCGGACGTGGGCGGCGTAATACTCAACATAAAGACCGGGTCCGAGGCGGAGGACGCCTTCAGGAAGATGGGGGGGATCAGGAGGAGGATGGGGTGCAGGCTTGAGGGTGCCCTGATGGAGAGGATGGCGCCGCAGGGGACGGAGACGATAATAGGGGCAAAGAGGGACCCCCAGTTCGGTCCGGTTATCCTCTTCGGTCTGGGGGGCATATTCGTGGAGGTCTTCAAGGACGTCTCCTTCAGGGTCGCCCCGATAACGAGGGAGGGCGCCATGGACATGATCACGGAGCTGAGGGCGTACCCCATCCTCAAGGGGGTAAGGGGGAGAGGGCCGTCGGACACCGAGGGCATTGTGGACTCGCTGCTGAAGGTCTCCTCCATGATGATGGACGTGGTGGAGATAAGGGAGCTGGACCTGAACCCGACGATAGTCTACGAGAAGGGCTGCAGGATAGTTGATGCGAGGGTAATACTGAAGTAGGTGCAACGGTTTGGGTCTGAGGCTGGACGTTCTGGCGGTGGGGAACATAAACGTGGACATGTCGTTCTTTATGGAGGGCATGCCGGAGCCGGATGACGAGACGTTTGCAAGGGACTTTGCCGTTTTCCAAGGCGGTTCGGCAGCAAACTTCGCCGTGGGTGTTGCCAGGCTGGGGCTGAGGACGGGCATCCTCGGGTGCGTCGGCGCAGACCCTTTGGGCAGAGAGGCGCTCAGGCTCTTGAGGAAGGAGAATGTCTTGACGGACTCCGTGAGGGTTTCCAAGAGGAGGCGTACGGGAACGGTGTGCGTCCTCGTGGAGGAGGGTGGGGTAAGGAGGATGATAGCCTACAGGGGCGCGAACGAGGAGCTCAGGCTCCTTGTGAGGAGGGAGATCCCCCAGGCCAAGTTCGTCCAGCTCTGCAACGTCAGCAGAGAGGTCCTTGGAGCGGTGCTGATGAGGAAGGGGGAGGATAAGGTTATACTGGACCCCGGCGGAGGATCCAAGGATTTTAGGATCGAGGACCTGAGGGGCGTGGATCTTCTCTTCGTGAATGAGTTGGAGTGCAGGAACCTGACCAACGCGGATTATGAGAGGGGATCCGAGATCCTTTCAGAGCATGTGGGTACGGTGGTCGTGAAGCTTGGCAGCAGGGGTGCATTCATGAGGGAGGGTGAGGAGAGCGCCTATCAGGAGGCATTCCCGGTAAAAGTGGTGGACACGACCGGGGCAGGAGATGCCTTCAACGCAGGGTTCGTCGCGGCACTCTGCAGTGGAAGGAGCGGAAATGATTGTCTATTATGGGGGAACGGTGTTGCCGCGCTCAAGATACGGAGCAAGGGGGCAAGGACGGGGCTGCCCACGTTAAAAGATCTCGCTACCTTTCTCCGCGAGAGAAAATCCTAACGAAACGTAGGATTGAGTGACCTCCTCCCACAGCCTGAGGGCTGGGGCCTCCACTTTTCCTGCCGGTTGCCCCCTCACGGCCTCTGCTCGGAGGGCGTTTCGTGGAATTTTCGGTTCCTGCCTCACCGGCCAGACTCGATCCCCGCTCCGAGGAGTAGGTTACGGAGGTCCTGATCTCCACGGGCATATATTCGGGGTAGCCCTTTCCCTACTTGATCAACTTTTGGGCTGGGGTGGATAAAAAGTTACGGCTTTCATCCCCAGCCTGAAGGATGGGGGCTTCCCGCCGACTAAGTTAAAACTTAACAAAAATAAAAAAGAAAAAAAGGAAAGGGTGTTTATTTCGCTATCTTCCTGTAGACCAGGATGACAGCGATTACTGCGATTATTATGCCAACGAATGCTAGCGCGTAGAACGCTGGTAGTTGTGCAACTGTTGCCTGTAGTGCGGTAACGCTTGTCTGTAGTGCGGTAACGCTTGTCTGGAGACTGCTTGCGGTAGTCTGTAATGTAGTCACCGTTGTAGTTATGGCCTGCAGCTGAGTTACCGTAGTTGTCAGCGAGTTGAGACTGGTCTGGAGCGATGCTATCGTAGTGTTCATGCTGGTAATTTGTGTGTTCAGCGTGTTGATCTGGCTCTGCAGATCGGCGATCTTGTCCTCAAGGCTCGCAAGGGTTATCGTGCCGACGTTGGTTGTACCAATCGCGGCGGTAACCGTTGCGGTGTAGCTGTAGTAGTTTGCCTTTGAAACCCTCAGCGTGTAGTCGCCTGGGGTGGCTAGGGAGACGGTGAATGCGCCCGTGGCTGATGTCGCAACAGATGCCGTACCGACGGTGACGGTGGCGCCGGACACTGCCGCGCCAGCCGCGTCAACGACCGTGCCGGTAACGACTACCACCTGCTGGATTGTGACCGTGGTGCTTACTGTCGTAACACCCATGAATGCCTTCACGGTGTACGTGCCAAGTATCCACTGCCCTGTCGGCATTCCTGCCGGCGTGGCGAATGTCATGGACCACGTTCCGTCCACCGCCGAGGTCACGTAGTCTATGGCGACGAGCTGGTTGTTCGGGTTCAGCAACTGCACCGTTACATCGGTGCTGCTGACCGCGGTGCCCGAGACGCTGATGGTTTCACCCGGTGCGTACGAAGCCTTGTCGGTTGTCACGGTAAGGTTGGCAGCCATGCTCACTGGTGCAATCAATAGTATAGCGAATACGCTAAGGAAAAAGGTAAGGGTGAGTGTTCTGGATCGCATCGTACATCACCCTCACGCTACGGTCAGAGTCGCAGACAATTTGTCAGAGTATGGTGTGGGTTCAGCGAGTGTCTTCACAACCAGAACCTCTACGGTGTAGTCGCCAGCAACAGTGGGCGTCCAGCTCACGGCCTGGGTCAGCGCCAGACCCGGCGTAAGCGTGCCGGATACCCAGCTGATGAAGATCACAACACCCGCAGAGTCCTTCACCTGGAAGATGGCTGTGAACGTCTTGTTTACAGCGTCGACGTTCTCTATGGTTGCTTGTAGACCGACCGCTATGCCGACCGTTCCGCTGGTCACCGTGGCTCCTGTGTTGGGGTCAACGAAGGCTTGGGCGCTGGCTGGAACCGGTCTCGCGACCGGGACTCCGACTATGGCTGTTCCTGTGAAGTCCTTGGACTTCCCTGTCGTTGCATAGTCGGCAGGCAGCTTGTCTGTGAAGGTCGCTGTCAGGGTGTCGCCGACTGCTGCGTAGACCTTGCCTGTGGCGATGGAGCTTGAGACCTGCACATTGCCCTCGAAGATGCCGGTGTTGACGTCCGTCTCGGTCAGCGTGATTGCCTGACCGACTGGG
>Ga0194112_10005898_pt1 | contig 16356 bp, 14 predicted proteins | sample TA2MahC400mmetaG_FD_146191 | JGI IMG/M metagenome (GOLD analysis project Ga0194112, IMG submission 146191) | Freshwater microbial communities from Lake Tanganyika, Tanzania - TA2015016 Mahale Deep Cast 400m | ecosystem: Environmental > Aquatic > Freshwater > Lake | place: Tanzania: Lake... | reverse complement strand
TTAGAAGATTGGGTTAAAGCAAAATTAAATCATGCTTGTGACTATGTGGCTACTGTCAGAGATTATTTGAAGTTCTATAGTGATGAAAAAGAAGCCGGCGCATCAGATGAAAAATTATGTAAAAAAAATAAATTGATTAAAGAGTTTAATAGTAGTATGGCTATGGGTGCATTAAAACAACTTAATAGTGACGCAAAAGAATTAGAAAGTATGTTGCAACCAACTACTCAATTGGATGATTGGGTAAAGGCTAAATTGAATTTGGCAGGTGAATATCTTGATGATGTATATCATCATTTGGATCATTTTGGACCGCAAGGACGTAACTTGGATGAAATTTTATATCTAACCGGAAAACACATTCCAACAGATGAACCTTTGGATGATTATCAAAGACCGGCTTTACTAAAATTGTTAGCAAAATTAAAAGGTGAATTAAAGAAAGAAAGTTATTATGATGATAAAAAATTAGCGAGAATGATGAGAGATAAGATTAAAGAAGCTGTAATGAATCCATCTTTTAAATTGAATATGATGAATTTAAAAAACTTAGATACCGATAAATTGGAGAAAATGATTCTTACTAGACAGAAAACAAAAGAAAAAAAACAACCAATCGTAATTAAACATGGATATTGGATTGATACTGATGGCAAAATTATTAAAGTAAATGATCATGAAAAATGGGCGAAAGAAAAATATCCATCCTCGTCAAATCCAAAATTAGAAGCTTTCAAAAACGGGTATGTAAGAATGGTATATGATGATACCAGAAATAAATATGATTTTCAAAATATGGAAGACGGTTCTTGGGAGCCAAGAGGAAATTCGATTTTAGGTATTCCGCCCGTAAATTCAAAAATAGAACTAGCAATCATTCAATTTATGAAAGAAAAAGATATATCAGAATCTTCGTGGAAAGGTGAGGAAGAAAGAAGTCAAGATATTGAAAGACAACGAAGTATGTCTTGGCCAACTGATACAAAAATATGGATTACTCCAAAAGGAACCGTTGAAGTTGTAAAATATCAAAAGCATGAAGATTGGATTAAACATAATGATTCATCTTTGATTGGTTATGGTCCTGATGCAACTTATCTCAATGCTATCAAAAAAGGATACATCAAAGGTTCTATTCAATATGGAATGATGAGTTTATCAAATTTAGAAAATTATAATTTTTCATTAAGAGGAGGCGAAGACACTCCTCCAGTTTCTACGAAAATAAAAGACGCTTTGGTAAAATTTATAGAAGAAAAGAATATACAAATAATTTCATCGGGAGGTGGCGGCCGGTCATTTTTTGATAAACACACACTTGAACCAACTGGATCTAAATTGCCAGATGATTTAGATGAATCAACTGAAAATCCAGTAAGTGATTTGGAAATTACAAAGAAATATATTCAATATGCAAAAAATACCATTAAGTATTTGGAAATATTGAAGGCAATAAAAGATAAATTCCGTAGAAAAGATGATATAAGTAAAGCAATAAGAATTGCTGCAGAAAACCAAAATATTGACCCAAATTATATCACATTAAGTGCAGTGAAGAGTATTTTGATAGGATTGGGTGAAAGAAACAATTTTACCAATTTGAATCCATCTGATAGAGTGATTGCAATGAAATTGCAAGGATTATCATCTGTCACATTAAGTCATAATGATGGAATTTTAATAAAAATACTTGATTTGCTTGAATCCAATCATTTGGATGAAGATTTAAAGAAAACATTAGGAGCACTTGGAGTAGCAGGTTCACTTGCACTTGGTTCTTTGGGAATTGGTCAAGGTCAAGCTGCTACACCAGCTGTGAATAAACAAGTCGCAAAAGTTCAAAAAGTCGCAAAAAACATCGATAAATCTTCATTGAGACCCGATGAAGTTAAACTTTTGGGTGGAAGACTATCTGATTATATTGGTCAGTGGGAAGGTAAACGTAAATCTGTATATTTAGACACCGAAAATAAGCCTACAATCGGTATTGGACACTATTTGACAAATACACAACAAGATCGTGACTTGTTCAAATCATTGTTTGGTAACAGCGTAAACTATGATGCTGTGTTGAAAGGTAAACAAAAGTTGACCGATGATCAAATCGAGAGACTGTTTAATGTCGATGTAAAGGTTAAAGAAAGATTGGCAAATAAGAAGATTGGTAAATTTAGTGGATTGCCTCAATACATAAAGAATGCTATAATAAATGCGTTATATAGAGGTGACTTGGGACCTGCCACAGTAACATTGATTAATAATGGTGATTGGGAAGGTGCATCTAAAGAATATTTGAATCATACAAATGCAAGAAGTGGACCTGACCAAATTAAACGTAGAATGAAGACAAATGCTTTAGCATTCAGTCATTTTGGAGAACAAAATTCTCAAAAGTAAAAGAAAACTCGGTTTGTTAATATGGAGGAATGGCCATCAATAGGAAGTGGGATGTTGGGACATATATCAATGCAAATACCGGTCTCAACAAAAGTCCCAGATTTTGATCCGGTTGCGTTAATGGTCAAAAGAAAACAACAACAAGATAATCCAGAAAATATTTCGGTTATAAACTATGACGAAAATGAAATAAATGAACTGGAATCTTTTTGTCGTAAATATGGTATTTTGGGATTCGATTGTGGTAAAATGAATCCCAAAACAGCTTTAAGAATGCTTAAAATGAGGATGGGTGTTCCTTTAGAGGATAATGTATCTGAAAACAAAATCAAAACCTTATTAAAAGGTTAAGATGTCCATTGTGCAATTGGGGTTCTTACCCATTTACTGTTAGTATATATATAAATAAAATTATTATCGAATCTTATTTCGCCTGGTTGACCAAAATTGGTAGGATTTGTAGGTGCTGAACCAGTATTATTTATATTAAAGTATATAAAAGAACCTGTTTGACCACTGAAAGAACCAGTTGCAGTATAACTCCCAGTCAAGTTTTTACTATTAATCCACACACTACCACTTTTGACCAATAAGTCGCCATAACTACTACTTGTAGTATTATCAATTACATTATGTGCTTCTCCTAATTCAATACCATTGTCGATTCTTACATAAATGGTTCCATTAGGTTCAATTTTTATTGCTTGTCCTAACTTTACTCCATATAAAGGTGCGGTAGGCGATACATTTGTATATGTTCCGCTGCTTGATAGATATAATAAATCGCCACTTGTAAAATTGGAAGTATTAACGCCTGTTAAATATCCTTCCGTTATTACATAACCAAATGCATCAATTGCAAATTGTTCGTTTGTAAATCCGAGTGTATTTGCCGAATTACTTTCATTTGTAAAATTTGCTAAACTTATTTTACCAAAATTTGAAACGTTGTCAACACCGGTAATTCTTACAACTGTTCCTTTTGGCAATATTTGACCGCTATCATTTTTAACATATACAAGTATATCTTGTGCATTTTGTGCCGATGTAGCGATTGATGCGGTTGCAGCATAACTTGATGATATTGTATAACTTGATGTAATTGAGTAACTAGAGCTTATAGAATAACTCGCAGAAGGGGCAAACGCGGAACTTAAAGAATAACTAGCAGTCAATGCGTAACTTGCTGATGGAACGGTTATACTATTAAAGAAATCTGTTAAACTTATTTGTTTACTTGTTCCTGTATAAAAATCAGACGTATCACTTACATCTATTATATAAATAATATCGTCAAATGATGCGGTGTGTAATATTGGTAAATCCGTAATTCTCATTATGTATAAATATCAAATACTAATTATAAATCGATAGCAAAACCCCATTGATCGTTAAAAATAGTGGTTCCATTCTCAAATGAAGCGGTAATCCATATATCTTTAGAAGCTTTTAATACAGTATCAGAAGCATTAAATAATTTTGGTAGGTTATAATTGCTTGCGGTATCATAAGTATAATATGGCCAATTTCTTGTGACGAAACTAGCTCTATATGGAATGTTATAATCCATATTATCTTTATACCGTTCAGATTGATGTCTACTAATTACTGTAAATTGCAAATCATCTGTATAATCGATAATGCTTTGAGTAACTACACTGCCAGATAATGTGAATATTACATTGATTTCTCTGACATAATTTTTCAAAGATGTCGGATTAAAATTGATTCTGGATGATGATTCATCTGATACAGGCGACAATCCCCCAAATTGATTTATTTGTTCAGATAACACTTCGGAACTTTCCGTTACAAAATTTCCAATTGAATTTTTATTATTTGATACATCACTTTCACCTAATTGATGAGTCAATTCAAATGATATTGACATCGAGGAATTGTTAAATACACCGCCCAATTCGTTTCCAATTGTTATATCTACATCTTGATTTACAATTTGAACAGATGATGAATCTTTGGTTATATTTGTTATTCTATTGGTATTATTTACATTTTCAATTGATGAAGAATCAGTTGTGATTGTTCCAATTGTAATATTATTATTAACATTCTCTATTGATGACAAATCAGTAGTAAGATTTCCAATAGTAATGTTATTATTAACAATTTCTATCGAAGATGAATCTATAGTAATATTACTCAATCTTTCATTAACAGTAACTTTATTTGAATATGTATCAAGTAAACTTAGATTGCTTATAGACGAAGTATTATTTACCAATTCAATTTCCACGTTATTTGTTGAAATTGAAGATAAAGTATTTTTTTCAGAAATTTTATCTACAACTACATCAAAATATTCTAATTTATTTAGATTTAAATTTGAAGAAGCTTTATCAATTTCCGATTGAAAATTCTCAACTTTTAATGTTATTTGTTCTTGACCCAAATCAACAACATAATCATTCAATTCTATATTTTTTAATGAATCTGTATTAACACCATTATCAATTTCTGATATAAATGTATCTATATTTTTTAAAGATGGTTTATTATCTGATATGTCCAAAGGTAACGATAACAATTCGACATCTTTTAGTACACCAATATTTACGCCTTTATCTATTTCAGTTGAAAATATATCAACTGTTTTTAAAGACGAACTAACTGTAGTTTTGTTAATTTCGGTTAAATATTCATCTACAGATTTTAATGTTTGATTGTTTAGAGATTTATCAATTTCCGTTTCAAACTGAGTTAATTCTGATAATCTTTCATTAACATTTGATTTATCTACCTCAGACTCAATTATTTCTAATTTTGATAATCTTTCGTTTGTACTTGACTTATCAACTTCGGATTCTAATTTGTTTACAGAAGATAATCTTTCGTTTATAATTGATTTATCCACCTCGGATTCAATTATTTCTAATTTTGATAATACCTCATTTATATTTGATTTATCAATCTCAGTTTCAAATTGAGTCACGTTTGATAATTTTATATTAATCGTAGACTTATCAACCTCTGTTTCAATGTTATCAACTGATTTTAATTTTATATTAATTGATGATTTATCAATTTCCGACTCTTCTAAAATTATTTTGCTTAAATTATTTCTGTTAACTGATTTATCAACTTCTGATTCTGATAAAATGATTTCTGATAATTTTATATTATTACTTCCAGAATCGATAGAAGCTAGATTTAAATTCACATCGTTTAATGATACGATGTTTTTAGTTGTATCTATTGGTTGATTGATTAATTCTGTTGATTTTAATACACCTGATACATTAGATTTATCTATTTCTGATAATATATAATCCGCAGATTTTAATTTTATATTTATTGACGATTTATCAATTTCTGATTCTAGTAAAGATGGTTCAGAAGTAATATTTCCATAAGATATATCTGTTGGAACCGAATAATAATCAACGCTTTTGAGAGAACCTGTATTTTTTGACGTATCTACACTAACCGGAATTAAATCCGTTGATTTAATAGAATAATATTGTGTAGCATCATTAGCTATACTTTGTTCAAAGCTTATGTTTGAAATACGTTCATTGGAAAATGAACGATCTATATTTGGATCTAAAGTATATGATACTTGATTTAATGTAACATCTAACGAACCGGTATCATTTACCTTCGCTTTTTTAATCAATCCATACGATCTTCTAAAATAGGAGACTGGTATTGATACTATCTTTTTTAGAAGACTGTTATAATATATCCTCACATATTATAAATAGGAAACTTATAACTAGATCCACTCAGATTTATAATTGCATAACCAACTTGTGCACCTGCTGTGGGACTTGATGATTGAAAGAAATCTAAACTAGCAGATACGCCCGTGAAGTTACTGTTTATTTTGTGAAAAGCTTCACGAACGGTATCTGCGTTATCAGTATTCGCTTTAGATCCCGAGTTTACTAATTGAAACATAACAATTCATATATTAGGTTGCTCTGCCCCATGTATATTTCAATACAACTTTCAATGAATAGTCTTTTGATTTTTCATTTGGTGTATTCATTACATATATATATCCATTATACTTAGCAGCATCAGTCATTTTAGATTGTTCCAATAATATACTAGTAGGACCAACCCCAATTGTCTTCCATAATGGATAATTATTTGTTGACCAATAACTTGATGAATTAATATCCTCATTATTACCTAATAAGTTATTAAATATAGCATATTTTTCTCTTGTATATGTGCCTGGTACATATGGAACTAATAAAGTTGGAACTTCAACTGAATTTACTTTACTTGATGTGTTACTCGATCTATCTACACATGAATTAAAGGCAACAGCTGAACCCGTGTGAGTTGATAAGAATACATTTGTTCCTCTTACCCAATAATTTGAAAGATGTTTAATTGTGCCAGGGAAGTTACTTGATGATATATAAGGATTCCAATCATCCCAATATGTAAATGATGATGGTATGGGTCTGTTGCCAACATAGTTTACATCAAATTCTTTTCCTTTGAAATAACTCCGTGATGGTTCATAGGCGGATGCGGTTCCTGTTCCACCTGGAACTGCATATTTTGATGGATAATATACATAGGACAAACTTCCACTAGTTTGCATAGATACATCATAAAATCCATCAGTAAATAAATTAGTATTATGTAATCTATCACTTGCAACCGGTGTATCGCCATTTGAACTTAGTGTTCCCAATTTACAATATGGTGTCCACAAATTATCTAATTTTGGAATTTTATCATCTCCAGTTGCATAGAATGCTAAATCATTATCATTTATATCAGTTGTTGGATTTGCTCGTATATCAATTTTGTCATATCTTTTATCTATAGTAAGTTGACTATTCATCCACATTGGGAAGGTGTCTCCTGCGAAATAATAAATAGAAGAACTGCCTAATGCCAATATTCCACCGTAAATCATATCTGTAGTAAAGTAATTTCTTGGCAAATATTTATTGGCATACGGAACACAGAAACTTCCACTATATTTTCCGCCTTCGATTGTTAAACTTTGAGATATGCCCGCGTCAAGTAATGGAAAAATATTTTCGTAACCAACACTATATTCTCTCAAAGGTCCGATTGCTTTAAACGGATTTTGTTCATACGATGACGTATTACCTGAAGCAGTTGGATAATAATTTACATTTGCACCATTATACCATCTATTTACGAATCCATATCCGGGACCAAAATTTAAACCACCAGGTGCAAATGCTTCGTTACAAAAACCGCCTTCATCAATTGGTATAGCCAAACCACTGCCACTATCAACACCGCACAATCCTACTTTTTGTATTGCTTCTCTATCAAGAGAACCAGATGTCCATCCAGTAAATATAGGATATGGATTTGGTATTACTCCACCTGAACTTCCTGTTGTTGGGTTTAAATTTACACGAAGTTCGTAAGCTACACGCATGAATTGACCAGCATGCAAACTCATCGTTGGTAGAAAACGAATTTTACTGAACAATTCAGTAGCAGCAGGCGATTCTTTAAATCCCACTTCGGTATAACTTGTATCTTCTTTTTCTTTATAAAAATCAAATGTTCTAAACATTCTTACGGTACTGCCTGATATTTTGTGACCGCAATTTCCTTCGCCTGGTAAATAAAATGCATGAATTTTCTTTGGTCTTTTCAACATTTTTTCAGAATAAGAAGCAGTCAAAGGATCCATATCAGTATATGGATAATCACCGATTAAACAAAACTGGAAAGTTTGTGCCCATGGCATATATGCAATTTTATCTAATCCACAGTTTAAAATGGTGTTTGGTTTCCATCCGGTCGAATATGCTTCACTAATGTTACCGTCTGCATCTGGTTCCATGATAGATGCTTTATAAAACCCTTGAACAGTTCTGTGTAATGATAGTGTCTGAGTTTTTTCGACAGTTTGATTATTTGTTGGTCTTGCTGCAAATGATTCCATGTTCATAAGAAAAATAATTTAACTATTCTATAAATATATAAGTATTTTCAATTATGTATTAAAATTTAGATTATGTTACTCATAAAGAGGGAAATATTTTCGTCCAAATCCCTCGATAGATATAGGAACCCATCCCCAGAACGTTTTGTTGTTTGGTCCTGATACATCTGGTCCTATGCCGCCACCACATAATGTTCCTATAAATGCATTTGGATTGTTAAGTTGATCTCCATTTATTCCTATATCTCCTTCTCCAATAACATATAAATTAGATACCACTGTTTTATTTTCCAAACCAGGTGTATTTAAATCTGTAACGATACCTGCAAATTTCTTTTCTGGGAAAAGTGCTGATGGAACGTTATAATATACGAATGTCAACAATATTTCTTGTCCTGACATCATTTCTAATGTTCCAATTTGTTCGATTGAACTACTTCCAAATCCAGAGGTTCCTACCCATTCTATACTTTCATATGGCATGAATGTTACTTTATTAGGAACTGATCCTGATGAAACTAATCTTACAGTAAATGAACTTTGTTCTGTAGACGAACTGATATATACATTTAAATCATTATTGGTGTGAACGTGCCAATAACCATAATTAGAAGAACATGTTATTGCTGAAGTTAATACTGGATCGGGAGGGACTGGTCTATTAAAATAAGATGAGGTAAATACCAAATTTGGATTTTGAATCCACTCGGCATCATAATCCGCATTTGTTTTTTTAGAAAGAATATATGCTTGATTTCCTCCTGCTGGTAGACCACTTGCAGCATTAAATGCATAACTAGCAGTTCCATAAAATCCTACACCTGGATTTACACTGGAAGAAAATACACTTGCACTAATATTACCGTCAACTATTATGGTATTACCTTCTTGATGCATTATACTAGAGGTAATACTGTTACTGCTACTAATTAATGCAATATAACCAGGAGTTAATGATTTTTCTAAATCCGGGCCTAATATGACTTGTCTTGCATATCCGGCATCACTACTACTCACAAAGAAATAATTGTTTTCACTGTCCCATAACAATGAACTTAATGTTCCAGAACCACTGTCATACATTTCAAATCCGGCATAACGAACGTAAGGCGTCAACGCATTTAAAGTAATAATATTGTCTGTTATAACCAAATGACTTGAAGTTATGTAAATATTACTTGAACTGAATACTGATGCGTATATACTTCCGTCTACCCTCAAATCTTTTTTTACCAATATATTACTTGCCGTCAAATTATTAAGTTCATAATTGCCTAATGAATTCAATGAATCCGCATAACTACTACTTAATGAATAACTTGAACTGATGGACGTATCGGCATGACTTGAAGATAGAGCATATGAAGAAGAATCACTAAATACTGAAAATATAGAATAACTTGATGATACCGACCAACTACTTGTAATAGGATATTGGCTTCCTGTTACTAATAAAGTTCCCGCATTTAATGCGTGCGAAGCGGTAATTGCATAACTTGCAGATGTAGCAAATGCCGAACTTATTGCAAATGGAACTTGAGTTAATCCCACTACTGTACCTGCCGCATTTGTTCCATAAACAATATTAGAACCTGATACAAACGATTCTACGAATGCGGTATTGGCTAGGTTACGTTGCGAAAATCTTGTAGATAGTGGATCTGCCATATATATTCTTTAAAATAAATATCAAATCTATTTATATTATATTAATATTTATAGTCAGTATGTCATATCCCTTAGAAAAATTAGAAAATCAAATGATAGATTTGATTGGTGAAGTCTATGCAAATAGCGGATTGGGTAAATGGTTTGGTAAAGGTGGTGTAGGTAGTAGTAGTGGAGGTGGATGGGATAGATACGATTCTTCTGGTAAAAAAGCGGGTAAATGCGGTGATGCAAAGAAAGGAAGTAGTTATAGTGCATGTTTAGGTAAGAAATACGCGGCTAGATTAAGAGCTAAAGGTGGTAGAAAGGCTATTGCAAATTGGGTAAAAAGAAAGAAATCAGCACAAAGAAAAGCTGGTAGAGGTGAGAAAGGTAGTGGTGGTAAAGGTAAAGCTCCTGTAAGAGTGAGTTATAAAGAAGAATTGAGTGAAATTTTTATTATTAATCATAAAGAAACTTTAAAAAAAGATTTAATTCAATTTTTGCAAGAAGAGTTTCAAAAAAATAATTTAAAAAGTTCTCATTCGGTATCAAGTGTTACTGATTATAAATCCGAAGATTGGATTGAAAAAATCGCAGATATTGTAATTGATAGATTAATTCAATATTTTGATATTATACGTGGTCAAACTGATAGAAATCTGAAATCAGCTGTTTCCATTACAAAGGATTAAAATTTAAGTGATAACAATAAATAATTAATTGTTTTAGTAAAAAAACTTAAATATAGATATATAAGAAATTGTTTTGTATTTATTATATGATAACATTAATAAATGATTGATATATATAAGTTATATGAGTAAATTTTATGTTATTGATACCACGGTTAATAACCAACCTTTTTTATTTGATACTGTGTTCCAATTGGTAAAACACCTTGAAGGAACAGTTCAAAGAAAATTTAAACAGTCACGTAAACAATATATGCAAAATCTAATTGATTTAGGATATGGTTATGATGACGAATCAGGTAAAGTTTTTACACAATCATTGAGTGAATATTTCAATATTGGCGTTGTAAATCAAAATAGTTACAAAAAATGTAATGTTCACGAAGTAAGTCAATATGCTAAATATAGAACTGAAATGGGTGATTGATAATGATTAATTTAGATATTAAATGGAGTGAACCATATCAGTATGAAGAAAAAGATGGAATTGTCACTTGGAGAAGACATTGGTTAATACCACCTATCTATAGAAACCAGTTTTTCCAATACTGGAAGTCCAATGGTTTTATGTTGAAATCTAAAGGTTATGGTGTTAAAAAAGAAGAAAAAGATTGGTTTTTGTTGGAGACCAAAGATTCATTGGATTCTTTCAAAAAACAAACAATAGTTTCATCTAAACCAATAAAAGAACAATCTCTTGTTCTACTTGAATTAAAAGATTCAAATGGCTTACGTCCATGGCAAGTAAATGCTGTTGCTAAACTATGTGCATCTATTAAGAAATGGGGATGTGCAATTGATGGAAGTGATGTTGGAGTAGGCAAAACATACAGTGCTTGTGGCACTGCAAGAGAATTAGATATGGATATACTAGTTGTATGTCCAAAAGCTGTAATGGAATCATGGAAAAGAGTAATCAAAAACCATTTCAAAATAAATCATAGATTAGTGGGTATTATCAACTATGAAATGTTAAGAATGGGAAAGAAAGATAGTATGATAGCTTCTTATATAAAGAGAAGAGATACTAGACGTAATGAATTTGTATGGAAAATACCCAAATCTACTCTGATTATCTGGGATGAAAGTCAAAAATTAAAAGGTGCATCCACCAAAAATAGCGAGACTTGTATTGCTGCATTAAAACAAGGATATAAAATGTTATTTTGTTCAGCAACAAATGCGACTAATCCATTGGAATTAAAGACGGTAGGTATGGCAATCAAATTGTTTGAAAATAATAAACAATATTATAATTGGTTGTATGCACATGGGGTAAGTAAAGGACGATTTGGATTACAATTTAATGGTAATAAAGACGTATTAAAGAAATTACATGAAGATATATTTGTAAATAGAGGTGTTAGATTAAGTAGAGATACCATTCCAAACTTTCCGGAGAGCCAAATTATAGCTGAATGTTATAATATGGAAGATGATGCTAAGAATAAAATCAATTGCATTTATGCAGAAATGCAATCTGAATTAAACAGATTAAAGAAAAAAATAAAAGAAAATAAAGAAAATACAAGTCAGCTTACAGCTATATTGAGAGCTAGACAAAAAGTTGAATTGGTAAAAGTTCCATTATTCATCGAAATGATTGAGGATGCAATTGAAAACGGAATGAGTGTAGTAGTATTCTGTAATTTTACAGAAACAATTGAAGCTTTGTCTGATAGATTAGGAACAAAATGCATTGTTAATGGCGATCCCAAATACCTTAAAAACAGACAACAGAATATTGATGATTTTCAAGACGACAAACAAAGAGTAATATTGGTAAATATTCAAGCCGGTGGAGCCGGATTAAACTTACATGACTTGAATGGCAAATATCCAAGATTATCAATTATATCACCTAGTTATTCGGCGGTATTAATGAGACAATCCACTGGAAGAGTGTGGCGTGATAGTGCCAAATCCAAATCAATACAAAAAATTGTGTTTGTATCTGGAACAGTTGAAGAACAAGTATGTGAAAGTGTAAAACAAAAATTGGAAAACATGGATACTCTCAATGATGGAGATCTGGAAATTAGAGGAGGAAACGATTTTTAATGAAAACAATAATGGTAAAATGTGCTAATTGGGTTGAGATTGTAAAAGTAGATGAAGCTATATTTGATGATTATTGTGCAGAAGCATGCACAAGAGTAATAGAGAAAAAATTCAAAGAAGAGTCGTGTAATGTATCAGCTTTTATTCAATGTATTGTTTTTAATAAAAACAATAAACCAGGCAAACGATTTTGTATATATAATACGTATAAAATATTAGTAAATGCAGCATTTCATAAAAAAGCTGAAGTATTAAGACATATTTTCTTAAAAGATACCAAGATAGATTTAGCGATAGAACCAATAAAAGGATAAATTGAGTATGGAACCCACATCTCATGAAATTAATATGCTTCTTGCAAAAATGCAAGAGATGCAAGATAAACTAAAAGAGTTCGAAAATTTAAAACGTGATGTAAAAGAAATAAAAGAATTAAATTCGATGGGAGAGGACATTGCGAAAGAAGTTGCGGAAGAAGTAAAAAATTTACAAGAAAACGGTATAAGTATACCACATTTAGAAAAACAAGCTGCTCCATATTTATATCCTCGTAGAGAATCCAAGGGTAGATTTACAAAACCCTTACTAGAAGCCGAAATAGTTGAAGCCTTAAACTCTACTCCCTCTGCAAGACAGGCCGCCAAAAAATTAGGTGTTCATTACGATACATACAAAAAATATGCGAGATTATATGGCGTTCACAGAACATGTCCTATAGAAATGAGAAAAAAAACAGGTAAAACCGGACCAATCACTCCATTTGGTGGAAAATATAAAATTGAAGATTTATTAAATGGAAAGCACATAAAATTTCCGGTTCACAGACTAAAAGATAAATTAATACGATCGGGAATGAAAAAAGCTGAGTGTGAAATATGTGGGTATAAAGAAAGAAGAATTACTGATGGTAAAATTCCATTATTATTAAATTTTGATGATGGTGATACTACAAACAGAACTATAGATAATTTAAAAGTATATTGTTTTAATTGCACATTCAATTGTGGAAGAGGATTTATCAAGAGAGGAACAGTTCATTATAATATGGATCCTGATGTAATGCAGGGTGCAAAAAGACCAATAAAAGCCCGACATTAAATTAATTAATACATACATCTAAATATATTTATATGATATATGAATTTTAAACATCTTATATCAGAAAAAGGCATTTTAGTTAATTTTAGTGTTGCTAAAAGAATTTCGTCTGAAAAGATAAAATCTTTAGAAACTAAAATCAAGAAAAACATGAAATTAGGAGATGATTTAGAATATCTTTTGAAACAAGAAATATCTAAACAAACTCAAAAAACGTTAAATATAAATGATGTGCCTGGATTGTTAATTAATAAAAATAATAAAAAAATAATTTCTGATTCAAAAGGAATATTTGAAAATGAATCAAAAGTAATGATGTTAAATTTATTCGGAATTGGCATTGCCAAAAAATTAATAAATCAGAAATTCAAAAAAGATGAAATTTGTTTTGTGATATTAACGATATTAGGTTCATTAGGATTGACAGATGAAGATTTCAAAATGTTTCATAAAAACAATTATTCTTCTACCCAAGATCATACTGACGAAGATGAAGAAGACGAAGAAGATGATGAAGATGATGAATTTTAAAATATGTAGATTTAATTAAACTCAATGTTATTATGGAAGAATATTTTATGGATATATTAAACATTAACGACACTTTGAAAATTATAAACGACCAAGATGAACCAAGAAAAATTGTATTTGTCACAGGCGTGAGTGGACAAGATGGCAGTTTAATGGTTGATTATTTGTTAAAAAATACAAACCATTTAATTTTCGGTGGTGCTAGACGACTTAGCATCAAAAACCATGAAAATTTAGTTCACTTGGAAAATGAGACACGTTTTAAGTTAATCAATTTTGATTTGAGTGATGCACATAGTATATCTAAAATTGTAGAAACTATTAAACCTGACTATTTTATTAATTTAGCCGCACAAACTTTTGTGGGTAGTAGTTGGGACTTTCCAGCACAAACTTGGGAGTGTAATACAACTGGTATAATTCATATTCTAGAAGCTATTAAACAACACAAACCATCATGTAGATTTTATAACGCTGGTAGCAGTGAAGAATATGGTGATGTTGCATACGCACCTCAAAACGAAAATCACCCACTTAGACCTCGTAGTCCATATGGTGCAAGTAAAGCAGCCGCTAGATTATTAGTTAAAGTGTATAGAGAAAGTTATAATCTATATGCAATTCAAGGTCTATTATTCAATCACGAAGGTATTAGAAGAGGTGAAGAATTTGTAACTCGTAAAATTACAAAAGGAGTAGCTAGAATAAAGAAAGCTATAATTGAGTGTAAATCATTTGAACCAATTGAGTTAGGTAATGTAAAAGCCAGAAGAGACTGGAGTGATGCTGAAGATTTCGTAGAAGGTATTTGGTTAATGTTAAATCAACAAAGTCCTAAAGAATATGTGTTATCTAGTAATGAAACACATACAATCTCTGAATTTGTTTTGTGTGCATTTAAAGCTGCTGGTATTGATGGCAGTTGGCATGGTGAAGCCGAATATTCAGAATTTAGCATTACTACAGAATATGCATTAAAATATGATCCATGTGCATCTGTACTTGTTAAAATCAATCCTAAATTCTACAGACCAGCGGAGGTAGAATTATTATTGGGAGATAGCACAAAAGCTAGAAATGAATTAAAATGGCAACCAAAAACATCATTTGAACAACTAGTTGAAAAGATGGTAATTCACGACATATCTTTAATAATGGACCATCCATAATAAGTTTTACATTGACCGCTTATCAAATGATATAATCCGTGTCTTTTTATATGAAAATTTTTTGACATATAATTTACGGATCCTTTTACAATCTCTCCATTCGGACTAATAAAAGTATACATTTTTCCATTTTTTGTAGTATTAGGATCTGTATCTTCTCTTACAAATCCTTGTGAATAATCGCTTATACCATATATTAAGTTCTGTATTGCCGATTTGTTTAAATTATTGATTTTACAAAATTCTTTTAATCTATCAATTATTACTATTTCTCCTGTAGTTGCATTTTTTAATTTAAATTGTTTACTTAATGATTTTGATAATTTTTCTTTGGATTCATCGTTCCATAATTTATTGTTACCACATTTACGAATATTATATCCATTTGGTATATATGAATTTAATTCATTTGCATAAATTTCTTCTAATTCATTCAATTTTTCAATTGAATTTATATTATTTTTTAATATTTCAAATTCAAAATTATCTAATCCATATTTTTCAACCGAATGTTTTAAATATGGATTGTGACTATTTTTCCACCAATTCAATGAGTATCTTACTTTTAAACTAAGGGTAGTTTGTCCCACATATTTTTTGTTATTAATTTTATTAGTAATGCTATATATAATTCCGTCCATATTTTTAACTAGTTATTAGTTATAAATATGTAAAATTAAAAAAATAAATTACTTTATTATATAAAAATAATAGATAGTTATAGATATGGGTGAATCTTATACATTATATAACGAAACAGTAATGGATCATTTTACAAATCCTCGTAACATGGGCGATATAAAAGATGCGGATGGTATAGGTGAGGTAGGAGCTGCCGCTT
>Ga0194112_10005893_pt1 | contig 16361 bp, 19 predicted proteins | sample TA2MahC400mmetaG_FD_146191 | JGI IMG/M metagenome (GOLD analysis project Ga0194112, IMG submission 146191) | Freshwater microbial communities from Lake Tanganyika, Tanzania - TA2015016 Mahale Deep Cast 400m | ecosystem: Environmental > Aquatic > Freshwater > Lake | place: Tanzania: Lake... | reverse complement strand
TGTGAGAGCCAATCCGAGTTGATGGTTATCACGCTCATCTTGCGGGAGTGCCTCGTCAACAAAGGCTAGGTGTTTGGTGATGATATGGGCATGAAAAATCTGCCGTTGAAGGTTCAGCAGGAGATGCGCATCCACTTTGAGGAGAGTAAGACGCCTGAAGGCAAGAGGAAGGAGATTACGGAGAAAGCCAGGGCGCTCTACAAGGACATGGTTTACGACTCGCAGGAGCCTGTGGGCGTTGTCGCTGCGCAGTCGCTGTCCGAGCCGTGCACGCAGATGTCGCTGGACTATGATGAGAAAGTCATAGTGAAGCGCGGCGGAGTCATAAGAGTGATTCCCATAGGCATGCTTGTGGACAAGGCAATGAAATCCGGCGGCAGGAAATATCCTGACGGCTGGGAGGTCTTTGACGCATCCGGCGAGGGAATCCATGTTCCCAGCATAACGCATGACGAGAAGATAACGTGGAGCCCTGTGGCTGCGCTCAGCAGGCACAAGGCGCCGGAGAGCATGCTGGAGATAAGGACGATGTCGGGCAGGAAGATTGTCGCGACAGACTCGCATTCATTTGTCGTGAGGAAACACAACGCTGTGGTTCCTGTCTCGGGCAGCGAACTCAGGGCAGGCGACAGGATACCCTCGCTGCTTTACCTGCCCGAGAATTGCGTCCACAGGCTTGAAACAGAGCCCATGCTCGGTTGCCAGAGATTCGCCAAGAAAAGGCTTCCTGCCGCGCTTGACCTGACGAGGGGGCTGGGCTGGGCATTCGGCGCATACCTAGCCGAAGGCAACTGCACGCCCAATTTCGTTTCGTTCTCAAATAAGGACGAGGCGTTCCTTTCAAGGATAAGGGCGTTCGCGGAGATGCACGGCCTGGGCGTGAATGAATACGACAACACGAGCGGCTTTGCGCTGTCGCATGACATAAGGATAAATTCAAAGCAGCTCTCCAGGCTTTTCAGCCGCACCTGCGGCACAGGCTCATGGAACAAGCGCGTGCCCGATTTCGCCTACAGCGCTGCAGAGCCGTTTGTGGCGGGGCTCATCAGCGGATATTTTGACGGCGACGGCAACATCTCAGTCAGCCGCGGCATGATAAGGGTCTCATCAAGGTCTGCGGAGCTTATTGACGGCATCGCGCTGCTGCTTTCAAGGTTCAGGATTTTCGCATCCAAATCCAAGGGCAAGGAGCGCGGCCTGATAATTCCCTACAAACACGCGAAGATGTTCAGGGAGAAAATCGGGCTGAACGTTGGCGGCAAGAAAGAGGCGCTTGACGCTCTCTGCGCGCTGCCTGAGAACGCCAAGGACATGACAGACATGTTCAGCGGATTCGGGGACATATTCCTGTCAGCGGCGAGGAAGCTGGGCTACCCGACCAGATACGTGAACAATTTCACGAACAGGCAGAGGGTAGGCAGGTCTGCGCTCTCCAGATACATCAGCATATTCGAAAGCCTTTCCGTTGAAAAGAATGTTGACATCAGCGCCGAGCTTGCGATTATGAAAAGAATGGCCAACTCGGATGTCGTCTGGGACGGCATAGAGGGCATAAGGCGCGTGAAGCCGTCATGCGGATACGTGTATGATTTCACGGTGCCGGGAACGGAGACGTTCACGACATTCGACGGCATAGTCACGCACAACACCATGCGTACCTACCACTTCGCCGGAACCGCGGGCATACAGGTCACGCTGGGGCTTCCGCGCATGATGGAGATATTCGACGCAAGGAAGGAGCCCAGGACACCCATGATGACGGTCAGGCTGAAGCCCGGGCTTGACATCGAGCAGGTGAAGCAGATAGCCGAAAGCATCAAGGAAATAAAGCTCAAGGACATCATAGACTCCACGCTGCTGGACATGACAGAGATGTGGATAAAGTTCAAGCTGGACCCTGACAAAACAAGAAGCCTTGGGCTGGACATTGAAAAGGTTTCAAAGAGCATCAGGATAAAGAACACCGAGACAATGGTGGAGGGCAGCGACACCATCATGGTGAAGGTCAAGAAGGGCACGGTGGCAAACCTGAGGAAGCTGAAGTACGTGGTGCTTGACATGCACGCGAAAGGCATAAAGGGCATCACGCAGGTTGTTGTCAGCAAGGAAGGCAATGAGTGGATGATAAGCACGCTGGGTTCCAACCTCAAGAAGGTCTTTGAGATAGATGGCGTTGACCACACAAGGACGACAACGAACAACATATTTGAAATCTATGACGTGCTGGGCATCGAGGCTGCGCGTAACGCCATAATACACCAGACGCGTTACACGATGGAGGAGCAGGGTCTCGGTGTCGACATCAGGTATGTGATGCTGCTTGCGGACGTCATGACGGCGAGCGGCGAGGTGCGCGCCATCGGCAGGTATGGTGTTGCGGGGCAGAAGGCTTCGGTGCTGGTCAGGGCGTCCTTCGAGGAGACGAAGAAGCACATCACTGCAGCTGCCATCAGGGGCGAGACAGACCCGCTGCTGGGCACCATAGAAAACATAATCCTCAACCAAGTCGCGCCTGTCGGCACAGGATCCTTCGACCTTGTGGGCAGCCTGCCCGGCGCAAAAGGCAGGAAGGCGAAGAAGGATGAACGAGCCGCAACTGAGGAACCGTCCTCAGTGCGCACCAGCGGAGCTGGTCGCGCATCCGCGGCCAAAGAGGATGAGGAGCCGGAGGAGAGCGGAGAGAAGGCTGAAGCCGAGGAATAGGCGAATAATATGGAACTTGCAGTAAGCATCCCTTCCGGGGTTGAGGTGAAGGTTGAAGGCGGCATTATCAGCGTCAGCGGTCCCAAGGGCAAAGTAAGTAAGAATCTCAATGCGCCGGACATGAAAGTCAGGCAGGAGGGGGGCAAGGTCACATTCAGGTCGGCGGATGACAGGAAGAAGAACATCGCCGTCGTCGGCACATGGGCTGCCCACCTTCAGAACATGATAAAGGGTGTGACATCCGGATGGGAGTTGAGAATGAAGGTTGTTTATTCGCACTTCCCCATAAAGCTCTCGGTTGAGGGCGGCAGCGTCATAATCGGCAACTACCTTGGCGAGCGCGGCCAGAGGAAGGCAAAGATAATGGAGGGCAGCGCAGTCAAGCTGGACAAGGAAGGCCTGATAATAACAGGCATTGACAAGGAGTCCGTCGGCCAGACTGCCGCGAACATAGAGCTTGCGTCAAGGGTGAAGGGCCGCGACAGGCGCGTCTTCCAGGATGGCGTCTATGTGGTGCAGGGGCCGCAGCCAATCAGTGCTGAGGGTAAGAAATAATTGATGATATTGGATAAGGGGTAATGGCAGCAAAGGGTTCAGCAACAAAGATGGAATGCTGATGTCCTCAGACAGGCTATGCCTCGTCGTCAAATGCAATGCGTTGAGGTTGAAAATCATGGAAAGGAAAACGCTGCTCAAAATAAGGATAAGGCAGAAGAGGAAGAAGCCCGAGTTCCTCAGGCAGGAGTATCACACGCATCCGAAGAGGCTGGGCAGGAAGTGGCGCCAGCCCATGGGTCGTACGTCCAAGTTGAGGTACAAGGAGAAGGCGCGCGGAAGCCAGCCGAGCATGGGCTACGGCTCGCCCGCGGAGGTAAGGGGGCTCAGCAGGTTCGGCTACAGGCTCGTCAGGGTCGCGAATGCGCAGCAGGTCTCCAGAATAACCGACCCGAAGAATGAGATGATTGAGATTGCCGCGGGCGTCGGCAGCAGGAAGAAGGAGCAGATACTCAGGGCTGCGAAGGAAAAGAACATCCTCATTTTCAACAGGCCGCGGAAGAGCATTGAGAAGCGGAAGAAGCTGCCCAAGCCTGAAAAGAAAGATACCAAGAAGGAAGAGAAGAAGTAGCGGCAATGCCTAAAAAACTTCAAGATCTTCTATGTTGGCAGTCTTATATCTTCTTGTATGGTATACTACCATACCTTCTCTTTCTAAATGAGTTTCGTTCCCTACAGAAATATATCTGCCACCTATCTTGTCAACCCAAAACATCCCTAACCTCTCTACCATTCAAGTATCTAAATCTAACCCTATCAGAACGTTTGAGGCTGCCAATGCTGACATTCGGCATGTTTGATATACGATAGAAAGATTTAAATGATTATCCTAGTTCCAGTTCTCCTGCATGTCCTTCTTTGCCTCGACAACTATGCCGAATTTCGAGAACACCGACGAGCAGTGCGGGCATTCAAAGACGCCCTTTTCGTCCCGCCACCCCCTGCCCTTGGTTCCGCACAGCGGGCAGCTCTCAAGGCTTTGCATCATGTTATCAATCAATTATTTGTTCCAGCCTGCATTTATACCTTGCAAGCTCTACCCTTCCGTTGACTACGGCAACACCTTCCGCAACCAAAAGTCCTGTTTTGTCCCCCTTTCCCGAGTAACAGCCCACAAAGCCGTCAGACCTCACAACGCGATGACAAGGAATGATTATCAGATTTTTGTTCTTCCTCAGCGCGGAGCCGACAGCCCTTGCGGCCTTCGGGCTTCCGGCTGCCTTGGCTATGTCGGCGTAAGTCGCGACCTTGCCCTTCGGTATACGCTTAGTGACTTCAAGTGCATGCTCGGAGAAATTTGTCATCATTCACAGGCTTACGTGCAGGATTGCAGGCTGCCGATGGCTCCTTTGGGTACAACCCTGCTCGCGGATAGAATCTCTATTCCTATGAGCTTGTTGTCTGCGTCAAAATCAAGCACTATGTTCTCATTCATGGATATTGTCCGCTTTACCTCACCCTTGCCTATCCCGCCTTTCACGTATATGTATGCGGCATCCGCATCTTTGTCGTATTGCACTTTCATGCTTCACCCTTCAATCCTCGTCGTCACGATGGGCTTGTCGCGGACGATTATGGTGTGCTCGGCCTGCGCGATGGGCCTGCCCCGCGACTCCTTCAGCGTCGGGTAAGTCTCGATTGCGCCGAGCTGCTCAAGCTGGTTGAGCGCCATCTGCACCTTCAGCGGCGACATGCCTTCCTTTGCAAGCCAGCGCTTCGCAAAGGGCAGCTCGTTGTATTTGCCTGCCGCAAGCTCAAGGATTTTCCTCGCCTCGGCGAGCCTGACAGGCCTGCCCATCACATATCTATAGATCTCGACAGGCGTGCTGTCCTTCACGGTGCCGTTGCTCTCTAGAACAAAGGGTTCAATGGCTATGACGTCATCTTCATTGAAGGCGTATTTGTTGTCATTCTTCACGTTCGGAATGGACGGCGCGCCGTGGAACACAAACCTGTCCAGCGTATGCCCTGTCAGGTTAACAATGACACCGACGCCCAGCTCCTTCGCCTTCGCCTCGATTGCCGAGCCTATCTCTGAAACGGTCACGCCCGGCCTTATGACGGCTATCGCGGCATCAAGCACCTTCTCGGACGCGCCAATGAGCTTGTTCTCTTCCGCGCACCACGTGAACGCGGTGTCGCCGATGTATCCGTCGACATGCACCCCGACGTCTATCTTGACAAGGTCCCTGCTGCCTATGACCTTCTCGTCATTGAACTGCGGCGTGTAATGCGCTGCCACATCGTTTATGGAAATGTTTATGGGGAATGCCGGCTCGCCGCCGAGCTTCCTCATCTCATTCTCCGCAAACTCCGCAACATCCATGAGCTTCACGCCGGGCTTCAGCATCGCTCTGAGTTTGCTGCAGACCTCTGCGGCAATCTTCCCTGCCTTCAAATATTTTTCCAGAATATCTTCGTCCATCATGCAAAATCATTGGCATCATCTAATAAATAGCAATTCTGGAAAAATCGCCGAAAAAATATCAATCTTTATTAGCAAATCCGCACAAAATATATTCATGAGCTTCGGCTCATTCAAGCGATGATTAAATTGGAGGGTTTTGACATGGCCAAAAGAAAGAAGAAGAAGTAATTCTTGTTCAAAATCATAGCCGCAGCGGAAACGCTGCGGCAATTTATTTTTATTTTTTCATCAGACTCGTTTTGTATTTCTCCGGCTTGCGGGCATCTATCCTCTCTATTTTCGCGCTGATTCCCGCAGATTTCAATGTATCCCCCAAGCCACCGGTGAATGAGTGCTGATCATAGCCAAGGCATATCACATCAGGCTTCTCCTTTCTGATGACGTCGTATTTGTCGCCAAGCGAACCCAGCATGACCCTGTCGGCAATCCCTGCCATTTCAACCTTCATCCTTCTCGTATCCTCGTCCTCGGAAGGCGCCCTGGATTTCACTTCCCTGACAGTCCTGTCCCTCGCGACCACCACGACAAGAAAGTCGCCGCGCTTCCTCGCCTCGCGCAGGAAATATTCGTGCCCCTTGTGCAGCCTGTCAAATGTCCCGAAAACCATTACCCTGACTGGCCGCTTGCTGTTTTTTGTCAATGCGGCATATCTTCCATTCATCTGTTTTTATTGTGGCTATGGCATATTAACGCTATGATTGAATACGAACGCGACACGGAAATGGAGTCAGCGGTCAGGGAGATAGCATCAACGCTCGGCATGCATCACCTTGACCTTTCCCGCGTGATATGCATGCGCAGCTACGGCTCAAAAAGCCGTCGTGTCCTTGCCCGCTGTCATGTCATGCCAAGAATAATGCAGAAGGCACTCGGCACAGGGGCTTATTACCTGATTGAAGTTGTCTCGGAAAACTTTGAGAAGCTTTCCGATGAAGACAGGACGCGCACGCTCATCCATGAGCTCATGCACATCCCCCGCAGCTTCGGCGGCGGCTTCAGGCATCACAGGCCTTACGTGAGCAGAAGAAATGTTGAGGCCATGTACAGGGAGTTCAATCGCAGAAAGCAAGGTTGATATAAATTTGACTGCTGCATTGAACAAAATAAACAAGCAGTTAGTTATGTGAACGCACCGGCGATGAACAGCAGCGCAAGATTCACGAGCCCGCCAATTACGGCTGCGGCGAAGACTGCCTCCAACCTCTCGGGCTTCGGCAGCGCATGGTATTTCTGCAGGGTCTTTATTGTATCCTCAACCTTCAATAGAGCAGATATCTGCTTGGGCAGGACAAAGCTGAGCGGCCTGAGCGCGGCAACAAGCGAAAGCTCTATGAGCAGTATGTCCGCAACAACGAGCAGGGCTGCAATGACGGGTACGCCGAACGCGTGCATAAAAAGGTCAAAGAACTGCGTGTTCTGCGCGCCTGTTATGAAGGCTATGAAGGGTGCTATCTCAAAGAGCCAGACGGAGGCGTAGCTCCAGAATGCGGCTGATGTCCTCCTGTAGTGTGCATATGTCAGCGCGTATGCCACCAGCGCCGCCAGAAAGACGACGAAGAACCTCTCAGCAATGCCAAACATGCATGTTATTTGTCCCTGTTTATTAAAAAAGAAATCCAAGCATCTACATGGACATCGCATCCCTGCTTGCGCAGTTCACGGCGTGGGGTGGCGCGCTCGTGAAGGACTGGGGGTATCTTGGCATCTTCGCGATAAGCCTGCTCTCGTCCGCAAGCATAATCCTGCCCCTGCCGTCCTTCGCGCTGGTGTTTGCTGCAGGCGCTATGCTCAATCCCCTGCTCGTTGGCTTAGCAGCAGGCTTCGGCTGCGCCATAGGCGAGCTTACGGGCTATGCCGTCGGTTTCGGAGGCAAGCAGGCGCTCAACAGGAAATACAGGAAGCTGCTGGAAAGGACAGAGAAATGGGTTGAGAAGCACGGCTTCTTCGCCGTCGTCGTGCTTTTCGCCGCCACGCCGCTGCCCGACGACATCACAGGCATAATCGCGGGCGCGCTGAACTATAACATCAAAAAATTCTTCATAGCATCGTTGACAGGCAAGCTTGCCCTCAACCTCGCGCTCGCCTTCGGCGGATTCTACGGCTACGCGTGGGTGCTCAGCGCCTTGGGCGGCGCTTGAGCTTGGTTGGTTTGGCGAAGCTCGCAAGCGACGGCTGTCCGCTGACTTGCCCTGCGCCCTTGAGGCTCTCCTCATCATATCCGAAGATGGAGAGCACGCGCAGCGCGGCGGGAATGACCTGGTTGTTGACGTAATAGTCGGGGTCATAGTCGTGCGCCGCCTCGGCAGGCTCTGCCCTGTCGGATATGGAACCCTCACCCTTCGCGATTACGTAGGCTATGTTGGTGCCCTCACCGACGGCAATCCCAGCCTTCTCCATCTTGCGCGCAGCCGCCACGTGCGGGCCTATCTGCTCGTAGGTCGAGAGCGGCTTCGTGAGCTGGGTGTAGATGACGAGCTCGGGTATTCTTGCGTGACCCTTCTCCAGCCGCGCTATGGACTTCCTGACAGCATCGGCTGCCTTTGCAGGCGACTTGTCCTTCAGCACGAACCTCAGCACGGCTTCCTGCGTGTCCTTTGCTATGACCGACCAGTCGCGGCGGACCTTCTCGAAGCCGCGTATGGTCAGGCTGCCCTTTGAATCAAGGAGGGCATACCTCTTCTTCGCGGCAATGCCTGCCTTTGTCGGCACGAATATGCCTGCCTTGTAGATGCCCTGCAGGTCCATCTCCATGACCCCAGGCAGCACCGAGTTCGCCTTCATGAGGAATTTCTTTGCATCAACATCGTTCTTCACTTTCAGGAACAGCGAGTCGGTGTCGCCATAAATGACGTCGTAGCCCATCTGCTGCGCCAGCTCTATGACTTTCTTTATGTAATGCCTGCCCCATGCCGTTATGCACTCGGCTGCTATGCGCGAGTACCAGCGCGAGCCCGCGTAGCCGTAGTAGCCGTAGCTCGCGTTGGCGATGATTTTCATCGCATACTGGCGGTTGTAGAGCTGCCTGTATTGCGCGCTGCCAGGCTTCAGCTTCCTCATCCTCGCCTTGAGCTCAGACCTCTTCAGGACGAGGTTCTGCAACACGCGCGGTATGAAGCCACGCTTCTTGGTGCAGAAGTAATGGTCCAGTTCAGGCACATGCGCCTTTGCTATGTCCCTGCATCCGTCATCGCAATCAAGCGTCTCCGGCGATATGTTGTGCGTTATGGTTATTGACGGGTACAGCGACGCGAAGTCAAACAGCGCGATGTTCTCGTGCAGCCCCTGCTTCGGCTGATGGACGTATCCGCCCTCATAGGACGGCGCGCGCACGCGCCTAGCTATCTCGTCTGACTTCGGCCTGTTGAGTATGACCTCGCCTGACTCGTATGCCTCGCGCATGAGCAGCGATTCCACAAGCTGCGAGTATGCCATCCTTGACGCGTCAAACGGGTCCTGTCCGACGAGGTTTGATATCTCGAATATCTGCGGAAGAAGCTGCTCAGCCAGCTTCAGCACCAGTTCAGCGCCCTTCAGTTTGTTTTCCCCTGCAAGCTCCTCAGCCACGCTTTCCAGAGTGAGCAGCTCTGCTGACATGCTTGGCGAGAGTATGTTGTCCACGAAGTTGTAGAGGTCCATGTGCGGCCTGCCCGCAGCCTCAGCTGACGAGTAGTAGCCCCTCCTGGCAAACACAAGCCGCGAGCCGTCCCTGCCAAGCGCAAGCTCCGTCCTGTTTTCCATGGCCTTCGCGTTCAGCTTGACGAAGTCGTGCCTGTCCGAGTCGTAGCCTGCTATGAAATCAGGGTTGAATGCCTTCACCGCCGAAACAAAACCTCCAACAACCTGCTTCTCGCTGCCTGAAATCGTTTTCCTGAACCCCCCGCTGCCTGCAAGTGATACCGATTCCAGTCTGTCAGCCTTCATGCCAACGGCGAAGGAAAGCACCCTGAACAGGCCCGCGTCTGCAACCTCGTCGCCTGCGGGCTTTACGTCATTCGCTTCCATCACGACGTCAACATCAGCCTTGTATTTCACATTCCTCCCTTCAGCCTCGGCCCATCCCAGCGGCCTGAGTTTCCTGTCAATGAGGTAGCGCTTGTGGAACGGAATGGCGTACTCATACTCCTCCCTGATGTCCTTCCATTCCTTCAGCAGGTCCCTGAACTTCGGCACGCTGGCAGGCTTCTGCGCCACAACCTTCAGCAGTTTGGCAGGCCTTCCGAGGATTTTGCGCTCAATAAGCTCAACGGCCATGGGCCGCTCGCCGTCAACCTCAAGCTTCATTATCTTCTGCCTCAGTTCATTCCCATTCCCTTCGTAGTGGACATAGAAGTATGGCTGGAAGCCCCTGTCCAGCACGAGGATGCTCCTGCCCTGCCTTGTCCTGCCCCACAACCTTACGGCTGGTTTTTCATCCTTTCCCGAGCCTTCCATCACGTAGTCGGCGCTGATTATGCTGAATTCCGCCTTCATGATAAAAATTGGAATTGGGGGATTTTAAGCGGGTTTTAAGCGTTTTGCAGGCGTCTCTATCCCTTTAAATTGACAGAACAAAGCCGGGGTTTGGAGGCTTTGGCTGGACAAGGCCACCAAACCCGGGCAAATCGCTGCAGTTCATCTATGGCCGCTGGACTCACCATTCTTCAAGAAGTTTCGTAAATCTGCCTTCCAGGAAGGCCTGAAGCAGCAAACCGATATAGGGTGATTTGTTCAGATCGCTGGCAGTAATCATTTTTCCCTTCACCGAAATTCGTGTTTTGCCGCCTTCGGGCAGGCTTCTAATCCAGCGGTCGAGGAAATCAAAGAACTCGCGCGAGGCAATGTCGCCAAGCTCGAGAAACAGGCCTGATGCGCCCATCGCCTTCTTCCAGTCCAGCGTTCCTGGGCCACCAAAAGGCGGTTCGCAAGAGCTGGCTTTCAAAAATACCAGCTTAGGGCGGCGCTTTCCAGTGCCGCACACGTCTTCGATTGTGAGTCCCGTGCCACTGGAAACCACATTCAAGATGTCATACATGGCGTCGTCGACGACCACGACCACCCGGAGCCCCAGCCCAACAGCGGCCAAGGCCAGCACAAGGCCTCGACAGACTGCGGTGGCATCCTGTCCGGGAACAGCCGGGCATCGCATCAGCAGGGCCGCCAGGTCTCTCCTTTGGGCGAGAATCTCCGCAGCCTGCTCCAAAGAATCCGCATGCGTGGCATCAGTCATGAAGAGCGACTTCATGTTATCACTGCCCTCAGGTGAGCCGTCCAGCACGAGCAGGCTGAAGCACTTCATGACATTTACCGCCCTCATCCCGCTTCTGCCGGCATTGGGCGCGGGCAGCGGCCCCCACTTCACCTCGAACTGGACCGGGTCGCCCGGCTTGAGACTGCCCGCGAATCCATGGACGAGGAATTTTTTGTCCTTATGCTCGCCCCCGTCCGCCTTCACCACCAGCGTTCCTGTACCTCCTTTCCATCCTACGACGTGACCGATAACAGGACTGACGCACGGACAGCATCCGAATGTTCTCTTGCCAGAAGACATACACGTCTCCTTTCGGCTCTTCCACGAGCCATGGCTAGGGCAAGCGCCGCGCGCCGAGACCGAACGGTCTCGCGTCAACGCCCGGCGCATGTTTCCTGAATTCGCTGTGCCAACAAGCCGATGTCGAATCGGTCTGAGTTTTACAAAACGTATTAATGAGCATTAAACTGCGACTGCTGCAAAGATGATATGGCAATAAGTTTTATAAGCGGCCGGCAGCCGGCTTAGCCTTTTTTGACCTTCCACTCAAGGATGTTGCCGACTCTGACCTCTATGGGGTCGGCGCGCCTCAGACGGGCTATCTGGCTCCTGTTGAGGATTGGGTAATGTTTGACCTTTATGAGAAGGTCTGGGACGAACCACACGTCCTTCGCCGAGGTCATCCAGCCTTTGCCGTCAAGCTTGGACAGGTCAACAGGGTCTGAGTAGCTCCTCAGCGTCTTCCTGCCTTTGCTGTCCGTGTATTCGTGGAAGAAGCTCATCACCAGCTCGCGGATGCTGGCATAGACAGGCTCGCGGTAGCGGAGCACAACATGGTTGGTCTTGCTCACAGCGCCCCATCTGCCGTTCTCCTTGAAGATGGCAATGACATGGTCCAGGTCGCGCCTTGAGGCGGTCAGGTCCACGAGAAGCGGCTTCCGTCCCTGAAGCCTCAGCGCGGCAGCAGCCAACATGGCACCCTCAACGCAGTGGCAGCAGCGCTTCCTCAGGACCATACTCGGCGACATGCAGGTGTCCTTAGGGTTATACCTGAGCCTGCAGAGGAAGTCCTGGACCTTGGCAGGGCTGTCCAGCCTCTTCAGCATTTTCATTTCCTTTTCGTTGAAACCATGCATGCAAATCAGCATCAATCTGGCTAAGACCTTATCATCCTCTCAGCGGCCTGGTATTGCTCCAGCGTGTTGATGGCTATCCACCGCCCGGGAAACGGGAAGCCCGCCAGCCTGCCTGCCCGCGCCAGCCTCGGGAACACCACCTTCTCCAGCATGGGCCTGCCGTAATTCGGGATGAAGTCAATGACCCTTGGCTCAAAAAGATACAGCCCTGCATTTATCAGCCCGCCGCCGAGGCTGCCCTTCGGCTTCTCCACAAACTCCCTTATCCTCCAGCCGTCCATTCTTGCCATGCCAAAATGGCTTACGTCATCCACGCGCGTAAGCGCCATGGTCGCGTAGGCCTTGTTGTCCTCATGAAGCCTGCGCATGGCATACAGGTCAATGTCCTTTATCTCGTCGGAATTCGCCACGAAGAACTTCTCGCCTGGCTCCAGCATCCATGCGGCCTTCTTCAGCGCGCCGCCTGTGCCTGAAGGCTGCTCAGACTCGCTGTACCGCAGCTTCACGCCGAGCCGTGAGCCGTCGCCGAGCGCCTCCCTTATCATCTCGCGCTTGTATGACGTGCAGATGATGATGTCCTTGATGCCGTGCTGCTCGAAAAGCTCTATGGTGTATTGTATGAGCGGGATTCCGGCGACCTTGAGCAGCGGCTTGGGCGTCGTCTCGGTGAGCGGCCTCAGCCGCACGCCCTCGCCCTCCGCGAGAATCACGGCATGCACATTATCACCCAAGTCAAAGCTTAATGTGTGCCTGCCAGCAGCAGCGCACATGAAAAACTCTTGTCCGAGAATGCTTTAATAACCGAACTCAATATAAGCAATTTCCACTATTATAATAGGGGTTCATATGGACAACAACGAGCTTTCTTCGCTGGATTTCAGGTTCCTGGCGCAGGAGCTGAACAGCAGGCTGAATGGCGGTATCTTCAGGACGATATACCAGTTCGGCAGGAAGCAGCTGGCATTCGAGATATATGTCCCAAGACGAGCCACCTCCGTGGCAGGACCTTCCGGTGAGCAGGTTCTCTACGCAGACAATAAGCGCATGTTCATGGCGTCGGAAAGAATGGAAGCGCCGGAAGAGCCGCCCAACTTCTGCATGTTCCTGCGCAAGCACCTGATGGGCCGCGAGATACGCGACATCCGCCAGCACGGCTTCGACAGGATAATCGAGGTGGAGACGGACGAGAACATACTGATATTCGAGTTCGTGCCGCCGGGCAACATCATACTCTGCGACAAGTTCTACAACATCATCATGCCGCTGGAGGTTCAGCGCTGGAAGCACCGCGAGGTCAAGCCCAAGGACAGCTATGCATTCCCGCCGAGCCAGGCAGACCTGACGAAGATGGAGATATGGGACTTCTTCCAGGAGATATCCAAGTCAGATGGCGCGGCTCTGGACGCGCTTTCAAGGCTGGGGCTGGGCAGGACCTACGCCGCGGATGCGTGCAGCCGCGCAGGCATAAGGCATGACAAGCCTGCGTCAAAGGTGACAGTGGATGAGGCAACCGGGCTGTTCAACGTCCTCAAGGCAGTCCTGAACTCAAGGCCCGAGCCCTGCATCTACAAGGACATGGTTTCAGCCTTCCCTCTCGAGTCAAGGAAGGCGGGATACAAGCACGCTGCAGGGCTCTCAGACGCGCTTGACGTCTTCTTCTCAAAAGAGATTGAAGAAGAGAAGAAGGTCTCAATCCACGCCGAAGAGGAAAAGGCTGCGAAGGAGGAGGCGGAGCGCGTGGAGCGCATAGAGCAGGCAAGGGAAGAAGCAAAGGAGCTGCTCGCCGAGAGGAAGGTGGAGAAGTTCACCAAGGCTCAGCTGATTTACAGGAACTACATACTCGTCAGCAACATCCTTGACGGACTGAGGAGGGCAAGGGACGGCGGCTTCACATGGCAGCAGATAAGGGAGCGGCTGGCATCGTCATTAAGCCATGAGGCGAAGGCAATCAGGGAAATCCGGGAGAATGAGGGCATCATTGTAGTGGACTTGGAAGGCAACAGCGTTGAGCTGGACATCAGGAAGACGCCTGAGGAGAATGCGGGCCTGATGTTTGAGGGCGCGAAGAAGCTCAGGAAGAAGATTGAGAGGATTGAGGCGCTGCCGCCGCCGGAGCCAAAGCTGCCTGCACCCGAGCCTAAGACCATGGATAAAATCGTCGAAGAAGTCCAAGCAACGCTCGCGGGCGCAAAAATCCCCGCAGCAAAGGAACGCAAGCCGAAGGCAGAACCAGAAAAGGCGGCACCTGCTCCATATCCTGAGCCCGTCGCATACGAAACATTAATCAAGCCAGCCCCTGAACCCGCCGCACAACCGCCAGCACCTGTTTCAGAACCAGAGCCAATAACCGAAAAGCCAAAGAGCAAACGACGCAGGCTTCAGGAGCTCGTCAGCGGCAAGGAGGTCATCGCGCTTCCGGCGCCAGAACCAGCCAAACCCCCTGAATTAGCAGGAGAAACAAGCAGGTCCGTTAGCAAGGTAATGGCGCAACCCGAAACCTGCGCTGAACCAAGAGAGTCTGGAACTACAATTAGTGTTTCACCTCTCCGAAGGAGAGTGCCTTCAACAAGAAAGCAGAGAAGGAAATGGTATGAAACCTACCGCTGGTTCATCAGCTCAGAGGGCAACATAGTCATCGCGGGCAAGAACGCGGTGCAGAACGAGAGCGCAATCAAGAGCAGGTTCAAGGACGGCGACCTTGCATTCCATGCGGATGTCCATGGCGCTGCCTTTGTTGTCGCCAAAGCCGACGAGCCAGGAAGCATCGGCCCGCTCACCATCAAGGAGGCGGCGGAGTTCGCGGCGGCCTACAGCAAGGCGTGGGCTGCAGGCTTCGGCGAGGTTGACGTGCTGCAGTTCAAGCCCGGCGCGCTGAGCAAGAACAGCCCTGACGGCGCGAAGCTGACGAAGGGCTCGTATTACGGCAGGCCGTCGCAGGTTCATGACAAGGTTGAGGTCAGGCTGTCCATCGGCGTGCAGGCGACTGAGTTCGGCGCATCCACCATAGTGAGGGTCTATGCAGGCCCGCTCATGCCTGTCAGGAAGTCATGCAAATACTTCGTGACCATCCAGCCAGGCGGCACGCCCGCGCAGGAGCTCGCGCAGGATGTCAAGAACGGCATACTAGCCAGGTGCATGCCCGAGCACAGGCGCGCGATTGAGGCGCTGCCGCTTGATGAGTTCGCGAGGCACGTGCCGGGCGGGGCGGGAAGCCTGGTCGGTTGATTTTATAAAATTTTCTGCCAAAAACAGTTGGGAAAGGAAAATCTTAGGTGGAGATATGTTCGCCATAGTGCATAGGGATATGACCGGATATTTCACATTGTATAGCGACAGGTTTGAAGTCTCGCCGCACGCTCAGGGTGTTGTGGCGATTTATAGAGGACCGCTTGATAAAATAAGGAGAGAAGCAGAGGACTTTGAAAGATGTAGCAGGGGTAATTATGTCAGGTGTCTTTCCCCGGAAGAGATACTCAGGTTCCTTTCGCAAGAAGAGGTGCAGGATCTAACACCCTGACATTCCAATATATTTCCGGCAAATCCGTTGCTTTTTCAGACCGCATTCCTCCTCAGCCACTCGTTCGCCGCGTCGGCTTGTGCGGGGTAAGCTATTTATATATGGATAATAAAGTATCCATATGGATAGTAAATTAACCATCATGGAGCTGGAGGTCTTGACAGCATACTTGCCGAACTACTCCGCAAGGCTTCACGTAAGGGAGATATCAAGGCTGATAAAAAGGAGCCACAGGTCTGTGTCCATCGCCCTGCAGAGCCTTGAAAAGAAGGGCGTGGTGAGGCATGAGGTTGCGGGCAGGAACAAGCAGTATGGCCTGAGTTTCATGAACTTTCTGACCAGGGAGTACGTCAGGAATGCCGAGTTCTTCCGTACGGCAATTTTCATGGAGAAGCATTTCATCGTGAAGAGAATGCTGTCAGAAATATTAATCAAGGCAGGCAGCACTCCGTTTGCCATCTTCGGCAGCTATGCGAAAAGCGAGGAGAGGGAGGGGAGCGACATAGACATTCTCGTCATCAAGGACGGGCATGAGAAGCGGCTGGTGGAAGGCATCAGGAAATTCTTCTCGCTTCACAACAAGGAAGTGCACATCCAGCAGGCAACCCAAGCCAAGTTTGAGGCCGGCATGAGGGAGAATGACAATCTTGTCGTGGAGATAATGAGGAGTCACGTCATACTAAACCACATAGAGGTTTTCGTTGAAATGTTCTGGCGGTATTATGAGGGAAAATGAACTGGAAGGCAGGATTGCATGGTGCGCAAGGAAGAAGGACGGTATAAGGATGGTTTCGC
>Ga0194112_10005884_pt1 | contig 16376 bp, 14 predicted proteins | sample TA2MahC400mmetaG_FD_146191 | JGI IMG/M metagenome (GOLD analysis project Ga0194112, IMG submission 146191) | Freshwater microbial communities from Lake Tanganyika, Tanzania - TA2015016 Mahale Deep Cast 400m | ecosystem: Environmental > Aquatic > Freshwater > Lake | place: Tanzania: Lake... | reverse complement strand
ATCGACGGCTCCTTGGCTCACGAGGTGGCGCCTCATACTGACAATCAGAGGTATATGTTCGTTGAGCACCGGGCAGCGTTCCATGCACGCATGACACGTGGTGCAGGCCCAGAGCTCAGCCTCTGATACGATCTCTCCAATGAGCGCTCGAGAGCTATCGCCGTCGGACGATTTCCTACGAGTAGCTTTCAACCCCGCGTCCAAGAGGTGTTCCTTCAGGTGATGAATGATCATCCTCGGAGAGAGTTTGTACCCAGATGTTACAGCCGGGCAAGCGCGATCACATCTGCCGCACTCGGCGCACGCGAAGCTGTTGAGCAGCTGCCTCCACGTGAACTCGTCCCACCTCGAGCTGCCTGACGACACCTCCTCTTTCGAACCGCTGATGTCCAGGCTACCCAGTCGCTTCACGTCGGTAAAGAATACATTGAAAGGAGAAGCTAAGAGGTGCATGTGCTTCGAGTACGGCAGATAAGCGAGGAACCCGAGCACCACCAACTGATGCAGCCAGAACATCGACACATAGAGCCCCTCCGCTGGATCAGAGGGGACGCCCGAGAACAAGGAGTAGAGAAAACCGTCGACCGGAGTCAAGGCTGCTTCCTCAGGTCCGAGTGCAGCAGCCCGAAATCCGAGCGCAAAGAGGGTCGTCAGAACTACAAGGGTGATCAGGACGATGATAATGACGGCATCCCGCGATTGTTGGAGATGGGGAGGGGGAAAGAATGCCCGTCGGACACTCGCGACGCCCAGGCTGATCAGGACCAGAACCGAGAATATGACAAAGAGTGTTCTGATGATCGCGACGTCATCTGCGTACACGATGGGCAGGAACGGGAAAAGCCATTTCAGAAGGTTCCAGGCAAACGTTCCAGCAAAGAGCATGAAGCCCCAGAAGATCAGAAAATGAGCCGACCCGATCACATACTCGTGCAGAAGGCGTCTCTGTCCAAACACGTACGTAAAGAGATAGCGAACTCGCTTTCCCAAACGGTCGAACCTATTCTCAGGCCGTGCGCGGAGTAACGCCTTGACCAGTATACGCACACGCCTTCCGAAGAGGCCAAAAGCAAGAAGGGTCGCAATCCAGAAGAGGACGTATCCAGGGATTCCCAAGATCTCTATCGCGACAGGATCCACTGTCGATTATCCTTCCCTTAGTGAGTTTTTATCTTCTCAACGAGGGCCGGAAGCACGTCGAAAAGATCTGCACAGACCCCATAGTGTGATACGCCAAAAATCGGCGCATTGGGGTCCGTATTCACGGAAATAATAAGGCCAGCATCCTTCATACCTTCCACGTGCTCAGGTGCTCCGCTCACGCCAAAAGACATATAGAGCTTTGGTTTTACCGTCATACCTGATTTGCCGACCTGGCGGCTCAGGGGCAGCCATCCCTGGTCGATAACAGGTCGTGATGCGCATACCGCGCCTCCCAGAGCTCTGGCAAGCTCCTCCACCATTGCGATGTTGTCTGCACTCACAATGCCTCGGCCTATCGAAATGAGAATATCCTGTTTTGTTATGTCGATGTCGCCAGCTTCCGGCTCGATGTATCGCTTGAAGACAATCTTTGTTTCCTCCACAGGAAGATCTACCTTTTCCACAGACGGTTTCTTGTCACTCCGGCCTGCATCAGCCGCAAAAGACCCGGGGTAAACACTAACGACGCCGCGATTTTCTGGCAGCCGAACATCAGAGAGAATCTTCCCTCCGAAAAGCTGGCTCGTGAAAATCGTCGAGCCATTTTCGACGCGGATGTTTCTACAGAAATTGACAAACGGAAGATTCAAACGGAAAGAGAGTCTTGGCCCGATTCCCGCGGAGACGTTTGTTCCCCCGATAAGTACCAACGAGACCCCCTTCTGCTCGACGAGCTTCTTCAGCAAACCAGCCGCCACATCCGCTGAGGGCATATCCAGCTGCGGATGATCAAGGACAAACACCGAATCAGCAACACCCAACTGCGACGTGAGAGGGGCAACGTCTTTGCCAAACACTGCTGTATAGAGTGGAGCCTTCAGTTGGTCAGCAAGTTTTCGGGCGGCACCCAGCATTTCAAAGGTAATGTCTGCCAATTCCCCTTTGAGGTGTTCAGCCAACACGAGAATAGGTTCTTGCATAGTATTCATCTCCCTAAGAGTCCGCGTTCTGCGAGTATTTCAACGATGCGAGCGGAGGCTTCTTCTGGTGCTCCCTCCAGCATTTCTGCCTTACCCGCTGCCTCAGGAGTGAAAAGCCGATCAATGGACAATCCAGCAATTCCCTCAGGTGGCGGTACCTCTAAGGTCTCAACATGAGAAGATTTCATGACGGACCGCACCTTAGCAACTGGAACATACCTCGGCGGTTTTTCTGCTGCCTGTACCCCCAGTACAGCAGGTAAAGGCAATTCGAATTCGCCGCGAAGACCTCCAGCGAACTCTTTCATCACCATGATCTTTTTGTTTTCCTCATCGAGGCGGATTCCGGTGACGACCCCTATGTACGGCACGCCGAGGAGTTCCGCCAGATACGGAGCGACTTCTCCCTCCAAATCGTCTATGGCTTGAGATCCAAGGAGTACCAAAGCTTGAGATCCAAGCTGGCGGTTTGCCGACGAGAAGTAAGAAGCAAACAGTCTGGCGATCGATGGCGCCTGGATACCAGTCCAATCCCCTGTCAGTTTCACCGCATTGTCAGCACCCTTCGCAAAGGCGGTGAAGAGAATCTCGTCGACTTCAGGGGCTTCCATTGCCACCACGGTAACCGTTCCTTTGTGCTTTTCCTTCAAAAGGATAGCTTGTTCCAACGCGTGTTCGTCGGGATCACTCAGTTTCACCCTCAGCATTTGTGGGTCAAGAGACTTGCCATTTTCTCCTATCACGAGTTCTTCCACAACATCAGGCACCATTTTCAGCAGAACGAAGATGTCCATAGCCTGTCTTTCCTTTCAAGTTCTCTGTCTCTTGAATATAGGACTGAACATCGAGCGATCTTACTTCGCCGCATACGATAATACATCTCGAGTGGAAACCAGCTCACTCCCTATCCCCAGGCTTTTTGGAGGAATCCCAAAGGCCAATCCCACGAGTTGCGTGAAATACACAACCGGGATAGAAAACTCCGTTCCGAATTCCTGGCTCACTTGTTTCTGATAGCATTCAAGGTTCACCTGGCACAGAGGACATGCAGTAGCAATTACCGCTGCCCCAGATTCGACGGCGCTCTGAAGGAGATTGCGGACTAAGCTGAGGGCTGATCTGCGACTCGTCAAGATCAAGGCTCCGCCGCAGCACCGGAGTCTGAGAGCATATTCCACTGGTACGGCTCCGATAGCGGTCAACAGGTCTTCGAAGAACCGCGGTTGCTCGACGTCCTCATGGTTTTTCCGAGGCCTCAATATCTGGCATCCGTAGTAGGGAGCCACGCGAAGGCCGTCCAACGGTTGAGTGACTTTGGTCTTGAGTTCTTCCAGCCCGACGTCATCGACGAACACTTCCATCAAGTGTCGCACGGCACTGCTGCCGGTGAAGTGGAGATTGTCCTCTTCCAAAGCGTAGTTGATGTGTTCTGCCAAGTCTGGATCTCTTCCGAGGTCGGCGCGCGCGAAGTACAGGTTCTTGTAGCAGCCGCTGCATGGAGCCACCACGTCAAGATGTTCCTGTTCAGCCATGGCCAGGTTTCGCGCACAGAGCGTGTGCGCAAGTAGTTCATCCACATGGAAATATGCCGTGGCGCCGCAGCAGTTCCAATCCTCCAGTTCTTTGAGTTCCACTCCTAGCATGCGCGTGGTCTCGATGGCGGATTGGTGATAGCTCAACGCCATCTTCTCAAGCGAACAGCCCGGGAAATACGCGTACGTTTTCACGAGGCACCCCCTATGGGAATGATCCTTCTCACCATCCGTCTGAAGTTCTCGAGCCTCTTGATCCGAGGCGGCAGCACGGGTATCCTCCCTTTCAACATGAGGTTGGTCGCTGTCTGCGCTTCCTGCAAGAACTCCGGAACACCGAAGGTGAATAGATAGGAAGTAGCCAGCACAGGTTCGTACGATCTTCCGCTTTTCATGATTGTCTTCACGAACGTTTCAGAGAACACAGGACCAACCAGTCCCTCCTGGTACCGGTTCTTCCATATCGAATAGCGTTTGAGCGCATACATCAGTCCGGCGATATCAATGCCCCTCGGGCATCTGACGGTGCAATAGTAGCACGATGCGCAATACCAGAAGGTGTTGCTGTTCAATACTCGATCTTTGAGACCTGCATTGATCATTGCGATGACCCGCCGCGGGGAATGGTCCATGAATTTGGCCACTGGACAGGTGCCGGAGCAAGTCCCGCACTGTATGCAGGTCTTGAGCGGGTTCGAATGGGCAGCATGCAAGAGGCTGCCAATCTCTTCACTGAAGGTAGGCTTTGGCACCATACAAGTTCCTCTTATTTGACCTGCGCTTTTCTCGCTTGCGCCCGTTGCAGCAACTCGCTCACCTTGTCCAAAAGGAGCTTCGGCTCAACGGGTTTCTCCACCAGCTCATCGATGGGCATGAAGTGTGGATGAACCGCCTGACCAGGGAAGAGGAAAGCAATTTGTTCCCTTATGCCGGTAATGATCAAGACAGGGATCTCCCTCAACTTCGGATCCTTGTTAAGCTTCCGGGCAAGCATGATACCTTCTGCGCCTCGCCCCATCATGATGTCAAGCAACAGCAGATCGTAGTGCTTGCTTTGCAGTGCCTGGAAGCCGTCTTTGGGATTGTGGGCTGCATCAACACTGTATTTGGCAGCTACCAGAATCGATTTGAGCCCCTCCACAAAATCTGGATCATCGTCAATTATCAGCAACTTCTTTTGTTGACTCATCAGGTATCTCCTTAGTGGGAATCTGAATAGGTTTCGGCACCCAGCGAGGGCTGGTTGTGCACACTACTTTTCAAAGCTGGTAAACGAATCGCAAAAGCGCTCCCCCGGCCTACTTCGCTTTCCACCGAGATCGACCCGTTGTGAGCCTCCACTATGCGCCGGGTAATGGCCAATCCCAGTCCACTGCCTCTCTCGGCCGCGGGTCCGGGTTTGCCGGCGTAGAAATCACCGAAGATGTAAGGCAGGTCTTCCTCAGATATACCCACACCAGTGTCCGTTACAGAGATCAAGATGCTGTTCTCTTCTTGCTTAGCCTTAATGAGGACCTTACCTCCCAGCCGCGAATATTTGACGGCATTGCTTACGATATTGACCAACGCTGCAACCAAAGTCCCCTCGTCTCCATCAACGAGTCCCAGCGGTTCCTCATAAGAAATGAGTATTTCAACTTCCTTACGCGTCGCGTGGGGTTGAATGCTCTCGACCGCCTTAGATATAAGTGTCGTCACAGTAACTGGCGCAAAACTCTCCTTGATTTTCTTGATGTCAACCAAGATCACTCTCAGCCATGTATGAATGAGTTTCAGAAGATCAGCGATGCGGCATTTCATCCGTTCAAAGAGGGTCTTCTGAGACTCCGTCAGCTTGCTCGACAATTCCGCTTCCAGGCCGAAGAGATTTTGCTGGATGGCACCGAGAGGTGACTTCAACTCGTGGGAGACGATTGCAGCAAAATGCTCTCTCAGCATTTCCTTTTCTCTCCTAAGAGCGATCGTTTCTTGCACGAGCCTCCTTTTCTCGAGGCCCCTCTGAGTTATCAACCTGAGCTCCTCGGGAGTGAAAGGCTTTGGCAAAAAATCGTATGCCCCTTTCTTCATAGCTTCCACCGCCGAATTCACTGTGGCATAGCCAGTGATCACGATTGTCACGATGGTTGGATCAAGGAGATTGATTTTTTCTATTACTTCAAACCCGGATACCCCCGGCATCTTGAGGTCGACGAAAACGACGTCCGGCAGAGACTCTCGTACAATCTTCAATCCAGAAGCTCCATCCGCCGCAGTTGCTATGTGATAGCCCCCACCCGCCAGGATTTCCCTGCACGAATCTAGGACAACTTCCTCGTCGTCAATGACCAGTATCTTGGCCGTGTTCCCCAGTTTCTATCCCCTCTCATCCGATATAACCGGTAACCTGAGAAAAAACGTAGTCCCCTTACCAATTTCGCTCTGAACCGAAATGGTGCCGTTATGTTCTTTGATGATGCCGTAACTGATCGCCAGTCCTAGCCCTGTTCCGTGCCCCACCTCCTTCGTCGTGAAGAAAGGATCAAAAATTCTCTCCAAGTTCTCTTCAGTGATCCCATGACCGGTGTCTGTGAACTCTGCTTCGATGTATTTTTCCTTCGCGTCGAATCGCGTCGCCAACTTCAATCTGCCGTTCCCTTCCATGGCTTCGGCGGCATTGATGAGCATGTTCATAAACACCTGCTGCATTTGCGAAGGGTCCAGAATAACCCGCGGCAGGTTTTCCTCAAAGTCTCTTTCGATCTGGATATTGTGGAATACAGCCTGGTTTTCTACCAAGGAGACGCACTCCTGCATGATCAGATTGACATCGGAGGGTCTCTTCTGAGGCTTCCTCTGCCGGGAAAAGTCCAGCAAGCCACGGATGATATCCGTGCATCGGTTGGCCTGGGTTGCAATTTTGCTAATAGACTCTCGCGTTGAGTTTTCACCGGCAACTTTTTCGAGAAGAAGGTGTGAATAGGCCACAATTCCTTGGAGCGGATTGTTGATTTCGTGAGCCACATCGGCAGCCAACTGTCCAATGATTGCCAGCCTTTCGGACTCCATGATTTTCTTGCGTGCAAATTCCTTCAACTGTTCGTCCCTCTTCTTCAACGCAGAGGCCATCAGGTTGAAGGAGTCTGCCAGTTCCCGCAGTTCATCGTTAGATCGGATCTCCACCTTCGCATCCAGATTCCCGTTAGCCACTTCCTTAGAGGCCGACACCAGCTTTCTGACAGAACCAGACATCTTTCGGGAAAACAAGTAGGCCAGCACCATCGAGGTGCAGGCGCCCATCAGCGTGATTGCTAAGAAAACAACTACGGTACGGCTCTTGATGTCAGCATATTTTTGCTCGAGTATGCCAACATAAAGGATTCCGATTATCTCGTCTTCTATATCCCTGATGGGTTCGTACGCGGTGATATACCAATTGTTCACCACGTAGGCTCGCCCGATCCACTGATTCCCCTCCTTTACCACCTGGTCATACACGTCCTCCGCAATGCGCGTTCCAATTGCCCTGGTACCATCTTCATTCTTGACATTTGTTGAGACCCGCAGATCGTCCAGAAAGATCGTAGCTGTGCCAATGTCAGCACCTTCATACACCACGTTTTGAAAGACGGTTTCCTTAATCTTGTCAACTATCTCAAAATTCCTATTGACCAGCACTCCACCGTATACGACACCGATGAACTTGCTTTCAAAGTCAAATATGGGGGCCGCCGCTTTCAGCATCAAGCCTGACGTCTCTTCCTTTTCCTCCCTCGCTCTTGCCTTGGGAGTTTCGATAAACTTGAGATAAGCCCTCTGCGCAAGAACCGGGGATTCCTTCCGGAGATCGTCGGCAGACACGACGCATGTCGACACCACCGGTTCTCTTGTCAGGAGAGCCGATTTCACGATCTCATCATGACTCTGATCATCGCCGGAGAGATCAGGGTTTGTGGTCCGCAGAAGCACGCGGCCCGCTCGGTCGGTGATTGTCAATACATCAAGTGATTCCCTCTTTCTTATTGCCTCGAGCGTCTGTGCGAGGTTTCTCCTATTTCGATATACTGAGCCATCCCGGACGAACGTACGGTCGGACACAAAACGAATCTCATGAGAGATCATTCCCAGGCGGTTCAAATAGATCTCTCGAGCAGAGTTCAGGTCCGTTCGCACTCTCTCTTGGGCCTCTGAGACTACTCGATCACCGATTACCTGAACACCCACCACACTGAATACAGCACTGGTGATGACGATGATAAGCAGAAAGCTCAGGATAAGCTTTGTCGCGATCGGTATCCTGACAGTGGTTCCCTTCACAGATCTTCGCACCAAGGTGTCCTACAATGAACCGTTTGCAGACAGCACGCTCGTCTATTCCAGATAGCTGGAGCCGCTGTTCAAATCTGCATCAGGGGCTCAACAAATGATTACTTCCCATTCCCCTACGCAATTGCTCGTCATCGACTCAAAAGCCGATACGCATCTGCTCTTGTCGTCGGTTTCGTGCTTGAGGAGGTCTCTGCAAATCAATCTTACAAGCTGTGGAATTGCCTGCGTAACTGACTCAGTACAGTGGTCGTTGAATGTCGTGGTGTCGCTCGCCTCGATTCCGTAGACTGTGATCGTTTGCGGAATATCTGCCTGCAATAGTCTTGCAAGCTCGATTGTCTGCGATAGATCAATCTGGTGCGACGATGTCAATCTGATCGGCTTGTCACCTGCTGCTTGTACGAAACGGTAGATCGTACCCGGTGGCCGGATGCCGGTCACTACGGCATCAACGATGATACATTGCTCGTAGCCAACGAGATAGTCAAGAAGTTGAAGTCCCCCTACCGAGAGCTCCTCGAATGCAATGTCAGTTGTTGACAGCCGTTTCTTCAACTCGCGTACGACCCAGATTCCCACGCCGTCATCGGAGATGAACTCATTGCCAAGACCGATGACGATGATTGATGGTCGTTTCGGACATGCTGCTGTGTTCATAAGTCTGCGCGAACTCAGTCCGAGTGTGTGGCACCCCGCAGGAGCCAGAAGAGGTCCGGTCCGACTTCCACAGGCCCGCCTCGCAGAAGCCTGTTGCCGATTTCATTACAGAGAGCTAGAACTTTCTGAACCGCTTCCTTTCCCTGATCAGTAAGCATGACCTGCTCTTTGCGGTGATCCAAGAGATCGGGAGTCCGTGATACGAATCCTTTCTGCTCGAGGTGTTTGAGGATCTTTGAGGCGCGCGTCGGGCTTACATTAATCATGTCGCTGAGTGTCTTGACGGACGATGGCTTCTCAGAGAAAAGAACGCCGAGGCAATGCATCTCATCAACGCTCAGGCCAACGCTTGCTGAGATATGCTTGTCAAAGCCACGGCAGCGGCGCGCCAGACGCAGCAGCTCGACGCCGAACTGTGTTCCGTTCACTTCCATACGAATCTGTGATAGAGCAGGTGCATCAATAAACTATGTGCAAATATTGTGCAAGAGTAACTATTGCGGAATTGCTATCAAAAAGTGATGTTTCCTGTCCTATTTGTGCTGAAGAAAACAACAACTGTTGAACAATTCAGCAATACAAGAAGCGAGATGCCTGCATGGAGGTTTGGATCGACCAGGAGACCTCCAGGGCGCCGGTGAACAAGTTCTGAGACAGGACTGAGACGTGGCGACGGAACTGGCAAGACGAGGATCAGTTCTCTGGAAAGATCACAATGAGGGTCCGCCACAACCGTCGACCGTTTTCAGAGTGATGGACGCGTCAGCAAGACGTGCTCGCACGAGAGGACACGCGCCTCACTCCGCATGATGAGGTCATCGGTTTCCCAGGCGCTTCAGGATGATGCAGGTTCTCCGTTGCTGGCAGTTTGGAAAGCTTGCGCGATTTGATGATATTTGTAGGAAGGAATTTCTTACTGCGCGTTCATCTCGCCTTCCGTCGTGGGGGGACACTGTCCAGCGCTTATCAAACAGGACCTGACATCTAGCCTTGAAAACCATACAAACGCAACTCATCCTCTCGTTTTCGATCGCCATCCTCGTTCCGACCATCATCACGAGTTACGTCGGCATGAGGATAATTTCGGATCAGATCATCACTCGCGCCGAGATGAAGACTATCTCCGACCTGAATTCGGCGAGGGAGATCTATCGAAACAAAGTCTCCGAGCTCCACAGCATCATTCGCTTCACCACGCTCAGGCGTCTGATTCGCGACGCTGTGATGCGTCACAACCGAAGCTTCCTGACGAACGACCTGCGCTCCACGCTTCGACGCGAAAAGCTTGATGTCCTCACAGCCGTCGATGCCAAAGGAAACGTCATCGCCCGGGGACGCAATCCCGACCTCTATGGCGACAATCTCCTGGAGCTGCCAATCGTCGCCCTGGCCATCAGAACCCGTCAGCCGGTGAGCGGGACCGACATCCTGACCGCCGAACAGCTTCACAGAGCATCCCCCGACCTTGAAGCCCAGGCCACGATGGACGTCATCCCAACCCCGAAAGCCGAGCCCAGGGAAACACCGCGCGAAACATCCGGCCTGATGCTGATATCGGCCGCGCCGCTCTTCGACGATGCTGAGAATTTCGTCGGCGTCTTGATCGGCGGGATCCTCCTCAACCGAAATTTCGAGATCGTGGACAAGATCAAGGAGATCGTGCACGAGGGGCAGATCTATGAAGGAAAGGAGATCGGCACAGCGACCATCTTTCAGGGCGATCTTCGCATATCCACGAACGTGAAGAACCAGGATGGGAGCAGGGCAATCGGTACACTCGTTTCACAAGAGGTGAAGGACGCAGTTCTCCGGGATGGACGCCGGTGGGTCGGCGAGGCGTTCGTGGTGAATGCAACCTATATTGCCGCGTATGAGCCAATCAAAAACCCTGAGAACGACATCATTGGCATCCTGTACGTCGGCGTGTTGAAGCAGCCGTTCGATGACGTACTTCAGCAGACTTTGATGACGTTTCTCGGGATTGCCGCCCTTGGCATATTGCTCATCATTTTCTTCTCCATTCACCTCGCCAAGCGCATCGCGAACCCCCTGCAAAAACTAGAAGATATCTCGCGCAAGATCACCGAAGGCAACTATAATCACGAGTTCAAGGCGAAAGGACCAATCGAGATCGAGCACCTGGCGCGCTCCCTTAACACGATGGCCAAGCAGATCGAGACCGAGAAACGTGAGCTCGAAGAATGGGCAAACACGCTCGAAAGGAAAGTCGAAGAACGTGCTGAAGAGATGAAAAAAATCAATGCCCAGCTGTTCCGCTCGGAGAAGCTGGCGTCGTTGGGAAAGCTTGCCGCGGGCGTGGCTCATGAAATCAACAATCCACTAACGGGCATCCTCACCAACAGCAGTCTTTTGCTGGAGGACGTCGACAAAGACGACCCTCGCCGAGAAGATGTCGAGGTGATGGTCAAGGAGACGATCCGTTGCCGAGAGATCGTGAAGCGACTGCTTGATTTTGCCCGGCAGACCAAGCCTCAGAAGCGCCTTGCCAACATCAACGCACTGATTGACAACATTGTTCTCCTCGTGAGAAATCAGGCCTCTTTTCGTAGTATTTCGATCGAGAAACGGCTCGCAGACCAGCTCCCTGAGCTCCTGATCGATCCGGACCAGATCCAGCAGGTGTTTGTCAATATCATTCTCAACGCTGCCGAAGCGATGGCGAAAGGCGGAAAGCTGGAAATCGCCTCTCAACCCTCGAGGGATGGGCGGAGCATCACCGTGACCTTTTCGGACACTGGTCCCGGGATTCCTGAGCCTCACCGCGAGAGGATCTTTGATCCCTTCTACACCACGAAAGAGCACGGGACAGGATTAGGGCTCTCGATCAGTTACGGCATTATCGAGCAGCATGGGGGGACGATCTCCGTCGAGAGCACGGTCGGCAAGGGCTCGACCTTCACGATTCAGCTCCCCATCGTCGCCGAGGAAGGAACGGCATGAACGAGACAAAGGCTCATATCCTCATCGTCGACGACGAGCTCGTGATCTGCAAAAGCTGCGAGAAGATCTTCCGGCGCGCGGGTCACTCCACAGCATCTGTCACCTCCGGCCGCGAGGCGCTCACTATCCTGGCAGGTAAGACTTTTGACGTTGTCTTTACCGATCTGAAGATGATGGATATGGGTGGTCTCGAAGTGCTGCAAGCCGTCCGCGAGCAGTACCCTACAACGGTCGTCGTCATCATCACCGGATATGCCACCATCGCTTCAGCAGTCGAGACCATGCGATCCGGTGCATTCGACTATCTGCCGAAACCCTTCACCCCTGCCGAGCTTCTCGCAGTACTCGACCGTGCACTCGAGAAACGAAAGCTTCTGATCATGGCCGAGCCGGATTACGAATACTCCGAGGAGGGGGGATTCGAGGGGCTGGTCGGAAAGAGCCCCGCGATGAGGGAGGTGTACAGGCTCGTTCAGAAAGTCGGGCCAACAGATAGCACCGTACTGATCATCGGCGAGAGTGGGACGGGAAAAGACCTCACCGCGAAAGCGATCCATCAACAGAGCAAACGGAAGAACAGCACCTTCTTTGCCATCGACATATCGACTCTTTCGAGCACGTTGCTGGAGAGTGAGCTGTTCGGGCATGCCAAGGGATCCTTCACGGGCGCAACGGCGGACAGGCCTGGAGTCTTCGAGGTCGCCAACCACGGGACGATTTTCCTGGACGAAATCGGCAATCTCCCGGTGGAAACTCAGACACGCCTTCTGAGGGTCCTGCAGGAGAAGGAATTTCTCCCCGTTGGCAGCACGACGGTGAAGAAGGTCGATGTTCGCCTGGTGTTTGCAACGAATCAAAACCTCAAGCAGCTTGTGGGTGCAGGGAAGTTCCGAGAGGACCTCTACTACCGCCTCAATGTATTTCCGATCCGGCTCCCATCGCTAAGGGAACGCCGGGAGGATATTCCAGAGCTCGTCCAGCACTTCCTCCGCAAGTATTGCGTTGCCATCGAGCGCGAGACACCGCGCGTTCAGCCAGAAGCAATGGAGCTCCTGATGAACTATCACTGGCCGGGAAACGTACGCGAGCTCGAGCACGCCATTGAGCGGTTGACCATCCTCATCGAGGGGAATGAGATCGAACCGATTCACATCTCTGCCGCCCTGTACAAGACGGATTCCGCGCTTCGATCCATGATCCCGAAGGACAGCGTAGAACTCAAGAACCTCAAGAAGAAGATACGCGAATCGTCGGTTCAGGAGATTGAGAAGCTGTTCATTGAGGAAGCGCTTATCCGGAACAATTGGAACGTCTCGAAGGCCGCTCGTGAAGTGAACATGCAGCGCTCAAATTTTCAGGCATTGATGAGGAAGTACCGTATCACGAGACCCGATTCGCCTGCATAGTACATTGTGCACCCGCATATTCCTTTTGTGCGCCGCCCACGGGCTCAATCCCCCGGAAATTCAGGGGGTTTGGCGTTTTGTCTCTGTTACGCCCCTTCCCTCCGTCCGTTCGATCCTCCGCAGCGAAAAGCCCTAGCAGTCTCGTAAGCCAAATCGTATTAGGGACTTAGGCGCTCTCCGCAGTTGACCCCGAGGCACTGGCACGTTGGTTGCAGCATGACCTTCAGAAACCCAGACTCAACGCTCCAACCACTGACCAAGGACACGGCTATGATTACCGAAAAAATACTCGTCGTAGATGATGAAGAAAACGTCTGTCACAGCATCAAGAAAGTGCTGTCACGAAAGGGATACGATGTCGCCCAGGCATTTACGGTTGGCGACGCGGTGAAGCTCATCAATGAGATGACGTTCGATCTGGTCATAACCGACATGATGATTCCGGGCACGAGCGGGATGGAGTTGCTGCAGATCGTCAAGGACCATTACCCGGAGCTGGAGGTTGTCATGATCACCGGGTATGCCTCCATCGAATCGGCGGTGAAGGCAACGAAGCTCGGCGCATCAGCGTACCTCCCGAAGCCATTTACCCCTGACGAGCTCACGGAGGTCACCCAGAAGACACTGGCCAACAGAGTCAAGCGGGGAGTGCGAAAAGTGCAACCGATCGCTCCAACGCCAGAGGCGGAACCGGCTGATGATCTCATCGATGTCGACATGCCGTTCAGTGCGAAGGAAGTCGCGCGGTACACCTCCCCGGAGTACGTCGAAGCGCTCACCCACACCGACGTACCGCTGCCCAAGAAGGTTGCTGACAAGGCATATTGCCATACCGGTCAGAGGGATTGCCGAAAGGTGGTGCTCGAGGGGCGAGAGTGCGTGGGTGAGTGTCCCATCTTGAAGAAGGAAAAAGCTCGTGCCAAGACTGTTACGCGCGTGAAACGCGTCTCTTCCAACATCATCGACGTCGATCTCCCGTTCAACGCTGCCGAAGTGGAACATGTCACCGGCGCGGACTACATTAACTGCCTGACCCGATCTGATATCCCGCTTGCAGCTATGTATGGGCGAGATGCAACGGCGAAGTACTCAGTTCTTGTGGTAGATGATGAGCCGATCGTTTGCCACAGCATCCGACGAATTCTGTCAAAGCAGAGTTGTGCAGTAGAAGAAGCATTTGACGTTGATGCCGCATTGCAGAAGATGAAGCTCCACAAGTACGATCTGATCCTGCTGGACCTCCGCATGCCGAAGCGCAGCGGGATGGAGGTCCTTCGGTCAATCAAAACGCAGTGGCCGAATCTCCCGGTCATTATCGTCACCGGACACGGCTCGATCGACTCCGCCATCGAGGCGACGAAGCTCGGGGCCTTTAACTTCATCCCGAAACCGTTCACTCCCGCCGAACTGACCGAAGCGACCGTCGAAGCGCTGGCTGCGTGAACGAATCCCCAAACTTGGCGAGAAGGGGTGAGTCCTCTGAACCATCGTGAGAACTCACCCCTTGCGTCTCTTCACTGACTTCTGACCACTCTGGCTACCAGTGGCGCCGCGTCTCAATCCGACGCAGGCTTCACCGCCCGGAATGCCATGCTCCCCATTCCCAGACTCTTCGGCATTTCGTGCACGCCACCGTTGTACACAATCCTGTACACCGTCGCACTGTCCTTCTCGGTCGCCGTCCACCAGTAGATGATCGGCGAATGGATGTCCCATAAGGGCGACTCTTTGTCCGGCATTGTCTCGTAGGTTGCTGACTGCCTGTCGGCATCCCATACCCCACCGCAGTTTGTTCCGTGCCGGGTCAGCGAACGGACAGCTTCATCGATGGTTGGAAGCCTCCAGATGTTCTGCACCGTATCAGACAATGATTTGCCATCCTCCTCAAGGTATGCACAGATGTGCATTGCCTCCTCCAGCCGTGTACCCTTACTGGGCCAGCCCGGCCCCTCGGGGGCCCAGATCAATCGCACGCCGTTCCCTTCCACGAGCCTGGCTGTACGGATTCCGTCGTCGTGTCTCCCGGCGACTCGAATCGCGGGCTCGATGGCCGAACCGACGTAGATCAGCAAGGGAATACCAAGAGCGATTTGATAAGCTCGCTTCAGCGGTCTCGGGCGTCCGAATACGTAGGTAAGCCCAAGGAGGGCAAGAGGAACTCCGATCATGAACACTCCCGCACCCCTCCGGAAAAACATCGCAATCCCCACGCCCAGCGCAATATGTAGGATACCACCGATCAGAGGAAAACGGAGCGCAATCGACGTCAGTATCAGGAACACCAGCATCGGCGCCGCGTACTGGATGATCATAATGAAGAGGTTCTCGAGAAACGACGTGGAATACCATCCTTCGTGGAAGTTCTCGATAGCTCCCCAGAAAGCCCAGAGACCGGCCAGCAGCGTTGAGATGCCTGCTGCCACCCATCCCAGTACCTTCCTGCCTCGAGATGGCTGTTCGTTCACGTCGCTGGCCTTTGTATCTGGCACGTCGGGGTGTGTTCTTCAGACAACAGATTACAAATTGCGTTCGAGAGCTGTCTCTGCGAAACGTCAGTCATAGGTATCGAACAAGGAGTGTCGAATATCGAAGCTTCTTCCGATTCACTTCATCATGCAAAATTCCTTGTTCGGAGTTCGACATCCAATTCCCCATCAGGTCACGCTTTTCGCTCCCTCATTACGTAGCATATCGATCGTCTCTACGGCGTGACGCAGATGAGGGATCACGATGCTGCCACCGACAACGAGCGCAACGTTCAGGGCGTCATGTAGCTCCTCGTCCTTCCACCCGGCATCGACGCACTGCATCAGGTGATAGTCGATGCAATCATTGCAGCGCAAGACAGCTGACGCCACGAGCCCCAGGAGCTCCTTGGTTTTCGCGTCCAGTGCGCCATCCCGATACGCGGCGGTATCAAGGTTGAAGAACCTCTTGATACCGAGATGATCTGTCTGAAGGATCCGTTCGTTCATTCGATTCCGATAGGCTCGGAATTCGTCAAGTCGAGTCGACATAGGTGCTCCTCGATAGGATGAGTTCGAGTTTTAGAATTCCACTTCCACTCCACCAACAGGGAAAAATGAGAACTGATAAACCGTCTCTTTCGTCCTGTCACTTCTGTAGTTCTCGAAGAAGACGTTCTTGGTATTGAGCACGTTCATCAGGGCGATGTAGACATAGAAATCCACGCGCTGAGGCTTTCTCGGGTCCTTTTCCCGCGACCGAGAGAGCGAAACGCTCAGCGTCCCAAAGTAATCCTCCACCCGTTTCTGCTCCACGAGCAACTCCAGACCATATGAGTACCGCTCCACAACGGTAAGATACCGGTCCGACCAGAACGTATCGATTGCCGAGTAGATGAAATGATCGTACCGCAGTCCGAGTATCAG
>Ga0194112_10005882_pt1 | contig 16377 bp, 18 predicted proteins | sample TA2MahC400mmetaG_FD_146191 | JGI IMG/M metagenome (GOLD analysis project Ga0194112, IMG submission 146191) | Freshwater microbial communities from Lake Tanganyika, Tanzania - TA2015016 Mahale Deep Cast 400m | ecosystem: Environmental > Aquatic > Freshwater > Lake | place: Tanzania: Lake... | reverse complement strand
GGGTGACCTCTCGCCCCCCCCCCGGCCCGCGAGTCCGCCGGCGGCGGCGGGCGCCCCGGGCGGAACGGACCGGCCGCCTAGGGCCGGTCGTTCACGCGGTCGGTCTGCGTCTCCAACGGCAAACCGCGCTCGACGGGATGCAGGTAGGTGCCGCGCTCTCCATCCGGCTTCTCCATCTCGACCGCGATGCGGTGGGCGTTGGCGAACGGGTCCTGGCGGACGCCGGTGATCTGCCACGAGACCTCGAGGCCCGCCGCCCCGCCCGCGATGCGGAACTGGTTGCCACGGACCTTGTCGGCGATGTAGACCGGCGCGAAGCCGCCGATGCAGGTGAGCTGATAGCGGAACTCGCGGTTCAGCGCCTCGAACCAGTCGGGCAAGGTCACGACCGCCTCGCCGCGGCTGTCGAGCACGACATTGCCGTTGTACACGTTCATCATGTCCGGGCTCTCGACGAAGGAGTGCAGCAGGTACTTGTTGGCCGGGTCGAGCGGGTGATCGATCTTGAACGATCCTGCCGCCTTGGACAGCGTTCCCGTGACATGCGTGTTCCCGGCGAAGTAGCCGGCGTAGTTGGTGCCGCTGCCGGTCGCCGATCCGTAGACTCCGCAGTTCATGCCCGGCGCGGTGCCGCCCTCGACACGGCCGTAGACGCCGCTCCGGGTGAAGCTCGAAACCAGTCCGTACGCGAACCCCTCGACGCCGCGGTAGTTGCCATTGCCGCGAACGCCGACTCCCCAGCCGTCTGACTCGCGGTGTTCGCCGAGGACGCCGGGGGCGTCGCTCAAGTACGAACGGTTGATTCCGACGACTCCGGAGGCGTTGCTTCCCTCGGTCGTGAAGTACCCGCCGTGGTTGCTGGCGGTCCCTGTGGAGGTTGCCTGGCCGATGACGCCGGGACCGCCGCCCCGGCAGACGAATTGGCCTGCCGCGCCGGTCGTCGAGACCTGATCGGACGCCTCCGCGTAGAGCGCCACCGCTCCGCTTCCCGAGGCTACGGCCTGCACGGCGCGCGCGCCGGCCGCGGTCGCCTCGGCCAGGACGGCGTAGCGGTCGCTGCCCGACGCGCTGGTGAGGAAGCGCCCGCCGTACAGCCCGCCGGTGCCGTAGACGCCGGTGCCGCTCGTCGAGGTGCTGCTGCCGAAGACGCCATAGGCGTTCGCGCTGTTGGCCACGCCGTGGACTCCGCGGCCGCCCGAGCCTGAGGCGGTACCGTAGACGCCGGTCTCAGGGCTGGTACCCGAGACGCCCTTGCCCAGGGTGCCGGTCGCCTCGCCGCGCACTCCATGCCCGGAGAGGGCCGCGCTGTAGCCGTAGACGCCGACGCCTGCTCCGGTTTCGGCGAGGTTCCTTCCGCCCACGCCATACCAGCCGGAGGAACCAACCTCGCCGAGCACGCCGTAAGACGTCCCCGATGCGTATTGATCGACCGTGCCGTAGACCCCGCGAGCGTTGGGGCTGGTCGCGATGCCGAAGACCCCGGTGGTCGGTCCGGACCCGGCGTCCGCGCCGCCGTATACACCGACTCCACCCGTACCGCTGGCCCAGCCCTCGACCGCCCTGCCCGCGGCCAAGGCCCTCAGGCCGATGCCGGCGCTGGCCGCGGCCGCAACCTCCAGGCCGATGCCGGTGCCGTTGTTGCGGATCGCAGCCGCCGGATTGGCGCTGCTGTCGATGACGTGGAGCCTGCGTGTCGGAGCCGCCGTGCCGATGCCGACCGAGCCGGCGTTGAGGTTGTGGATGTGAGACCCGTTCGGCCCCCAGTAGGAGTCGCCGCCGCCGCCGCCGCTGCCCGCCGAGTCGGCATACGCGGCGTGCAAGGCGTAGGCCGCGGTGTCCGCGGTCTCGGCGTGCACGGCCGTTTGCGCGCTCTGAGCGTTGAGGGCCTGCGCGGCGTAACCGGCCGAATCGGCCAGCGTACTGACCAGCGCGTAGGGCACCGCGTCGAGGCGCCGGCGCGGCGCGAGTGCCACGCCATTGACACGCGTCTCCAGGTAGATCGCCGGGCGCCCCAGCAGCGTCGTGGTCAACGGGCGGACCGATCCGAGCTGGACGCTGAAGACGCCGCGGTCCACGGAGACATCCGGGTGACCCTCGCTCCACAGCGAGTCCGACCAGGCCGCGGAGCCGTAGAGCACGAAGCGCAGGTTGCGGGTGCCGCTGACCGGCTGTTCGTCCTCCTCGAGATACCCCTGGTAAGACATCCGCTCGGGCGCCGCGCCGCCGGCGGGTGCGGCGGCCAAGCCCAGGCCGAGCAGCCCGATGAACAGAACAGCCAGGATCAGGGATGGGCACTTCATGGCGTCGGTCTCCTCTAGTTCAAGACGACCAAGGCGCGGGTGGCCGAAGCGCGACCTGCTTGCAGGCGGCAGAAGTAGACGCCCGGCGCCACGGGTTGGCTCGCGGCATCGCGTGCCAACCACGGCTCGGCATGGCGTCCCGGGCGCAGCGTCCGATCCGCCAGGGTCACCACCCGCCGCCCCTGGACATCGAAGATCTCAAGTCGGATGGGGACCAGCGCGTCTCCGACCCCCGGCACGGAGTAGCCGATCATGGTCAGCGAGCGGGTCGGGTTGGGGGAAGCCGGGTACAGGTGGAAGGGATACCGGACGGCAGGCCCGGCCGCGATGCCGGAAGCTCCCCCGGGCTCGGGGAACCAGAAGCCTTCGAGCACCCGGATGGCCGGGCCGGCCGTCGTGCCGAAGGCGTAACCCCCGACGGACCCGGCCAGCCTGGTCGTGCCGGATGCGCACGCGATCCCGGCCGCCGAGATCAGGTCACGCTGGAGGAGCGGCTGCGCGGATACGCACACCGGGATGGACAGCAGCCCTAGCATGAGCAGGGTCCGTTTCACGTCGCCCCCCTTGCTGGCGCGCCTGCGCCGTGCAGGTTGCAGGAGATCAGCCCCGACGGACAGTCGAGGCGGATCACGAGATGTGGGAACCGCGAAGGGGGGAGAAATCACACCGGCGATGCGCGCGCGGCGCCGGGCCGTCTCCGGCCCCCGGATCGGCCCACGGGCCCGGGCGACCGCTCCCGATGAGGCCGACCGGGTTGCCTCGCCGCTCAGGCTGATGCGCCCCCGACCGGGCTGCTCCTCGGGCTGGTTCGCTCGGCCGCTCGCTCCGGACGGCCGTCGGATGCCGCGCCGCCTGGAACTGCTGCGGGGGCTTCGTCCTCGCCCTGCCCGTGAGCGTCATCCGCCGGACGGATTCGCTGGCCGCGCAGGTCGCGACCCCGGCGGATCCCCGCGCGGGCCGCACCGAGATGCCGGCGGACCCGCTGGAGCGGATCCACAAGGTCATCACTGGCAAAGGTCATCACTGGCAGAGGTGCTTCCTACATTCCGCACTCCGCCGCAGGCGTCTGTCCGAGTTTCCCGGCCTCTTGAAGCCGGTCAACGATAGAGCGTCTTGGGTACGGCGCACAAGTCCAGCAACAGCGCCTGCGTGGGCGTCAGCCTGACCGGGAAGCTGACGACTCGGTCCCCTTCCTGATACTCGTGCCAGGCCACGTCCGCGAAGTTCTCCAGGATGCGTGGTGTGGTCGGCGTGCGTGTGGCGCGACCCTCGGGCAGAATCGGGATGCTCGCGATCCGGCGGGTCTTCATCGCCGCCCGCACCTGACGCTCGATCAACGCCGAGACCATGATCGCCATGAAGTAGACGTGCAGCAGCCCGATCACCCGCACCGGCTTCTTCAGGAAGATCGGCGTCACGCCGTACTCCGACTTCGTCAAGGCAAAGCGCTTCTCCAAGTAGGGCTGGTACTTGTAGATCTCCAGGATCTCGCGCTTGGGCCGGTGGCGGATGTTGGTCACCAACGGGAAGACCCCGTCGGTCCGCGACTCGGCATGGATGGCGGGCTTGTTGCGCTCGATGACAAGTTGGATCCGTGAGCGCCGGACGACCCGCAGCGGATCCCCTGCCCGGGGTCGGCCCGGGCGCAGGTGGCGATGCTCGACCTCGGTGAAGGTGACGACCCGCGCCTGGAGCCAGTCGGCCACCTTGCGCCGGCGCAACTCTTGGGCCACTCGTTGCTCGACCGCCTTGCGACTACGCAACTGCCGGCTCCCGACCTTCTGCGCCAACTCCTTCAGCTCCACCTCGGCGCGCCGGATGCGTTCCTCCCGCGCCCGCCGATCCAGGTGCGCCTTCTGGGAGCTACGCACCCAGATGATCCGGTAGCCCTCGGCCGTCTCCTGAGGCCCGAGCTGCGTGCTGGCGTAGATGTCGGGCGGATCATCACCCCGCCGGCCGCTGGTCGTCCGCAGGATCATGCGCCACCGCGGCCGGCTGCGACCCTCCCGCAACTGGCGCCGGAAGTGGCGATCCTCCTGCCTCGTGCGCGGCATCACCGTGACGAACTCCCCGCCGTAGGCCGCCACGTGCTCCAGGTTCTCGCGCGTGCACAGCTTGCTGTCGGCCACGTAGACGAACTCCTCGGTCCCCAGCAGTCCGCGCAACAGATCCAGGTTGCGTACGTGGACCGAGTCATCCGTGCGGTTGCCGCTGAACACCTGATGCAGAAGCGGCACCGCCCCATCGCTCGTCACGTTCAGGCCAAACATCAGCTGCTTCAGGTCGGGCCGATGGTCCTTGTTGACTCCGTGGGTGATCCGCGGCTCGGAGCGCGAACTCTCGTACTGACCGAAGAACGTCACCGTGGTCGTGTCGAAGTGGACCCGGGGCACCTGGAGCTCGAAGTCCTTGATCACTCGCAACGCCAGGCGGAAGAAGACGCTGCGCCCGCGCTCACCGGCCAACGCCTCGAGGCTGCGCACGAGACGGTCGTCGTTGAGCCGCTTCACCTGGGCGTCCGTCAATCCCAGGCTCTCGGGCTCGATCCGCGCCGCCCACTCCCCGATCCGGTACATCGGACCCCGGGAGACCAGGACGTTGTGCACCAACACGCCCAGGACCTCCGCATGGTCCAGGCCCTGCCGCAGGCCTGATCCCAGGCAGCCTCGCAAGATCCGCCGCCAGTTCATGCGCTCCAGGTAGTAGCGAATGATCGGGTGCGGGCCGAGGTAGTGCCGCCGCAGCTCGGCCCCGGGCTGGGTGCGTCGCATCGTTCCCTCCCCGGACGTACAAGATCTTTCTTGTATCCTTGCATCGTGTGCGATAATACAAGACATATGAAATCACGCAAGCCCATTCTGGTTCTCCTGTCGCGGATCCGGCGGCTGGAGCAGCGCCGGGCCGAGCTCCTGGAGATCCTCCTGGTGCCGGAGCCGTTCCTGAAGGCTTCGCTGTCGCTGGTCCACCGCACATGCGGCAAGCCCAACTGCCACTGCGCTCGCAAGCCGGGACACCCCGCCTGGGTGTTGGCCACTGGCTCCGGGGCCCAGCGGCGCTGCCAGGTGGTTCGTCAAGCGGATCGCGAGACCGTACACGAGCGGGTTGAGAACTACCGCGACTTCCGCACCGCCATGCGTGAGCTCGAAGCCATTGCCGAGGAGGAAAAGGGTCTGTTGAAGGGCTTGATGGAGGAGAGACACGAACCGTACGAGTGACGCAACCAGCTCGTCAATCAGGCGTTACGCGGTTACAAAACTCCCGCAAGAACGCCCGGCGACATGCGGAATGTAGGCTCGGAACGTCTGTCCGGGAAGCCATCTGCCCCACCGTGCTACGATCCTTCGCACTTTGCGCGGGTCTGGATCCCCATCGACAACGAACGCCGCGCGCGGCTCCGCGGCCGGATACAGGGCACTGACAGACGCCGCTGTCTTCTTGGCCGACCAGCTAGACACGCTCCCCCCCGCTCCCACCTCCTCGTCTGCGCAAGGGGAACACCGGGCGCGGCACACCGGAGGAGGGGCTGGGGAACTGCAGCGTGACGCCGAGCGCCTCCTCCACCTCGAACAGGTCGGCGATGAACCGTTCGCCAATGTAGATCCACCCGGCCGTCATCTCGACCGCCTTCTCCTCCAGGTCGAACCGGAAGCCGTCGGCTTCACGCGCCTGTCGATGGTCGGGATCAGCGATCGCCCGTTCCCAGAAGTCCAGCAGCGTTTCCGGATGATAGTGCGATCTGGCCAGTGGCGGGTAGCCCCACAGCCGCTGCTCGTTCGCCTCGAGAAGCCACAGGAATCGGATGGGGAAGAGCCGATCCTGGCTCGCTCTCCGGCAGCGGCGCTCGGCGAACTCGAGCTCCCGCCCGAGGCAGTCGGGAATGGGGATCGGCGCCACCGGCAAGAGATCTTGCCGGAAGCGTGCGTAGTCTCCGCTCTGCAGAGCCTGCAGCGACGACTGGAGCCAAAGACTCATCTCAGGTCTCCGACGCGCCATGTCCAGGCTCGCCTCGCCTTCGAGCGCGCAGACGGAGTGGTCGGGACGGACAGGCTGACACGGGAGCTAGGCGTCGCCATCGGATCCGTCCAGACCCGCATGCAGAGCCATGTTGATGGTGAAGCGATCGAACCCCTTGGCGCACAGCATGTCGGCAATCTCTCGGTTCTGACGGCGATACTCCAACTCAAGGCGCTTGTCCTCAACCGGATCCTCGCTGCCCACGCGAAAGCCGACCAAGCCCGGGAGGTCTTGGGTCCGGCCATCGGAGTAGAGCCGCGTGTGCCGGTCGTCGGTCATGCGATGCGACGCATAGAAGTCAAGGAACTCGCCGGTGTCATCCTGTCCGAAGCAGTACTGGATGAGCCAGCCAGCCTCGGTAATGTACCCAGCGCGTCGCTCGCGAAGGTCAGCGTCCGGGAGCCTGATCCCCCAGTGCGCGAAGGTCTCCGCGAAGAGGTTTGCGATGATCTTCATTCAGCCACCCCAACCTCAGAGCGACCCAGCCCGGGCATTCGGCGCCCCAGGGCGGCCCCACGCGTCGCGCAAGCCGACGGATGGGGTTCCCGGGACGCACATGGTACACCAGGAACCTGGAGTCAGGGGAGAAACCTCCACTTGAAGGTGCCCCAGGATAAGGGAATCCCGCACCGAAGTGCGCGCCCCTTCGGTGCGGCGCCCGAGAGCGGCATGTCCTGCCACCGGACGATCTTCCATGCGCCCTCTTCCTGGCAATCCGCCTTCCACTCCGTCTGCCGGAACCAGAGCTTCGCCGTTCCGTTCTGGACGCGGTAGGTCATCGGGCTCAGAGCGCCCGGGACGATTCCGTAGAAGTAGAGGTCGACATTCATGATCGTGATCGACCAGAGACCCTCGACCGGATCGAAGATCCTCGATCCGATGATGAACTGCAGCGACAATGCCTGCGTGGAGTCGGCGTCGAACATCCGCGCGTGCAAGCCAAGCTCAGTGGCGCGATCCCATCTGGCGGGCATCCCGGGTAGGCCAGCATCCTCCGCCGAGAGATCGAAGGTGAATTCGGGGGCGAGCAGGCTGTCCAGCGCCGCGGGATCGCAGGCACTGTAGGCCCCTTGGAGCGCCAGCAGAGCATCCTCGGGCGTCGTGCACACACCTGGCGGAACCAGGCAGCCGTCCACCGGGCGGGCGGGTTCGTCGGAACAACCCGGCGGCAGCGACAGCGAGAGCAGCGGTAGGAGCAACAGAGCCTTCTGAACCCGAGACCAGGACATCCGCGCCTCCTTCAAACCACATCGGTTCCTGACGCTAGCGCGAATCATCTCCTCCGGCAACGCCGTTGAGGCCACCACAGCCATGGGTCCTCAGCGCGCGAGTACGATCCTGACGCAGCAGTCCCCTCTCGGCGCATCGATGCGGGGGAAGTCGACGCCCGAAAGGGCGCACCTCCAAGCCCATGACGATGCGCTCGCGGATCGTGATGTCGGTCTTGACGGTCTTCCCGCGCGCCCGGGGAAGAGGCCCCTCGTAGGCCAGGTAGAACGTGTGGCTGTTCTCGTGAGGATGACGGTCCAGGTGATCGAGACGGATCTCCACGCCGGAAGCCCGTCGCGTCTCGTCGAAGGCTCCGGCGAGGTGCCGTTCGATCTCCTCCCACGGCGTCTCTTCGATCAACGTGAAGTCCAGGTCTTCGGAGAACCGGTAGTCCACGAAGTAGCACTTCTTGAGCGCGGTCCCGCCCTTGAACGCGAGGCAGTTCCGGAGCGGGCTGCGGGACAATCCGACCAGGAGCCACGAGAGAATGTAGTCGCGCTCCAGGACGGTCTCCGAGATGCGCCGGCCTCCCGTCTCGGCGAGGCGGTTGGAAAGCAGCGAAAGGTCGCGCTGCGGAATCACCGGTCAGGTCCTCACGACGGCCCGCAGTTCTTCGGGCTCGATGTTGAGCTGAATGCGCCAGCGGCGCAGGCGCTTCCCCTCGGCCGGGAGCACGGGGTCCAGACGGACATAGGTCGCCGTCAGCCCGGCACGGAGGCGCTCCAGGGTCGGCGCGGCGGCCAGTTCATAGGTCTCCAGCAAGAACCCCAGCCGGCGCGTGACTGCGCCGATGCCGATCCGCTCGGCGTACTGAACGAGGCGGTCGGCGTTCACATCCTGGCGACGCATCCAGAGGCCCTTGGCGACCTCGGTCAGACCGCCGCAGTGCTTGGGCTGTTTGAGCCCGTCGATGATGGTCCGCTCCAGGTCGCTCACGCGCACCTTCTCCTGCTTGGTCACCCAGTGTTCGGTGAGACCGAAGAGATGCTCGCGCCGGCAGCGGACGAACCGGAACTCCACGCCCAGCGCGGTGACGGGCCGCCGAGGCTTGGGGCTGCTGACCATGACGACCAGCTGGGGCTGGGTGGTCATCCCGTGGATCTCCATGGCGGTGGCGTGGGAGAGGTAGTGCTCCTCGCCACGCATGATTTCCCGGGCGACGACGAGCGGGTTCCCTGAGTACTGCCGCTCCCTCCCCAGCTCAAAGGGGACCAGGACATAGAGACCGGGCTTGAGCCGGGTCGCCACGCCCCGGTCCACGAGCTTGCGGACGAAGCTCCTGGCGGAGGTCTCCGAGAGCCCCGTGATGTCCCGGACATCCTCGAGGCGGAAGACGACACGGCTCCGCTCGTGGAGCATTGTCACCAGCTTGGCCCCCTGGGGGCCCAGGGTCTTGAGAGATGTACTTTGCATCCGCATTTCGTGCCTTTCTGGGGCACATTCCAAGCCTACGATAGACCTCGGTCAAGCCAGGAAATTGCTCTACGGAGTTCGTTCGTGCCCCCTGAGGGCACAATCAGCATCGTCAGTACAATTGCGCCTACCGAAAACCCGAACGCCTAGCAATCTTGATGGTTGCGGCCTCCCGCCGCCAGACTCCCCCACCTGTCGCTCTCGCACCTCGGGGCACGCAACCGAGGGCAACCTGTGCCGACACCTCCATTCCTACGCGCCGTGGTCGCCTTCGTCCGCGTCCTCTTCCAGGCCCTGCTGCCGATGCAGATCGTGATCCTGGCTTCGAGGTACAGGTCGGTCGGCTCACCCAGGTTTGCAACCTGTCCCACTCGGGCCCCGTCCGTGACACGTGCGTTCACCACTCTCTGCCCGGAGAGAGAGAAGGAGAGAACCCGCCGCCCAACGCGCCCATCCGCGCGCGTGGCGGTGAACACGCAGAGAGAAACGGCCCCGATCCGGAGAGCGCCGACACCATCGTCACTGTCGCAGAACCCTGCGCGTGTTCGCCACATAGCGAGACCCCGACGACTCTCGCCATCGGGGCCTCCGTCAACCTCTCGCGCCGCGTGAATTCGCAGCGCCATCTCGCGGCTCCCCGGGCAGGACGGTTTCCGGACCGCTCTCCGCCTTCACGAGCCCGGCGGTTGGCTGCCAAGAAGCCTCTAATCAATGGGTTGGCAGGCCCTTCAAGTGTCGGATCATCCGACCTGCACGCCTCGAGACTGCGGGCTAGCCCATGGCGCCAGGGCGACTCGGGCTGGACTCCTTGGAGACGGCATGTGACAATCCCAACCCGCAAGCCGTAGGGAGGTGCGTCTCATGGAGATCGAAGCCCTCGTGCGCAGCAAGCGCCGTGAGATCCTGCAGATAGCCGCGCGCCACGGAGCCCGCCGCCTACGGATCTTCGGTTCCGTGGCCCGGGGGGACGCATCGCCTGACAGCGACGTCGACTTCCTGGTGGACATGGAAGCTGGGCGATCGCTGTTTGATCTCGGGGCCCTGCTCATGGACCTACAGGATCTACTCAATTGCAGAGTGGATGTGGTCACTGAGAAGGGCCTGAGACCGCGAATCCGAGAGCGTGTTCTTCGAGAGGCTGTCCTCCTATGAGAGATGACCGCGAGCGTCTTCTCGATGTCCTCGAAGCTCTGGAGCGAATCGACCGATACGCACGGGAAGGACGGGAGCGCTTCGAGCAGGACGAGTTGGTTCAGACTTGGGTCTTGCACAATCTCCAGATCGTCGGCGAGTCCTGCCGCGCGTTGTCGTCTCAGTTCCGCGACGCGCACCCTGCGGTTCCCTGGTCCCGCATTGTCGGTATGCGGAACGTCCTGGTGCACGACTACTTCGGGATTGATACTGATGTCGTTTGGGAGGCTGTAGAGACGGATGTCCCACGGCTACGCGAGCAGATCGAAGCGATCATCGCAAGCTAGTTTGCCGTCCTGTATCTAATGAAGACCGTAGTCCGCGAAGACTCGGAGCTGTGCCTCCCGAAAACCCGAACGCCTAGCAATCTTGATAGTTGCGGCCTCCCGCCGCCAGACTCCCCCACCTGTCGCTCTCGCACCTCGGGACACGCAACCGAGGGCAACCTGTGCCGACACCTCCATTCCTACGCGCCGTTTGAGCGCGTCGCGGTTACCGCACGGAGAGAGCCGGCCTCGCTCCAGAGGACTCCCCCACCGACATCACTGTCGCAGAACCCTGCGCGTGTTCGCCATATAGCGAGACCCCGACGACTCTCGCCATCGGGGCCTCCGTCAACCTCTCGCGCCGCGTGAATTCGCAGCGCCATCTCGCGGCTCCCCGGGCAGGACGGTTTCCGAACTACTCCCTCCCTCCCGTGGCCGTCCGTCACCGGCGATCCATGGGATTCCGGATCCGTACCCGGAGCTGATGCAGCCGCCACCGAGTGCAGGAAGGCTCTTGGCCCTTCCTGTCCTGGGCGGCGTTCAGGATGACTACAGGCTCGTCGCGTAGGCCACCGCTCAGAGTGCGCGATCTGCCGACTCAGCGACCAGGGCAACTACCCCCCGCCCTTGAATCCGCTCCTGGCCGCTCCTGCAAGAGCCCTGGCAAAGGATCCACGGGCGAGAAACCGACCGACCGCGCGGCCCAGCGGAGACCGGCAGCCCCGGTCCTGCACGGGCATGTGGGTGCGGACGGATATGTCGCGGACTACGGGGCTGGCGAAGCTCGAGGGCGACCTGCCCAGCGCTCAACGCCTCGGCCATCTTCTCGATGCGCTCGGTGCCAGCGAGGTCGGGACGTCCCTCGCGGCGTGGATCGCCCAGCGACGGCCGCGGTTCGTCTCGCTGCGGCCGGATCGCTTCTCCAAGCACGCCGCCCAGGACGAACGGTGGCGGGTGCTCGTCAACGAGAAGATCGAGGTCGAGGCGTGATCCCACGCGCCCACATCACGGCATGGCGCTCCGCTGCGCCCTGGGCCACTGATGCGCAAGTGGAGCAGGACCTCGTCATCTGCAGGGCGCTCACCGACCTGTATTCGGAAGAACTCCTGGCTCGCGAGGTCGCGTTTCGCGGAGGCACGGCTCTCCACAAGCTTCACTTCGACTCTCCGGCCCGCTACTCCGAGGACATCGACCTCGTCCAGGTCAACGCCGGGCCGATCGGTCCGGTGATGCAGGCGGTACGAGCCCGGCTGAGCGGACTCGACGCCGGGAAGGTGGTCGCCTGCTTCACGCGCTACATGGAGCACGACGGCCGACGCGTCACCCAGACGCAGGTCGAAAGAAACCTCGCGGAGAAGATCCAGGACGAGGCCTTTCTCGGTGACGTGCCGCCTCTTCTCGCGTTCGGCGTTTCCTTTGATCCACCACGAGCGCTCGATCGCGTCCGGCGTGCGCTCATCTCCCGCCTGCCCGAGGGAGCATTCCAGAAGCGGGAGCGTCGCAAGCCGTAGCCTCACGCGGCCCGCAGCCGACACTCCGCAACCGCATCTCGACCGCTCGTCGTCCGCGGCAGGAACTCGCCCCCCTGGATGTCCGGCCCGTGATTCAGCGGATCCGCGGCGGCTGCCTTCTGACTACTTGGCGATATAGGCGTTCACCCCAACGACCAACGTCTTGCCGTTGACCTGTGCATCCGTTCGCGCATTCCCGTGCGTTGACGCCACCACCAGCGTCTTCCCGCTCGCGCTCGGCGTCGGCTGTTCCAAGTCAAGGACCAGCGTCAGTGTCTTGGCTTTCTCATCAACGACGACTTCCTTCAGCATCGATCCTCCCTTCTCGGCGTCTCTTCCTTCTTGGCTGGAACTGTCCCTCCCGAGAACTCGTAGATGAAGCGATTGTGTGACTGGCGATCTTCATCCGGCAGACTCCCTTCTCATAGCTCGGACAGCCTAGGACACGCAGCTGGGAGTCACTCGTGCCGACAGCTTCAATCCTACGCGCAGCGGGCGCCTTCGTCCACAGCCTCTTCCGATCCCGGCTCTCGATGCAGGTCGAGACCCTCGCGCTCCGGCACCAACTCGCCGTTTACCAGCGAACCGCCGCCCGGCCGAAGCTCCGGCCAGCGGATCGCATCCTCTGGGCCTGGCTCTCCCGAGCCTGGTCCGGCTGGCGGGAAGCGCTGGTGATCGTCAAGCCGGAGACGGTCATCGCCTGGAGACGGAGGAAGTTCCGACAGCACTGGGCGAGGCTCTGCCGATCGGGATTGCCCGGTCGACCCGCGATCGCTCGGGAGGTCCGCAACCTCATCCGAAGAGTGTCGGTCGCGAACCCCCTCTGGGGCGCACCCAGGATCGTCGGCGAACTCGCCAAGATCGGGATCCACCTCCCAAGGTCCACGGTGGCGAAGTACATGATCCGCCACCGGAGACCGCACGAGCGGGTCGCCGCCTGACTCGACTACGGCCCGCCCCACTGCGCTTGCTGACCCGATCGACCCACGCCCGAGCTTCGGTCTCCCAAGCACTGGACCACGCAGCACGCACTTCCCGACGCCGCTCATGGACTCATCGGCGGCATCACTGACCGCTCCAACGTGCAATCCCTCAGCTCGCACCGTGTCCTTGAGCGGGCAGATGAGATTGTCGGGACGGACACCTTCTGTGCCCGCTTTCTCTGCAGGGCGTCGAGGATCGCCTTGCGCATCCTGATCGCCTTCGGAGTGAATTCCACCAGTTCGTCCGCCGCGATCCATCCGAGAGCCTGCTCGAGCGACATCTTGCGCGGCACCTCGATGGTGACCGCGATGTCCTTCGTGGACGACCGGTGGTTGGTCAGATGCTTGCGCTTGGTCGGATTGCACTCCATGTCGTCGGTGCGCGAGTTCTCGCCGACGATCTGCCCGGTGTAGACCCGCTCCATCGGCTCGACGAATATCACCGAGCGGGCCTGCAGCGCCTCGATCGAATACGCGGTCGTCGGTCCCGTCGCGATGCTGACGAGCGAGCCGCGGTTGCGCGAGGCGATCTCGCCGCGCCAGAAGCCGTATCCGATGAAGCGGGAGGACATTATTCCCAAACCGCGCGTGTCGGTCAGGAACTCGGAACGGTAGCCGATCAGGCCGCGCGTTGGTATCTCGAACTCCATCCTCACGACCGTGGCGCCCGAATTCTCGACGGTTCGCAGGTCTCCTTTTCGCCGCGCCAGCTTCTCGATGATGACGCCCTGAAATTCCCCGGGGACGTCGACGATGAGCTGCTCGATCGGCTCCATGGTGTTTCCGTCCGTGTCACGGTGCGTGATGACCTCGGGGCGGGAGACGCAGAACTCGAGCCCCTCCCGGCGCATTTCCTCTATCAGAATGGCGAGATGCAGCTCTCCCCGTCCCATCACCTTCACGCCGTCGGAGCGTCCGAGATCCTCCACGCGCATCGCCACGTTGGTGCGCAGCTCCCGTTGGAGGCGTTCCTTCATCTGGCGCAGCATGATGGCCGTGCCTTCGTTTCCCGAGAAGGGCCCCGTGTTGACGAGAAAGAACATCGACACCGTCGGCTCCTCGATCTCTGCGGTTCAGACACTGATCGGGCCTTCTCCCCGCCGGCGAGGGCGTCCTGAGGCTCGGGGACGAGTCTGGCTGCTCGCGGCGGCCGTGGGCCTGACTTTCCGGTCCTGAGTGGGCGACCTCTGCCGGCCCCCGGCGACCCCGCAGCTCCCGCGCACTTCACCCCCAGGCGCTGTTTGTCGGGTCCGGGCGAGATTCTGCCGTTTTGACTTGACTATCTGATCTGCATATCTCATGTTCGCATACCAGATGAGGGTCAATCCCAGCCAGATCCGGCAGCGGATCAGGAGGCTCGAGGGCTCCCTTGGGGCACTGCTGGGCCAGCTGCTGGACGAGCGTGGAGCTCTGCGCCGCGGCTCGTTCGTCACCCTGCATCGCAAGTGCGGGAAGGCGACCTGTCATTGCGCGCGCGGCAGCGGTCATCCGGCTGACTACTTGTCGACCCGGCGTGAGGGGCGGACACGGCTGTTCTACTTGAGCCGTGAGATCCGGGCCCAAGTGGCAGAAGAAGCTGGGCGGTATCGCGCCTTTCGCCAAAGGCGGGCGCTGTTGGCCAAGCGGATGCGGTCGCTCCTTGCGGGCCTGGATGAGCTGGCCGAAGCGCTCGAGAACCCGGAGCCGCTGGGGGGTCAGAAGAAGGGGAAGTCGCAGGGTCGGTGGCGTTCGGCGCGGAGCGACTGAGATGGATCTGGTCGTCTTCGAAGAGAACAAGGCCTTGGTGCTCCAGGCCCTGGAACAGGGGGAGTTCGACTATATCGAGGGGGCTAGCGAGTACGTCGAGACGGAGTTCTTCCGCTTCATTGGCGCCAAGTCCTTTCTCCAGCAGCTGGCGGACACGTATCCCACGCCGCGGAAGAAGGAAGAGGTTCCCACGTGGCTCTACGTCGCCAGCAACCTCTCGATGCGGTTGCACGGGGTCGACGCCTTCCACGCCTTTCCGATGGTGGTGCGCACCGGGGGGATGATCAACGCCTTTGCGAGCAAGCTGGGCCAGAAGGCGCTGCATCCTGACGGCGGCGAGATGACGCTAGCCTGCGCGGGCTTCAATCGCAAGAACCAGTACGATCGCCAGACGCCCTGCGATCAGGACTTCTTGCGCAAGCTGGCGCGGGACACGGACGCGCAGAAGCTGATCGGCTGGTTCAACCACGACGTGGCGCGGGCATTCCAGCGCCGGCGGGTCTACGATCGCCAGGGCATCTTCATCGGGGATGCCTCCTACCTCTTCGTCCCGGACAACCCGCGCTACGAGGGATCGGTCAAGTTACGGTTCGATGGGCATCATCCGGTATCGAAGAAGGAGTATGAGGAGTTGCCGGAGGCCCGGCGGGCCGGCTGCGCGTGGCGTCGCTGCTACAAGCTGGTGACGCTGTTGCATACCACGGAGGCAGCCGATCGGTTCGTCTTCGTGGGGGTTCGGCTCGTCTCGGGCAAGGACCATGAGTGTCCGGTGCTCTATGAGATGGTGGATGACTTCGTGGGGGCGGTGGGTCAGGGGGTGATGAAGCGGCTGATCCTGGACCGCGGGTTCCTGGACGGGACAGCGATCACCCGCTGCAAGGAGGACCACGGCATCGATGTCCTGATCCCGGTGCGCCGGAACATGGACATCTATACCGATGCCATGGCGCTCTTCGGGCAGCCGGATGTGACGTGGTGGCCGGCGGAGGAACCGGCGGCGCCGGCCAGGCCGTTGCCCCGGCCGCGGCCCTCGGCGGTGGAACGTCGCGAGCGGCGGCGGCAGCAGACGCTGCAGGAGCAGCCGCAGCCTCCGGTTGCTCCGGAGCGCCGCTTGGTCCAGCGGGAGGCCGCGGCGATCGGCGGCTTCACGAGTTGGTCGGCGTGCCGGGTGCCGCTGAACGTGGTGGCCAATCGAGAGCACTACGCCGACGGCCATGTGGAGACCTGGCTTCTGCTCGATACCCGGGAGATCACGGATCCTCGGGCGGCGCGGGGTGAGTACCATCTGCGGACGTCCGTTGAGGAGCGTTATCGGCAGTTGAAGTGCTTCAGCAATCTGGCGCACTTCACCTCCCGAACACTCTCCCTGGTGGTGAACCAGGTTGTCTTCGTCCTGCTGGCCTACAGCCTCCTACAGGTCTTCTTGGCCAAGAAGGGGAAGGCGGCGCTGAACAAGCGCAGTCAACCCCACCTGCGCGGGCAGTTGCTGCCGTCGGACAGCTACATCATCGTCTGCAGGCACAACTACTACGGCCTGTTCGACCACTACGAGTACACCGCGTTGATCCTGTCCTTCGGGGAAGCGGCACGGCAGAAGCTGATCGACAAGTGCCGCCGCATGCACAAGCAGCTTCTGGAGGAGCTGACCAACCCCCGAGCCCCGTAGCCGTCTGCCTGCCGCACA
>Ga0194112_10005879_pt1 | contig 16380 bp, 13 predicted proteins | sample TA2MahC400mmetaG_FD_146191 | JGI IMG/M metagenome (GOLD analysis project Ga0194112, IMG submission 146191) | Freshwater microbial communities from Lake Tanganyika, Tanzania - TA2015016 Mahale Deep Cast 400m | ecosystem: Environmental > Aquatic > Freshwater > Lake | place: Tanzania: Lake... | reverse complement strand
GGATCGTGCCCCCCAGGGCCCCGGGCACGCCGCTCGTCTCGACCTTGCCCGGATTCACGCTGACGAGATTCGTGCCGAACTGGGCGAACTGGTTGAGCATGTAGAGGCGCGTCCCCTCCCCCAGGGAGGTCAGCAGGATCACCGCGGCGATCCCGATGGCGATGCCGAGCATGGTCAGCAGCGACCGCTGCCGGTGCCCGAGCATCGCCCGCGCCGACTGCCGCAGGGCGTCGCCGATCGTCATCCCCCCCTCCCGGCCAGCGCCCGGACCGGGTCGAGGCGCGCGGCGCGGCGCGCCGGCAGCCCCCCGAACGCCAGCCCGACGCCCAGCGAGACGATCAGCGCCGCCGCGACCGCCCAGGGCGGCGGCTGAATCGGGAACTCGGGCGCGAGCCTGCGGAAGGCCTGGCCCGCGCCGATGCCCAGGATCACCCCGAGCGCGCCGCCGGAGGTCGAGATCATCGCCGCCTCGAGCAGGAAGGCGCGCAGGATCTGCGGGCCCGTCGCCCCCAGCGCCTTGAGCAGGCCGATCTCGCGCCTCCGCTCGCTGACCGAGACGAGCATCACGTTCATGATGCCGATGCCGGCCACGGCCAGGGAGATCGCGGCGATGCCCGCCAGGACCGAGGTGAGCACGGCCAGGATCTGCCGGAAGGTGGCCAGGACGGCGTCCTGGGTGAGGACGGTCACGTCCTCCTCGCCGCCGTGCCGCTCGGCGAGCAGGGCGATCACCGCCCGCCGGGCGCTCTCGATGTCGGCGTGGCTGCGCACCGTGACCATGGCGCGGAAGAGCCCGGTGCGGTTGAAGACGCGCATGCCGGTGGCCACGGGGACGAAGACGGCTTCGTCGAGGTTCATGCCGATCGAGGTGCCCCGCGGCGCGGTGACGCCGATCACCCGGAAGCGCGACTCGCCGATGCGCAGACTCCGGCCGAGCGGGTTCTCGGCGCCGAAGAGCTCGCGCCGGACGGCAGCGCCGATGACGCACACCGGCGCGTCGGTCACGCCGGGCGGAAGGAATCGTCCGATGCCCATCTCCAGCCGGCGCACGGCGAGCATCTCGTGGGTCGTGCCGATGACGACGACTTCGCGGCCGCGCTCGCCGGCGGCCGCCCGGCCCGATCCGAGGCTGACCGGCGCGACCTCGGCGAGCTGCGGGATGCGCCGGGCCAGCGCCGCGGCGTCGGCGAGGGTCAGGTCGTTGGGCGTGCCGCCGAAGACCGGCGCGGCGCCGCGCGTCTCGGTCTTCCCCGGCAGGACGATGAGGAGGTTGGAGCCGAGCGTGGCGAACTCGCCCGTCACGTAGAGGCGCGCCCCCTCGCCCAGGCTGGTCAGCAGGATCACCGAGGCGACGCCGATGGCCACCCCGGTCAGCGAGAGGGCCGTGCGCAGCCGGTGGCCGCGCAGGGCGCCGGCGGCGTAGCGCAGCAGATCCCCGCCGCGCGCGCCGCCGGGATCGGGCCTCAACGCACGAGCAGGAATCGCACCGCCTCCCCCGCTCCGCCCGCCGGGCGCGCGCCGTAGACCCCGGCGGGAAGCCGCGGCCCCGCCCGCCAGGCCAGCGGAGCCGAGCCCGCCAGGACGAGCCTCTCCAGGCGGCGTCCATCGGTGCCGATGATGTCGACCTCGAGCGGACCCGCGGCCCCGAGGGCGCGCAGGATCAGGCCGCCGCCGCTGACGCTCGGCGTCGCGGCAAGTCGCAGGCCCGCGCGCTGGGGACGGGCGTCGACGCTCGCGCCGCCGCGCTGCCCGAAGACGCCCGTGTTGCGGGCGTCGATGTTGCGCATCGGCCAGTCCGCCCGTTCGGCGAGCGCGGGCGCGGGCGTGTTCCAGGCATAGACCCAGCCGTTCCAGGTCGCGGCGACCAGTTCGAAGAGCCCGTCCCCGTCGATGTCGCCGATGGCGACGCCCGAGATCGAGGGAGCGGACATCATCCGCGGGTAGCCGGGCACCACCTGGCCCGTCCCGGCGACGGCGTACAGCTCGCCGCCGGCGGTGACGAAGCAGACCTCCTGCAGGCCATCGCCGGTGACGTCGCCCACGGCGGGGAAGCCCTCCGGCCATGCCGTCAGGTGCAGGGGCCAGCCCGGCAGCGGCAGGCCGGTGGCCAGATCGAGCGCGTGCATGCGGTAATCGGCGCTCAGTTGATTGTCCGCCGCGATCAGCTCCGGCACGCCGTCGCCGGTCAGGTCGCCCAGCGAGAAGTAGAAGAGCTGGCTGCCGGTGGCGATCTCGACCGGGAAGCCCCCGCATGGGGCGCCGTCGTGGTGATAGGCAAGGACGCGCGAACCGGCGGAGTCCCAGTGGCCGAGCAGGATCTCCAGGTCGCCGTCGCCGTCCAGGTCGACGGGCACGGGGGGGCCGAAGGGGAGCCAGCCGGAGGTCAGCGTGTGGAGCGTGATCGGGTAACCGTAGGCCTCGCCGCCGTCGGCGGTGAAGACGTGCAGGCGGTAGTCGGGCGAGAGCCAGCCGACGGCGAACATCTCGCCCGCGCCGTCGCCGTCCAGGTCGCCGAAGTAGAGCGACAGCAGGTTCTCGCTGCGCGCCACGCTGGTCGTGAAGAGGCGCGTGCCCTGATGATCGAAGCCCGACAGGAGGTAGTGCGTGCCCGTGTTGCCGAGCGTGTGCGGCCCCCAGGCCTCCAGGTGGCCGTCCCCGTCGGTGTCGCCGAGCACGAAGGGCACGCTGAGCGCGTTCGAGGGCTCGTCCGGCGCCTGCTGCGGGAATCCGTCCAGGTTCGAGCCGTCGGGGCGCTTGCCGTTGAAACACCACATGCGCGAGCTGCCCGCCCACCAGTCCCTCTGGCTCCAGAGGACCTCGGCGACTCCGTCGCCGTCCATGTCGGCCGCCGATGGGCCGGGCATGTTGTCGTTCGTCCCGTAGCCCATGTGCTCCATTTCCACCGTCGGCCAGCCGGGCAGGAAGGTGCCGTTCCCGCGCAGGGCGAAGGTATGCCCCCCGGTGAGAAAGATCTCGGCGGCGCCGTCGCCGTCGATGTCGTAGAGCGTCGGCGTGTAGGGGAACCCCGCCCCCGGCGTGCCGAGGAACACCGGCCAGCCGTCGCGCAGTCCCGCGGCCGAGCCCTCCCGCGGGGCGGCCCTCATCGGCGCGCCGTCCGACCCGGGCGCGCTCGGCGATCCGCCCGCCGTCTGGTGCCCGCTCCCCTCCGGGCCAGCGAACGCCGAGGCGACGCCCGCAGCGGGAGCATCGATTGCCGCCGATCGGACCTCGCCAGCCGTCTCGGCCGCCCCCCCGCCGGTTGCCGCCAGGAGCAGGATGCCGCAAGGGACCTTGATCAACCAACGCATGGCGCCTCCTTCACGCTTCGGCGCACCGGTCGCGCGGAGCTCTCGCCGCGGCGCCCGTGCTCCTGGAGTCCGTGCCGACGCGCTCGCCCCTCCGGTCCCAGCTCCGCTCTCCGCGCAAACCGCCCGCGATCGAAGCCCGGCCACGGCAGGGAGAGCATAGCATCGCGCGCCTAGGGCTCCTAGCGGCGCTCATCGGCGACGACCACGCCGTCGGCCAGTCGGACGCATCGGGGAGCACGCCCGCCGATCCCCCCGTCGTGGGTGACGACGAGCAGCGTCAGGCCCGAGGCGTTCATCGCCTCGAGCAGCTCGACGATCTCCAGACCCGCGCGGCTGTCGAGGTTGCCGGTCGGTTCGTCGGCCAGCAGGATCGGCGGCTCCATGACCATCGCCCGGGCGATGGCGACGCGCTGGCGCTCGCCCCCGGAGAGCTGATCGGGACGATGGCCCGCGCGCGGCTGCAGCCCCACGGCGCCCAGCGCCCTCTCGATCCGCTCCGCCCGCTCGGCCCGCGGGAGGCCGGCGAAGACCATCGGCAGCTCCACGTTCCCGGCCGCCGTCAGCCGCGGAACGAGGTGGAAGGACTGGAAGACGAAGCCGATCTTGTGCCGGCGGATGCTCGACAGCTCGCCCTCGCCGAGGTCCGCCGTCTCCCGCCCCTCGAGGCGGTACGACCCGGCGGTCGGGCGGTCGAGGCAGCCCAGCAGGTGGAGCAGCGTGGACTTGCCCGAGCCGGAGGGCCCCATGATGGCCACGTGCTCGCCAGCTCTCACGGACAGGGTCACTCCGCGCAGCGCATGCACGGGCCGGCCACCGACGATGAAGGCCCGGGCGATGTCCCGCAGCTCGATCACGCCCGCCCGCTTCCGCCCCGCGCGGCGGACCTCCCCGCGCCGCGCGCCCGGCTCACCGGGTCACCTCGCTCGTCACGCGCGCCCTGACCCCCGCCTTCACCTCAGGGCGGTCCAGGGAGACGACGACGCGATCGCCCTCCCGCAGCCCGCCGGCGATCTCGACGAAAGCCCAGTTCTGCAGCCCCGTCTCGACGGCGACCTCCTCCAGGCGCCCTCCGCGGACGACCAGCACGCGCCCCCCCTCGAGCAATGCGTAGGCGGGGATGCGCGGCACGCCCTCGCGCGCGGCGAGGATGATCTCGAGATCGGCGGAGATGCCGGGCAGCAGGTTCTCCGGCAGCTGCTGCTCGGCGAAGACGGCCTCGACGGTGAGCGTGCGATTCTGCTCCCTGGCGGTCTCGACGAACGAGGAGAGGTAGGTCAGCGTGCCATCGAACGAGCGGCCGCGGAAGGCGTCCATCGTGATCCGCACGGGCAGGGGCACGCGCACCCGGGCGATGTCGGCCTCATCGAGCGGAGCGCTGACGTAGAGCGAGTGCGGATCGATCAGATCGATGACCGGGGGGATCGGCACTCCGGGCGGCGAGGGGCTGATCCACTCGCCCACCTCGGTGGAGACGTCCAGGACGACGCCGTCGAAGGGGGCGCGCATGGCGGTCTTCTCGAGCGCCGCGCGGACCGCTTCAAGCGCGGCGGCGGCCTGCTTGACCCGCTCTCCCGCGGCGTGGCAGGCGGCGCGGCCCGCATCGGAGCGCAGCCGGGCCTCTTCCACCTGCTGCTCCGCGGCCAGCCCCTCGGCGGCCAGCGCCTCGACCCGGCGCAAGTCCCGCTCCGCTTGACCGGCGGCGAGGCAGGCTTCCTCGGCCGTCGCCCTCGCCGCGTCGAGCGCCCGCTCGGCCAGGACGACCTGCGGCCGGAGCTCGCTGTCGTCCAGGCGCAGGAGGACCTCTGTCCGTTTCACCGCCCGGCCCCGGCGGGCGGGGATCTCGGCCACCAGACCCGCCGCCCCGGGGCTCATCTGCGACCGCAGGCGCGACCGGATCGTCCCGGCCCGCGAGTTGACGACGGTCTCCTCGACGCGCCCGCGATCGACGACGAAGACGGCGACCGGCACGGGCGCCGGACGAAGGACCGTCCAGCGCAGGGCCGCCAGAAGAACCACGGCTCCGAGCCCCAGGAGGAGCCGGCGCGCCCAGCGACTCAGCGGCGGCCTCCCTTCAGCGACGCGGCGCGATCGACGGCGGCATCGGCGATCACCGGACGAGCACCAGCCTTCCCGGCGCCGAGGCGCCCGGGGCGTCGAGCCGCAGGAAGTAGGCGCCCGCGGGTAGCCGGGCCCCTCCCGCGTCGCGGCCGTCCCAGGCCAGCTCGTGGATCCCGGCGGCGGCCGGCCCGTCCTGAAGCAGGCGCACCTGCCGGCCGGCAATGTCGTACAGCGCCAGACGTGCCGCGGCCGCCTCGGCCAGGCGGTAGCGGATCGTCCCGCCCCTTTGCGGGCCGGGAGCGCTCGTCGCCAGGATCACCGCCGACGCTGCGGAGCCGCCGCGAACGAGATCGCGGGAGCGGCCCTCCTCCTCGCGGGGCGCCGGGCTTGTCGCGATGCCGATGATCGCCTCGCCTCCCGTGCCCATGCCGATCGGGGAGAGGTCGACGTCCAGGTAGGCGCGCGTCGGGTCCGTGGCCTGGTGCGTCATTCGGCCGTCGGCCAGATCGAGCCCCGGACCGATCGTCGTGCTGGCGTTGAAATCGGTGACCACGAAGTCCGCCACCTGGTCCCCGTCGACGTCGAGCGAGTCGCCGGTCGCCAGCAGGCAGACGGACTGCGCCAGCCGCGCTCCCGGGCCGAAGAAGAGGTACTCGTTCGCGCTCGAGCCCCACATGTGCAGGACGTCCCCGACGTTGTTGATGCTCGCGGCGCGCAGCGCCGCCCCCGCCGGGATCGTCACCCCGTCGAGCGTGTCCCCCTCGCGGACGACGATCTTGCCGTTGAAGGCGACGAACTCGTCGGTGGTCGTGGGTCCGTCGGTGTCGCCGGTGAAGATGTAGTCGCCGGCGTCGTTGACACCGACGATGTCGAAGGAGGACCAGTGGTCCCCCTGCCCCGTCGGCTGCCCCTCCTGGGCGATGAAGACGCCGTCGAGATAGACGTGCTCGTTCTCGCTGGCGGCGACGTCCATGTCGAGGATGTGGATGTGGTGCAGGCCGTTGTCGGAGATCCAGTAGTTGAAGTTGCTGGCCGTCGTCTTGACCGTCTTGCCTTCGATGACGTCGCCGCCGCCCAGCAGGCGCTCGATCGTCTCCGGATCGGTGGGGTCGACGGCGCGGAAGAGATGGCGGTTGCTGGTCGATCCGGTCGGTGTCGTCGCCGTGCCGCCGACCCAATGCGCGATGGCGTTCGGCAGCATCGTCGGCCGGCTGTTGAACGAGCTGTACAGCCCGGGCAGGCAGGGCACGGGATCGGTCTTCTTCAGCAGCGTGCCCCCGTGCGTGTAGACGGCGTCGTTGCCGCCGACCGCCGGGCTGTAGATGAAGCCGCCCGTGTCGCTCACGCCCATCGTGCTCTCCCCGCCGGTGAGCACCTCCGGCAGGGCGTCGCTGGAGAAGAAGACCGGGCCGCTGTCCCACCAGATGAAGCGCTGGCCGTCGTCCAGCGCGCCGACGAAGCCGACCCGACCCGCGCCGTCGGTGAAGGGGGTGTTCACGGAGGAGACGGTCCCCGGGCCGAGAGCGTCGCCCTGCATGACGACGATCGCCGCGGGGACGACCCGGGCCGAGGCGCCGCCGGCGCAGGCGGCGAGGAGCGCGGCGCCGAGTACGATGCGGAGAAGCGTGCGCTGGCGGTTCATGGTGCCCTCCCTGTTCGTGGCCTGCGGAAAGCGAGCCTCACGATCAACGCGCCCGAAGCGGGAGTGTAGCACGGTACCGGCCGCGTTTCAGCACCGGCGGTCCGGGGGCGCGGCAGCCGGCCCGGGCGCGCGCGGGGGCGGGTCAAGGCGGATCCGCCCTCGCTGCGCGAGCTGGAGCCCGACGGGGCGCCCGGAGGCGGATCGCCCGGCGTGCGCCGGCGGGTGCGGCGCGGAGTGCGCTTACCGCCCGCTGGCGCGCAGCAGCGTCGTCGCCGCCATCCTCGACCCGGCCCGGGCGCGGGCGAAGTAGACGCCGGCCGGCGCCGGACTCCCATCCGCCGCCCGTCCATCCCAGCTCACGAAGTGCTCCCCCGCGGTGAAGAAGCCGCGGGCGATCTCCGCGACCCGTCTGCCGGCGACATCGACGATCGCGACGCGCACCTCGCCCGGCCGATCGAGCGCCAGCCGCAGCCAAGCCCGCCCCGCGCAGGGGTTCGCCTCCGCCGTCAAGCGGAGCGTTGTCGCGCTTCGCGCCTCCGGCGCCGCGGCCGGCTCCCGCCACTCGTAGGCCCCGGCGTCGATGCGCCCGCCCCGCACGCGCGCGCCCCCGGCGAGATCGTGCGCCGCGATGCCCAGGCCGCTCGTGTCGGCCGGCCCGGCGTCGATGCAGGGCGAGTCCCCGAGCAGCGCGAAGGCGTGGTCCCCCTGGTCGACGAAGCGGGGGTCCTCATCGAAGTTGCCCTCGCCGGGGTGGCCCAGCTCGATGTCGTTCATGGTCACGTAGAAGCCCTTGCCCTCGCGGATCTGCCCGGGCAGGAAGTAGTGGCTCGGGTTGGACCAGAGGATGTTGCCGGCGACGAGCGCCTTGGCGATGTGCTGATGGATGACGCCCGTGGCGTGCCAGGGGTCCGGGTTGAGGACCTCGTTGCCGACGATCGTGCTGGCGACGAGCCGCGGATAGGCGTCCATGCAGAAGACGGCCGCGCCGCCGACGAAGGCGTGGTTGTCGACCATCAGACAGCCGCTCAGGCGCGGGGCGGCGAAGTGGGAGCAGAAGAGCACCGCGCCGTAGTCGGCGGCGTTGTGCCGGAAAATGCAGTCGGAGACCTGCAGCCTGGAGGGGCCGACGACCGAGAGCGCGCCGCCGCGGGAGCCGTCCCCCGCCCCCTTGGCGTACTCGAGCACGCAGTACTCGAGCCGCGAGCCCCCCTGCGTCGAAGGCGTCCAGGGGAAGCGCAAACCCCGCCAGCAGCCCGTCTGCGTGGAATCGACGGCAAACGCTTCGGGATGCGCGCTGGTGAAGACGATCCGCGCGTCGGGCGCGCCCAAGGCAAGGATCCGCCCGCCCACCTCCAGGGCGTAGGGGCCGGCGAACTCGACCCGCACGCCCGGGGCGATCGAGAGCGTCGCGCCGGCGGCGACGACGACCTCGCCGACCACGGCGACCGTATCGGCGTCCCAGTGGGCGTCCGCGGCGATCGTCCCCTCGATCTCCTGCCGCGCCGGCCCGGGAGCCGGCCTCTCGCCGCCCCACGCCGCCTTACCCGCCGCCGGCGGCTCGGCAAGCTCGGCGAGTCTCTGGCGCCCGAAGGCTCCCGGCGCGCCGCCGTCGCGCCCGACCCCTCTGGCGGACGCGAACAGCCGGCCTTCCGGCGGGAAGGTCTGGCACCCGTAAGCCTCCGCGGGCGAACCCGCCGCGGGACGGTAGTCGCCCTGCTCGGGATCGCGCAGCAGCGGGTCCGCGCCGACGATGTTCAGATGCGGCCAACTCCCGGCCTCCGGCCAGGCGACGGGGTCGACTCAGCCATGCTCGCAGAGGAAGTGGAAGTGCGCCAGAGGGACGCTATTGCGCGCCGGGTCGGAGTGGAAGCTCCAGTTGCTCCGCAGCGCGGGCGTGCCGTAGATGGCGGTGAAGACGCTGGCCGAGTAGCTCGTCCCGGTGGGCAGGCAGTCGGAGGCGATGCCGGTGCTGAAGATGAAGTCGGGGCCCGTGTCGATCGCGTCCACGCAGAGGTTGCGCTCGACGACGATGTCCCCGCCCGCGCCCTGCAGGCGCACGCCGTAGTCGTGCGGTCGATAGAAGGTGACGTGGCGCACGGAGCCGGTGGGGACGACATCCAGGAAGTCGTCGCGCAGTCCGCGGAAGCGGATGTTCCCATCGAGCACGACGCAGTCTTCGATGTCGAGGCGGCGGTTGCAGAAGGAGATGCAGATCTGCTCGCCCTGCAGGTCGAGGATCGCTCCGTTGCCGACGATGCGCACGTCGCCGCCCGGCTCCCCCTCCGGGTCCCAGGTGAGCGGCCCGTAGGTGGGCCCGATGAGCAGGCCTCCCGTGTAGACCCGGCCCGTCTCGAGCTCGAGGTGCTTGTCGTAGCCGCCCAGGGGCCCGGCCTGCTCGTAGGCCTCCCGCAGGGTGATCGCCCCGGCCGCCGCGGCCGACAGCGCCGCCAGGAGGATGGCCGCTCCCAGCGCGCGCGCCGCGGGCGCGAGGGTGATCCCCGTCGCCCTCGCCGCCGCCGGCGCCGGCCCGAGGGTCATCCCCGTCGCCCTCGCCGCCACCGGCGCCACCGGCGCCGGCAGATCGGCCCCCCTCATCGCCCGCGACACCGGCAGCGCGATCGGCAGCTCGCCCATCCCCCCTGCGCGCATGGCGCCGCCTCCCCCGCCCGCGTCCTCGGTGCGCTCGCGGCGGCGGGTCCGCTCCCGCCGCCGGCGTCGACGCGATTGTATCACGACGGCCCCGCGGAGAGGGCCATTGACCCCGCCTCGCCCATCCGCTCTCATGTCCCCGGGGTCGCCGGGGACGGCTGTCCGGTCCCAGGGCTCGACGGGGATGGCTGTCCGGTTCGAGGCTTCGCCGGGGATGTCCGTCCGGTCGGAGGGCAGCCGGAGAGTCCGGGCGCCACGATCCCCTACCGGCGTCGCGCCGGCGGCGAAGGGCCCAACCGAGAGGAGGCTCGAGATGCTCAAGGAGTTCAAGGAGTTCGCCTTGCGCGGCAATGTCGTCGACATGGCCGTAGGGATCATCATCGGCGCGGCCTTCGGCACGATCGTCCAGTCGCTGGTCAAGGACGTGATCATGCCGCCCATCGGGCTGCTGCTCGGCAACGTGGACTTCACCAACCTGTTCCTGGTCCTCAAGGGCGGGGCGGCGGGGCCCTTCGCCTCGCTGGCCGACGCCCAGAAGGCGGGAGCGGTCTCGATCAACTACGGGGTCTTCTTCAACGCGTTGATCAGCTTCCTGATCGTCGCCGTCGCCGTCTTCATGCTCGTGCGCGGCATGAACCAGCTCAAGCGCCAGAAGGAGGCGCCCCCGGCCGAGCCGACGACGAAGGACTGCCCCTTCTGCTGCTCGGCCGTGGCGATCAAGGCGACGCGCTGCGCGCACTGCACCTCGGAGCTGCGCGGCTAGCGGGAACCGGATCGAAAGCGCTGCAGCTGCTCCTGCAGGTAGGCGTCGCCGGGCGAGAGGCCGAGGGCGCGTTCCTCGGTCTCGATCGCCTCGCCCACGCGCCCCAGTCGGAAGTAGACCTCCGCCAGCGTGTCGAGGATGTTCGCGTCCTCGGGCTGCAGCTCCACGGCTCGCAGCGCCGCGACGAGCGACTCCTCGAGGTGGAGGTCGTGGGTCGCGCAGAACCAGGCCAGCGAGTTGAGCGTGCCCGCGTCGGCGGACTCGCGCGCCAGCACGCGGGTCAGCGTTCTCGCCACACGGTCCCGCTCGGCGTGCGCCCCCGCCGTGTCTCCGGAGGCCTCCATCCACTCGGCGAAGCGCATGTGCGCCTGGAGCAGCCCCTGCGCCTCGTAGATCTCGTAGAGCCGCCGCAGCTCGGCGATCGGCGAGGCGTGGTCCTCGACGCGGATGTCGACGTAGCGGAAGGTGTACTCGGGGTAGTCGCGGTGCGGCCGGCCGATCAGGATCGCCGCCGACTGCTGCCCGCGGCTGTCCCCGCCCGCGGCCTGCCCCGCCTCCAGCGCGGCGATCAGCCGCTCGGCCAACTCCTCTCCGGCGGCAGCGGTGAAGGCTCGCACCATCTCGGCCACGACCGCTCTACCGGCCAGGATGTTGCCCTGGCAGGCGAAGGTCGTCCCCGACGAGTCGCCCGCCCAGTCCATGCAGCCGCGCCCGGTCCAGGTCGCCACCCCGCCGCGCGCGTCGACGACGCCCACCTGGCGGGAGTCGCGACCCTCGTCGTGGCCGAGGAGCCAGTCGAGCGCCTCCTCGGCGGAGAGGCCGGCGTCCATGAGGTAGAGCCCGGTGGGGCCGAAAGACTCGTTCGATTGCGCCTGCGTGGCGATCGCGCCCACGCCGCCGCGCACCCAGGCGACGCGCGGGCCGACGCCGAAGACACGCGATTGCACCGCGACGCCGACCTCGTTGGTCAGCGAGTCGTAGGCGACGATGGAGAACGTGCCGGCCGGTTCGGCGGCCTGGACGACCGGCGCGCAAGCGGCGAGCAGCCAGAGGGGCGCCCAGCGAACTCTCATGATTCACCTCCCGACCGGCGCGCCGATGCGCCGGACCGCCGCCGATCTTCGCCAAGAGCCGGCCGGAGGTCAATCGCGTCCGCCCGGGGGAGTTGTCAGGGCGCATCCGGCGCATCCCGTGAGCCCTGTCCCCATGGGCCCCACCCGGGGGAGAGTCCTGTGACCGCCACGGAGCGATCCCGCGCCTGCGGGGACGATTGCGGTCGACCGGGGAGGCCGCCCGGGGAGTTGACCCTTCCGCCGGATCTGATAGCGTCCGTCGAGCTGGCGGGACGCGAGGCCGAGGTCTCGGGCGGCTGCGGCGGCGGGGCCCTCTCCGCCGGGCGGCGCGCGAACCCGCTCGAATGGGCCCCAACCCGACAGGCGAAGCATGCGCTCGAGTCCTCTCCTGCTGATCGGTCTGGCGCTCCTGGCCGCGGGGTGCGCCCGGCACCCGGTCTACGCATCCCGACCCGCCCCCCGTCCCTTCGCCCTCGGGCACCCTCCCTCGGCCGATCCCGCGGCCGCGGTCGCGGTCGACTCCAGCGCGCCGCGACCCCCTGCCCTCTCGCTCCGGCCCGCGGACTCGGCGCACGGGAACGGGGACTCGGAGCACGGGAACGCGGACTTGGCGCACGGGAACGGGCACCGCGCGCACGAGGAGCCGACCGGGGATCTCACACTCGATGATGCGCTCGCGCTCGCGCTCCGGCACAGCCCGGCGCTCAGCGCCTGCGCGCACGAGGTCGCGGCCGCGGACGCCCGCGCCCTCCAGGCGGGTCTCTGGCGCAATCCCGAGATCGGCCTGCGCCGCGACCGGCTGGGCTCGGGCGGCGGCACAGACGACGACGCCCGCAGCCGCATCATCCTCAGCCAGCGTGTCGAGACCGGGCGCGCCCCGGCCCGCCGCAGGGCGCTGGCCTGCATCGAGAGCGAACTGGTCGCCTGGGACTGCGAGGCCGAGCGCTTGAGCGTCGCCGCCGAGACGATCCAGTCCTTCGCGGCGACCGCGGGCGCCCAGGAGAAGCTCTTTCACCTGCGCGAGGCGCGCGATTTCGTCCGCGAGATCCAGCGCGGCGTCGGCGAACGGGCGGCGAGCGGGGAGCTGCCCGAGCGACGCGTCCACCAGATGGTCCGCCACGCCTCGGCCGCCGAGATCGCCCTGCGCCGCGCCGAGTCGGATCTCGCCGCGGCTCGCCAGCGGCTCGCCGCCACATGGGGCGGCTGCCGGCCGCGCTTCGGCGCTCTCCTGGGCGGGCTGGACGAGCCTCCGGCCCCGCCCGACTCGGCGGCGCTGATGGAGGCGGTGGAGCGAAGCCCCGCCGTGGCGCGCTGGCGGAGCGGGATCGCCCGAGCCGACGCGCGCGCGCGCCTGGCGGCGGCCGAGGCGTGGCTCCCCGTGCAGCTCGAGGCGGGAGTGCGCCTGCGTGACGACAGCAGCGAGCGCACCTACCTGCTGGGCATGGAGCTGCCGCTGCCGCTCTTCGATCGGGGCCAGGGGAGCCGTCGCAGCGCGCGCCACGAGCTGGCCGCAGCCGAGGCGGGGCAGGCGGCGGCGCGGGCCGAAGCGGCGGTTGAGGCTTCGGCCGCCTATCAGGAGCTGGCCGCCGCGCGCTTCGAGGCACTCGCGCTGCGCAACGAGGTCATCCCGGCGGCGGCCGCGGAGTTCGCCGCGCTGCGCCAGGGCTTCGCCGAGGGCGTCGTCAGCGTCGCCGATCTGCTCGACGCCGCCGGCGACCTCACGCGGGCGCGCATCGACTACATCGACGCGCTCGTCGCCTGCCGCCAGGCGCTGGCCCGGATAGAAGAGCTGACCGGCATGCCCCTGTCCGTTCCGTCGGGCAGCCGTTGAGGGACCCCAGCCCATGGCCCGCCAAGCCTGCGTCACCAAGGAGCCCCAGGCGCTCGGCCTCTTCGAGCGCTATCTCACCGTCTGGGTGCTGCTCTGCATCGGAGCCGGCATCGCGCTCGGCAAGCTCGCCCCCGGCATGGCGCGCGCGCTCGACGGCGCCGCCGTGACCGTCGGCGGCGCCCCGGTCGTCTCGATCCCGATCGCCGTCTGCCTCTTCTTCATGATGTACCCGATCATGGTCAAGATCGACTTCGCCGAGATCCTGCGCGCCGGCCGCAACCCGCGGCCCTTGGCGCTCACCCTCGTCGTCAACTGGGCGATCAAGCCCTTCACGATGTATGCGATCAGCCTCGCCTGCCTGGGCGGGCTGTTCCTCGCCTTCATCGGTCCCGATGCGGTGGATCACCTGAAGATGCCGCTCGGTCTCGATCTCGGCGTCGGCGAGCGCCACGGCATCGGCACCGTCGTGCTCCACGAGGGGTCGAAGGCGCTGCAGGTTCCGCTGTGGCGCAGCTATCTGGCTGGCTGCATCCTGCTCGGAATCGCCCCCTGCACGGCGATGGTCCTCGTCTGGGGCTATCTCGCCCGGGGCAGCGACGGCCACACGCTGATGATGGTCGCCGTCAACTCGCTGACCATGCTCTTCCTCTACGGCCCCCTGGGGGGCTTCCTCCTGGGCGTCGGCCGGCTGCCCGTCCCCTGGCAGGCGCTGCTGCTGTCGATCTCGATCTACGTCGCCCTGCCGCTCGCCGCCGGCTACCTCTCGCGCCGCTGGATCGTCGCCGCCAGGGGCGAGACCTGGTTTCGGCAGCGCTTCCTGCATCTGCTGACCCCGGTGACCATCACGGCGCTCCTGGCGACGCTGGCGCTGCTCTTCTCCTTCAAGGGAGAGGTCATCCTGGCCAATCCGCTGACGATCGTCTGGATCGCCATCCCCCTCTCCATCCAGACCTTCCTGATCTTCTGGCTCACCTACGCCGCGGCCCGCTGGTTCAAGCTCTCCTACCGCGACGCGGCGCCCTCGGCCATGATTGGCGCCTCCAACCACTTCGAGGTGGCGATCGCGACGGCGGTCATGCTCTTCGGCCTCTCCTCGGGAGCGGCGCTGGCCACGGTGGTCGGCGTCCTGATCGAGGTGCCGTTGATGCTCCTGCTCGTGCGCATCTGCCTGCGGACGCAGTCCTGGTTCCCGGCCGCGGCGGCGCCCGGGCCAGGGGATTGAGGAGTGGCTCTGCTGCTTCGACCCCTACCGCCGCGAGCGCGTGAGCGGCCTGCGCGGCAAGGTGCACCTGGTCCGCGGGGCAGGGGGGCTGGAGCCCAACCTCAAGATCGCCCGCTCGTGGCTGGAGCAGGCCGGCGACGAGGACCGCTTCGGGTTCGGGGAGCCGGCCAGGCGCGAGTGCCTGCTGATGTGGCGCAGGCGCTGACCAGCAGGCTCAGCGGGGGAGATTCCCGATCAGCTCGGCGATCGTGGCCGCCCCCCACGGCTCCGCGGGCAGCGGCGCGGCCAGGATCAGGTGCCTGCCCCTGCGCAGCAGGAGCGCCGGCCCCCGGTACTTGAGCTGCGCCCTCTCGGCCCCGACGCCGCCCACGACGAGGCTCTCGACCGGTCCCTCGCTGCGCCGCTCGAAGGCGGCGCGGGCGGCGCCGTGGGCCGCCTCCGCGGCGGCGGTGTCTGGCGCGCAGGTCAGGTAGACGACCATGCCGGCGTCCGCGGATCCGTACCGGGCCGACAGCGCCCTGTCCATCCCCTCGACGCTGAGCGCCGCGCGGGGCACGAACCCGAAGGGCTCCTCGGCCAGCCGCTCGGTCGGGAAGAAGGCCAGCTCCGCGGGCAGGCGGCTGCCCGGCATGATCCCGGCCGCGATCCGCTCGGCCAGCGCGAGCGCCGCGGCGCCGGCGGCCTCCTCCTCCGGATGAGCGAACACCTTGACGTAGTAGCGCCCGCCGTGGAAGCGGATCTCGCTGCCCGCCGCGCCGCCCTGCGCCCCGAGCGCCAGCGCGGCCGCCCCTCGCGGCCGCTCGAGCGCGTAAAGGCCGAAGCTCCCCAGCGAGTCGGCCGTCTCGTAGATCTCGACGCTCACTTCCGCGGCGGACGCCTCCCCGTTCGCCGCTTCCGGAGGGGGCTCCGCCTCCTCCCCCCCTCCCGCCGCCGTCCCGCCCGCGCCCCCGGCGCCGGCGGTCGGCGCGTAGTGCGCCACGGTCAGCCTCGTGCAGCCGAACAGGAGGTACTGCTCGGCCGCCCCGTCGATGTGGCGCCAGAGGTCGTCTGCGGCGAAGGCTTGCGGCTCCTCAACGAGCTCCCAGCCGGGGATCGCCTGACTCAGGCCGAGCAGCACCGCCGGCGGGGCGACCTCGGCCCCAGCTTCCGCGCAAGCGCCCGGGAAGGCGACCTCGGCCCCGGCCTCCGCGGAAGCGATCGGGGAGACGGCGGTCGTCGCCGCCGCAGCGCTCCCCGCGACCACCGCCAGGGCGACCGCGAGCGCCGCCCGCGACGCCCTACGGCAGCGCGGCGCCCGAGACCTGGATGTACTCATCGACCTGGTCCATCATGTTCATGCTGACCAGCACGGTGTGCATGCCCGAGTTCTTGAGCCCCCAGCGCAGCGCCGCCAGGTGGAAGGGCTGGTCGCCCGAGGCGAACTCGGGCAGCGCTTCCGCCCGCGCGGAGGCGAAGACCTTCATCGCCACCAGCCCAATCCCCTTGCGCCGCGCCGCCTCCAGGAAGTCGGGCAGGCCCGGATCGCCGAGCGGATCGTAGCTGCACAGGATCACGTCCAGCCGGCCCTCCTCGACGACCGGGCGCAGCTCGGTGGAGATGTTCGGCCCGTGGTGGGACACCCCGCTGAAGCGGATCTTGCCCCGCGCCTTCAGCGAGTCGAACGCCTCGTAGACCTCGGGGTTGGCCAGCGCCCCCAAGTCGCCGCCGTGGATCATCAGAATGTCCACATGGTCGGTCTGCAGGCGCTCCAGGCAGGCGTCGAGACGCGCGAAGATGCTCTCCCGCGTCGAGGCGGCATCCAGCCCGAGCTTCGTGCACAGGACCATCTCGTCCC
>Ga0194112_10005878_pt1 | contig 16381 bp, 9 predicted proteins | sample TA2MahC400mmetaG_FD_146191 | JGI IMG/M metagenome (GOLD analysis project Ga0194112, IMG submission 146191) | Freshwater microbial communities from Lake Tanganyika, Tanzania - TA2015016 Mahale Deep Cast 400m | ecosystem: Environmental > Aquatic > Freshwater > Lake | place: Tanzania: Lake... | reverse complement strand
GCCAGGCCGCCCCTTGGCTCCACGCCAGGCCCCGCCAGACGTAGCGGGTGTTCACGTCGAACTCGGCTCCGTAGGTGAAGCCGCGGCCGTTTTCGCCGGACCGAGCGGCCGCCGGGGCGGCGAAGCCCGCCCCCAGGATGAAGATCGCCGTCCAAAGCTTGGCCGAGATGCTCATCGGTCTGGTCCTCCTCTCCTCGATCACTTCTTGAGAATGGCCGCGGCCACGGCATTGGCCACCCGGGCCCGGAGGGGCACGACCGTGCCTTTGTCGTCGGGGTGGACGCTGTTGGTGAGCAGGACGACCGTCGTCTTGGTCTCGGGATCGATCCAGAGCGAGGTCCCCGTGTAGCCGGTGTGGCCGAATCCTTGCTGTCCGAAAATGTCCCCGCCGTTGGACGAGTAGGCCGAATCGAGGTCCCAGCCCAGACCCCGGCCGCTCTCCGCGGTCCGCGGATAAATTGAAATCATCCGCTCGACGGCCAGCGGCCCGAGGATCCGGACACCCCGGTATTCTCCGCCGTTGAGCAGCATCTCGGCGAAGACGGCCAGGTCTTCGGCCGAGGAGAACAGGCCGGCGTTTCCGGAGACGCCGCCCTGAAGCCGGGCCAGGGGGTCATGGACGACCCCGAGGAGCGGCGCCCCGTCAATCACCTGGGTCGGGACGAGCCGTCCGGCCAACTTGGGGTCGGGGAGGTAGGACGTCGCTTTCATCTTCAACGGCTTGAAGATGTTGTCGGCCGCGAACTCGGCGATCGACCGGCCGGTCACCCGGCCGACGATATGGGCCAAGGTGATGTAGCCCAGACAACTGTAGACGAATTTTGCGCCGGGCGCGGCCGTTTTGGGCAGGGCGGCGATATGACCGACCAGGGCCTCGGTCGAGCATGGATTCCCGAGGGACCGGCCCGCCTCCTCGGCGTTCGTGTACGCCGGAAGTCCGGAGGTGTGCGTCAGAAGATGCCACAACCGGGCTTCGTCGGCCGGCTCCCCCAGCCAGTCGCGGTAGGGCTCGAATCCGGGAACGTACATCTTGACCCTGTCCCAGAGGCTCAGCTCCCCCCTCTCGGCCAGGATCATGACCGAGGTCGCCGTGGCGACCGGCTTGGTCAACGAGGCCAGGTCGAAGATCGCCTCCGCGGCCATCGGCGCCCGCTCGGAGACGAGGGACTTGTCGCCATAGGCTTCGTGGAGGACAATTCTTCCCCGCCGGGAAACGAGAAGGACGGCCCCGGGAAGCTCCTTTCGGCCGATCGCTTCCCTGATGACGGCCGAAGCCCGCTTCAGCCGCTCGGGGGACATGTCCGCGTCCTTGGCCGAGCCGCCGGGGAGGGGCTTCCGGCCGCAGCCCGCGCCGGCCGACATCAGAGCCAGGAGCGCGAACGCCGCCGCCGCCTTATTCATCGGTTTTTTCGCGGCCCTAGTCATTAGCACAAGACCCCGCCCCTGTCAAAAGCCCCTCGCCCTCAGCCCGGCCACGGCCCGTTCGACCCTGGACAAGGCCTCGGCCAGAACGGACCGGGGGCAGGCGAAGTTCAATCGCTCGAAGCCTTGGAGTTCGTCGCCGAAGAGCGAGCCGTCGCTGAAATAGACCTTCGCCTCACGGATGAAGAATTCGTTCAACGCCTTCTGGTCGAGGTTCAGGGCCCGGCAGTCGAGCAGGGCGAGATAGGTCCCCTCGGACCTTAACAAGCGGATTTCGGGGACCCGCTCGGCCAGAAAACCGGCCGCCCAATCCTGGTTCTCCGCAAGATAAGTCAACAGGGCGTCGAGCCAGTCCGCGCCCCTCCGGTAGGCGGTCTCCATGGCCGTCGTTCCGAAGATGTTGGGAAGGGACAAGCCGGCCGCCCGATGCTCCCTCTTCAGGCGTTCGAGGAGCCCCGGGTTGGAGGCCGCCGCGGCCGAAGCCGACAGACCGGCCAGGTTGAAGGTCTTGCTCGGGGCGATGAGGGTCACCGTCCGGGCGGCCGCGGCTTCCGAAAGCGAGGCGAAGGGAACGTGGGCCCGGCCCGGCAGGACCAGGTCGCCGTGGATTTCATCGGACACGACGACGAGGTCCCTGGCCAGGACGATGTCGGCCAGACGCTCGAGTTCGTCCCGGGCCCAAACCCGGCCGACGGGATTGTGGGGGCTGCAAAGGATGAGGAGCCGGTTCCTCCCGCCGGCTCGGCGCTCGAAGTCCTCGAAGTCCATCGTCCATCGGCCGTCCGCGTATCGGAGCGGATTGCGGACGATCGACCGGCCGTTGGACTCGGCCGCGGCGAAGAAAGGATAGTAGACCGGCGTCTGGACGATGACCCCGTCGCCGGGCTCGGTGAAAGCCCGAACGCAGAGATTCAAGGCGGTGACCGTCCCCGGCGACCGGATGAGCCATTCCCGCCGGATCTCCCAGCGCCACCGCGTCCTCAGCCATTCGACGACAGCCTCCCAGAAAGACGGAGGGACATAATGATAGCCGAAGGCGCCGTGGGCGGCCCGCTCCGAGACGGCGGCGACGACGGCCGGGGGGGCGGCGAAGTCCATGTCGGCGACCCACATCGGGATGACCTCCGGATCTTGGAGGACGGTCCGGCAGAATTCGTATTTCCAGGCGTTCGTCCCCCGCCGGTCCAGGAGGGCGTCGAAATCGTGGCCTCCGCCCATGGTCCCGCCCTTATCTCGCTTCGGCCGGAGGCTTGGACGGCGGGTCTTTCGGAGAGGGGGGACTTTCCGTCCAGGTCCGGCCGTCCTGGGAGATCCGGACGGCCCCTCCATCGGCCCGCCGATAGACGGCCTCGAACAAGCTGCCGGTCGTCTGGATGAGGGGCGGGAAGAGGTAGCCTCCGGCTTGGAGGTCCCGGTCGGCCAGGCCGAGGGCCTTGAGGTCGCTTGTGAACGTTCCTTTCTCGGCCCGATGGGCCCATTCCCGGTAATAGATCCGGCGGAGGGCCCACTTGGCTTTTTCCTCCGGCCTGGCGACGAAGACGTCTTTCCCTCGGCCGGCCGTCCGGCCGGAGAACTGGACATAGCCCCACATTTCGGGATAGTGGATGTTGACGAGCCCCGTCGGCGTCCAGACCCAATTGTCCTCGGGAAAAGGCTTGCCCGTCGCCGGGTCGACGGCTTTGAAGTAGCGCCCCTCCTTGACGCCGACCCGGTATTCGACCCGGCTGAAATTGACCCGCCATTGGTCGCCCGGTTTGGGCGGCGACTTGGGCGAGGCGGCCTCCTTGAGGACATCCCAAGGCATGGCGATTTCGACGAACCAGCCCTTGTCCTTGTCGGCCGGATTGTTGAGCGTCCCGTCGATGAAAACGCCCGTCTTCAACCCCCGGATGTCCCAGGCATGGATATTGGCCGGTTGGCCGTCGCGGTAGGGCGTCACGAGAAAGAGGTCCCAGACGGTGTTCAGGGCGTTCATTTCGAGTTCGTAGTAATGATGCGTGTCTCCGTCGGGGTCGATGAAGACCTCGAAATCGTTGTCCTGGTAGATGATCGCATCGCGCTCGGTCAGGGTCGCCCAGACGTCCGGCTCCTCGAGATAGGCGCCGACATAAAAATAAAGGTCGTCCCAAAGCATTTTGACCATCGTCCGGAAGCGGGGCTTCGGGCGCTTCCCGCCCTCGATGTCGATGAAGGGGTCGGACCAGGAGGCCTTGGACCAGGCCTCTTCGTCGAGGTTGCCGTCGACGACGGGGGGGGCTGGAGCCCGGTAGCAGAGATAGCTTTTGGGCTCGAACCGTATCCCGGGCTCGGGGACCTTCCTCGGCGCGGCCGATTGGCCGAGAGCCAGAAGGGCCGCGGCCGAGACGGCCGCCGCCGCGATCGTCATTTTCATCTAGGGCTCCTTGCCGCGCCCGGTTTCCCCGGCGCGCGGAGCCCCCATTCTAGCAAAAAAAAATTTTAGGTCATAAAACAATCCCGCTTTAAAAGCCGGGCCAGAAGCTGAACGACCAGTGCCAGCCTTTGCCCGGACGGTCGAGCGGCCGGACGTAGTTGATGCCGGCGACGAGAGCCCCGAAAAGGTTGAGCCTGAGGCCGAGGCCGTAGCTCCGGAGGAAGCTCCGGTCTCCGCCGAACAGGAGGGACGGCTTATGGTCGATGCCGAAGCCGTCCTTGCCCCAGGCGACGCCCATGTCGTAAAAGGCGATGAAATCGACGGGGAAAACGCCGTAGTAGCCTTTCCCGACCCCCAGGGCCCCGAATAGCGGGAACCGGAGCTCGAGGTTGAAGATGGCCATCTTGCTCCCGAAGAGCCGGTCGAATTCGAAGTAGCCCGGGTAGCCCGGCTCGGTTTCCGCGGCGCTGAAGGATTCCCAGCTATAGCCCCGGATCATCGTCTCATAGCCGATGAACATCGGATAGATCCGGTTGTCGTCGGCCCCCTTGCCGTACCGGCCGTAATGGAGGGCCCGGAAGGCGACCGTGAACGGCCGGACGGGGACGATGTATTTCCGGTAATCAGCCAGCAAGGTCGTGAAGTTCAGGGTCCCGAACGTCGGGGAAACCTCGAAGCGATAGCTCTGGCCGATGATCGGTGCCGTGGCCCCGAAAAGCGAGGTGTCGTAGACGAGCGCGGCCGAGGCGAAGGGCATGTGGATCCCGTCGGGGGAAGGCAGGTCGATTTCGTCGTCGAGGAGGGGCATGTCGTCGTAGAGGGAGTAGGCCCGGCGGTAGACGACGTTGTCGAAATCGATGAAGCTGTACCCCCCCGAAAGCTCGAATCTCTGGGCGGCGCTGAAGGGATAGGCGGCGAACCCCCCGACCTGGTAAAAGATCTGGCGGTAGATGATCTCCTGCTCGACATAGGCCGGCTCCCCGGCGATGTTGTCGAAAGAGATCGAATAGCCGCCGTAGAGGTAAGGAATCCGCTGGGCCGAGAAGCCGAAATTCAGCCGATTCTTGGAATTCCAGTACCCGACCATGGCCGCCGAATCGACGAGGCGGTTGTAAATCTGGACCATGGTCATGAAGCTGTGCATGCCCAGCATGTCGCTGAAGTAGAAAGCGATCCCGCCGCCGGCATACGTCCCATAGCGGTCGACGCCGACCCCGACCTGGGGCGGCGCGGCGTAATCCAGGGTCAACTTGGCTTTGTACGGCTCGATCGAGAACGTCGAGGCGTCGGGCAGGCCGTAGGCCGTGTGCCTGATGAGGCCCATGAGGTCCGAACCCGGCCTGTCCGTCGGCGGCAGGAGGGCGCCGGCGTGCGTCACGGCCGCCGGATCGACGAGGGTCCCGGCCGTGGCCGTCCCGGAATCAAGACTGTAAATGCTGTAGTTCCCTCGGTCATAGGCGGAAAAGAGAAGCTCATTGGTCTTGGCGGCGATCGAAAGCGTCGGGCTCAAGCTCGTGATCCCGCTGACCCCGGTGTAAATGTTCGTGATCTGATACATCCTGCCCGTGGCCGTCTCGTAACGATAGACGTTCGAGATGCCGGCGGCGTCGGAGACGAAAAAGATGCTCCGGGCATCGGCCGTCCACTGGGGAGTGATGTTCTTGCCGTTCCTGAAGCCCCCGAGTTCCCGGATCTCGCCCGTCGCCGGATCGAGAAGGCCGAGGCGCTGGTTCCCGATGCTCAGGAGGCCGAGCTGGGTCGAAAATCGTTCGGTGACGAAGGCGATCCAGCGGCCGTCGGGCGACCAGGCCGGCTGGAGGTCCCCGAATAGGTCGTTGGTCATGTTCTTCAAGACCTTGGTCTCGAGATCATAGATGTAGATGTCCGAAACCCCGCCGCTGAGCCCCGAGAACGCGATCTTCGTCCCGTCCGGCGACCAGGTCGGATTGAGGATCTCGCCGAGTTCGGGGAAGCGGATGTCGCCCGTGGTCCGCCGGCCCTGTCCGTCGAGGAAGGCAAGGACGGGCCTTCCGGCTTGGACGGCCCCGAAGACGAAACGGTTGCCTTCGGCGTCCCAGGCGCCGACCGAGTAGATGAACTGGATGCTCTGGAAATGGGGGTCGATGGCCTGCTTCGTGATCCGCCGGGTGACTTTCCCGGTCTGGACGTCGCCCATGAACATTTCCAGGGAGAACAGGTCGCGGGAAGAGATAAAGATGAACTGCTTGCCGTCGGGGCTGACGGCCGGGGCGACGTTGTAGGGATTGGTCTCGGTGCCCTTGAGGAGTAGACGGCCCGAGGCCTCGGGCTGGACGGTCGAAGTCCCGAAAGGCGCGTAATCGCGCTTCAGGGCTTCGTGCCAGTCCTCGGACAGCTGCTTGGAGGTGATCCCGAGGTTCTTCTGGATGGCCCGTTCGTAGTCGAGGCCGCGGACGGCATCCTTCATCAGCTTGGCCGCCACCAGGTCCCCCCACCGGCCGCCGATGTAGGCGTAGACGGCCTGGCCGAAGCGGTAGGGGAACCATTTGTAGTAATCCCGGAGATCCTTGATCGTCGGCATCTTCTTCTGGTTGAGGAGATCCCTCATCCACATGGCCGTATGGGCGTCGACCGGACCGACCGTGAAATACTCGGCCGCGCCCTCGATCATCCACAGGGGGGCGCGTTCGATCCCCCCTCCCGAGGACCCCTGCCCGGGAACCGGACTCGCCCCCGCCGAAATGTCGTACTGGAAGGCATGGACGAGTTCGTGCCCGATGACGTGGTCCGTGTCGTCGAGAGAGGCCCCGAAGGGAAGGATGATCCGGCGCTTGAACGACTCCGTCACCCCCCCGGTGCCCTCGCTGATGAGCTCGGACAGGGCCGTCGTCTGCTCGAACTGGGGATGGCTGGCGTAAATGATCAGCGGCTGGCGGCCCCGAAGGTTGTGGCCGAAAATCCGGGACAGCCGGGCGTGCCAGCGTTCGGCCATCCGGCCGGCGACCTTGATGGCCTCCTCCTCCTCGGGATAGAAGTAAATGTCGAAATGCTCGGTTTTGAGGATCTTGTAGTCGAACTTGTCGTATTGGACCTTGTTCCGGCCGAAGTATTGGCCGAAGGCCGGCGGAACGAGAAGCCCGAAGACGAGCCCGGCCCCGGCGAGGATGAAGCCAGCGCGCCAAGCGCGGGATAGGGATATCGAGGAGAACATGGGACGCCTCCTTAAGATCTTAATATACTTAAATCCTATAGAATTTGTCAATTGTGATCTTGCCCGAAATTCTTTCATCGCTTGAGATTATACAATATTCGTGCCAATTCCTTTCCCTGGCCGAGACCGGCTCGGCGGCTTCCTTCCGTCCTCGGGAGATGACACCTGTCCGGATAGGCGACGGCCGTCGCCGTCGTTCATCGCCCTCCTTTTTCCCGGCTCCTCACCAGATGACGCCGTAGTCTTCGCCGTGGTTGGACGACCCGCCCCAGAAGGACCCGTGGGCCCGGTCGAAGAATATGGCGTTGATCGGACCCGAGGTGTGCCTCTTGGCCGTGACCGCGTACCCCATGGCCTCGAGGCTTTTCCGGACCTCGGGCGGGACGCTCTCGTGAAGGTCGATTTTCCCGGGCGAGGCGGTGTGGTTGAAGGAGTCGAACATCTGGTAGCTCGTGATGTTGGCCGCTTCGCACGCCTGCTGGACGTTCATCCCGAACTCGACGACGTTGAGGAAGAATTGAAGGAGGTTCTGGTCCTGGGTATCCCCGCCCTGGACGGCGAAAGAGAGAAACGGCCGGCCGTCCTTGAGCGCCAGGCCGGGGGTCAGCGTCGCCCTCGGCCTTTTTCCCGGGGCGATGACGTTGAACGGATTCTCGGCCTCGTCGGTGACGAAACTCTGGGCGCGCTGGCTGATCCCGATGCCCGTCCGGCCGGCGATAACCGCCGGCACCCAGGCCCCGCTCGGCGTCACGGACACGACCCAGCCCTCCACGTCCGCCGCCTGGATCGAGGTCGTCCCCGTCCAATGGCTCTCGCCTTCCGGGTCCTTCTTGGCGGGGACGGGCGGCCAGGCTTCGAGATACTTGAGATAAGGATTCTTCCCGCCCTGGAAAGGATACGGATCTCCGGGCTTGACGCCCACGGCGTTCTTGGACGGGTCGATGAGCTTGACCCTTTCCCTGGCGTATTCCTTCGAGAGGAGCCCCTTCATCGGCTCGTCGGGGGGGAAATAGGGATCGCCGTAATAGAAATCCCTGTCGGCGAAGGCGAGATTCATGACCTGGCAAAGGGTGTGGATATAGGGCAAGGTGTTGTAGCCCAAGGCCTTGAGGTCGAGGGTTTCCAGCATGTTGAGGGCCTGGAGCATGACCGGACCCTGGACCCAGGAGTTCAGCTTGTAGACTTCGATTCCTTTGTAGGTCGTCATGACCGGCTCTTCGAGATGGACTTTCCACCCGGCCAGGTCGTCCTTGGTGATGAGACCGCCCTGCTCCTGCGTCCCGCGGACAAATTCGTCGGCGATGTCTCCTCTGTAGAAGCGGTCATAGGCGGCATAGATGGCCTCCTTGCGGCCGCGGCCTTGGGATAAGGCTCCGGCTTCGGCCTCGACGAGCTTGCGGAGGGTGGCCAGAAGGTCGGGCTGGCGGAAGATTTCCCCCGGATGAGGCGCTTCGCGGGCCTCGCCGAGATGGGGAAGCATGACCGCCTTGGCGTAAGGCCAGGACTTGAGCTTGGCCTTGTCCTTTTCGATCCGGTCGGAGGCCTCCTTTTCCATCGGGTAGCCTTCGGCCATCTCCATGGCCGGGCCGAGGACGTCCTTGAGGCTCAGCGTCCCGAACTCGGCCAACATCGTCAGAAGCCCTCCCGGCGTTCCCGGCGTCACGGCCGAAAGCGGACCCGTCTCGGGGGGATAGCGCAGCCCCTTGGCTTTGAAGAACTCGGGGGTGGCCCCGGTCGGCGCGACGCCGAGCCCGTTGACGGCGATGACTTTTTTCGACCGGGGGTCGTAAATCAAGGCCTGGGTCTCCCCTCCCCAGCTCAAGACGTCCCACATCGTGCAGACCGCGCCCAGCATGGCGCAAGCCGCGTCGACGGCGTTGCCTCCCTTGAGGAACATCATCGCCCCGGCCGTGGCGGCCATCGGCTTGCCGGTGATGGCCACCCAGTGCCGGCCGTGGAGGACGGGCTTTTCGGTTCGCCGGGCCTGCCCCCATCCCATTCCGATGAGGATCGACATGATGATTATTCTTGTCGTGGTCTTTTTCATCTCGATTCCAACTCTCCTAAGCTTTGAATACGGGTGAGGCCGCCTCGGCGGGCCTCGCGCGTTTTCGGAGGCCGAAGAACGTCTCTCCGGGAGGACGCGCGGGATGGGACGGCGGGTCCCGAATTCATTTCTTCACCCGGAATTTTTCGAACCAGGCCATGAGATAAGCCTGCTGGAGGAGGCGGTGGGACGGCCGCCGCCAGCCGTGGAATTCCTCGGGCATCCGGACGAGCAGGGTCTCCTTCTTCAAAATCTTCAGAGCCCGGTAGTACTCCTCGCTCTGGGAGATCGGCGTCCGCAAGTCCGCCTCTCCGGTCATGACCATCGTCGGCGTCTTGACGTTGGCGACATAGTGGAGGGGCGAACGGAGGGCGTATTCCAGGGGGTCCTCCCACGGGTATTTTTGGAATTGCCGGTACCAGTTCGGCCCGTCCGTCGTCCCGACGAAGGAATGCCAGTTGATGACCGGCCGCATCGAGACCGCGGCCCGGAAGCGGTCGGTGTGGCCGACGATCCAGGCCGTCAGGACCCCTCCGCCGCTTCCGCCGCAGACGAAGAGATTGTCCTGGTCGATGAATCTTTTGGCCAGGGCCGCGTCAACCCCGGCCATGAGATCGTTGAAATCCTTCCCCGGGTAGGAGTGCTGGATGCCGTTGACGAAGTCCTGGCCGTAGCCCGTGCTCCCGCGGGGATTCATGAAGAGGACGGCGTAGCCGTTGGCCGCGAAGTTCTGCCAATCCCAGTTGAAGGCCACGGAATACATCGACCAAGGCCCCCCGTGGATGTAGAGGAGCATCGGATAAGTCCTGGCCGGGGCGAACTCGGCCGGCTTGATGAGCCAGCCTTGAAGGGGAAGGCCGTCGGGGGCCTTGAAAAGGAGTTCCTCGACGCCGCCGAGTTTTACCCCCTCGAGGACGTCGGCGTTGACGTCGACCAGCGTCTTTATGGTCTCGGGCTTCGCCAGGGGGAACGTCACCAGGACGGCCGGCCGGGCCGGCGTGGCCAGGGTCGCCGCGGCCGTCCCCGACTTCGAAATCGAGACGCCGGAGAGGACATGCGTTCCCCGGGTGACCTTTCGCGGCGGGCCGGAGAGAGGGACGAAATAGAGGTTGTTCTCGCCCCTCTCCTCCATCTGATAATACACGCCCGAACTGTCCTCGGCCCAGATGAGGTTCGACGGCGAACTCGGCAGGTTCCCGGCCCAGAGCCTCTGGCCGCCGCCGTCGGCCTCCATGAGATAAAGGGAGGACAGGTGGCTCGTGAAGTTCTTGTCGTCATACCCCGTGTAGGCGATCCATTTCCCGTCGGGCGAGGGGGTCGGGTTTCCGTCCGGCCCCCGGCGATCGGTGAGCGTCCGGACCTCCATCGTCTTGAGGTCGACGGCATAAATCTCCGAGTCTCCCCAAGTGTATTCGGCCTCGGGTTTGCGGATCCCGCTGACGAAGATCGTCCTCCCGTCGGCCGACCAGGCGGGCTGGCCGTGATTGAAATCGCCCGAGGTCAGCAGGCGGGGCGTCCCGCCCAACCGGGCATCGACGACATAAACGTGGGTATAGCCTTTCGGAACGGGACCGCGCCCGTCGGACCGCCACCCCAGCCGGTCGACGAGGACGGCCGGAGCGGCCCACTTGGCCCCCTCCGGCCGCTTGGGCAACTTGACGGACAGGATCGGCTCGGTGTCGGGGACGAAGGCGGTGAAGGCCAGACTTCGGCCGTCGGGCGACCAGACCGGGGCCCCGGGGGGCCGCTCGAACCTGGTCAGCTGGGCGATTTCCCCCGTATCCGGCCACAAGACGTGAATCTGGGTCGTCTCGTCGCGCTCGGAGAGAAAAGCGATCCGGGTTCCGTCGGGAGACCAGGCCGGCGATGAGACGCGCCAGCTTCCGCGGGTGAGCTCCCGGATGCGCTCTCCGGAGGCGTCCGCGATCCAGACGCTCGAGCGGGGCTGGTCGTTCATTTTATCCGCCCAGCCGCGGATGAAGAGGATCTGCCTTCCATCAGGGGAAATCCGCGGAACGCTCACCGACTCCATCTCGAAATACGTCTCCGTATCGAGGAGCTTGACGGGGGCTTGAGCCGAAGCCCCTCCGGCTCCGAGGGCGAGGAACAGGATCCCGACGGCGGCCGTCGTTCGAAGACTCATGAAACGCCTCCTTTCATCATTTTTTTATAAGACGCCGACGATCTCGCGAAATCTCAGGTTGGCGAACGAAGCCGGCGATCGGGTCCCCCGCCCCGACTCCGGTCGCGGCGACGACGAGTCCCAAGGCGGCTTTGGCCGACAGGCTTTCGCCGGATTTCGCCATGGGCAAAGGAGTCATGACCTCCGGCCGGCCGCTTTGACCAGCCTTTCGACGTGGGGGATGACGGCCAGCTCGGTCTGGGCCTCCGGTCGTCGGGCCCGGGCCAGAGTCTGGAGGCTCTTGCCGACCCAATCCGCATCGCCTCCCTTTTTGGCTTGGATGAGGTCCAGGGCTTTGAGCCCAAGGCTGCCCGCCGCGGACAGGTTTTTGGCCAAAGGCCCGACCTCGGCGAGGACCGGAGACCGGCTCAAGAGGGGGGCCAGGGTTTCAGGCAACCCCCGCCATTCCCTGAGCGAACGGCGTATTTCATCGGCGGTCTTGCGGTCGCCCGTCCGGAGGAAAGCCTGGACCGCCGTTCCGAACCGCCGGGCCGGCCCCGACTCCGGCAGGGCCGCGTCCGCGAAGAGGGACAAGGGCGAAAGAACGGTGTAAGCCCGGCCTTGGTTGAGCCGCTGATAGCGCTTCAGGGGCTCGACGACGGAAACGAGAACTTTAAGGGCGGCGATATCCTCCCCCCCGACAAGACGGCGGAGCATCATGTCCTGATTCTTGTAATGGGTCAGGCCGAGATCCTCGAGAAGGATGCCGACGGCCTCGAGGCGGCGATACATGTCCTCGGCGTCGCGGACCTCGGCCGGCGACCAGAGCCTTTCAGCGATGGCCGCCGTCCGGGGCCAGATCCGGCCGTCGATCGTTTCGGCCGAGACGAGTTCGCTCCACATCGTCGCCTCGCCTCCCAGGACGAAGTTCCGCTCCGCGGCGGCCAGGCCGCCTTCCGGCGGGACGGGATCGTTGGCGTAGTGGAAGGCCGCCGGTTGGCAGAGGTCGATGTAATAGCCGTGGGAAAGAACGGCCGCATGCCCCTGCCGGACGGCCGCGGCCAGACGGTCCGCCCCTCGCCATGCCTGGATGACGGCGCTCCGGGAGAGGCCGGGGTGGAGGATTTCGTCCCAGCCGACCAGCCTCCGGCCGTGTCTTTCCAGGATTTCGAGGATCCGGCCGGTGAAATACGCCTGGAGGGAAGGGTTGTCGGGCAGGTTGTTTTCGCTCTTGAACCTCCGGATTTCGGGGTTTTCGTCCCAAGCGCGTCCGCTGTTTTCGTCTCCTCCGGCATGAAGATAATGATCGGGAAAAAGACCCGCCATTTCCCCGAAATATTTATCGAAAAACTCATAGACGGCGGGATGGGACGGATCGAAGGCCGAGGGCATGAGGCCGAACCGGCGTTCGAGCCGGTACGGCCCGGGGCCGGAAGCGAACTCGGGGTAGCCGACGAACCAGCTCGTCGAGTGGGCCGGGATGTCGAACTCAGGCATGACCCGAATGCCGCGGTCGGCGGCGTAGGCGATGACCTCCCGGAGCTGGGCCTGGGAGTAATACATCCCGTCCGAGCCCTGCTCGTGGAGCCGGGGAAAGAGCCGGCTCTCGACCCGAAAGCCCTGGTGGTCGGTCAGGTGCCAATGAAAGACGTTCATCTTGACCGCGGCCATGCCGTCGAGATTGCGTTTGATGACGTCGACGGGCATGAAATGGCGGGCGCAGTCGATGAGAAGACCCCTCCAGGCGAAGCGCGGCGCGTCGCTGACCTGGACGCAAGGAAAATAATAGCCTTGCCTGTCCCCGCAAAGAAGCTGGAGGATGGTTTCAAATCCGCGGAGAACCCCGATGTCGGTCCGGGCGACGAGGAGGACGCGGTCGGGGCTGACGGTGACCGCGTAGGACTCGTCCTCCCCGAGGACGAGTTCTCCCGGGCGGTCGTATCTGAACAGGCATCCCGCACCCGGCGAGTCCTCGGGGTTCAGGAAATCCTGCTTGAAGAACAGGCCCGTCCGGCCGGCCAGCCGGGCCATGAACCTGGCGGCCGCCCGACGGGCCCTCTCGCCTCCCTTTCCGATCGCGGCGACGGCGAAGCGCTCATCGACCCGGAACCTTCCCTCGGTCAGGACGACCGACGAGGGAACGGGCATCAGGTCGAGCTTCTCGAGGGGGGCGGCGGCCGACGCCGCGGTTAAGAGACAAACTGCCGCCGGGCCGATGAAGAACGTCCGCATCGCCCGCCATTGTATCCGGACGGCGGGCCGGAGAACAAGAGCAAACGCCTCTCGAAGGGAGCGGCTTCGCGGCGGGCCTCAGGACTCGATTTTTTCGACGACGATCGTCAGCTTCGAGACGAGGGCGGCGATCGTCCCGATCGCCGCGAGGACGGGCATGAAGGCGGCCCCGACGATCCCCACGGTCAGGGGGATCTCCATGAAGGTCTTGCCCTGCTCGTCCTTGAGGATGATCCGGCGGATGTTCCCCTCGCGGATGATCTCCTTGATCTTGGTCAGGATCTCGCCCCCCGCCAGCTTGAACTCCTCGGTCCGCGTCTTTTCGGCTCCGGCCTTGGTTTCTTCGTCCATGGTCTTCTCCTCGGAAAAAACGTCGACGGATGAATATACGGAAGACCGCCGGCGAAGGTTCAGCGCTTCTCGACCTCGGCCAGGAGGGCCCGGATCTCGGGCTGGTCGGGGTTCAGCTTCAGCGAGGCCCGGAGGACGTTTCGGGCCTCCTCGGACCGTCCCGTTCTCCAATAAGCCAGGCCGAGGGCGTGGAGAAGGGCCGTATCGCTATTGTAGATTTTGTTGGCTTCCTGAAGTTCGGCCAGGGCCTCGTCAAAGCGCTCGAGGCCGAGGAGGGCCCTGCCCCGGAGGAAGCGATATTGGAAAACGAGCCGGGTGTCGTCCTTGATCCTCGCGACGAGGTCGAGGACGCGGTCGAATTTCCCGGCCCGGGTCAAAAATCCCGCGTATTCGGGGATCTTCCCGGTGAACGAGGGATTGGCGGCCAGGGCCCGCTCGTAGGCGGCCTCGGCGGCTTCCGCCTCGCCTGTTTGATCGAACTGGCCGGCGAGCATGTAGTCGAAGACGAACCGGTTGGCCTGCGAGGCCCCTTTGGCCAAGGTCACGGGATGGGAGACCGATTTCCGCGGGGAGACGACGAAATTCGACCGGCCTTCGGTCACGACCTGCCCCTTGGCGTCGAGGAGGAGGGCCGAGAAGTCGTAATAATCGGGCGGAAACTCCTCGGCCTCAAGGCTCTGTCCGATTGTCAGCAAACCCCGGTAAGGTTGGCCGCTCGGCCGGACAAGAAGCGTCTTCTGAAAGGGGGCGTTCGGTTTGGCCCCCTGGACAACGATCCTGATCGATCCCGTCCTCCAGAGGTCCTCGGTGAGGCCGAGGATGTGGAAGAGGTAGGAGACTCGGTCGGTCTGGCCGAAGGTGTTCCTCGGGTCGACTTGAATCCTCTGGCTTCCGGCCTGATAGGGCTGGCGCAGGTCGGCCCGGGCCTCGGAAAGGAGATAACCGACGACGGGACCGACGATCCGGGGAGGCCCTCCGGGAGAGGGGATCTCGACATCCCGTTCGAGGATGCTGAACTCCTTGCCCGTCCTGTTCTGGAGGAGGACGGACAGGCGATAGCGGCCCGGGATCGCCGGGAAGCCGTCCTGGACGGAGACGCCCATGATTTCGGTCTCGGCAAGCCTCGAGGCGGGGATCGTCAAAGGGAAGTCCTTTGTGTACTGGTAAATGACCTTCTCTCCGGCCCGGAGGCTGACGTTGACCTCGAAGGCGCAGGAGTATTCGTCCTTGGGCTCGTAGTATTCAAGGGACAGGGTCTTGGGCGCGACGGTGAAATCGACGAACGGGAGACCGGTCACCGGGTCGAAGACGACGTCGACCGAGCCGGCGCTCTCCATGTAGTTCGTCAGGTATTCCGTGGTCACGTAGCCCTTGTAATTCAGGAAATGGGTCGCGTAGCTTTCATTGACCGCCTTCCGGGGGGAATCGATGATGTTGGCCATCCAGATGGCGTTTTCGGGCGAAGGCTGGTACATGTAGGGGATGTCCCCGGGGATGATCGACAGGCAGACGGCGGCCAGGTCCGGCTGAAGATCGCGGATCGCGTCGAACATGGCTTCATAGTCGGACGGACTGAACTCGGAGCTGCCTTTGATGAGAAGCTTCGCCGGCCCGTCGGCGACGGGGTCGTACAGTTTGAATTCGCCGACGCTCCCCCGCTGATAAAAGACAAAAGAGAAATGGCTGGGCATGCCCTTGGCCGGGTCCCCGTTCCAGGACCAGATCTCGACCGGCCAGAGGTCGTTGCTCCCGGCGATTTGGACGACGGACAGGGGGGGGCCGAGGATGATGTAAAACCTCCCCCGGTCCGTCCTCCAACCCTCCTGGCCGCCGTAGCGGAATTTCTTGTTCGCCTCCTGGAACCGCTTGAGGATTTCGTCCCGGAATTCGTTCTCGGGCGTGGCCGGGGTCGGGTCGCGCATTTTCCAGAACATCTGGATGAAGATGTCCCGGTCCCGGTCGTTGGTCAGCTGGAGAAAGACGTCGCGCTCCTTGTCCTTGATGATATAGGTCGTCAGGCGCAGCCATTCCTGGTATTGCGGGGCCAAGGTCGAAGGCTTGACGGCCTGGTCGGGCCCGGCCGGCCTGACGCCCGGCAGGACCGCCAGGATGCCGAGGATAACGACCGATAAGCGTTTCGTCACCGCTTCTCCCTCCGAGAATAATCGTCTCAGAGATATATAGCATAAACAAAGGGCCCAATCCTAGCCCGCGCTAATAAATTCAATATTTTGGAGATGATTCATTTTTTTGTATTTTCTTACAGGGCCGAAAAATCCAACTTATTGAATTTATTGAATTTAAAAAAAAACAATAATGGCATAGATATTGCTTGCTTTTTTTAAAAGTTATAGGAGGTGAATTCAGGAGAGTTTAGCCAAACAAAATCCTCTGAGGCGAACGGCGGTCGCCGTTCGGGGAAGGGAGGTCTCGGGAGAGACCGCGAAGAGAGAAGGGAGGATCGATGAGAAAGGCATCCGCGATTCTTTTCGTCCTCGTCCTGGTCGGCGGGCTGTCGGCCCAGCAGCGGACGGGCAACATCGCCGGAACCGTCGTCGACCAGGAGGGGAACATTCTGCCGGGGGTGGCCGTGACGCTGACCGGGGCGACGATCGCCCCGATGTC
>Ga0194112_10005869_pt1 | contig 16395 bp, 16 predicted proteins | sample TA2MahC400mmetaG_FD_146191 | JGI IMG/M metagenome (GOLD analysis project Ga0194112, IMG submission 146191) | Freshwater microbial communities from Lake Tanganyika, Tanzania - TA2015016 Mahale Deep Cast 400m | ecosystem: Environmental > Aquatic > Freshwater > Lake | place: Tanzania: Lake... | reverse complement strand
TTATCGGAGCAAAATACTTGGCTCTGGATCAAATTTCAAATCCTTATATTCCTCACTCCCTCATCTCAATGGCTGTAATGGGAAGAAGCTCTATGGTCTTCGTCTGCTATCGTTCGCCCTATGCGAGACCCAATGGAGGATTGGGTAAACCCTTTACTGAGAACCTTGGTCTTTTTGAAACAGCCATATCTTCGGTCTTGGCTTTTGGGATCGTATTACTCTTCATGGGCTTAAAAGGGATTTTGATCTTTTTGGGGACGGGTCTCTTCAGCATCGGATATCGGTTCTTCTTCATAAAGAGATTGGGAGGGGTAACCGGTGATATTTTAGGGGCAGCCAATGAAATGACAGAGCTTTTATGCCTTCTAATCTTTGTTATTTTAAAATTTATTGATGTTATCAACTGATTGAGGAACTTATGGAGAAGATTAATCAAACGATCGCCGGGATTAAACCTTTGGACAAAAAGGCCATGGCAGAGGCACAAATGAGACAGGACAATCTGACCAAACCACAAGGCTCTTTGGGTCAATTGGAGTCCCTTTCCATTCAAATAGCAGGAATAAAAGGAAATCCGAGGCCCCAAATTGGCCACAAGGTCATATTCACATTAGCTGGAGATCATGGTGTCACTAAAGAAGGTGTGAGCGCCTATCCTTCTGAGGTGACGCCCCAAATGGTCTATAATTTCCTTCGTAGAGGTGCTGGGATCAATGTTTTGGCAAGTCATATTGGAGCAAGAGTTGTCGTCGCAGATCTGGGAGTTGCTTCCCTTCTCGAACGACATCCTGATCTTAAGGATAAGAAAGTGGCAATGGGTACAAAGAATATGGCCCTGGGTCCTGCTATGAGCCGTGAGCAGGCAATCCGTTCGATTGAAGCTGGCATGGACCTCGTGGAAGAGGAACTTCCAAATGGAATAGATATCTTAGGAACAGGGGATATGGGAATTGGAAATACCACTCCTTCCAGTGCTATAGCGGCAGCATTTACAGGTGCGGATGTGGCAATGGTCACAGGGAGAGGAACCGGTATCGATGATGAAGGATGGAGACGAAAGGTGAAGGTCATTGAAAAGTCCCTCGAAATCAATCGACCCAATGCAAAGGATCCAATTGATGTCCTATCCAAAGTGGGAGGGTTTGAGATCGGAGGCATTGCAGGCGTAATTTTAGCGGGGGCCCTTTATCGGATCCTTGTTGTGATCGATGGTTTTGTCTCCGGTGCAGCCGCTTTGATCGCCACATCCCTTGCGCCTCAAGTAAAACCGTACCTCATCGCTTCTCATCAATCGGCTGAAAAAGGACATCCTATCCTATTGGGACATATCGGTCTGAAGCCTCTGCTCAACCTTAGCATGCGATTGGGTGAGGGAACAGGTGCAGCCCTTGGGATATTTCTGGCGGAGGCCAGTCTTAAGATCCTCAATGAAATGTCGACATTTGCTGAGGCAGGTGTCTCGGAGAAGGGATGATGAAAATCATCCCTCCAGTCGAAAACACTTCTAATGGAGCCCCACGGACAAACCCGTGGTACCTCCATGAAATAACCGCCTACGCCTCTGGGTAATGCAGCCTATCGGTGCTCAAGCGCCAGGGCTTCGGCGGGTTATCCGCCAGTCAGGCGACATCCGCCGTAGCACCTATCGCATTCATCCACGGGTTAACACGTGGTCTTCTGCGAAGGCGGATAAAATTTATTGATCTGCTGGAAAACCCAATCTGTAAGCTCAACCTTTAGGGACCATTTTAAGCCTTTAGTAATCCCTCCGTTACGGGGGAAACGGACAGGGATGCTGAAAAGGCTTTACAGCGGAAACCTTTTACCTTAAGGGATACGAGGCCTCTCTTTTATCCCTCCATCCTATAAAATTCCTTGGCCTCCTCACACCAATGGATAAACGACACCTTGGTAAAGGTTTTGAAGCATTCCTGTCCGCTGAAAGCCCGATGGTGTAATTTTCCGTAATTGAGGGGTTACAGCCTTTATAAGATTCCCTTTACAAATTATCTATTTTTATGCTTAAATGACGTTAGGTTGAAAATATAAGATGAGTAAGGGAAAGCTTTTCCATTCTTTATTGAATTCTCTCCTTGTCTTTCATGAAGTTGCTGAACATAAGAGTCTCTCCAAGGCGGCTGAAGAATTGTTTATTTCACAACCTGCAGTAACTAAACATATTAAAGAATTAGAAAAGAAAGTAGGCATGGGTCTCATTCAAAGGAAAAGGGGGAAATTTGCCCTGACTGATGCCGGTAAGATTCTTTTTAGACATACTCATAAAATTTCTTCTAATCTCATGGAGATCGAAAATGCATTTGGAAATCTCAAAAAGGTACACCAAGGGATTTTAAAGATAGGAACAACTGAATCTTATTCTAAATGTTTGATGCCCAAACTCCTCTCTGGGTTTCAGACTGGTTTCCCTTCCATTAAAATCTCCCTGGATGGAAGAAATTCCGATGAAATCAAGAAGAGCATCCTCGCCTATAAAAACGACTTGGGGTTAATCTGGGCAGCGGATACCTCCTCCAAATTTGAATCGGTCCCCTTTATAAGGGAAGAGCTTGACCTGATTGTCTCGCCCGACCATTCTTTAAGTCAGAGGAAAGTGGTTTCCCTAAAAGAACTTGTGGAATATCCATTTATCATCCGGGAAAAAGGGTCAGCAACAAGAAGGATTGTATTACAGGCGTTTAGGAATCTCGATATCTACCCATCTCTTTTGATTGAGGTGGATAGTGCCGAATTTACCAAGGAGTGGGTTTCGCAAGGGAAAGGGATTTCCATCATCGTTAAAAGAATCGTAGAAGAGGAGGAGAAAAAAGGGATCGTTAAGGTGATCCCTCTTCTAGAAAAACTCTACCTTCCGGTAAGCATTCTTTATTTGAAAGAAGAGCGAAACAATCCTGCTATCAAAGCATTTGTTGATTATATTAAAAATGAGGGGAGATATTTGCTCGAAACCTAAGAAGAATTGTTTTGGGACAATTTTAATCATAATTTAAAATTATAATCATTATAAAAATAAATGTATTGACATAAAATTCTTGAAAAGATACTTAAATCAGCAGATTCTTAAATAAATTATTAATATTTGATTTTCATATCTGTTCAAATAATTCAACAGAGATATTATTAGAAAAGAAATCCTATCTCTTTCAACGATAACCCGAAGGGAAGACTATGAAGTACCCCTAGAGAAAGGTCTTTATTTACCTTCAGAGACGCTCTCCTGGGGTTATTTCCCAAAGATTCGAATTCATTTATAAAGAAAAATCATGTCGCCTGAGGAGGTTTTGAAGGAATCTATACCATTTTACGAGGGAAATGAAATCATTTAGAGAGAGGATAGAAAAATAAATATGAAATATTCAAGAGATGAAAAGTGGTGGAAAGGATTTCGAAGGGGACTTATTCGGCAATCGAGCCCTTGCGAGGTTTCACACAAATTTGAAATCGAGAAACCCACTTATAAGATAATAGGGGAAATAGATCGGTTAGATCAGAGGGATACAGTCCAATCCAGAATCGCTTTAAGACCTGGAACTCCAGAGTACGAAGAATATTATGCCCGGCATCCAGAGTATAAAGAATTTGATGACAATAATCGTGAGATCCTCTCTAAGGCAGCCCAGCGCCACTTCGAGTCTGACCCTATTGTTTTTCAACTTCAGCCAAATGTTTTCTCTACCCGCAGCATATTAGGTACTCCAGATATTGTTCGAGGCCAAATGGAGTACACCCCTCACTGGAAAAGCCTTCAGATTAATGAAACGAATGCTAAAAACTTTTTTCCTGAAGAGTTAACAGAAAGAATAAAATCTTTTGCCCTATTTCTTGGTGTGAGTAAGGTAAGAGCGACTCATCTAAAGAGGGAATGGATCTACACCCATTATGCGCATCCCTATTCCCCTGAACCCTATGGTAAGCCAGTCGATCTCGACTATAAATATATTATCTGCTTGGCGATGCGACAAAACTTCTTCAACATCAACTCAGGGAATGGTTATCTCTCCTCTATGGAGGTTGGATGGCGATATAGTCTGATCTCTCTCATCTGCGTGACTTTGGCTAATTTAATCCGGTCTTGGGGCTTCCGTGCAAGGGCTCTGCCAGCAGAAAATTCTCCTTATTTAGTCGTACCGACTTTTATCGATGCTGGCATGGGTGAACAGGGACGAATGGGGATTGTGGTGACCCAAGAGTTCGGCAATAATTTCCGACCCGGAGCAGTAGCTACGGACATGCCCATGAAAGTAGATAAACCTGTAGATTTTGGTATTCAGGATTTTTGTGATAGGTGTAAGATCTGCATTGAGGCTTGTCCCGTTCGTGCGATACCCAAAGAACGAACATTGGTTCGAGGTGTATACCGCTGGCAGATGGATGCCGAAAAGTGTCGAATGTATTGGAGTAGTATGGCCCACCCCTGTGCTATATGCCAGGCTGTCTGTCCCTGGAATTTCGAGAGTACTCTTTTTCATAATACCATCCGATTCTTTAATTTAAATATCCCATTGTTTCACAAGCCGTCTATCTGGGGATACGAGATTTTATATAAAAACACCAAATGGACTCCTGATCCAAGCTGGGCAGTAATGGGGAAAGGGGGTGATAATAAAATTAAAAGATCTTAAATATCCAATGACACAAGTAGAAAGGAGGAGAGAAGAATGAAAAAATCAATTTATTTTCTTTTGACAGTTTTTGTATTGTTAAGTCTATGCTTTGGGATAAATGTAGCCAGAGCAGTCGAAGAGCTAAAAGCCGTCTCATTTGTTGCTACGACCCATCCATTTATGACACCTATGGGACATGAATGGATAAAACGGATGAACGAAAATCTAAAGGATAAAATCCGCGTTAAATATATTGGAGGCCCAGAGGCGGTACCTACATTAGAACAGGTTGATGCGGTTAGGAACAATGTGGTTCAAGTTGGTTTTCAGGCGATTTCTTATTATAAACCCCTCCTTCAAGAAGCTCATACCATGTCCGTGGCACGCTTAAATCCAACGGAGATGCGAAAGTCTGGGTATTATGATCAGTTAGTTAAACTTCACGGAAAAATTGGTATACGCTATCTGGGATTATACCATTGGGGCCAGTTTTATATGTGGACGAAAAAGCCGGTGAAGACGACTGAAGATTTAAAAGGAATCAAAATGCGGACGATGTCACTCTATGATCGATTCCAGAAGGCATTGGGAATTACTCCAGTTACCATTCCTCCTGCAGAGGTATTCACCGCTTTGGAAAGAGGGGTAGTCGATGGCTTCTGCTTCCCTCTTCTCGGACCGAGGGATGAAGGCTGGACACGGAGTGCGAAGTATCTTATTGATCATCCGTTTTATACCATGGATACCGTGGTCCTTATGAATTTGGCCACCTGGAATAAACTCCCGAAGGCAACCCAAGATAAAATAGTAGAAATTACTGAAAAATTTGAACCGGATATGGTAACCCATTTTAATAAGATGTTCGAAAAGGAATGGGGATTGCTGGAGAAGGAGGGAGTAAAAAAGGTCATTTTCTCACCTGAAGAAGCAAAGAAATATATTGACATCGCTTACAAAGTCAAATGGGAGGAGATTGGCGAGAAGGTTCCGGCCGACCTTCTCTCAAGACTTAAACAGTTGAGCGGAAATTGATCACCAGAAGTTTAAAGGCCATAGGGCTCTCCCCTATGGCCTTTACCAATCAGAGGGGTAAAAGATTGAAAATAACTAAATACCTTGAAGGAGTTTTCGTGGTCACCATTAAGGCCATGGCTATTTTTGCAGGAGTATTGCTTTTTCTACTGATGCTCACTGTTTCTGTGGATGTGATAATGAGGTATTTGGTAAAACGGCCCATGTTTTGGGTAGGTGAATTAGTCGAGTATGCTTTACTCTATATTACATTTGTCGGTACACCATGGGTCCTTAAAGAAGACGGTCATGTGAAAGTTGACATTCTTATCAAGCGGATGGGTTCACAAAAAAGGAAAATTTTTAACGTGATTGCCAGTTTAATAGGGATTTTTGTCTGTGTCATCTTAACTTATTATGGCCTACGCGTCACCTGGGATAATTTTGTGAGAGGTGTTTGCAATCCAACTTTAATGGAGTTTCCCAAAGCACCTCTTCTCGCTATCATCCCGATCGGCGGTTTTCTACTCATAATTCAATTTATGAGAAACCTCTTTCAGTCATTGAAGAAATCTTAAAAGGGGTCACTTTAATGGAATGGTGGCTTATACTGATCATAATATTTTGCAGTCTAACATTTATTTTTCTAATTGGGCTGCCTGTGGCTTTTTCTTTTTTATTTATCAATATTATCTCCTTTTACCTATTTATAGGTGGTGAACCTGCACTTAAACAACTCATTCTCAGCATTTACCAATCTGTAACAAAATTCACCCTATTGCCCATACCCTTATTTATCATTATGGGGGAGGTGATGTTCCAATCAGGAATAACGAATAATATGATGGATGCGCTGGATAAATGGCTCGGACGTATACCAGGGAGATTGAGTCTATTAACTGTGGCAGGAGGTGCCATATTTGCAGCCTTATCTGGGTCATCCATGGCGAGTGCAGCCATGTTAGGATCTTTGTTAGTTCCCGAAATGATAAAAAAAGGTTATAAGAACGAGATGAGTATTGGTCCGATTTTAGGCAGTGGAGGCTTGGCCATCCTCATCCCTCCTACAATTTTAGGAGTATGTTTAGCTGCAATAGGCCGTTTCTCAGTAGGAGACTTTTTAATTGCCATTGTTATTCCTGGCATAATCAGTGCTTGTGTCAAAGCAATCTACATCATCCTAAGGTGTTGGATGCAGCCCCAATTAGCCCCATCCTACGATCTGGCCAGTCGGGCCTCTCTTTCAGAAAAACTATCTCTGACAGTCCGGTATATATTGCCCTTGGGGTCTATATTTTTTCTTGCTGTGGGTCTCATATTTTTCGGAGTGGCGACCCCTTCAGAAGCGGCTGCATTGGGTGCTGTGGGATGTTTCATCCTGGCGTTTGCTTATAGGGGGCTCACCTGGGAAGTTGTTTGGAAATCCATGGAACAAACTGTAAAGCTTTCTGTCATGATATTAATGATTATCACCGGTTCAACCGCCTTTTCTGAAATAATGGCATTCTCAGGGGCAAGTTCAAGGCTGGTTGAAATAGCCTCCCACCTTCCAGTGCACCCTATGGTTCTGGTTATATCCATGCAGATCGTTGTATTGATTCTGGGATGTTTTATGGAGTCACTCACCATTCTTATGGTCACCCTCCCAATTTTCATGCCCGTTATAAACGCACTTGGAATTAACCCTTTATGGTTTGGGGCTATCTTGCTCGTGAATATAGAAGTAGGGATAATCACACCGCCTTTTGGCATGGTGCTATTTGTTACGAAGGGAGTGGTACCACCTCATATATCGATGGAGGAGGTTTATAGAGCGGGTATCCCTTTTATTATTTGCGACTTAGTGGTTATGATATTGCTATTGTCATTCCCTGCTTTAGTGCTCTGGTTACCTGGCTTAATGCGCTGAGAAATTTTGTATTAACGATTTTCGAATAAGAAGCCAAGGTCACATAATTACAAAACTTAAAAAAATATGAGGTAACATTGATGCCAAAAACCATCGCATGTGTGGCGACTCTTGACACAAAGGGTAGGGAAATAGAGTATATCTCGAACATACTAAGAAAAAGAGGTCATCATGTTTTAACGATAGATACAGGTATTTTAGACGAGTCAAGCATTACTCCTGATATAACAAGACATGAAGTCGCTAAAGCGACGAACATGGAGCTAAAAGAGATCATAGCTCTCGGCGATCAAGGCAAGTGCGCAGAGAAGATGACTGAAGGGGCAGTAAAGGTCATAAAAGATTTATACACCTCAGGAAAGATAGACGGGATCATCTCCATAGGAGGGGGGATGGGAACCGGCATCTCCACCACCGCTATGAGAGAATTGCCGGTGGGTTTTCCTAAACTGATGGTCTCCATAATGGTTGCCAAGGGAGGGACACAATGGTATGTGGGTACAAAGGATATCGTTCTGGTACCTTCTGTCTGTGATATACAGGGACTGAACAGGCTGTCAAGAAAGATATTGGCCAACGCAGCGGGTGCGATTGCAGGTATGGTCGAGATGGCTGGCGAAAAAGAGGTCAAAGACTTTCCTGAGAAACCGATGGTTGTTATGAGCGAAAATGGCACCACCACCAAATGTGGCGTCAAGGTAAAAGCGATGCTTGAGGGGAAAGGATTTGAGGTGGTGATCTTTGCCGGAGCCGGAGTCGGGGGAAGATGCCAGGAAGAGTTCATCAGAGATAATCCTGTCGCGGGTGTCATCGAATTGTCGATCTATGAAGTGACCGGTGAACTTCTTGGTGCTGCATCAAAATCTGGGCCTGAAAGATTAGAAACAGCAGGGGATAAAGGTATTCCACAACTTATCACACCCGGAAGTGTAAATTTTGTTGCTTTCCTTGGTCCTGAAACTGTTCCGCCTCACTATAAAGATCGTCAACTCTTATCTCATAATCCACAATCTACCCTCATGAGAGTCAATGCTCAGGAATTTGAATTAGCCGGTAAGGTTATAGCTGATAAACTTAATAGAGCAAAAGGACCTGTTAGGATTCTTATACCGACACGGGGCTTCTCATCTGTTGATCAAGAAGGGAAACCTTTTTACGACCCTCAAACAGATCGAGTACTCATCGATTCATTAAAACGCCATCTAAAAGCCTCTATTCCTGTAAGGGAGATAGAGGCCCATATGAATGATCAGATATTTGCAGAGGCTGTCGTAAAAGAATTTCTCCAAATAATGGTGTGATACTCTTATGCCTTTTGGTATAATTCCTTCAATGTAGAAAGGAGAATGGTAATGTTTAATGATTTACGAGAATTGTTGAACAAACTCGAAGAAATGGGTCAACTAAAGATTGTGGAAGGAGCGGATTGGGATTTGGAGATAGGGACAATAAATGAGTTAATGGCCGAGAGGAAAGGACCATCTCTTCTATTTGATAAAATTAAAGGTCACCCTCCAGGATTTCGGGTAGCTACAAACCTTTTTTACCAAAAAGTCGTTCAGATCCTCTCCTTTGGATTACCCGAAAATATGGGGGATCTCGAACGCGTCAGATATTGGAAGGATAAGTATTTTAATTTTAAGCCTGTTCCCCCAATAGAGGTTAAAAAAGGTCCCATACTCGAAAATGTCTTCACCGGGAATGATATTGATATGTTTAAATTCCCTTCTCCCAAGTGGCATATGCACGACGGAGGCCGATATATTGGGACAGGAGTCATTTCCATCACGAGGGACCCAGATGAGGGCTGGATTAATTTTGGGACCTATCGCGTCATGATTCACGATAAAAAAACCGTTTCTTATTACGTTTCTCCTGCCAAGCATGGATTGATCCATCGAGAAAAATATTGGGCCAAAGGCCAAGAAGCCCCTGTATGTATGGTTTTTGGAATGGAACCCCTTTTATTTGGATTGGCTACAATGGCAATTCCGTCAGGTATTTCTGAATACGATATGGCTGGATATATCAAAGGAAAAGGTATAGAGGTCATTATTGATGATGTGACAGGTCTTCCAATTCCAGCCACAGCAGAAATTGCAGTATCAGGTTTTTCTCCTCTTCCATCTGTTGACTCAAGGCCTGAAGGCCCCTTTGGGGAGTGGACAGGATACTATGCATCAGGGGCAAGAACCGAACCAGTAGTTCATGTGAAGAAGCTTTATCACCGTAACAATCCGATTATCCTGGGTCAACCCCCATTAAAGCCCCCTGTCAACACCTGGTTTCCGATCCCTTTGCATACAGCCCCTGTTGTCTGGAGCCAGTTGGAGAAGATGAGCATCCCCGGCATCAAGGGGGTTTATATTCACGGAGCAGGAGGCCGTATCTTCTGTTGTATCTCTTTAGAACAGAGGTATCTGGGACATGCAAAACAGGTGGCGACATTGGCAGCCGGGATTCTTCAGGGGGGTGCATGTACAGGGCGTTTTATTATCACCGTGGATGAGGATATCGATCCTTCAAATTTTGAGGAAGTTCTTTGGGCGGTCACCACACGAATGGATCCAGAAACCCAGTTGCATGTTATACCTGGGTATTTGACTTCCCCATTGGAACCTTGGCTTTCACCCGAAAAGAGAACAGCGAGAGATTTTACCGCTGCAAAGATTATTATGAATGCTTGCAAACCTTTTCATTGGAAGGACAAATTTTCGGTGACGAATGTAGCGAGCCCGGAATTAAGAGAAAAGATTCTTAAAAGGTATAAAAATATTTTTGAGTTGGTAAAGTGATGGAAATTTTTGACAATCTATTGGTAAAAGTGATAAAACTGATAAAAGATAGGCGGGTGGATTTGGGTTTAAAGATTTGTAGAAGGAGGTTAAAGAAATGTCAATTGTGATCGTAGGAATGTTAGACGAGAGGGAAGAAGCCCTTAAAATAATAAAAGGACGTATTGAGCAACGAGGGCATAATGCCATATTAATCGACATCAGCATCGGTACAGGCGCCATTGTCCCATCCTTCAAAGCAACTGTCAGTTGTGATGAATTGGCCAAGCTCGCCGGAGGGACAATTGAGGAAATCAAGGCAATGGTCGCTAAGGAGAGGGAAAAGGCAACTTCCCTGATGGCTGAAGGGTTAAAAAAGAAGGTATTGGAACTTCATAAGACAGGGGAACTTAAGGGGATTATAGCCATTGCAGGGTTGACGGGCACCTTTCTTTCCATTATGGCCATGAAAGCTCTACCCTTTGGGGTACCCAAACTCTTAATCTCAAGTGCTGCAGCCATGCCAGCCTATGCCAGTAGGTTTGCAGACTACTTCGGAGTCAGAGATATAACCGTCATGCATAGTGTGGTTGACACGGTAGGTTTGAATCCACTTGTGAGAACCCTAACAGTGAATGGTGCGAATGCCATCTGTGGAATGGTTGAGGGATTTGAGTTCACCCAAAAGGAGAAAAAGCCCTCTATCGCTCTCACAGAATTTGGATTCGTTGATAAAGGGGCTCATTATGTGAGGCAGCTTCTGGAAAAGGATTATGATATCGTCTCTTTTCATGCCACGGGTTTAGGTGATAGGGCAGCAGTAGACCTCGTTATTCAGGGATTCTTCGAAGCCTTCATCGATCTTGTCCCTGCGAGCTTCAGCGAATATCTTTTCGGAGGGAACCGGGCCTCGGGACCAGACCGATTGGATGCTGCGGTCAATCAGCCTGTTCCTTACATCCTTGCCCCCTGCGGTTTTGATATGATAAGCTGTGGCCCTATCGAAAGAAGGGATAAAGGAGACCCCCTTTGGGTCTCTCGAAATTTAGCGGAAAGAAAACTCTTGATACAAGATGCAATTAGAGTTCAAGCAAGGACCAGTCCCGAAGAGATGAAGATCATCGCAAAGGCTGTTTCGGAAAAGCTCAATCAATATCAGAATAAGAATTTAGTGAAATTTATCATTCCTAAAAAGGGGTTTTCTTCCATTAGCGTTGAAGGAGGAGCACTTTATGATCCCGTTTCCGATAAGGCCTTCGTTGACGAATTGAAAAAGGATTTAAATCCGGAAATTAAGATTACAGAGGTGGATGCGGAGATCAATAGCCCTGAGTTTGCCCGTGCTGTGGCTGATACTCTTGAAGAGAGTTTTAAAACGAAAGCCAGTAAATCTGATTAACTGGCACCCCACATCCTATCGGAATAAATTGCCCGAGAGTCTTGAAATTATGATTGATCTTTTACAGAACATCCCTCGGCATTTCGGTCGATCGCCTGTATCCCACCTGAGAGTTCTTTTAATTCCTGAGCCGCCTTCTTAATTGCCTTGATTCGGTTATCTATCTTCTTCAATTCTCTTCGATTCCTAAACGCCATCCTTTTTATTTTAATATTAAAAACAATTTTCATAAGTCTGATTTTTTATTTGACAATGCAGCAATTCTAATGATAATAGAAGAATTATTTGGGGAATTTATTAAAAGGACATTTAAAATTTCCTCCATCATGTAGAATTCTCCCTCAGAAATTTAATTCCTTTTAAAATGTGTTTGCGACTCATTGGCAGCCAGCCCAAAAAAGAATAATAGATAATTATATACAGGTTGAGAGACGACTTTTTACTTAAAATCAGTGTGGCATGTTAGAATTTAGAATTAATGATTACGAGGAGAAAAATATGGAGCGAAAGAGAAACAATGTGCAACACAAAGACTTAAGGGAGTGGCTTAAAGCTATTGATGCAATAGGTGAATTGAAGATTATCGAAGGTGCGGACCGTGACGAAGACATCGGGCCAATCGTTTCGATGCTCGCTCCAAGCTATACCTCTCCTGCCATTTTATTTGACAACATAAAAGGATATCCTCAGGGCTATCGTGTTCTTGCAAATAGCCTCAACAGTTATCGCCGTATCGGTTTCACTCTGGGCCTTTCACTTGACTTAAAGCCCTTTGAATTGAGTAGTAGGCTTCTTGGTTTAATCGAAAACATAAATTTAATTCCTCCTAAGTTTGTAGAAAAGGGTCCGGTAATGGAGAACATTTTGACCGGGAAGGATGTAAACGTGCTCAAATTTCCTACCCCCAAGTGGCATGAAAATGATGGAGGAAGATATATCGGCACTGGGACATTTGACATTATTAAGGATCCTGACAGCAATTGGGTCAATCTCGGTACTTATCGAGTGATGCTCTTCGAAGAACCTACAAGGGTGGGATTCTACATCACTCCTGGCAAGCATGGGTACATTATCCGTGGCAAATACTTTTCGCTGAACAAACCTTGCCCCGTAGCTGCAGTGGTTGGGGGTGATCCTTTGCTCTTCCTCGTCACCTCTACCGAGATTCCATCCGGTGTGTGTGAGTATGACTGGGCAGGAGGCCTCAGGGGAAGAGCATATGAGGTTTTCGAAGGCAAAATCACCGGTTTGCCTCTGCCAGCCGATGCGGAGATCATTCTTGAAGGTTTTTCTCAACCCGAAGTGAGACACCCTGAAGGGCCCTTTGGGGAGTGGCCCGGTTATTATGGGGGTGGTATTGAAGAGGAGCCGGTGATAGATGTCAAGGCAATCTATCATCGGAACGATCCGATCATTTTGGGAGTCCCTCCTCAGTGTCCACCCGACGAACAAGCCAGGTTCCGAGCCGTATTTCGGTCAGCCCTTCTGAAAAAGGAGATGGAAAATGCTGGAATTCCCGGAGTCATTGAGTGCTGGTGCCATGAGGTGGGGGGAACCAGACTTCTTCTCGCAGTATCGATCAAACAGAGCTATTTAGGACAGGCGCGTCAGGCAGGACATGTGGCCTCGCAGTGTCGTGCTGGAGCCTACGCAGGTAGATATGTTGTGGTGGTGGATGATGATATCGATGTGACGGATCTTAATGAGGTGGTATGGGCGATGTGTACGCGCTCTGATCCTGAGACATCCATCGATATTATAAAGAGGGCTTGGAGCTCGCGGATAGATCCTATGGTAAGCCCTGAGGACAGAATAAAGGGCAGGTTCTCTAATTCCAGGGCTATTATTGATGCTACGAGGCCGTGGGAGTGGAAAGATGCTTTCCCCAAAGTGAATGCCCCAAGCCGGGAGTTGCTCGCAAAGACGAAGGAGAAATGGGGTTTCCTGTTAAAGTAGAGGAAGATGAGCTATGGATAGTGGAGTAGGCTTAGTTATTGTAGGCCTATTCTAATCTCAATTGCGAGCGCGAAAACCATCATCATCGAAGCATCTGCAATCTTAGACAAAACGTGGGGGCGAACGAGTCAGCTCTTATTAGCATGGGGTTTATGATGGAAAAGAGGCTATCATGGAAAGTCGGATATTAAAAATTGACTTATCAAAGAAGTCTTACGAAATAGAAGAAATCCCAAGAGAGATAATAAGGAAGTACTTGGGAGGGAGAGGTTTAGGATCGTACCTTCTCTACAAGTTTGTTCCAGCCAAAGCTGATCCATTGGGTGAAGATAATCACATCATATTCACTGCGGGTCCGCTCAGCGGTACTAATTTTTTTTATTCCTCCAAAGCAAACCTCAATACCAAATCACCCCTGACCAATATCTATTTATACTCGATCTCAAGTGGAATACTATCCCATCAAATGAGGAAGGCGGGCTTTTGGGCCATTGACATTTATGGAATTGCCAAATCGCCCACCTACATTGTGGTAAATAACCAAAACATTGAGTTTAAGGATGCTACCCATTTATGGGGTATGGAAACAGCTGAAGCCCAGCGAGTTATGCTGGGAAGTTCATCGCGCAGGGAAGTCGCAACCGTAGCCATTGGTCTAGCAGGGGAAAAAATTATAAAATATGCATCCGTTTTTAGTGAGGGCCCCCTTTATCGGTGTTTCGGCCGTGGAGGAGCAGGCGCTGTTATGGGCTCCAAAAAACTTAAGGGGATGCTCGTCACTGGGGATGGGGAGGTGGAGATTCCAGATAAGGAGAAATTTGAAAAAGTAAAGAAAGAGATTACGAAAAAGCTACAAACAGATTGGAAACAATGGGCAGACCGCTGGCGTCGATACGAAACCACTTCCGACCTTCAGATAATGAATGAGCTTGGAATGATACCCACACGAAACTGGCAGCAATGTCAGTTTGAGCGATGGAGGATGATAGACAAATCGAACACACCGATGGGATGGCCTGAGAAGGGTCGGACTTGTGGTCCATACTGTCCCACTCCGGGTACTCGTGATGTAAAGGTTAAAGAGGGACCGTATAAGGGTGCGCATAGCGATATAGAGTGGGAGACTATCTACGCCTTTGGCTCAACATGTGGAGTTGATAAGATGGAGGCTATTATAGCGGCGAGCCAGATATGTGATGAGTTTGGTATCGATACAATGTCCGCAGGAATAACCATTGGTTTCGCCATGGAGTGCTTTGAAAAAGGGTTGGTAAGTAAAAAGGATACCGAAGGGATTGAGTTACGCTTTGGCAGCGATGAGGCCATGATTGCCATGCTCAAGAAAATAATCAAGCAGGAAGGATTTGGCCGACAACTGACAAAAGGTACAAAGAGATTGTCAGAAGAGATTAAAGGGTCTGAGGCATTTGCTATGCATGTAAAAGGTCTTGAGCTTGGTGGTTACGAATGTCGGGGTCTAAATGGTCAAGCCTTACAATTTGCTATTGGCACCCGAGGGGGATGCCATCACGCTTACGGCGTACCAGCAAGGGTTGAGACAACCGAAGGAACTCATCTTAACATAGAGGGGAAAGGAAGACAAGTTAAGAACACAGCCACTAATCGCATTGTTTGCGACTCTCTCATATTCTGTACCTTCCCTGGGTGGCGCGTTTTCTCAACAGATATGATGGCTGAGACTATTTCGTCTTTATCGGGGGAACCATGGTCTTCGGAGGATGTGATGAAGGTGGGTGAAAGAATAATGTGTCAAGAGAGGCTTTTCAATACACGTGAAGGGCTTATGCGAAAGGACGATACATTGCCATTAAGGTTATTAAATGAACCGAAGCCTGATGGACCTACAAAAGGAGCTGTCGTCCCACTGGAAGAACTAAAGAATGACTTCTATAAGACCATGGGTTATGACCTATCAACCGGGAACCCGACTGATGCAATTCTGGATGCACTTGAAATTGAGAAATAACTCTAATAGTGTTGTGAAAGGCCCGGCCATCGTGGAGAGCCGCACAACGACAATCGTCGTTCCCCCTGAAAAGCTTGCTAAGGTAGATGCTTTTTTGGATATTATGCTGGAGCCTTGAGGATATAAAATTTATACTTTTGGAATAGAAGGGTATTCAGCCTTTAGCGAAGGAGGTTCTTAATGAGAATGGAGATAGATCCAGTAAAATACGAGGTTTTTGTGAGACGCCTGAGCAGTGTATTGGAGGAAGGGCGTAGCGCGATTGCTTTGATTTCAGGCTCCCCTGCAATCGTAGAGGGAGGGGAGTTTATGACCTCCTTGTATGATGGAAATGGAAAGGGGATATTAACCGCGGCAGGTACCTTATTTCATGTGATGGGGTCAGCAGACGCTATCAGGCATGCCATTAAAGAATATGAGGAAAATCCAGGTATCAATGAAGGTGATCAATTCTTTTATAATGATCCTTACATCGCAGGAACCCACGTCATGGATCAGATCGTTGTCAAACCTGTTTTTTACAACGGCAATCGAGTTGCTTGGGTAGGTACTATGACCCATACAAGTGACGTGGGCGGAATACTTCGTGGAGCCTCTAAGGAGATCTTCCTTGTGCTAACTACCAGATCATGGGCTAAAGAAGAAGGGGTAAATGGGTGACACTCCTGAGAGGGAGAAAGGAGTGAACCCATGGAGAAAGTAGAGGGGATAAAGAAGAAGAGTAAGAGGAGAGAAAG
>Ga0194112_10005865_pt1 | contig 16402 bp, 10 predicted proteins | sample TA2MahC400mmetaG_FD_146191 | JGI IMG/M metagenome (GOLD analysis project Ga0194112, IMG submission 146191) | Freshwater microbial communities from Lake Tanganyika, Tanzania - TA2015016 Mahale Deep Cast 400m | ecosystem: Environmental > Aquatic > Freshwater > Lake | place: Tanzania: Lake... | reverse complement strand
GGGCACATAGCGGCCAGGTCCGGTCATCGTGACGTTCTCCCGGAAGGACTCCACCCCTCCGGGGCATCTATCGGCCTGGACACCCGACAAACATCACTTTATCCCGGTAATGGTGCTACAGTCTCGAGAAAAGCTCGGATAACCAGCATGTCAACCCGATTGTGTATTGCCGGCCGCTGTCGCGTCCGTCAATACCCAACGGGTTACATGCAACGTTAGCCGTCACGGAAAGCACGGAGGTCATGATGGAGTCCAACGCGGGCGCCTTACTGAATCCGTGGCTTAGCATGTGGACCCAACCTCGCCGCACGATGCGCCAGGTTCTGGAGACTGATCCCGAACGGTTGGTGCTGGCTCTCGCTGCGATCGCTGGGGTATCACGAGCACTGGACCGCGCGAGTCTCAAGTCGTTGGGCGATCACCTCCCGTTGGTCGCCGTCCTGGGCCTCTCAATCATTGGCGGTGCGCTTTCCGGCATGCTGCTGCTGTACTTATTCGGCTTCCTGCTTCGTTGGACCGGGCGGTGGTTCGGCGCCGGCGGTGCCGCACCCCAACACGTTCGCGCGGCGATCGCGTGGCCCAACGTCATTACCTGCTGGGCGTTGTTGCTATGGGCTCCACAGCTGCTGCTGTTCGGCAAGGAACTCTTTACGACTGAGACACCCCGCCTCGACGCCAATCCGGGAATGACGCTGCTGCTCCTGGGGTTTTTCTTGCTCGAGCTCGTCGTGGGTGTGTGGTTCATCGTGGCGTTTCTCAAGTGCGTCGGCGAAGTTCAGGGGTTCTCGGCGTGGAAGGCTCTCGCCAATGTTCTTGTCGCAGGTCTCGTGATGGTCGCCCCTTTTGCGATCCTGGGGGTCATCATTGCTGTCGTTGCATCATAGGTTGGTCGGCGTGACGGCTAACACGTGCGTGAACCTGCCGGTCCGTCCTGTCACGGCCGTTGCGTGCGCAACGGCCGCGCCAGGCCGCCCCGCAGGTTACGCACAACGTTCGCCAACAAGAGTCTCCCACATGAAGAACCACGCGCTATTCGTTGGTGGCGTGATCCTGATCTTGGTGGGATGCAACTCGAACGACTCGAAGCCGCTACCCGAGAACAAAAAGACGCCGCCCGTAGCTGCCTTCGATATCGGTCGCTGCTATCCGTATGTCGTACCGGAAGATTACCTCCAACATCAGCCTGACGATGGAAAAGGTTTGGTGCGGCCATTCGGACACGGCCTCTATGTCTTGCTGGTTCAAGATCAGGATGGTGTCGTTCAGAATGTGACGCCCGATGATTTAGCCCTTGCGAAGTTGACAACCGAGTCGGCACACGAAAAGGCGTTGGACAACCTTCAGACACTGTTTGCGTCCGGCAAGATCAAAGCGATGAAGTACGACAAGGGGCCGCATGAACGTCCCTTCATTCTCGTTAGCGAACATTGGGCGTCCGCAGCGTGCATTCTGCTGCCGAAGGTCCGCAGTTTTGCGCAGAAGAATCTCGGTCAGGACGAGATCGTCGCGAGCATCCCACATCGCGACGCCATGCTGCTGTTTCCGAAACCGGCGAAAGGCGAGTTGGCAGAGATTCGTAAGTTCGTCGTGGAGCACGAAAGTGAAGGCCGCAAGCCGCTCACTTTCGAGCCGTTTGAATTGACCGAGAAAGGGCCAGCGCCGGTGTTGAAGGCGCCGTGATTGGCGAACCAGCCCTTGCACCTGACCGGGGCCGCATTACGGTTTCGCGCGACACAACGTTTCACTAGCGGCCCCGGCAGGTGAAGGGTGTCGTTAGACGAACGATGAAGCAGCCCCCTGAACTGGTCGGCGGCGCGAAGGTCGTGCGGTGGTCGGCGATCGATGGCCGCCACCGGCCCACGGGGAATTGCCGCCATATCGTCGCCGGTGTTCTTCAGGGCCCGGCTGCGGGACTCGCGATTTGTCAGTACGAGGGGGAGACGGCCTACTACCTCTTCGGCTGCGACCCAGAGTGGAACACGGTGACGGACACCTGGCACGAGAGCCTGGAGGACGCCCTTGAACAGGCAGAGTTTGAATATGAAGGTGTCTCAGAGACGTGGAACGTCGTCTAACATGCCGATGCAGCGGACGGCCTCCGGCCGCCGCTGATCGGCAAAGCGTTATGCATTGCGGAGCAAGTTGACAAGATGAACCGTGAGGGTGATCGCCGAGTTTTAGCTGCACTCACGTCGCATGGGTCGGATTTGACCAAGCCGGCGCACACGATACATTTTCTCTATTTCAAGTCTATGGACGCAGCACGGTCAGCCGCTCACGAGCTTGAAGCCATGGGTTTTCAGAATCTGCGTGTACGGTCCTCTCCGACAAAGTCCCTGTGGAAGCGCTTGTTCGGTCCACGCGAGTACTCCTGCACCGCGGAGACGCACGCCGTGCCCTCAGAAGATAGCGTTTTCGCAACTACGGATCGCATGAACGCACTGGCTGCGAAGTATGGCGGCGACTACGACGGTTGGGAAGCAAGCGTTGAGAAGTAGTGGTCAACAGAGCAATGCATAATCAGAAGATACACGCCCATTTTTCCACAGAGTGCTTCAACAGATGCTGGGGCCTGATCGACAAACCCAACCGATCCCCTGAAGACGTGGAGGACATGCTTCTCTTGGCGCAAGCCTCGCTGTGGCACTGGAAGCAGCGCGCAGACTGCAAGCCCCTCAACCTTTCAATCGGCTATTGGCAGGTGTCAAGGGTCTACGCCCTCGCCGGGGAACATGAGATGGCCAGGCTGTTCGGGAACAGATGTCTCAAGGTCGGGCAGGATAACAAGCTTCCCTCCTTCTACCTTGGTTACGCATACGAGGCCCTTGCCAGAGCGGAACTGCTTCACAAGAACAAGGATGGCGCCACGGATCTTCTTGCAAAGGCCCGCGAAGAGCTGGAGCGCGTCACCGACAAGGAGGAGCGGCAGCTACTCGAAGCGGACCTCGACAGTCTGGAGAAATCGGTTCCGAACAAGGCCATAGACAGCGACAAGAAATAGCCGCGCTTTGCGCGCCCATTTGTTGCGCGTCATGGCCGGCGTTGTGGCACTCATAGGCTGCCGCAACGCAGCCTGGCAAGACCGAGCGGAGGATCAGGATGAGAGCGTACGAGGTCGTCGATACCAATGCCGACAACATCGGCGGTTGCGGCCTCTGTGGCAACAAAAGCGCCAACAATCTGGGGCATCGTCGGAAAACGAATTGGCTCAAGGAGCGCTATGCGGAAGGCCTAAGATACAAAGTGCTCCGCTCAGGGAAGTTCGGTGATATTGGAATGATCGAATACGCCCTCGGCAATCATGCGTGGCGGCCTGTGGAGGCGGAGGGCTACGTGGTCATCCATTGCTTGTGGGTCTACGGCAAACACAAGGGGAAAGGGCTTGGATCTCTGCTGCTAGAGAGTTGTCTCGAGGACGCCAGGAAGAGCAATTGCCGAGGGGTCGCCGTGGTGACCAGTTCCGATAGTCTCATGGCAGGAAGTGATTTGTTCATCAAAGCGGGTTTTGTCTCGGCGGACCGCATCATCGGCAGCAGTGAGGCATCCGTGGCCCCCTATGAACTACTCGTCAAGAAACTCGAGAAGACAGCCCCTGATCCTCGTTTCATCGTCGAAAGAGAGCGAGTACTGAAGAGGTACAAAAAGGGCCTCACGATCCTCGCTGCCGATCAGTGCCCGTATGTTGCAAAATCGGCGGAGAGGATTGCGGAGGCGTCCAGGACGCTGGGGCTGGAGCCGAGAGTGGTTCGAGTCGGGAACGCCAAGGCGTCAAGGGAGCTTCCGACGCCCTATGGCGTGTTCAGTATCATTTACGATGGAAAACTCATCGCGCACCGTCCGATCAGTGCAACGAGATTCATGAGCATCATGCGTAGGAATGCAGAACAAGGCGCTGGAGCGAATGCCGGGGAGCGTGAGGCCGTCGCGGTTGCAAACGAACGTCGCGGGCGCGCTCCCCGGCATCGCTCATCTTAGTCGTTACCCGTTCCGCCCCGGCCTGCGTGCTCAACCGCTCACGCGTGTGCCGACAAAAAAGAAGCGGGGCCGCCCCTGTGGAGGACCCCGCTCCGATGCGCGGCCGGGAAACCCCTCACCCGTACCGCGCTTTCTGGCGTTAGTCATTTGTCATTTGTCACTTGCCACTTGTCACCTGCCACTTGTCACTTGCCACTTGTCACCTGCCGCTTGTCACTTGCCACTTGTCATTTGCGGGCGTGAGGGCGGGCGGCTGCTCCCGTCCAGGTCGCGGCCAACTGCGCACTGCCACGGCCGGGCAAGCCGGCCGTGCCACATATTCCGGCGGCCAAGCAGCCCTGTGGCGCAGCGCCGTTCACTCCGCATTCCGCAATCCGCACTCCGCACCGGTCAGTGCCGGTGGGGGATGACGTGGCCGGTGGCCGGGTCGTAGTCATAGGGGCGGCCGTAGGGGCACTTGGGCATGCCCTTGGGGAACCGCTCCTTGTCGGCCTCGATAAGTCGGGCCAGGTCCCCCTGGCCGCCCAGCGACAGGCCCCGGACCTTTGCGCCGTGATGGTCGAGCGCGGCGTTCAGGAGGGCGATGTTCGAGCGGCACTCATCGGCCCGGCGCTCGGCGGAGTAAACGAAGTGCGGTATCGCCGCCGCCGCAACCAGCCCCAGTATCAGGACCACCAGCAGCACTTCCAGCAGCGTGATGCCCAGGCTCTTGCCAATCGCCATGCGTCGGGTCCCCCGTGGTGGGCGGCCGGCCGGACCGGCTGTGGCTGCGGCCGCCGCGCCTTGATTTACAGTGTGCCCTGCCCTGGCTCGTAGGGGGGGATGCCGCCTCGCCGGTGGTGCGCCGGTTCGGCAGGGCGCGTAGGGTGGCCCTGTTTCGCGGATGGGTGCGCAAGTGGTATCGACAGAAGACAGCGGAGGACTTTAGCGGTTTGCCGCACAAAGGGGTGTCGTAATATCAGAGCCGCGACCGTCAGGGAGCGGCGCCGTGCCGTGTCGCGGCGGGTGGTCGCCGAGGCGGCTGAACTCCGACCCGCCGCGCGGCGTCCGGCGGGGGCGGGCTACTCGTCGGCGGGCAGGCGGGCGTCAAGCAGCGCCCGGTTCGAGGGGTACCTGGCCATTGCCGCCAGGAGCGACTCAAGGGCCTCGACGGGCTTTTCGCCGGCCAGTCGGCGGCGGATGGCATAGCGTTTTCGCAGGTCCTGGGGGCTGACGAGCCGCTCTTCTTTTCGCGTGCCGGAGGCCAGGATGTCGAAGGCCGGCCACAGGCGCCGCTCCGCCAGGTCGCGCGACAGGACGACCTCCATGTTGCCGGTGCCCTTGAACTCCTGGAATATGAGTTCGTCCATGCGGCTGCCGGTGTCGATGAGGCAGGTGGCGATGACCGTCAGGCTGCCGCCGCCCTCGATCTTGCGGGCGGCCCCGAACATGCGCTTCGGCTCGGCCAGGGCGCGGATGTCCACGCCGCCCGACATCGTGCGGCCGCTGGAGGGCACGGCCTTGTTGAACGCGCGGCCGAGGCGGGTCAGGCTGTCCATGAAGAGAACCACGTCGCCGCCGAACTGCACCAGCGCCTTCGCCTTGCCGAACGCAAGGCGCGCAAGGCGCACGTGCTGCTCGACGTCCTGGTCGTTCGAGGAGGCCAGGACCTCCGCGCCCGTTGCGCGGCGGAAGTGCGTGACCTCCTCCGGCCGCTCGTCCACAAGGACCATCATCACGTGCACGTCCGGGTAATTCCTGCGGACGCCGGCGGCCATGTGCTCAAGGAGGATGGTCTTGCCCGCGCGCGGCGGGGAGACGATAAGTGCCCGCTGCCCCTTGCCGACGGGGGCCAGCAGGTCGAGCACCCGCGTGGTGAGCGGCTCCGGGCCGGTCTCCAGCCACAGGGCCTCGACGGGGTCGATGACGGTCAGGTCGTCCCAGGGCGGCAGGGTGGCATACTGCGCGGGGGGGCGGCCGACGATGCTCGCCACGTCGGCCAGTTGGAGGCCCCGGCCGCGCCTGTCGCGCTGCGTGGGACCTTCCACCACGAGGCCGGTCCGGAGGCGATACCTGGCCACGAGGTTCGGCGGGACGAAGACGTCGCTGCCGGTGGGGCGGAAATCGCGCTGCGGCAGGCGCAGAAAGCCGTACCCGCCGCTCCCGCCGGGGCGCCTGGCATCCGCGCCCCCGCGGCGCCCGGCATCCGCGCCCCCGGACCGGCGGGCGTCAGCGCCGCCGGGGCCGCGCTCCTGGAGTTCCAGCACGCCGCTGGCCGTGACCTGCCCTGGTTCTGCCATGCTGCCTCCGTCGGCGCGTAGCGCAGGGCCTTGTGCCCCGCGCGGCCGGCGCGGGGGGTAAACCCCCGCTCTACTGCCGGAGAGAATGAGGGGATCGGCGGAGAATAACCACTTGACCACCTGAGCATAGCCTGCCGCCGGGGGGAAGTCCATTGAAAAAGACCCGGTTGCATTTGCTAAAAGGCCCTTTGCGCGGCATAATTCCCCTGGGGTTTGTGGCAATTCTACCGCCCCTCGCGCCCGGACACAGTGCAGGCAGAAAATGGCAGGTAAACCCGCCAAAGCGAAGGGGCATGCCCCGCGCCTGGAGCCGCTGGAACCCCGGCTGCTCCTGGACGCCGGCCCGGTCATCAGCGAGTTCATGGCCATAAACTCCAGCGGCCTGAAGGACCAGTTCGGCGACGATTCCGACTGGATAGAAATCTACAACCCCGCCGCCGCCCCCATCGACCTGACCGGCTGGTACCTGACCGACAAGGCGTCGAACCTCCAGAAGTGGCGGTTCCCCGACGGCACGACCCTCGGTGCGGGCGAGTACCTGGTGGTCTTCGCCTCGGACCAGAACACCGTCATCAACGGCGAGATTCACACGAACTTCAAACTCGACGGCGACCCGGGCGAGTACCTGGCCCTCGTCCGGCCCGACGGGGTGACCGTCGCCTACGAATACGCCCCCGAGTTCCCGCCGCAGGAGCCCGACTACTCCTACGGCATCCACGAGACGGTCGTCACGACGGTGCTCGTGGACGAGGGGGCCGCGGCCCGCGCAATCATCCCCACGGAGATCGTGCCCGGGGCGGGCTGGACCGTCGTCGGCTACAACGACTCCGGCTGGCCCATCTTCGGCGCCACGGCCCTGGGGTACGAGGCCGTCCCCGCGCCGCTGGGGTCCGGCAGTTTCTACTACGCGCCGTACGGGCCGGGCGGCACGTACAACCTGTACGAGGTCGTCACGACGACCAAGACGTTTCTCGATGCGTACAACGATGCCAAGGGCCGCTCGCAGGGCAGCATGAACGGCCACCTCGTGACCATCGGAAGCGCCGCCGAGAACGAGTTCATCCGCAGCATAATCGGGGCGGCCGCCTGGATCGGACTCACCGACTCCACCTCCTCCACCTTCTCCAGCCTGGGCACCTACGAGGCGGGCAACACCAGCGGCAACCCCCTGCCCCCGGCCGGCGAGACGCCGGAACCCGGCGAGCGCGGCTACGGATTTGCGTGGGTTGACAACCGCATCTCCGGCAGCGAGCCGTTCACCTACCAGAACTGGGCCTCCGGCCAGCCCAACGCCACCACAGACGACGAGGACGCCGTCGAAATCAGCAACACCACCGGCCTCTGGAGCGACTCAAAGAGCGGCGAAGGCTCGGACACCACCGTCAAGCGCCGCTTCGTCGTCGAGTACGAGATGCCCCGCCGCTTCTTCTACGGCCCGTTCGGACCGGGCGGCACGTGGAACCTCTACGAACTCGTCTCCGGCAGCCGCACGTGGATAGCGGCCTACAACAACGCCCTCATCCGGACGCAGGGCGGCGTCCAGGGCCATCTGGTTACCATCGGAAGCGCGGCCGAGAACGCCTTCATCCGCACCCTCATCGGCACTACCGCATGGATCGGCCTGACCGACAGCGCAACCTTTGCTGCGCTCGGTGCAACAGAGGCCGGTAACACGGGCGGCCTGCCCCTGCCCCCTGCGGGCGAAGTGCCCGAACCAGGCGAACGCGGTTACGGCTTCGTCTGGATCAACGGCGAACCCTTCACCTACCAGAACTGGTACACCGCCACTGGCGCAAACCAGCCCGACGACGCCTCCCCCGGCCAGGACGGCGCCGAAATCACAACCGGCGGCGTGTGGTATGATAACAAGAACGGCGAGGGCGACCAGACGGGCACCACCCGCAGCGCGTATGTGGCCGAGTACGAGGGCGTCTCCATCCCGCTGGGCTTCACCGTCCGCGAGGTCCGCAGCCTGGGCACGCTCACCAGCATCAGCCAGGCCGTCAGCCTGCTGGAAGATGAGCCGGGCACCTCTTATGCCGCGCCCGTCATCAACTTCGCCGACCCGCAGAACGTGGGCGGCGGCAAGTTCGGCGGCAACATACCCTTCCTGGGGGGCGACCCGGCCGCCGACGATAACAACTTCGCCCTGCGCGCAACCGCCACCATCAAGATTCCCGCCGGCGTCGCACCGGGCAACCAGTGGACCTTCCTCGTCAACTCCGACGACGGGTTCCGCCTGCGCATCATCGGGGCCGCGTTCACCCAGGTCTCCGGCACGAACACCACCATAAACGGCGACACGATGGAGCACGCCGGCACGCGCGGCAGCGCCGACTCGCTCGGCGTCGTGACGCTCCCCCCCGGCGAGTACCAGATTGAACTTACGCACTTCGACGGCACAGGCTCATCCTCGCTGGAACTTGCGGCCGCGCCAGGCAGTTACACCGCCGTCCCGACGAGCAACAGCCCGTTCCGCCTCGTCGGCGACGTGCTGTGCGGCGGCCTGGCCGTCCGCGACATCGGCGACCAGGTAGCCACCAGCCTGGCGGCCATGAAGGGCGTCAACGCCTCCGCCTACGTCCGCATCCCGTTCACCGTGGAGCCGGGCCTGGCCATCGACCGCCTGACGCTGCAAATGAAGTACGACGACGGGTTCGTGGCATACCTGAACGGCGTGGAGGTCGCCCGGGCAAACGCCCCCGCGTCGCCCGCCTGGAACTCGGCCGCCACCGCCGTCCGACCGTACTACCAGGCCGTGACCTACCAGGAGTTCAACCTGCTTCAGTACCGGTCGCTCCTTACGACGGGCACGAACGTCCTGGCCATCCACGCCTTGAACTCCTCGGCCGGCGACGCCGAACTCCTGATACTGCCCCGACTGGAGGCAACGACGGTCCTGGCGACCGACATCCGCTACTTCTCCGAGGCCAGCCCGCGCCGGCCCAACACGGAGGGCGTCCTGGCGTTCGTCGCCGACACCAGTTTCAGCCACGACCGCGGCTTCTACACGGGGTCCTTTGATCTAACCATCACCACCCCCACGCCGGGCGCCGCCATCCGCTACACGACCGATGGCTCGCCCCCCGCGGCCGCCACCGGCACGCTCTACACCGGGCCCATCCACATCGACCAGACCACGGTGCTGCGAGCGGCCGCATTCCGCACCGAGTGGGAGCCGTCGAACGTCGATACGCAGACGTACCTGTTCCTGGCCGACATCATCGGCCAGTCGCCGACCGGCCAGGCGCCCGGCCCAGGCTGGCCCACCGCCGCCGTCAACGGCCAGGTCTTCGACTACGGGATGGACCCCGACGTCGTAAACGACCCGCGATACCGCGAGTTGCTCGACGATGCGCTCCTGGCCATCCCCAGCATCTCGCTGGTGACCGACCTGACGAACCTCTTCGACTCGGCCATCGGCATCTACGTCAACGCCGACAAGGAAGGCCGCCTGTGGGAGCGCCCCGTCTCGGTCGAACTCATCAACCCCGACGGCACTGCGGGGTTCCAGATAGACGCCGGCCTGCGCATCCGCGGCGGATACAGCCGACAGGACGCCAACCCGAAGCACGCCCTGCGACTCTTCTTCCGCCCGGAGTACGGCGCGTCGCGCCTCGAGTTCCCCCTCTTCGGCGACGAGGGCGCGGACGAGTTCGAGTGCATCGACCTGCGCACCAGCCAGAATTACTCCTGGAGCCTCGGCGGCGACAGCCGGAACATCATGGTCCGCGACGTCTTCAACCGCGATACGCAGCGCGACATGGGCGAGCCCTACACCCGCAGCCGCTTCTATCACATCTACATCGACGGCCAGTACTGGGGTCTCTATATGACCGAGGAGCGCCCCGAGGCTTCCTTCGGCGAAACCTACTTCGAGGGAGACAAGGACGACTACGACGTCATCAAGGTCGGCGGCAAAGTCCACTCCAACACCGTCACCGACGGCAACGACGAGGCCTACCGCCGCCTCTGGACCGCATACCTGGCGGGCTTCGCCTCCGACGAGGCGTACTACCGCATCCAGGGCCTGGGCCCCGACGGCACGCGAAACCCCGCCTACGAGGTCCAGGTGGACGTCGACAACCTCATCGACTACATGATCTCCATCTACTGGTCCGGCGACCTCGATGCGCCCATCTCAAACTTCCTGAGCAACAAGCAGCCGAACAACTACTACGCCATCCGCAACCGCAGCGGCGACCAGGGCTGGATCTTCATCCGCCACGACGGCGAGCACACCCTCCGCTACGACGCCGGCGAACTCTACCGCGACCGCACCGGACCCTTCACCGACCCGCAACTCGACCAGTTCCAGTATTTCAACCCCCAGTCGCTGCATCAGAAACTCATCGCGCACCCCGACTACAAGCAGCGATTTGCCGACCGCGTCCACAAGTGGATGTTTAACGGCGGCGCCTTGACCACCGAGGCCGCCACCGAACGGTTCCTTGCACGCATTACCCAGATAGAACTGGCCATCATCGCCGAGTCCGCTCGCTGGGGCGATTCCAAGTCAACCGTCCCCAAGACCAAGGACGACGACTGGCTCGTCACCGTAAACGGCGTCCTGGACATTTACATGGTCCAGCGGCCGGACATCGTCCTGGCACAACTGAAGGCACGCGGATGGTACCCCGACCTGGCCGCACCCACGTTCAACCAGCACGGCGGCACGATACCGTCCCAGGCGCCCTTCTTCAGCCTCGCCATGACGGCCCCGGCCGGCACGATTTACTATACCCTCGACGGCAGCGACCCGCGCCTTCGCGGCGGGGCGCGCTCCCCCGACGCCATCCCGTACACAGGCCCGGTGGCCCTTACACGAAGCACCCGCGTCATGGCGCGCGTCCTGATGGACGACGGCCAGGGGAACCTCACCTGGAGCGCCCTCGACGAAGCCACGTTCGTCGTGGATACGCCCCCCCAGGTCCGCATCACCGAACTCATGTATCACCCCGCCCCGCCCGGTGAGTCGGAGAGCCCCGACCTCTACGCCGAAGACGATTTCCAGTTCCTCGAACTCCAGAACATCTCCGGCCACACGCTCAACCTGGCCGGCCTGCGCCTGGCGGACGGCGTGGACTTCACCTTCCCGGCCCTCGACCTCGCCGCCGGCCAGCGCGTCCTTGTCGTGGCCAACCCCGACGCCTTCGCCCTGCGCTACCCTGCCTTCACCGGCCAGATCGCCGGCCGCTTCACCGGATACCTGGCCCACAGCGGCGAGCGCATCGTCCTTGACGCGGGCCTCGACGGCATCGTCCAGGACTTCAAGTTCAAGGACGGATGGTACGACCACACCGACGGCGAAGGATTCTCAATCACCGTCCGCAACGCCTCGCAGGACCTCACGCTCTGGAGCGACTTCGACGGCTGGCGACCCAGCGCCGCCCTCGGCGGCTCACCCGGCCAGGCCGACACCGACCACAACCCCGGTGCGGTCGTTATCAACGAGGTCATGGCCCACACCGACGCCGACCCGCCCGCCGGCCTGGGCGACTGGGTCGAACTTGCAAACACCACTGCCGCCCCCATCGACGTCAGCGGCTGGTATCTGAGCGACGACCCCGACAACCTGACCAAGTTCCGCATCCCCGACGGCACGCCCCCCATCCCGGCCGGCGGCTGCGCCGTCTTCAGCCAGCGATACCACTTCGGCTCCGCCCTTGCCTTCAGCGAACTCGGCGACACGGTCCTTCTGACCTCGGCCGCGCCCGGCGGCGGGCCGGGCGGCTACCGCGAGTCCGAAACCTTCGGAGCAACCGACCGCGAGGTCACCCTCGGCCGCTTCATCAAATCGACCGGCGGAAAAGACTTCGTAGCCATGATCTCCCCCACGCCGGGCGGCGCGAACACCGGCCCGCTCATCGGCCCGATAGTTTTCAGCGAAGTCATGTATAACCCCGCCACCGGCCACGAGTTCGTAGAACTTCTTAACGTAACCGACTTGCCCGTCAACCTGTTCCGCCCCGCCGGCGGCGGATACCCCGCCATCCCGTGGCGATTCGTCGAGGGCCTCGGCCTGGGCGGCGCCTGGTACGACCTGCCCGCCGACGCCGTCATACCCGCCCACGGCTACGCCCTCGTCGTGCCCATCGATCCGGCGGTGTTCCGTGCGACTTACAACGTCCCGGCCCAGGTCCCCATCTTCGGCCCCTACCCCGGCTGGCTCGCCAACGACGGCGAAGACGTGGAACTGGCCAGACCCGGAGACCCGGAACCCGACGGAACCGTCCCCTACTACCGCGTGGACCGCCTCAAGTACAACGACAACGACCCCTGGCCCGTGCGGGCCGACGGAGGCGGCTCATCCCTCATACGCCTCCACCCCGACCAGTACGGCAACGACGCCGGAAACTGGGGCCCCGGCACGACGGGCGGCTCCCCCGGCGCGCCCAACGTGCCCCTCGACGCCACCCCGCCGACCGTTCCCGGCAACCTTACCGCCGCCGCCGTCACCACCACGCGGGCCGACCTCGCTTGGACCGCCTCCGCCGACCCGCAGAGCGGCCTCGCCGAGTACCGCGTGTACCGCAACGGGCTTCACATCGCCACCGTAACCGCGACGGCCTTCAGCGACACCTACGTCAAGCCGGCCATCACATATACCTATGAGGTAACCGCCGTCAACCGCGACGACGGCGAGAGCACGCCCGCCGCGGCGCCGAACCCCGTCCACATCGTCCTGCTCTCATCCGCCGCCGCCGTCACCGCCACCACCGTCCGCGTCGTTTTTCCCGAGGCCATGCTCCGCACCTCGGCCGAGACGCCCGGCCACTACGCCGTAACCTACGGTTCCGGCCAGTCAATCGCCGTCGCCGCCGCCGCACTGGCCGACGACAACGTTACGGTCACGCTTACCCTCGCCTCGCCGATGGTCTTCGACACGCTTTACACGCTCACCGTCAACGACGTCGTTACCCCGGCCGGCTTCACCATCTGGCCCAACTCGCAGAAGACCTTCCGCTACGCCCTCCTGGGCTCCGGCACGATCCTGCGCGAGTGGTGGACCGGCATAACGGGCAACACAATCCCGGGACTGACCGGCAGCCCCGACTACCCCGACAACCCCGCCGGCCGCAACGAACTGACCATCTTTGAGGCCCCCACCAACTGGGCCGACAACTACGGCACGCGCATCCGCGGCTACGTTACCGCCCCCATGACCGGCACGTACTACTTCTTCATCGCCAGCGACGATTACTCGGAACTCTACCTGAATGCCGCAGGCGAGGACCCCGCAGGCAAGGCCCTCATCGCCTCCGTCGCGGGCAGCACGGGTTCCCGCGAGTGGACGAAGTACGCCTCGCAGAAGTCGGCCGCCATCACGCTCGCCGCCGGACAGCGATACTACATCGAGGCGCTTCAGAAGGAAGGCACGGGCAGCGACAACCTGGCCGTCGGCTGGCAGTTGCCGGATAGCACCTACGAGCGGCCCATCCCGGCCACGCGCATCTCGCCGTTCTTCCCCGACCCGGCCGACATGACGGTAACCGTCGCCGCCACCGACGCCGCCGCCGCCGAGACAGGCGCCGACCAGGCATCGTTCACCTTCACCCGCACGGGCAACCTGACGCCCGCACTGACGGTCTATTACTCGCTCGGCGGCACGGCCGACATCGCCGATTACCTGGAGGTCCTTACCGGCACGGTCACGTTTGCTTCAGGCCAGGCCGTCGCAACGATCACCGTAACGCCCGTGGACGACCTGGAGCACGAGCCGGCGGAGTCGCTGGTGCTGACGCTTCTTGGCGGCCATCCGACGTACGCCCTCGGCGCCGCCGCGGAGGCCGCCGCCGCCATCGCCGACAACGAGTTGCCCGTCGTCACCGCCGTACGCCTGGGCGGCCGCACCGACCGCGGCCCGAGCGCCATCGACCCGTCCGGCGGCGGCATACGCACCATCGCCATTATCTTCAACGAGCCCGTTACCTTCGCCGACGCCGACGTGCTCGTCCAGGCCGTGGCCTTCCCGGGCGGCGTCGAGCAGGTGCTGGCCACGCCCGCGCGCGGCCTCGCCGGCTCCGGCACCGCCGCGATGACCATCTCCCTGGCGGAAGGCGCGGCCGTGGACACCTGGCTCAAGATCACGCTTTCCGGCAGCGGGACTCTACAGGACGCGCACGGCTGGCGACTCGACGGCGAGGCCCGCGGCGGGGCGCCTTACATCGCCCGCGCTGCCGACCACCTGCCCACCGGCAACGGTGCGGCCGGCGGCGACGCCGCCTTCTATGTCGGCAGCCTTCGCGGCGACTTCACCGGCGACCTCGCCGTCACCGCCGCCGACAAGGCCGGATTCGCACAGGCCTGGCTCCAGCGCAGCCCGGACGCCGACTTCCGCGGCGTCGGCTTCGGCCCGCGCCCGCCCGACGGCCGCATCACCCTGGCCGACATCGACGGCTTCACGTGCGTCTATCAGGCGGCCGTCGCCGAGGGCCGCCGCCTGGACCCCCTGCCCGCGCCCGGCGGCCAGGCCGCAGGCGTGACCGAACTGCCGGCGCTCGCGCCGCTTGCAGCCCAGGCGCCGCCCGCCGCGCCATCTCAGGAGCACGCCGCGGCGCAAAATCCGTCCGCCGCCGAAGTGGACATCCTGGCCGAGGCCGCCGGACTCATCACCCCGTGGCCCGCAGGCAGTCATGCAAGCGGTGGCAACGCCCCGGCTTTCACGATGAGCAACGCAGGCTGGGGCGACGCCCCGGCCGACGACTCGCCGGACGACGACCTCCTGCTCCTGGCGCCCCTCGACCCCTCCGCCGACACCGCCCCCGCCGTCCTGCGCATCTGACCCGCGCAGGCCGCCTGCAATACCGAGCACCGAGATGTGGCACGGCCGGCTTGCCCGGCCGTGGGGAACATCGCCGCCGCTCCACCACGGCCGGACAAGCCGGCCGTGCCACGCCTTGTGGTGGCCGCCTGCCGCCGTCACTTCCCCGCGATGATCAGGTCAAGGCGCCGGGCGATTTCATCGTCCGCCAGGCGCTGCCCGCCGCCGTGCTCGTGCGTCATCCAGCCCGAGTAACCGATGTCGTCGATCACCTTGCGCACCAGCGGCCAGTTGACGCTCCCCTCGCGGATGTTGACGAACGTGCCGCCGTGGCCGTCCGGGTTCAGTTTGAAGTCCTTCACGTGGCACCGCACTACGAGCGGCCCCAGCGTCCGCAGCCATTCCTCCGGCGGCGCGTACTTGACGTGGTTGCCGATGTCAAAATACGCCTTCACCCACGGACTGGCGAACGACGCCACGAACGACCTGAAGTACGCCGGCTTCACCCACAGATTGTTCCACACGTTTTCCAGGGCGATAACGACCTTCGTCTCTTCGGCCACCGGGATGAGTTTCTTGACGGCCGCCACAGACCCGTCCACCGCCTGGTTGTGGGCGTCGATGTACGCCTTGTATTTTGCGTTGTCGCCGGGCACGACCTTCGCCAGGTGGCCGGTCTTTTCGTCGAACTCCAACTGGAACTCCCACGCCTCGGGCATCGGCATTTCCTTCGAGCCGATGCGGCAGGGCACAAGCAGGAGGGCGTCCGCCCCGTAGCCCTGCGCGGCCCGCAGCGCGACCTCGGTCTCGGCGATGCTCTTGGCCACCACCGCCGGGTCGGGCGAGTTGAACTGCATCCACCCGCGAAGGACGGCGTGGATCTTCAGGCCCGCCTTCTCGGCCGCCTCGCGCCCCGCCTTGGCCTCGTCGGGCGCGACGTTCCAGGCGTTCGTTTCGACGCCGTCGAAGCCGGCGTCCTTCGCCTTCTTCAAGGTGGCCTCGTCGGTCTTGCCGACGATCATGGCCTTAAGCAGCCTGCCCTTGAACGCCGGCGCCGCCTCGCCCGCGCCCGCGCGGCTGCGCGCCGCAGCAATTCCGATGCCGGCGGCCGCCCCGGCCGCAAGAAGTTCCCGTCGCGACATGCCACCCTTCATGGTCGATTCCTCCAAGAGAAACCTGCCCCCAGTATTCAACCCCCGCGCAGAGCCTGATCCGCTCCGGCGGTCAACCGCCCGCGAAAACGCGCCCTTGAACGTCCGGCCATAGATACTGCCGCGCCCGACCCGCGGCGTCAACCAAATACGCACACGCGGCATTGCCACTTGTCGCTTGTCACCTGCCACTCGTCATTTGTCCTCCGTCGTTTGCGGCTTTTCCCCTGCGC
>Ga0194112_10005856_pt1 | contig 16425 bp, 12 predicted proteins | sample TA2MahC400mmetaG_FD_146191 | JGI IMG/M metagenome (GOLD analysis project Ga0194112, IMG submission 146191) | Freshwater microbial communities from Lake Tanganyika, Tanzania - TA2015016 Mahale Deep Cast 400m | ecosystem: Environmental > Aquatic > Freshwater > Lake | place: Tanzania: Lake... | reverse complement strand
AACGCGGCTGCTGGCGCGGCGCGAGGAACTCAAGGCGAAGATGGGCGCCACGGTTACGCACCTGGTGATGCTGGCGTGCCTGAAGGCGCTGCGGCAGCATCCGGACATCAACCGCACGTGGGACCGTGGCCGCATCATCCGCTGGAAGCACGTGAACCTGGGCCTCGCGGTCGAGACCGAACAGGGCCTGACGGTGGCCGTCCTGCCGCGGGCCGAGGCGCTGCCGCTGGCGGAGGTCGCGGCCCGCACGGCGGCCCTGGCCGAGCGGGCCCGCGCGGGGCGCCTTGCAGCCGACGACCGCCGCCACCCTACCTTCGTCATCTCGAACCTCGGCATGTACGGCGTCGAGGCGTTCGAGGCCATCCTGAACCCGCCTGCCTCCGTTACGCTGGCCGTGGCGTCGGCCCTGCCGGCCCCCGTGGTGCGCAATGGAGGCATATATATAGGCAAGGTCATGCGGCTGACGGCCTCCTGCGACCACCGCATCATCGACGGCGCGGGCGCCGCAGGGTTCCTGCGGGACCTCAAGGCACTGCTGGAGGATCCGGACGCCCTCCTGGAAGGGGCCGGCGCATGACCCTTCCGCACGGCCTGCGGTCGGCGCGGCGGATGCGCGTGGCCGGCCTTATGTCCGGCACGTCGGCCGACGGCGTCGATGCCGCCATCGTGGACATCGGCCCGCGCGGCGTGCGGCTGGTGGCGTTCCGCACGTTTCCGCATCCGCCGGCGCTCAAGAGGCGGATATTCTCGCTTTTCGATCCCGCCACGGCGAGGGTCGATGACCTGTGCCGCCTGAACTTCGCGCTGGGCGAGGTCTTCGCCTCGGCCGTCGTCCGCCTGGCGAAGCGCGCGGGCGTACGCCTTGCGTCCATCAACCTCATCGGCTCGCACGGGCAGACCGTTTATCACCTCCCGGAAGGCCGCCGGTTCGGGCGGAGCCGCGTCCGCTCGACGCTCCAGATCGGCGAGCCGTCGGTCATCGCCGAGCGCACGGGCATCGCCACGGTGGCCGACTTCCGGCCGCGAGACGTCGCCGCCGGCGGCGAAGGGGCGCCGCTCGTCCCGTTCGCCGACTACATCCTGTTCGCCGACGCCAGGCGCAGCCGCGCCGTCCAGAACATCGGCGGCATCGCCAACGTTACGTATCTGCCGGCCGGCGGCGGCATCGCCGACGTCCTCGCCTTCGACACCGGCCCGGGCAACATGATGATCGACCGCGCAGCCTGGCATGCGACGCGCGGCCGGGCGAGCATGGATGCGGGGGGACGCTTGGCGGCAAGTGGATGCGTCGATGGGCGGTTCCTGGCGGAACTGCTGCGGCATCCATACCTTGCGCGGCGGCCGCCCAAGTCCACCGGCCGCGAGACGTTCGGCGCAGCCTTCACCGACGGGCTCATGTGCCGCGCGCGGCGGCGGGGACTTGCGCCGCGCGACGTTCTGGCGACGCTGACCGCCTTCACCGCCCGCAGCATCGCCGATGCGTACCGCCGGTTCCTGCCCGGGATGCCGGAGGAAGTGATTCTCTGCGGCGGCGGGGCGCGGAACCGCACGCTCCTGGCGCGGCTGCGTGAGGAACTCCGCCCCGCGCACGTGGCGCCGATGGACGCCTTCGGCCTGCCCGCCCGCGCCAAGGAGGCCGTGTCGTTCGCCATCCTGGCCTGCGCCACCGCTTGCGGCATTCCGAACAACGTTCCGTCGGCCACGGGCGCCCGCCGCCCGGTCGTCTTGGGCAAGATTGTGCCGGGTTGATCGGGCGCTTGATTGTGTGTTTGCGCGCGTTATGATTACTGGCAGGCAATCTCCTCCAAGAAGGAGGGCTGCCGGGGAGCCGTTCCGGTCTTGATGCATGGAGAGACTGAGATGACTGTCGAGGAACTTCGTCGGCGCGTGATCCGTCGCGTCAAGATGCTGTCCAAGGACCGCCTGCGCGTGGCGGACGACTTCATGGCCTACCTTGAGGACCGCCAGGACAATGCGGCCACGCGCGAACTCACGGCGATCCCGGGCCTGACGCAGGCCGTCGAGCGGGCCGAGCGGGACGTGGCTGCCGGCAAGGCGGTTCCATTCGCCAAGGTGAGGCGGGATGTATGAGGTCCTGCTATCTCCCGATGCACGCTGTGCCTATGATCGCGCCGAGCACGATCTTGTCCGGAAACTGGATCGGTGCTTTGCCGTCCTGTCTCAGGAACCCCACTCGCACCCGCGTATCTGTCGCCTGACGGGCATTCACCGTGGCCGGTGGCGGTTCCGCGCGGGGGACTGGCGTGTCATCTACATTATTGACGAGGACTCTCGGCGCGTGTTCGTCCTGATCATCGCGCACCGCCGCGAAGCATACCGATAGCGGGGGGAACAGGGTTGGCGTCCCGTGTGCTCAGCGACCGCTCGAAACTGACGACCGAGAAGCGCAACGCCCGCAGCCGCGGCATCGACCGGCTGTCCACGCTTCGGGTCGTGGACGTCATCAACGCCGAGGACGCGCGGGTGGCCGCCGCCGTGCGGCGCAGGCGCCGGGCCATCGCGGCGGCGGCGGACCTGGCGGCCGAACGATTGCGCACCGGGGGGCGTCTCTTCTACGTCGGCGCCGGCACGAGCGGCCGACTGGGCGTGCTGGACGCCGCCGAGTGCCCGCCCACATACGGTACGCCGCCGTCGATGGTCCAGGGGATTATCGCGGGCGGCGGCCGGGCGCTCGTCCGCTCGGTGGAGGGCGCCGAGGACCGCGCGGCCGACGGGGCGGCGGCCGTCAAGCGCCGCCGCGCGGGCCCGCGCGACGTCGTGGTCGGCATCGCGGCCTGCGGGCTGACGCCCTTTGTGCGCGGCGCCCTGGAGGCCGCCCGCCGCGCGGGCGCCGCCACCGTATTCGTCACGTGCGCGCCCGAGGTCGTGGAGTTTACGGATGCCGATATCATCATTAACCCCGTCGTCGGCCCCGAGGTCGTGACCGGCTCGACGCGCATGAAGGCCGGCACGGCCACGAAACTCGTCCTGAACACCCTGACCACGGCGGCCATGATCCGCCTCGGCAAGGTCCACGACAACCTCATGGTGGACCTGCGGGCCACCAACGCCAAACTCAGGGACCGCGCCGAGCGCATCGTCATGGACGTGACCGGCCTGCCGCGCGCCCGCGCCCGGGCGCTCCTCGCGCAGGCCCGCGGCTGGGCGAAGGTGGCCATCCTGATGCACTTCCGGAAAGTGGGCTTCGCGGCCTCGCGGCGGCTGCTGCGCGAGTGCGGCGAGTCTTTGCGCACGGCGATATCGGCGCCGCCGCGACGTGCCGTGACCTGACGTGTGGCGGCGCGCCGGTCAGGTCCGCGCGAGGCTTCTGTACTCCCGTATCGCCTGCCGCATCCCCGCCACGTTGTCCCGCAGCCGCGAGGGTTTGTTCCCCAGGAGCCAGACGCGGGCCAGTTCGCGTGCGGCAGCCTCCGTCTCAGCCGATAGGGCGAGAAGCGTACGCCGGGGCGGCTGCTCGCCGGCAAGCAACTGCTTGAGCGCGGCCGCGCGCCCGCAGGCCGCCATGTCCAGCCGCGCGGCAAGGGCGAACTCTTCGAAGGCCGTCCGCTCGAACGGATCTCGCGCCGCCGAGGGCCGCGGCCACGGCAGGGCCGCCAGCGCGCCGCGGTGCGCCTCCAGGTCGGCCGGCTGCACGGCGGCCAGCCCACGGGTGCGCCAATCGTTTGCATCTCGATATTTGCTCGACGGCCCCAGGAACACGTTGTACAGAAGCGTGTTGTTGGCGTCGGGCAGGCCGAGGGCCTCATGGGCGGCGCCGAGGACGCGAACCGCCGCGGCCATCGAGCCTGCCGCCCGGCCGAACGCATCGCGGCAGAATCGCCGGGTGAATCCCTCGTCGCGCACGCCCCGGTGACGCCAACTGTGCGCGGCCCCGTAGGCGAAGTTGTGGAGGCTGACGGCCAGCATGTTGCGGTGGCCGTTGTCGCCCCAGTCGGTGTTCAGCAGCCCCTCGGCGCCGCAGGCCAGGCTCTCGGCGGCGAAGCAGCGGATGTTCCGCATGCCCATGATGAGCCGGCAGCCGTGGCTGTTCCACGCGTTGGTACCGGGGCAGGCCACGGCCGGGAGGCCCGCGCCGCCGATCTCGCGCGTCCGCCGGGCGCGGATGCGCCCGTCGGCGCTGTAGTCCCAGTTAAGCATCACGATGTCTCGTGGTATGTCGGCGAGTACTTCCGGGTGGTCCAGCACGATGTCGGCCCAGGCGTTCATGCGTTTGCCGTGCCTGAGGCACAGGCGGCGGATCTTCAGCAGAAACTCCAGGTACACGCGGCCGAGGCCCAGGCGCGCAGCCCGGCGGCGGCTGCGGCCCTTGCCCAGTTCCCACGTCTCGTCGCAGCAGACGTTGAAGTCGCGGGCCTCAAAAAGCGGCACGAACTCCTCGTAGAGGTCCGCCAGCAGGCGGACGGCACCGGGGTCCGACGGGCAGAGCGTCGTCCCTCCCGGCAGGCCGCGGAAACCCGGCATCTCGCCCAGGCGGCGGTATGCGGGCAGCGCGAGGATCTTCTCCAGGTGCCCGAAACTCGCGAGCGACCCCACGAAGCGCACGTGGTGCCGCCGGCAGTGGTCCTGCACTTCCAGCAGTTCCTCCGGCGTAAAAGGGCTGTAACCGCGGCCGATGTCCGGGTGCCGGTGCCATGTAAATACGTTCTCTACGTAGAGTTGAAACTCGTTCAGTTTCCAGTGCGCCAGGCGCTCCACCAGGGCCTTGAGCGTCTCGACGCGAGGCCGCTTCCCGCGCGAGCAGTCCAGGTACACGCCGCGCCGGGCGAAGTCGGGCCGGTCGTCGATGTGGCAGGCGGGCAGCGCCCGGCCGTGGATCGCCGCCAGTTCGCGAAGCGTCTGAACGGCGTAGTACGCGCCGGAGTCGGCCGACGCCAGAATCTCGACGCCGCCGGCAGAGACGGCCAGGCGATAGGCCTCGGAGCCGGTCACGCCCGGGTCGCGGCGGATGCGGACGGCGGCCGGGCCGAAGGCGTTCCGCTCGACTCCTGCTGCCACGCCCAGCGCCGCCAGGTCGCGCGCCAGTTGCCCCAGCGGCACGAGGTCGGCCGCCGTGGGGCTCGCCAGCGCGGGCGCGCGCGGCCAGCGGAACCGGCCGCGACCTTCGACCATCCGCCGCACGGGAATCAGGAAGTCGGCCGCCGTCATGCAGGAGGTCCTTTCATTCGAAGTCCCACGTGCCGCGCCTGACGCCCCGGGGCGTCAGGCGATTCAGTTGCTCATAAGCCGCGTCAGGTTCAAGTCGGCCGGCAGTCACGGCCGCGTAAAGGTCCAGGATGGCGTGCGCCTCGCCGCGGTCTTCCGTGAGGAACTCGATGCGGAAGTGCCGCACGCCGGCCCGCGCCATCCCGGGAACGTACTGGATGGCCGACTGCACGCGCGCCGAGTAAAGAGTGCTGCCGCAGCGTGCGTCGGCCAGGAAGGGATGCTCGGCGCCGATGCGGTCCTGGAGCGCGAGGCGATGCTCGCGGCAGGGCCGGCCGCAGGCGCTCCGGGCGCGGCCCCTTGCGAGCCGCGCCGCAGACATGCAATATTCCATATACATCATCGGAACGTGCAGGTGGACGACGGGCTCAAGCCGCTCCGGGCTGAATCGCCCCGTCATGGCCGCCAGTTGTGCGCGGCTGAGGTCCAGGCTCGGCGTGATCCTGATCGCGGGCGTCCGCAGCAGCAGGTCGGCCGCGATCTCGTTGGCCGCGTTGAGCGAGAAGTCCGCCACGAGCGGCAGGCCTGGCGCATGCTCCCGGAAGAACTCAACCGCGCCCAGGTGGCGCACGAGGACCGCGTCGGGCCGGGCATCCAGGATGGGCCGCAGGAACTGCTCCTCGTCGGGCTTGGCTACGCGCGGCGTCGCAAGGCCGGCGGGCGTGCGAGCGGCCCGCAGGCGGGCGACGGCATCCGTGTACTGCGCCCCGTCGTGGAAATCGCAATACACAAGCGCCGGCCGCGCGAGGCCCTCCCCGGGCTGCCACGCGAGCACGGCCTCCAGTTGTCCGAGGCTGCGGACGAGGATGCACATCGCCGGCGCGGCCGGCGTCAGCGCAGGGTCGGGCGGATGGCGGGCGGTGACCTCGGCGCGCAGTGCGTCCAGCGCGTGCGCGTCCGCGACGGCGTGGCGGGCGTTCTCCTCGCGCAGCGCGACGAGCCGCCCCACCGCCTGCCGCCTCAGGTCGTTCAGGATGCTCTTCGGGACCATCACGGGCGCGGCGGCCACGGGCCGGCCGCCCTCATCGGTGATGTGCACAGCACCGAGTTGAAACGGCGTGTCGCCGAGGCGGCCGAACTGCTCGCGGACGAGTTCGCCGGTCAGCGGCCTCCGCGCGGCCTGCTGGAGCGGGCCGGGCCACGCGACCTCGGCCCGGTTGCCCGCCTCATCCTCAACCGTCACGTTGAGCGGGCCGCCTGCGCCCCCGTGCAGGCTGACGGATATCGGCGCCCGGCGCCGGGCGGCCTCGCGGGCGCAGGATTTCGCCAACTCGCGCTGCAGGCGCGGGTCGTCGGTCTTCCAGACGGTGCTGCCGACGGGGACTGCCGCGAGGTCCACGTCGCCGCGGCCGAAGGCGAGCAGAAGCCGGCCGGTCCCCGTGCGGTCGACGCGGAACACGCGGCCGCCTTGCAGGGCGCCGGGCGGGCCGCCGTCGTCGAAGACGACGCCGTCGCCGGGCGCGACCTCGCCCGCGACGCCGCCGGCTGCGCGCGGCCGCGCGGCATCCAGTTGGACCAGGACGCCGCCGGCGGTCCTGGCCGCAACGGTGCCGATGCGCAGGCCGCGGCTCTTCGGCGACCGGCCGTCGACCAGGTCGGCCGGGTGCGGCCCGTCAAGAAAACCGTGCGTGAAGCCGCGCGAGTAACTCTGCGCAAGCGCCTGGGCCTGCTCCCGCGGAAGGCGGAACGGCCTGCCCTGAAGCGCCGCGTCGATGGCCGCGCGGTACGCCTGCGTGGCGGCGGCCACGTAGGCCGCGTCCTTCAGCCGCCCCTCGATCTTCAGCGCCGCGATGCCGAGCTGCACGAGTTCGGCGATGCGGTCGTGCGCCGCAAGGTCTCTGGTGCTCAGCAGGTAGAAGCGGTCGCCCAGGTCCTGCGGCCTGCCGTCGGCGAGGAGGCGATACGGCAGGCGGCAGGCCTGTGCGCAGAGGCCGCGATTGGCGCTGCGGCCCCAGAGAGCCTCGCTCGCCAAGCACTGCCCGCTGTAGGATATGCACATTGCTCCGTGAACAAACACTTCCAGCGGCACGGGGGCGGCCCGGCGGATGCGGCGGATTTCGGCGAGCGAGAGTTCGCGGGCCAGGATGACCCGCGCCACGCCCAGGCGGCGGACGAACTCGATGCCGCGAGGCTCAGTCAGCGTCATCTGCGTGGAGGCGTGGACGGGCAGCGTCGGCGCCATGCGCCGGATGAGCCGCGCGAGGCCGAGGTCCTGGACGATGACGGCGTCGGCGCCGGCGGCCGCGACCCCGGCCACGAGGTCTGCGGCCTCCGCGAGTTCGTCCGAGAAGATCAGCGTGTTCAGCGCCACGTAGCCGCGCACGTTCCGGCCGCGCAGGTAGGCCATCACGTCGGGGAGTTCGGCGGGCGTGAAGTTCGTGGCGCGCCGGCGGGCGCTGTACTTGGTGAGGCCGAAGTAAACGGCGTCGGCGCCGCTGGCGGCGGCGGCGCGCAGGGCCTCCCAGTCGCCCGCGGGGGCGAGGAGTTCAGGCGTGCTGGCGGCCGGGTTCCGCACGATGCTATAGTAATGCCCGCCGGCCGGCGCGTGAAGCCCGCGGCGGCGTTTTCGGCGCAAGCAATCCTTGCCGCCTGGGGGGCGGGCGCGGTAAGGTGTCGCCCGGCGCGGACGGCGGCGCAAAGTGCGGCCGACCCCGCCGCGCAAATTGTGGCCGATCCCGCCGCGGAAGCGGCGGAGCGGGTGGCACTGGCCGCCGGCTGCCTTGGCGCGAGGAGCGGCCGGGCGCGAGGCGCGCCAGCAGCGACAAGGAGGAATCGCATGCGTGCGGCAATGCTGATCATGGGGCTTGGCGCGGCGGCCGCGATGGCCGCGGCAGCGTTCGCGGCTCAAGAGAAAGGGCCTGCCATGCCGAAGGAACCGGCGAAGCCCGGAATAGAAGTTCTCGACGAGGCGATGAAGGCCGTCGCCTCGCCCGATGCCCAGGTGCGGCCAATCGCCCAGGGTCTGAAGTTCACCGAGGGCCCCACCTGGTACGAGGCCGAGAAGTGCCTCCTCTTCAGCGACATCCCGGCCGACACCATCTACAAGTGGACCGAGGCCGAGGGCCTTAAGCCCTGGCGCCAGCCGTCGCGCAACACGAACGGCAACACTGTTGACCGCCAGGGCCGCTTGGTCAGTTGCGAGCATTCCGGCCGCGCCATCGTGCGGATTGGGAAGGACGGCAAGGCGGAGACCCTGTGCTCCGCCTACCAGGGCAAGAAACTGAACTCGCCCAACGATGTGGTCGTCAGGAGCGACGGCGCCATCTGGTTCACCGACCCGCCGTACGGCATTCCGAAGGGCGAGCAGAAAGAGCAGGAGAAGAACCTCGTGTTCCGCCTCGACCCCGGCGCGAAGGAGCCTGTGGCGGTGGCGGAGGACTTCGACCGGCCGAACGGCCTGGCCTTCTCGCCGGATGAGAAGTTCCTCTACGTCGCCGACTCCGGCAAGCCCCGCCACGTCCGCCGCTTCAAGGTGAAGGCCGACGGCACGCTCGAGGGCGGCGAGGTGTTCGTGGCCATCACGCCCGGCGGGCCCGACGGCATACGGTGCGACAGCCAGGGGCGCCTCTTCTCCAGCGCGGGCGACGGCGTCCAGGTTTTCAGCCCCGAAGGGAAACTCCTGGGCAAGATTCGTACGCCCGAGGCGGCGGCGAACCTGTGCTTCGGCGGGCCGGACTTCCGGACCCTTTTCATCACCGCCCGCACAGGCGTATGGGCCGTGAACCTTGTCGTGGCGGGGGCGAAGTAGCGGCGCGGCCCGTGGTTCGCACTCGGGGTGCTTGTGCTGGGCGTTCCTGGCGCACCCGCGACCGCCCGGCCGCGAGTCGGGCAAAGCACCGGAAAGGCCGCATGGCGCTGTACGCCCTGGGCATCTCGACCAGCCCCCGCGAGGGGGGCAACACGGACCTCCTGCTGCGCGAGGCGCTCGCCGGCGCGCGGGAGGCGGGCGCGCGGGCGGAGTACCTCTCGCTCCGCGGCCTGGCGATTGCCCCGTGCTCGGAGTGCAACGCCTGCGCCCGCACGGGCCTCTGCCGCATCGAGGACGATTACCAGGCCGTTATGGCCCGGATGCTGGAGGCCGACCGGCTGATTTTCGCGACGCCGATTTTCTTCATGGCCGTCTCGGCCCAGGCGAAACTGCTGATCGACCGGTGCCAGTGCCTGTGGTCGCGCAAGTACGTCCTGAAGCAGCCGCTTCTTGCCGAGCCGCGCGACCGGCGCGGCATGGTCATCGCGGTGGGCGGGTCGAAAAGCAGAAAGATGTTTCAGTGCGTGCGGCTGACGATGAAGTACTGGTTCGACGCCATCGGGTGCGTGTACGCGGCCAGCCTGTTCATCAACGGGGTGGACGGGCGGGGAGAGGTCGTCAAGCACGGGGCCGCCCTGGCCGCCGCGCGGCGGCTGGGCCGCGCCTTGGCCTCAGCCGACTTGCCGCCGCCGAAGGAGCCGGAGACGGTTGAACTGCCTGGCGGCGAGCCGGCAGCCGGCTGATCGCATCGCATGCCGCCCGGCGCAGGGGTAGTGACACGGCCGGCGCTCAAAGCCACGGCAGGCTTGCCCTGCCAGGGGCAAGCCTGCCGTGCCATATCCGCGTGAGGGATCTGGGTTCAAGGCCGAGACATTGTGCCGCGCCGTAACGCCCACTTACGGGTCGGCGAAACGCGCCCCGGCCGGGTGGCATGCCCACGCCGCCGTTGCGTGGGCATGCTCCTGGCATGCCGACAAAGCACGCCCGGCAAACAGCGTGCCGGGCATGCCACCCTCGGTGGGCCGGCCGGCAACCCGAAAGTGATCCCTTGCGCCGCGCCCCGGATTTGTCTTGACAGGCATCCCTGGGCCGGTAGCATGTCCGTAAATATTTACGTGCGGCTTTGCTGGTTTGTTGCGCGATCTCTGGGGATGGCGCGAGAAAGGGCAGAGGATGGCGCGCGGCAAGCGGAAGGCCAAGCCGCGATCCGGGCGCACGAGGCTTGTGTTTGTCCTGTCTCGGATCGGCGCCAGCCGATCTGCAGAACGGTCCTTTGCCGACAAGGTCTTGTGCAATATCATTGAGCCGGCGCTGAAGCGTCGCGGGACAAGAGTTGAGCGGTTGGACGCGAGGGCGCCGCCGGGGCGCATTACCGAGCAACTGGTCCGCCGCTTGCTGGACGCCTGGCTTGTCGTGGCCGACGTGACGGACCAGGTTCCGGGCGGGGACCGGCGGTGCGAGGCGCGCGAGACCAGTCCGAACGTGGCTTACGAACTGGGGATCCGCCACGCCTGGTCTTTGCCCGCCATCCAAATGGCGCACGAGAAGACCCAACTTCCCTTCGATATTCGTGACTTCAACACGGTGTGGTATGGCAACCCGGGCGCCAAAGCCGAGCAGGCGAAGGCCCGGCGCGGCCTGCGTAACCAGGTTTGCCAGATTGAGGGGGGCGAGGGTTCGGTTGAGTCATTCGACCGGGCGATAGAGCGCCGCGCGCGGCGATTCATTCCTCCGCTCCTGCGAGAGCAGTTGCGTCAGGACTTCTTGCTCCTGCGACGCGCTCTGCAGGACTTCTGCCGCGAAGTTGACAAAGAAATCTGTAAGACCAAACCCGGCTCCGGCGCGGCACTGGCGGCCCTGGTCGCCGGGGACGTGGCCGACTTCCAGGCCCGATGGCGGCTGCTCGGCGACCTGGCCCGCCCGACAGGCGACCAGGCCCTGGACTCTGGTTTGAGCAAGTGCAAGGTCGTCTTCCGCCGCTGGAACAAGATCAGGCGGATGTGCATGGGCGCGATGTCGGCGGGCGGATTTGCGGCGGTCGTCAGAAGAACCGAGGGACTGATGGGCTACCTTGACAAGGCGGCGGAAGAGGTTCCGGAGCGGGAGGCCTCTTGACTTGTGCCCTTTCTGGGCTATATTATCCATATCGGCCGCCTTTACGGGTGTAGCGGCGGGGGAGACCTGCCCACGTCGGGTCTCCCATTTTCTTTTGTGGCTTTCGCCGGCCCGCCGATATACTTGCAGCCGGGCGGTCTGCCCAAGGAAAGAAGGGGGACATGATGGCACGCGGCGCGGAGGTTCTGAGTGAGCTGATTCTTGACGTGAGTTTCGATCACGACCTGGCGGTGGTCCAGGCCGCCTTGAAGGCGCTGTTGGGTTGCCCCTGCGATACCGTGGCCCAGCACGCCTTTTGCCGCGCGCTTCGCAAGGCCAAGTTTCGCCTTTTCCGCGTCATCGAACAAGGCGGAGGCGTTCCTGAGAAGAAGGCCCTTCTGGCGGTGGTTCGCAAGGCGGCCGAAGTGCTCCCCCAGGGCAGGAAGGTAACCCGTCTTGTCCGTAGCATTCGCCGCCACATCCGGGAAATCCGGCAGGCCGAGGCAGGCCGGTCCGCCCGGCCTGTTTGAACGCCTGGACTCCCTGGCTACCGAATGATCTCGCCCGGTATCGGCGTCTCTGTGCGCAGGGATCTTCCATGATGGCCGTAACCATCAGCGGGCACGGCGGGCCGGAAGTCGTGCGCATCCAGGACGCGCCGGAACCCCGTCCCGCGGCCGGCGAAGTGCTCCTGGACGTGCGCGCGGCGGCGCTGAATCACCTGGACATATGGGTCCGCAAGGGGCGGCCCGGCATGGGCCTGCGATTCCCGCACGTCGTGGGGTCCGACGCCGCGGGCGTGGTGGCCGAGGCCGGCCCCGCCGTCCAGGGCGTCCGGCCGGGCGACGAGGTCATCCTGAATCCGGGCATCTCGTGCGGCTGCTGCGAGTTCTGCCGCAGGGGCCGGCACAGCGAGTGCCCGTCGTTCACCATCGTCGGCCTGGGCCGCCCGGGCACGTTCGCCGAGCGCGTGGCCGTGCCGGCCGAGTGCGCGTACCCGAAGCCCGGGCACCTGGACTTCAGGTCGGCCGCGGCGCTGCCGCTGGCGCACCTGACGGCGTGGCGGATGCTGGTGGCGCGGGCGGCGCTCAGGCCGGGGGAGACGGTGCTCATCCACGGCATCGGCGGCGGGGTCGCCCTGGCGGGGCTTCAGATCGCCAAACTCCTCGGGGCCGAGGTGATTGTGACCTCGTCCAGCCGCGAGAAACTCAACCGCGCACGCTCCCTCGGCGCCGACCAGACGATCGATTACGCCGCCGAGCCGGACGTGGCGCGCAAAGTCCTCGACGTCACGGGCGGCCGCGGGGCAGACGTGGTGCTCGATACCGTCGGCGCCGCCACCTGGAAGACCGACTTCGCGGCCGTCCGTCGCGGCGGGCGGATCGTCCTGTGCGGCGTGACGACCGGCGCGGCGGCCGAGACGCCCCTGAACGTTCTCTACTGGAACCAGGTCAGCGTGCTCGGCTCGACGATGGGGTCGCACGAGGATTTCCGGCTGATGCTCCGCGCCGTTGCGGCGGCGAAACTGGAGCCGGTGGTGGACTCCGTCCTGCCGCTGGAGCGGGCCGCCGAGGCCTTCGCCCGCATGGAAGCCGGGCAGCAGTTCGGCAAGATAGTCCTGACGCCCTGACGCCCCTTGAGCATGTGCGCGGCGGGCGGGAGCACCCGCGGGGCCGGCGCCGGCGGAGTGCGGCCCGTCGAGCCGCCGCTCTGAAGCGGCGGCCATCACCCACGGGCGAACTCCGGCGGGCTTACGCCCGCGGCTCTACGGGCCGGACGGGCGGTATTTGACTCTGCTGCGTCCGGGTGCTACGCTTGTCTGAGACGCTTAGGGGGCGGCGTCTGCGCATGGGGGAATCGACCATGAGGCGATTGCCGGCACTTGGCCTTCTTCCTGCTGTTGTTCTTGCCGCCGGATGCGGCGCCCAGGGGTTTCTGCTCGGCGCTCAGCAGGGGTATCTGCTGAGCGGCTACGATGTTCTGGCTCTGCCGAACGAGCAGGTGGACGTCCGCGTGAGCATGCTGGGCGGCAACTACCTTCAGGGCCAGCCCGGACGCACGGTGCGCTTTTTCCAGGGCGGGCAACCGTATCGGACGGCCGTGACGGGGCAGGACGGCGTGGCCGCCGTCCCGTTCCAACCGGCTGCTGCGGGCGATTACAGCCTGAAGGCCGAAGTCGAACCGTTGGCCGATGGCAGCGCGCTTGAACCCGTGGAGATTCTGGTTGCTTGCCGCACGGCCGATGCGCCGATGGTCGTGGTGGACCTCGATAAGACGCTTGTGGCCTCGGGCTTCCACGTGGTGATGGTCGGCGACCCGAAGCCGATGGACCGCTCGCCGGAGGTCATGCAGCGCCTGGCCCAGCGGTACACGGTGGTGTACCTGACCCATCGGCCCGAGCACTTCGGGCCGAAGAGCAGGTCGTGGCTGCGAAGCCACGAATACCCGCAGGGGCCGCTCCTGGTGTCCACAACAGGCGAGTTCATCAAGGGTAGCCAGGCCTTCAAGACGGCCGCCATCGAGCGGCTGCGCGAGCGGTTCAAGGCGCTCCAGGTCGGCATCGGCGACAAGATCGGCGACGCGCTGGCTTACCACGCCAACGGTCTGCGGGCGTTTCTCATTCCGCCCATTCCGGACGATGCCAAGGGCGACTCGCTTCGCCAGTGGGCCGCCGAGTTGGACCAACTGCCCGATGAGGTCCAGGTCGTGCGCAATTGGAACGAGATTGAGCAGGGCGTCTTCGGCTCGGCGCGGTTCCCACGGTCGGCCATGCAGGCCGAACTGCGCCGCAGGGCCGATGCTCTGGACCAGCAGGAGCGCGCCCGTCGGGCCAGTCGGTGAACCAGGTCGGGCCGGCGTCGCGATTGCCCGGCGGCGCGACGGCCTGGGGAGGTGCCGCCATGACTTCTCGACCGGACTCACACACACCGTCCGAGCAGGTTCGCAAGGCCCGGAAGCGCCGGTGGTGGGTCGTGCTCGTGGTCTTGGTTGCAGCCGCGCTGGCCGCCGCGGCGCTTGGGCCGACGCTGCTGAGTACGCCGCCAGGCGCGGCCTCGCTTCTGGGGTACGTCGGCTCTCTCATCGGCGGCCGCATGACGGCCGACGACCTGAGCCTCTCGTGGTTCGGCAGGCAGGAGGTCTCCGGCCTGGACGCCCGGACCGACGAAGGCGCCCCCGTGGCCGCCGTGCGCTACTGCTCGCTGGATGCGGGGCTGTTGAACCTTCTGTGGACGGGGCGCATCGGCGCGGTGACCGTCCGGGATGCCGACGTTTACGTGGAAGGGCTGTGCCAGTTGAAGCCCCCCGAGTCGGCCAAGCCTCCACCGCGCAAGGCGGACGAGGCGGCCGAAGCGCCCACGCTCCCCCTCTCGGTCGAAATCCGCGGCCTGAAACTTCACGCCAAGGAGGCTACCGTTCACCTGGAGCAGGCCACGTTCAACACTGCGCCAGCCGGCGATACGCTGGAGGCCTCGCTGAAGGTCGCGCGAGGGGCGGATGAGGGCAGGGGGTCCGTCACGGCCAGAATCGAGGGCCTTTCATCGGACTTCAGAGGGTGGGACGCCATCGGCGTCCGCGGCGCGGTGAAGGCGGAAAGCCTGCCCCTCGCGGCCCTCTTTGACATCCTGGCGGCGGCTGGCGTGCCGGCCCAGGGCGGTGGAACCCTGGCGGGCAGCGCCGACGCAGCGCGCGAGCGCTCCGGCGCGGTCAACGTTCAAACGCAGTGGGTCGGGCAGGACGTGTGGCTCTCCGGCGACATCCTTCGCGGCGACAAGTTAGCGATGGGCCGCGTGGACCTGTCGGCCCGGCTGTCCTTGCGCGGCGATACCGTGGAAGTGGATTCACTCCGGCTTGAAAGTCCCGTGGTTGCGGCGCAGGCCCAGGGCACGTTTGTGCTGCCCACGGGCGAGGGCGCGAAGGCGGGCGCGGCCAAGGCGTCGGGAACGGGCCGGCTCGCGGCCGACTTGGCGGCCCTGGCGCGCATGCTCCCGGCCACGCTCGGCCTGCACAAGGACCTTCAGATTGAGAGCGGGCGGCTGGAGGCGACCGTCGCGGCGTCGCACGAGGCTGCCGCCGCTGCCGACGTACTGCGCATAGCGGCCGACATAAAGGACTTCGGCGGACGCCGGGTCGGCCGGCCCGTGGCCCTTCAGCCTGTGCACCTTGACGCGGAAATCTCGGACGACGCGCAGGGCCTGGCGGTGCGGAACCTGCTGGCAACCGGTTCCTTCGGCCGCGTCGAGGGCAGCGGACGCACCAGCGCGCTGACACTCACGGTTTCCATCGCGCTGGACAAGGCGGTGGCCGACGTCGGGCAGTTCATTGACCTGGGCGGCCGGTCGGCGTCCGGTAATCTGAAGGCCACGCTCAAGACTCGCGGCCCGCCTGCCGGCCGGCAGGGAGGCGGGCCTGCCGGCCCCGTCAGCCTGGACCTGGCGGCCGAGGCCACCGACCTGGCCTTGGTCCTGGCCCCCTACAGCCGCTGGCATGAGCGGCGGGCCACCCTCGCTGCGCAGGCCGAGATCGCCATGGACGCTCAAGGGGCCCCCGTCCAGGCTACCGTCTCGTCGCTGCGCCTCAGCGGCGCGGCCGGTGAAGCGGCGGGGCAGGGGACGCTGCGGTTCCAGCCCGCAGGTTGGACCGCTGACGGCGCAATCACGGGCCAGGGGGAGGTGGCGGCCCTGGCGGCGCAGGTGGCGGGACTGACGGGCGGCAAGCCCACTGATGCATCGGGCCAGTGGTCGCTCCAGGCCCAGGCCCGCGGCGGCCTGGATACGGGGCTTGACATGAAACTGCGGGCCGACGTGCGCAACCTGGCGTATGCGCCGCCGGCCGCCGGCGAGCCTACGCCGGCGGGTGCGCCGGCCAAGTCGTCCGGCGCCGCAGGGGCGACCGACGTGCCTGCGCCGCCGGCCGGGGTTGCAGGGCCGGCCGGTCCGGCCGGACCCGTTGCGGCGGGCGCTGCGCCTGGGCCGGGCGCGGCAAGCGCGGCAGGCGCATCGGCATCGGCCGGGCCTGCGCGGGCGCCGGTCGCCGTCGGCGACCTGAGCGCCGCCGCCGACGTGCGCGTCGCCAGCCGGCAGTCGGGGCTTGATGTAAGCGTCCACCAACTAGACATCACGGGCCCAGGCCTGACCGGTCGGGTCGCAGGCGAAGTTAGCGTGCCGGCGTCGCAGCCGGCCGGGAAGTCGTCGTCGGTTCTTACGATTGCAGGCCAAGGCGACCTGCGCGTTGAATTAGCGCAGGCGTCGGGCGTGCTGCGGGCGATGGGCCTTGTGGCCCCGGGTTCGCGTCTTGCCGGTGCCGTGACCGCACAGGCCCGGGCCGAGCAGAAGGCCGGCGGCCTGGCCGGGGCCGTCAAG
>Ga0194112_10005855_pt1 | contig 16426 bp, 18 predicted proteins | sample TA2MahC400mmetaG_FD_146191 | JGI IMG/M metagenome (GOLD analysis project Ga0194112, IMG submission 146191) | Freshwater microbial communities from Lake Tanganyika, Tanzania - TA2015016 Mahale Deep Cast 400m | ecosystem: Environmental > Aquatic > Freshwater > Lake | place: Tanzania: Lake... | reverse complement strand
CTCCACCCCAAGCAAATAAAACTTATAACCCTCAAATTAACTCCCCAGCGGTTCCCTCCTTGGCCGCAGGTCGAGGGCTTCTTTCAGACGTGTTCATTAATATAATTAACAACATCCTGAACGGTCTGGATTTTTTCCGCGTCTTCATCGGAAATTTCCAGCCCGAACTCTTCTTCCATGGCCATGATCAGTTCCACCAGATCCAATGAATCGGCGCCGAGATCGTCAATGAAGGAAGCCTCCATGGTTACTTCTTCCTCGCTTACTCCCAGTTGCTCCACGATGATCCCGATTACCCTCCGTTCCACTGATTTTTCCACAATCACACCTCCTTATGAAATCTCCAAAATAATTTCAGAATGAATCCTTTTTACTTTTTTTAACCATGGGTGTCAAGGGTAATTCCCCCCCATCCAACCATGGAGAATTTACATATACATCCCGCCGTTTACATTTAAAACTTGACCGGTGATATAATCCGCGGCCGGACTGGCCAGGAAGAGCACCGCTTCAGCCACTTCTTCTGCCCGGCCGAGCCGCTCCATGGGAATCTGTTGTAAGAGCAGCTCTTTCCCTTTTTCGGGAATGGCCTGGCTCATGGCCGTGTCAATAAATCCCGGAGCCACGGCATTTACCTGGATATTGCGGTTGGCATATTCGCGGGCAATGGCCTTGGTGAACCCGATCAAGCCGGCCTTAGAAGCCGCGTAATTGGCCTGACCGGCGTTCCCCATTTCCCCGGTGACCGAAGCGATGTTGACAACTTTCCCGCTTTTTTGTTTGAGAAAAGGGCGCAGGGCGGCTTTGGTGCAATGAAACGCTCCCTTAAGATTTACGGCCATAACCAAATCCCAATCTTCTTCCTTCATCCGCAAAAGCACTTGATCGCGGGTGATGCCGGCGTTGTTCACCAGGATGTCCAGGCGGCCGAATCTGTCCACCGTTTGCTGGACCATGGCTTCGGCTTCCTTAAGGTCAGCCACGCTTCCTCCAATGGCCAAGGCCTCAAATCCACCGGATTTGATTTCCTGACAGGTCTCCTGAGCTTTCTCCAGGTTGATATCGGATATGGCTACCTTGGCCCCTTCCCGGGAAAAGAGCAGGGCTATGGCTCGCCCGATGCCCTGGGCTCCGCCGGTTATTAACGCTACTTTCCCTTCCAATCTCATTTTTTATCCTTTATTTATGGGACGCAGATTCTCGCAAAAAAGACGGATTAAATATTTTTTTTAATTCTAAAAATTGTCCCTTATCGGCGTCCTCCAATATTTATTTTTCGCTCCAAAGGGCTTTTGCTTTTTCCCAGCTTGGCCCGTCTTCTACATTGGCGATCTTGACCTCGCGGCTGATACGGCGCATCAGGCCGGAAAGGACTTTCCCCGGCCCCACTTCCACAACTAAACCGACACCGGAGGATAAAAGTTTTTGCATACCCTCTTCCCAGCGGACCGGATGGTCCACCTGTTTTACTAAAAGTTCTCTGATTCTTTCCTTGCCAGGATAAAAATCGGCTTCGGCATTGGATAGAACCGGAAAACTCAGATCCCCAAATTGCACCTGAGCCAATACTTCATCGAGGCGCAAAGCCGCCGGCTTCATTAAAGGGCTGTGGAAAGGAGCGCTTACCGGCAAGGGCAAGGCTTTTTTCCCCGCCTGTTTAGAGGCGATCCCCACCGCCCGGGCCACAGCCTTAGCGTGGCCGGCGATGACGATCTGCCCCGGAGAGTTGTAATTGGCCGGTGAAAGCACTTCGCCCTGGGCGGTCTCCCGGCATAAGGTTTCCACCTCGGCTACGGTCATTCCTATGATCGCCGCCATGGCTCCGGTTCCGACGGGAACTGCTTCCTGCATAAATTTCCCCCGCAGGTGAACCAGGCGCACGGCCTCGGCAAAGGTCAACCCACCGGCAGCAACCAGGGCCCCGTATTCTCCCAGGCTGTGCCCGGCAGCGGCCACCGGAGCGATTTTCTGCTCCTGCTGCATAATTCTTAAAACCGCCATGGAGGTTGTCAGGATGGCCGGTTGTGTGTTGGCCGTAAGCTTCAATTCTTCTTCCGGACCCTGGAAGCATAAAGCGGCCAGGTCGAATCCTAAGGCCTTATTGGCCTCGGTGAACACCTCTCGCGCTACCGGGAACCGGTCATAAAGATCCTTTCCCATGCCTACATACTGCGATCCCTGGCCGGGAAAAATTAGGGCTATTGCCTTCATTTGCTGGCGTACTCTTTAATCAGGGCCTGGCCGATGACATTCCGCTGGATTTGATTGGTTCCTTCATAGATCTGCAGGATTTTGGCGTCGCGCATCATTTTTTCTACCGGATAATCCCGCATGAATCCATAACCGCCGAAAATCTGGACCGCATCCACGGTCACTTTCATAACCACATCGGTGGGAAATAATTTAGAAATGGCTGAGTATTTGGATATGTCTTTGGGATTGGTGTCCACCCATCGGGCCACGGCATAAACCAGAGCCCGAGCCGCTTCAATCTGGGCCGCCATGTCGGCCAGCATGTGCTGGACGGCCTGGAAAGAAATGATCGGCTTCTCAAATTGATGACGCTCCCGGGCATACTGCACTGCCGCCTCAAAAGCTCCCTGGGCCAAACCCACGGCTTGGGCGCCAATTCCCGGGCGGGTTTTATCCAGGGTGCGCATGGCGACAATAAATCCCATCCCTTCCCGGCCAATGAGGTTTTCTTGGGGAACCCGGCAGTCATCAAAAACGAGTTCTCTGGTTGCCGAACACCGGATGCCCAGCTTTTTTTCTTTTTTGCCGAAGTTGAATCCGGGCGCACTTTTTTCCACAAGGAAGGCGCTGGCCCCGCGCGGCCCCTTTTTTTTATCGGTCAGGGCGATTACCGAATAAAAATCCGCCTCCCCCCCGTTGGTAATCCACTGTTTGGTTCCGTTAAGGAGGTAACTATCCCCATCGCGCTTGGCGGTGGTGCGAATCCCGCCGGCATCGCTTCCAGCACCGGCTTCGGTAAGGCCGAAAGCCGCCAGCTTCTTACCCGAAGCCACTTCCGGCAGATATTTTTTCTTCTGTTCTTCACTGCCAAAAAGGAGAAAGGGATAAGACCCCAGGCCAGAGGCCGCAAAAGAAACGGATACTCCAATACAGATCCGGGAAATCTCTTCGATGGCCAGGCAATTTTCAAAGGAACCAAACCCCAGCCCACCATACTCTTCCGGTATGTAGATCCCAAAGAGGCCGCCTTCGGCCAAGTACTTCAAAGGTCCCCAGGGAAATTCTTCCTTTTCGTCTAACTCGGCCCGCACCGGAAGGACCCGCTCCTCCGCGATTTTCCGCGCCAGATCCCGAATGGCCTTTTGATCCTCGCTTAAAAAATATTCCATTCTCGCCTTCTGTCTCCCTGTTTAAATTGCCCCCGATAGCCCAGAGATCCATCGCGGCCGAGCCGCCCTGAGTCCCCTGGGGCCGAAAAAAATTACCAACGGATGACCGCTGACCCCCAGGTAACTCCGGTCCCGAAAGAGCACAAAAGAATCAGATCCCCGGCTTTCACCTTCCCTTCCCGCTGGACTTCATCCAGGGCGATGGGAATGGTGGCGGAAGAGGTGTTGCCATAACGGTCGATGTTTAAAAAAACTTTCTCCATGGGAAAATTAATGAGCTTGGCTGCTGCTTCGACGATGCGGGTGTTGGCCTGGTGAGGGATCATGATATCGATGTCTTGGCTCGTCAGGCGGTTGAATTTCAGGGCCTCCTGGGAAACATCGGCCAGAGCCCGCACGGCAACTTTAAAGAGCTGGTTCCCGGCCATTTTAATATAATGCAGGCGTTTATCCACCGTTTCATGGGAAGAAGGATTCGCCGACCCCCCTCCCGGCATATAGAGTAACTCCCATAGGGACCCGTCAGAATGAAGGTGGGTGGAAAGCACCCCTCTCTCCCCTTCCTCCCCTACGAGAATTATGGCCCCGGCCCCGTCGCCAAAAAGGACGCAGGTGGCCCGGTCATTCCAATCAGTCACTTTGGACATGATTTCCGCCCCCAGGACCATGATCTTCCGGCTGGGATCCTCCTTGATGAACTTATCCGCTAAAGAAAGAGCATGGATAAAACTTGTACACCCGGCCGAAACATCGAAAGCGGCTGCTTTCTTGGCTCCAATCTTAGCCTGGATGAAACAGCCGGTGCAGGGGAAAAACATATCCGGGCTATTGGTCCCGGTGATAATAAAATCTAAATCTTCGGGGGCCAGTCCGGCCATGTCCAGAGCCCGCCGGGCGGCCTGGGTTCCCAGGTCGGAGGTGGCCGTTTCTTTTTCCACGATCCTGCGCTCCCGGATTCCCGAGCGGGAGACTATCCATTCATCAGAGGTCTCCACCATTTTTTCCAGATCAGAATTGGTTAATATTTTCGGGGGGGCGTAAGACCCCGTAGCAATAATTCGCGACCTAATCATTTTTCTTTCCTTCTTCTGGCATCCCCTGCTCTTTCAGGGTAGAGATCAAAGGAGGTGCCCTAAGAGCGGTCTGATCAACTGATGATTTTCTCTTTGATCTGCTCCCAAACTTTGGCTAAGTTCTTTCCGCCGAGCCGCTGCAGGTCCTGGTTTTCTTCCAGATTGCGGACAAGGAGCTTAGGTAGGCCAATCTGGGCAAAATCATGGGCGATGCGGATCGCATTTTTCACGGCTTTAGCCGAAGAGCGCCCGTGGCCGATGATTACTACCCCGTTGACTCCCAACAGGGGTGCCCCCCCATATTCGGAATAATCCAATTTTTTCTTTATGTCATTCACCGCCCGGCGCGCAAATAAGTAGCCGATTCGGGCTCGAAGACTGCCTTCTAATTCCTGCCGGATCATAGCCCCTATAGCTTCGGCCAATCCTTCGCAAATCTTCAAAGCGGCGTTGCCCACAAATCCATCGCAAATAACCACGTCTGCCCGGCCGTTAAAAATGTCTCTTCCTTCAACCGGGCCAATGTAGCCGATGGAGCTCTTTTTTAAAATAGCGTTGGTCTCCCGAATTAATTCGTTGCCTTTGGATTCTTCCTCGCCGTTGCTTAAAAGACCGACTAAGGGCCGATCTTTCTGTAAAATATATTTGGCATAGGCCTCGCCCATAACCGCAAACTGAACCAGGTGAAAAGGCTTGCAGTCCACATTGGCGCCGGCGTCGAGTAAAAGAGTGGCCCCTTTCAGGGTGGGGAAGATCGTCCCGATGGCCGGCCGGTCAACGCCGTTCAGTTTTTCCAAGACAAAGACGGCCGTAGCCAGGACGGCTCCGGAATTGCCGGCACTTACTACGGCGGAAGCTTCCCCTTTTTTCAGGAGATCAAAGGCCACTTTAATGGAAGAGTCCTTTTTTTTCCGGATGGGGGTCAGGGGAGATTCATCCATGCCCACTGCTTCGGAAGCATGGGCGAAAGTTAAAGGAAGGGAACCACTTCCTTCATACTTGGCTGCTTCCTGCCGGATGGTCTTTTCTTCTCCGACCAGAACCACGTGGATTCCATGCTCCCGGGCAGCCAGTACCCCCCCTTCCACAATATTCTGGGGAGCAAAATCCCCACCCATGGCGTCTAAGGCAATTCGCATTGGTTATGATTTCCTCATTCTTCCATTTCGATTACGGTTCGTCCTTTATAGCTTCCACAATGAGGGCAAATCCGGTGCGGAGGTTTAGGCTCCCCGCATTGTTGGCAAGTGGAGAATTGGGGCGATTCCAGACGATCATGGGTTCGCCGTTTATCCCTCCGTGTTTTGGAATGCCTCCTTTTTGGATTGGGCATAAAAATCACCTCCCGTTTACCGAACCCGAAAACCCTTTAACGGCTCCAGCCGAGGATCGATTACCTTCTCAGGACACTGACAGAGGTCCCGGTTCAAATTCTTCCCGCACCGGGGGCATAATCCCCGGCATCCTTCGTTACAAATCGCTTTCGGGGGAAGAGTCAGAATAACCTGATCCTGGATCAAAGGAGTAAGGTCGAATTCTTCCCCTTCGTAAAATTCCGTCTCCAGATCCTCCCGCTTTAATTCCCAATCTTCATCTTTCCCGGTTAACTTTAGCTTGGGTTTCAAGCTGGTAATGAATTCCGATCTCAACCCCCTGGAGAAAGGTTCAAGGCATCGATCGCAAAGCCACTCGACCCTCGTTTCAATCCGGCTTTTTAATATGACGTTTCGCCCGGACCGGGAGAGGGTCACCCTAATTTTAATGGGCTCGATGAAATGGAAGCGACGGTTAACTTCCCCCGCCAGGCGCTCATCCAACCAGTTGTTATCTTGAATAAATGTTTCTTCTTTTCCTTCGGCCCCAATGTCTTCTAGGCGAATTTTCAAGGTTCTTTATCAATCCTTGGATGAAATGTAAAGTTTTAATATATTATAATGAATGGCTTCTTTGTCAAGAAAAAATATAGAGAGCTCTGAAAAAGTAAGAGTTTCTTGGCCCTTCCCTTTCTGAGAAGGGATTATGGGCAGAAAGCAGGTTGGTTATGGAACTTCTTGGCCTGGTTTCTTCCTCTTTTTCTCTACCCTCTTCCTCCTTTCTGCCCTTTTTTAACTCCCCCAGCTATTTCCCCGCCGGATTAGCCAGTTTCTAAAAGACCCACCTCCTGTTCTCTGGCCTGAAGGAGTTTAACCATCCTCTTGACATTCATCACCAAAAAGGTCATCAGGACCTGGATGGCCACCTTCCCTTTCCCCCAATAGCGCGCCCGACCTAAACCATGCCACTTCTTCCCTACACCAAACCGCCGCTCAATCAAAGAACGCTTCTTTAAAGCCTCCTTCCTCTCAGGATTCTCATCCAAAACCTTGAGCTGATAATCCTCACTCACAAACACCCGCACCCGCCCTTCATTAAAAGGAGGGCAATCCTCCCGATACGGACAACCCCGACATGATCCCACCGAGAAATAATAAAGCCATCCCTGCTCATGAGAACTTTTGCCAATGGAAAACTGCCGGGCAGGACAGATCACCCGATCCCCCTTCAAATCATAACGAAACCGACCTAACCACTTCCCCTTCTGCCGACTCGGAATATAAGCTTTCACCCGCTCCCCAGCGGAAGTCCTCTCCTCATGAATCGCTTTTCGATTCTCCGCACTATCATAAAGCGCATCGGCCACCACCGCCTCATATTCCATCCCACTCTCCCGCTCCCTCTCCAATAAAGAACGAACATTCTTCTCTGCCCCTTCATTCTCATTACCAGAAAGTAAATCCACCGAAGTCACAATCTCACTCTCATCACAACCCACATGCACCTTATACCCACAAAAAGGATGATCCTCATCCTTATAACCCCAACGAGCATCAGGATCTACTAAAGACACTACCTTCTCTTCTCCATAGAGCATCCCCTCCATCTCCTCAATAACCCGATCCGTCTCCTCCGTATACTTGCCCTTCGCCTCCAAGAAAAAGGCCCGCGTTAACTCCACCTCCGCCACCAACTCCTCCTCCGTCGCCCTCCGGCCTCGCCTATCCCCCTCCCCATAGGTCTCTCCCAACTTCTCCGCACAAAGGGGATACCTCTTCCCAATTACCTTCAACACCCTCTTGCGCGCCTGCCGCAACAGCCCCACCGTCGAAGGAATCGCTACATCCGCAATCACATGAGTGGCATCCAATATCTTATGCCGCCCCACCAATAACCCTTTTGCCTTCACCTGCTCATTAACCCGACTCAAAAACCGCTCCACCCGCTCCTGTCCCAACCGCCTCCGAAAAACCACCAAAGTCGTATCATCAGGCGTCGCCTCCCCAACCTCCAATCCTACAAACCAACGATAAAGCATATTGTAACCACACTGCTCAGATACCTGAACGTCCGAAAGACCATCATAATACTCCAAAAAAACCATCCGAAATAAAACCTCCGGCGGCCAAGAAGGCCGCCCCAACCCCTCCTCATAAAGATCCCGCGTCTCCACCTCCACAAAAGAAAAATCCACCTCCTCATCTATCCGCATCAACTCATGACCCCGCGGAAGATGCCGCCCATATACATAATGACCAAAAAAACTACCCTGAGGATCCCTTTTCCCTAACATCTCTCCTCCTTAACCCCATTTGCTCCAGATTCAACCGCGAGAGCTTCACCCCCAACTCCCAATACCTGGAAAAAGCCCCCATCGCCTTTTTCACCTCTTCCAACCGAGAGGCAGGCACATAGACCATCCGGGTCACCCCACCCTCCTTGAAAGAAAGATAATAGGCCGGCCCATGCTTCTCCCCCCGCTCACACCGACACCCCTTCTTGCCACATTTTCGATACAGGCTGACTAAGCTCCCCTGAAGCATCCCTGCACAGCCCTGAATCTGTTTCCATACAGCCTCTTTCTCTCGTCCTAATCGCTTCATGGTGAATTATATTATTACAAATCAGAATAGTTGTCAAGTCTTTTCATTATTTAAATAATAAATTTATCGATGAATAGCCTTCCCAAAAATGTTAGGTAGGATTAAAAGACTTTTTCAGAGCTCTCATATACGTTCCCCTACTTGCCTAATCTTCAAAGCCGTGGTAAACAGAGAAAGCCTTATTTTTTTTTAGGCCTTTTTGATCACCGGAGGTTGCTTTTGCGAATTAAAGAATTCCAGAGTCTTATCCGGGAGCTCTACCAAAGCCGGGATGCCCTCCGCGGGCCTGACCGAACTTTCCTCTGGTTCTTGGAAGAGGTAGGAGAGCTCACCCGGGCTTACCGGCGAGGGGAAGCTGAAAATCTTGCCCAGGAGATGGCTGATGTATTTGCTTGGCTCGCCTCGGTTGCCAACCTCCTCGAAATAGATTTAGAGTCGGCCGTTGGCCAAAAATACCCTAAGTTGTGCCCGCTTTGTTCCACCAATCCCTGCTCCTGCCCTTTGAGGTGACTTTATTATTAATTAGAGAAAAAACTGCTATTCATGGCCCGTGACCGAAGGGTAAGTCCGCCTTAGGCGGACCTTATTCTGCAAGCGAACCCTTTGGAAGCGGGCCCAAAAAATTTTCCCCCGCCAAGGCGGGATTCGCGAGTGGCCAAGCAGCCATGGGAATTTTATTTTCCATTTTCCAGTTCTTGCAGTTCTTCTTCCCCAAACCCGAAATAATGGCCAACTTCATGAACCACGGTCTGGCGGACGTTCTCCCAAAGCTCCTCTAAATTCGAGCTGATCCGTTCTAAAGGCTGACGATAAATAACGATTTGATCCGGAAGAACGTTCCCGTACCAAAACCCCCTGTCTTTCTTGGAAATTCCCTGATAGAGGCCGAGCAATTCTTGGCCGTTTCCTTCATCTTCTTCTCCGGCTGGCTTGGGATAATCTTCTTCCACAATTATGGCCACGTTTTCCAGGTTATTTCTTAGTTCGGGGGGTAGGGAGTCAACCGCCTTCTTGACCAGACGTTCAAAAAAACGCCTCCCGCGGGAAAATCCGCCTTTGGTCGTTCTAAACCTTGGCATCTTAACTCTTTTTCAGAAAAAAATTAATTGAATTAATTTTTCCTTTATTGTATGCTGGCAAAAGTTATAAAGAAAGGGATTTTTTTGTTCATGCAATTATTGACGAAAGGAGGTGAAGGAGGATTATGAGAAAGCTGATCATTGTTTTGGTTGGGTTAATTTTCGCTCTGGCTTTAACGGGAGTGGGCCTGGCTCAGGAGAAAGCGAAGCCGGCCAAACCAGCGGAAGCAGCCAAACCCGCTGCTCCAGTCAAACCAGCTGAACCAGCTAAGCCCGCCGAACCGGCCAAACCAGCGGAGGTTAAAAAAGAAGCCCCTCCCAAGCCCGTGGTATTCAGGATGGGGGGGACGGTGGCGGCCATTGACGCCGCCGGCCTGAAAATCACCCTCAAACAGGACTCGGTGAAAAAACAGAGAAAACTCATGTTAAGCGTGAGCAAGAAAGTGGCTAAAGATCTCGCGGGGATTAGCGTGGGGGATGTAGTCAATGTAATGGTTACTGGCAAAACGGTAACGAGCATCATTAAGGTTTATTAAAAGTATCGTCCCTTCTGTGAATAAGAATTATTTGTTCCCCTAACCTTAATAAAAGACTCAGGAAAAGGCATCCAAATGGATGCCTTTTTTTATCACTTCCTTTTGTTTGCTTCCGGCGGGTGGAAATATTGCACCGGCCATCCCCGCTTCCTGGCTAACGCGCGAAGCCTGGGGTCCGGATTAACAATCCGCGGGTATTTTACGCGTTCTAATAAAGGAAGATCGGTAATACTATCCGTATAAAAAGTAGTCTGATTAAATCCTCCTCCCCTTTCCCGGATAATCTTCTCCGCCCAGAAAATCTTCCCCGGGCCGAAGCAAAGAGGTTTGATATAGCGACCGGTAAAGAAACCGTCATAGACCTCCAGCCTGGTCCCCAAAATATGATGAATCCCCAGGTGCCGGGCCAGGGGATCAATGGCATAGGTCATCGAGTTCGAAATGATCACCGTGGTTTCCCCTTTGGCCAAGTGATGATTTACCGCCTCCCTGGCTTCAGCATAGACGAGATCCTTGATCGCCTCCTCAAACCATTCCTGACAAAAAACGATTAAATCCTCTTCCTTAACCCCCGCCAGAGACTTTAGAGACTCCCGGTAGGCCTTTTCCATGTCCAAAAGGTTGAAACGATAGCGGAAGTAATCGAACGTGGACTTGACCACTTTCCAGCGGCTGGTTTTTCCCCGGCGATGGGAATAACGCATGAAGGAAACCCCGGAATTCGTGGCAATCAGGGTCCGATCCATATCAAAAAAACAAAGAGGCTGAACGGGCAAAGTTCCTCCTGAAATACAAGGGCAGATATATTTTAATCTATATTTTAATCTTGCTTTTTTATAATGGAAATAATAAAATTAAAAATTCAAAAACTTCTTTTCCATAGCTCGAGAGCGAAAAAATAAAGTTTACCAAAGCTAAGGAAAAATTTCCAATTGCAGGAGCTAATCATTGAAGAGGACATATCAGCCGAGCAATACTCGCCGTAAAAGAACCCATGGTTTCTTAACGCGCATGACCACCAAGGGTGGACGATTGGTTTTAAAGCGCAGGAGGGCTAAAGGGCGGAAGAGATTGGTGGTCGAGGCCAAGGAATACTAATAATCAATTTATTTAGCAAGGTCGGAGCCTCGGCAGATGGGCTTTTATACATTCGGCAAAGAGGAGAGGATCCGCCGCCGGGTTGAATTTCAAAGAATCTCCCAGGAGGGGGTGAAATACCAAACCAAGCATTTTTGGGTATATGTCTGCCCCAATCGCCTGCCTTATCGGAGGTTGGGGATTACGGCCGGGAAGAGGATTGGTTCAGCGGTGGAACGCAACCATTTAAAACGACTCCTTAGGGAGTTCTTCCGCCGGCATAAAGAATTACTTTTTAAATCCTCTGACTTTGTGGTCACGGCCAAAGCCGGGGCCACCAAACTTGATTTTTGGCAAGTAACCGAAGAATTGAAAGGAATCTTACAAGAGCGATAGTCTCTTAAATCATTGGATGTTAACCCAAATTATCCTTGGACTCATTCGCTTCTATCGCTATTTTCTATCCCCGCTAACCTTTTCCTCTTGCCGCTTTGTACCCACATGTTCAGCTTATGCCCTGGAAGCGGTCGAGCGGTTCGGTCCGGCTAAAGGCCTACTTTTCTCCTTATGGAGGATCTTGCGCTGTCATCCCTTCCATCCGGGGGGTTACGATCCAGTGCTAAAATCTCCCTCCCGCCATCGGCCAGATGGCGCTTAATTGCTGAATACCGGGAAGGGATTTACGGAGGTTGTTAATGGAAAAACGGGCGTTGTTAGCAGTTATCATTTCTATGATTATCCTGATTTTTTACCAACAATACTTCGCTCCTCCCCCGCCGGAGGTTACGAAAGAAAAACCGGCTCAGGAAAAAGCACCGGCCGTGGAAAAGGGAGCCCCTGCTGGAGAGACAAAGCCGGTCACCCGGGAGCCGGCCCCTGTTACCACCCCGGCCGTTGGGGAAATCAAAGCTTTGCCCGGGAAAGACATTACGGTTGACACCCCCCTTTACACCGCCATTTTCGACACGCGCGGGGCTCGCTTGAAAAGTTGGAAGGTTAAGAAGTATCTCGATAAAATCAACGAAGGGGCCAAACCCATCGACCTGGCTACCGAAGCTCTAAGCGGCGGTTATCCCTTTGGCCTTGAAATTACGGAAGCTAATTTCCCGTTCTCCTCCGACGTAATTTTTCAGGCCAACACCCAAACTTTAAATTTAGGACCCAGCCAAAGCCAGGGCGAGTTGCTTTTCACCTGGAATTCTCCGGAAGGTATGCGGATAATCCAGCAGATTGTTTTTTATGCCGACAGTTACCGCCTGGATATCAACCTGAATCTGACCAACCATTCCGCGCGCCTTCTGGAAGGGAGGCCGATTTTCCACTGGGGCGGCAAAGTCTTTACCGTTCCCGATAGCGGAGGAATGGCCTGTATTCCCGGTTCGGGAGGAGGCGCGGCCACTACCGTACCTCCTTTCACCGCGCTCATCAAAAAGGAGCTGCAAGAAATTGAGCTGGGCGACCTGAAACCAGAAAAGCGGTTCTCCCAGAATGTTCAATGGGCTGGATTTCAGAATGTTTACTTCCTCGCGGCCCTGATCCCCAAAAAGCCCGAGGGCGCCGAAGTGCTGATGAAAAAATCTTCGGAAACCGCGGGCGACCTCCGCCTGGGTGGTCCTAAAGCCTCCCTCCCCCCCCAAACTCAATTCACCCAGTCCTACGCTATGTACATCGGGCCAAAGGACCTGGACCTCCTTAAAGCCTTTGGCTCTGACCTGGACCGGGCTCTGGATTTCGGCTGGTTCGACGTGGTAGCCAAGCCCATGCTTTACGTTATGAAGTTCTTTTATCAATATACCGGCAACTACGGCCTGGCCATCATTTTTCTCACGGTGATCATTAAAATCCTTTTCTGGTACCCTACCCATATCAGCTATAAGTCGATGAAGGAGATGAAAAAGATTCAGCCAGAGATGGCCAAACTGAAGGAGAAATTTCAGAATGACAAGGAGAAGATGAATAAAGAGATGATGGACCTCTATCGCCGCTACAAGGTCAATCCCATGAGCGGCTGTTTGCCTATTGCCATCCAGATACCCATCTTCTTCGCCCTTTACAAAGTTCTCCTTTACTCCATCGAGATCCGCCATGCGCCATTCTACTGGTGGATCCAGGATCTATCGGCCCATGATCCCTATTATATTTCTCCCATCCTCATGGGGGCCTCGATGTTCGTCCAGCAGTGGATGACCCCGACCACCGGCGATCCGACCCAGGCCAAAATGATGCTGATTATGCCCGTAGTCTTTACTTTCATGTTCCTTACTTTTCCCACTGGCCTGGTCATTTATTGGCTGTTCAATAACCTGCTCTCCATCGGGCAGCAAATATACATCAACAGACAACCTACTTAAGTGGAGGAAACCATGGATTTTGTGGAAACCGAAGGCAAAACCATTGAAGAAGCCATTAGCAAGGCCTGCGAAGAGTTACAGGCCTCCCGCGAAGAATTGAATATTGAAGTCCTGGCCAACGGCTCCAGCGGCTTTTTGGGCTTAGTGGGTGGCAAAAAGGCTCAAATCCGGGCGACCCGCAAAACAGAACTCACTCCCCCGTCGACTGCCAACCAGCTCGGGGAAACCGCTAAAAAAACCCTGCAAGAAATACTAAGGCTATTAGAGGTTCAAGCCGAAATTGAATTACAGGACGAGCCTGAACGTACCATTCTCCATATTAAGGGTGACGGTAGCGGCTTGCTTATCGGACGCAAGGGGCAGACCCTCGACGCCCTCGAATACCTGATCAATAAAATCGTCCATAAGGGGGCCGAAGACAAAAAACGGATCGTCGTGGATACGGAAAATTATCGTACCCGCCGGGAAGAATCATTGAATAAACTGGCCCATCGGCTGGCTGACAAAGCCAGGCGCATGGGGAGGCCGGTGACGATCAGTCCTATGAATGCTCATGACCGGCGGATTATCCATCTGGCCTTGCAGGATGATAAAACGCTGCGCACCCGTTCAACCGGGACCGGGCTTTATCGCAAAATAATAATCAGCCCTGAAAAAAAGGCCCCCTGAATCCATGAGCCAAGGAGCGCCGGGGGATACGATCGCCGCCATCTCCACTCCCCTCGGGATGGGAGGAATCGGCATTGTCCGCCTGAGCGGTCCCCAGGCCCAGCCAATCGCCCAGAAGATTTTTCGGCGCCGAGGACAGGAGGGGGCTTCCCTCCTCTCCCACCGTTTTTACCTCGGTGAAGTCATCCGCCCTGAAGACCAAACGGTCATTGACGAGGTTCTGCTCGTTTTCATGAGCCAGCCCAAGACTTACACCCGGGAGGATGTAGTCGAAATCCAGTGCCACAGCGGAATATTAGTCCTTAAAGAGATTTTACAAGTTGTCCTCCGCAGCGGAGCCCGCCTGGCCGAACCAGGTGAATTTACCAAAAGAGCCTTCCTGAATGGCCGGATTGACCTTACCCAGGCCGAAGCCGTAATCGATCTTATTAGCGCCAAGACCCGCGAGTCTCTGGATTTGGCCAATCGCCAGCGGGCCGGTAAACTGGCGACGGAAGTCCGGCTGATAAAAGAAGGGTTGCTTAATCTCCTGACTTCCCTGGAGGCTGGCGTTGATTTTCCCGAGGAAGAAATTCCAGAGATTTCTCCCGCGGAAATCTCCCGGCAAATTAAAAATTCCCTTGAACGCCTGAATGCTCTTTGGCAAACTTACCAGGAAGGCCGAATTTATCGGGAAGGAATAGCCGCGGTTATTGTTGGCAAACCCAACGTTGGCAAATCCAGCCTGTTGAATTCCCTCCTGGGGGAAGATCGCGCTATCGTAACCGCCATCCCCGGCACGACTCGCGATACCATCGAAGAAATAATCAATATTCAAGGGATCCCTCTGCGGATTCTGGATACGGCCGGCCTCCGCCATGCTCGCGACCTGATTGAAGAGGAAGGCGTAAAGCGGACCAAAAAACACCTGAGCCAGGCCGACCTGGCTATTTGGGTTCTGGACGGGTCCCAACCGGCTAATTCCGAAGACCTGGCCATTCTACCCGAAATCCAATCCAAAAAAACCATAATAGCCGTCAATAAAAACGACCTTCCGCAACGAATCGCCCTGGAAAGCTTGCGTGCTAAACTGCCGGAAACTCCTTTTATTCCCGTGTCGGCCCTTTATGGTTCAGGGATTGACCGCTTGAAAGAGGTCATTCGTGGTCTCGTTTTGAACGGCAAGCTGGAATCATCAGCTGAAATTATTATTGCCAACCTCCGCCATAAACAGGCTATCGAGGCCGCAAGGGACTCTTTATCCCAGGCCTGGCAAAGCCTGAAAGCAAACCTCTCCTACGAATTCATTATCCTGGATTTAAAGCCGGCCCTGGAATCCTTGGGAGAAATCCTCGGGGAAGAAACTTCGGAGGACGTCTTGGACCGCATTTTCGGGCAGTTCTGTATCGGTAAATGAAGGAAGCTCTGATCCGCATCGATAAAGAAGGCCGCTGGTTTATCCAGGGAGAGGAAATTACTCATCGCCGGACTTACCTTCTTTACAATAAAAACCTTACCCGCGACGAATCCGGCCGCCTCCTTCTCCGGATCGGGCAAGAAACCTGCCCTGTGGAAGCGGAAGACGCTCCTTTTGTAGTCAAGACCCTCGACTTCCTTTTTTCGGATTCAGGAAAGCTTATGTCCCTGTGGCTAATCCTCAATGATGAAACCCGGGAGCCGCTGGATCCCCCTACCTTGTACATCGGGGATCGTAACGTCCCTTACTGCCGGGTTCGTGGCGGAATGTTCGCCGCCCGTTTCTCCCGCAACGCCTACCAGCTCCTTTTCCCCTTTATCCAGCATGATGCCAAAGGAATCCGCTTCTTCCTCACCATTGACGGGAAAGATTATAATTTGACAAACCTCCCCTCGCTACCCTGACTTTTAGGCCTCTCCAATATAATGCTAAATAATTAAAAGCCAGAAAAGATCGGGCCTTACTGCTTGTAATGGGCTTATGTTGTTGATATGAAAATAAGGTTTAGGGATTACGTTCCAAAATGTTATGCGGGCCGATATTGCGGAAGACACAGAAGTCTTCTTCATAATGAAAAGTGAAACGATAGCGGATGTCAATTCGCCCTTCCCATACTCCAGGCAATCCGCGTATTTGTTTAATAAAATTTCTTTCCCAGGTCTTGCAACATACTATCCATAGTGTCAAAATCCTGATACCGGCCTTCTGCCAGATCAGCTTCTCTTACCCGCTCGCCAGCCTGCCATGCTTCCGACCAGAACCAGGCTTGGTCTTCGGCTAAAGCCTCATCAATCACTCCGGCCAGAACTGCACTTTCTTCTGGAGACAGTTTAAATTCCAGTGGCTGGCCACTTGCGCTGGCCAATCGCGCTCGGCGGGCCAGAGCTTTCATTTGATTGATTACTA
>Ga0194112_10005852_pt1 | contig 16431 bp, 12 predicted proteins | sample TA2MahC400mmetaG_FD_146191 | JGI IMG/M metagenome (GOLD analysis project Ga0194112, IMG submission 146191) | Freshwater microbial communities from Lake Tanganyika, Tanzania - TA2015016 Mahale Deep Cast 400m | ecosystem: Environmental > Aquatic > Freshwater > Lake | place: Tanzania: Lake... | reverse complement strand
GGGAAGCCGAAGAGATTCCGTTGTTCTTCACATTGATTCCTGTTCTCGCCCTGCTCAGTAATTACGACCGGGGGAGCTGTCTCATCAATGTTGGCACGGAGGGCTCGACATCGGCTTGCTCCGCTTCTGCCCCGAAACCGCCGCCCGCCTCGCTGCGGTCGCGGAATCCTCCGAGCCAGGCTCCCACCCGCTTCCTGCCATCGATCTCTACCAGCACTTTACCCGCACCCTCACCGGCCAGTGGTCCCCTGGCGACGGCGATCCCCCCGTCCTCCACCGCCTGGCTCGCGCCCTCCAGGGCCTCCCCTTCTGGTGCGCCCTGGTTTCCGGCGACTTCACCCACGTCGGCACGACCACCCTGTTCCGCGATCTGATCACCGGCCGCACCGACTTCGCTGGCCTCTACGCTGTCCACCAGCGCCTTGGCGCCGCCGATATGGCGGGCGTCATCTCCGCCGGCGTAGTCGTGGACAGCGTTCTCTTCCCCGGCAGCGAGATCGGCCCCGGCGCAGTCGTCATCGAGTGCCACTTCGACGTCCCCGTGCGCCTGGCCCGCGGCGCGGTCGCCCACGGCCTCGAATCCCTCGACGAACCCGTCGAGATCCCTGAGGACACCGTCGTCCACCAACTCCCCATACTCCTCCCTGATGGCCGCCGCGGCGTCTCCGTCCGCGTCTACGGCGTCGCTGACGACCCCAAGGCCCCAGCCGATTCTGCCGCCGCCACCTGGCTCGGCCGCCCCATCCTCGACGAAGTTCGCTCCCTCGGCCTCGACCTTCTCGCTGTCTGGCCCGCCCTGCCCCGTGAGCAGTGGACCCTCTGGAACGCCGCCCTGTTCCCCGTCGCGCCCCCCGCCGATGCTTGGGCCTGCGCCCGCTGGCTCATGCGCGTCTCCGACGGCTTCGACGCTCAGCGCTGGGCCCGCTTCGAGCGCGTCTCCCTGGCTGCCGGCGCCCAGTGGGCGGACGGCGCCGCGCTGGCTGTGTCCCAGGCGCGCCGCCTCCAGGCCAACTGGGTCAGCGCCGCCGTGGCCCTCGCCGCCTCCGAATCCGACCTGCGCCCCCTGCTCGCCTCTGCGCCCGGCCTCTGCGCCCTGACCCACACTGCCCGCCGCCTCCTGGTCCAGGCTCGTTCTCTCGAGGAGTCGGCCCCGGTCACCGCCGCCAGCCGCCACTTCCAAGCTGGCCTCTTCTTCGCCCAGGCTGGTCTTGAGAACGACGCCGGCGAGGCCCGCCAGCGCGCCTTCGCCCTCGTCAGCCGCGGCGTTGCCCTGGGCACGCCCCCGCATCGCCCGGCCGGAGCCGGCGCCTGGAAACACTCCCTGGCGTCCGCCGCCGCCCCCGCCCGCGTCGACCTAGGGGGTGGCTGGTCTGACACTCCGCCCTTCTGCCTCGACTGGGGCGGCGCCGTCCTCAACCTCGCCGTCGCCTTCAGCGACGAACACCCCATTCGCACCCTCGCCCGCACGCTTTCCGTGCCTGTGATTCGCTTCGTCTCGGCTGAGGACGCCCAGACCGTCGAGTACCGCCGGGCCGCCGACCTCCTCCAACCCGCCGGGCCCGGCGATCCCTTCTCCATTCACCGCTGCGCCCTCCAGCTCAGTGGCCTGTTCGACGACGCCGCGGACCTGACCGCCGTTCTCGAGCGCCTCGGCGGCGGTCTCGAGCTCCGCACCGAAGTCAACCTCCCCATGGGCTCCGGCCTCGGGACCAGCAGTATCCTGGCCGCCACCGTTCTGCGCGCCCTCGCCGGGCTGCGCGGCCTTCCCCTCACCCCCCAGCAGCTTAGCGACGACGTCATGGTCCTCGAGCAGCGTATGAGCACGGGGGGCGGCTGGCAGGACCAGGCTGGCGGGATCTTCCCGGGAGCCAAGCTGGTGACTTCCGGCCCTGGTTTGCGCCAGAGGCTCCGCGTCCAGCCCGTCGCCTGGACCCGCGAGCGGGAAGCCGAATTCGAGAGCCTCACCCTGCTCTACTACACCGGCATCCGCCGCATCGCCCGAGACCTCTTGCAACAGGTGGTCGGAGGTTACCTGGCCAGGGAGTCAGCCGCTTTCCAGGTCCTGCACAGCATCAAGACCCTGGCCATGGAAATGGCCTGCGCCATGTCCGAAGGCGACTGGGACTATCTCGGAAGCTTGCTCGACCGCCACTGGGCTTTGAACCAGCTCCTCGATCCCAACACCACCAACGCCCCGATCAACGCCCTGCTCCGCATGGTCCGCCCCTATATCCGGGGCGCCAAGCTCGCCGGCGCCGGTGGCGGCGGTTTCCTCATCCTGCTCAGCAAGGGCCCCACGGAAAGAGACCAGCTCCACGCTCTCCTGGCCGACTACGGCAAAGAAACCGGCGGCGCCCTCTACGACTGGCGCATCGCCCGTGATGGGCTCAGAGCCGAGCCCAGCGAACTCGGGGACTGACACCCGTCTTCGCCGCATCGACCTTGCTCATGCGCTACGACGCTCCACCCCGAGAAATGGCTGTCTGTCCCCAGTTCGCCTCTACATGCAGGCCTTTGACCGCAGCGGGCTGGATACCTGCGTGCAGCAGCGGGGGAGCTGGACGGTTGGTACTGGGGTGAACCGGCCGCCCTCGGCAGTGTCCGTGACGCCATCCTCGGGTGGCGGCTGGAACCAGACCTTCAGCTTTCGGTTCTCGGATCCGGACGGAGCGGCCGACTTGCGGTATGAATTCGTGCTAATCAACCAGGAACTGCGGGGCGACCGTGCTTGCCTGCTGCATTACGACGGGGTGAGGCTCTGGATGGTGAACGACGATGGCACCGGCTGGACTGGCCACGCTCATGCCGGATCAGCTACTACGTACCCGGCAGGGAAGTGTGGCTGGCATCCGACGACGCTGCCAGATGGCTCGGGCCAAGTCCGCTGGGCAGCGGGAACACCCTCGAGAACAGCCAGTGCCGAATCAACCTCGGGCAGTCCTCAGTGAGCCTGTCGGGGAACCCCTCACCTTGGATTTCGCCTTGACTTTCCATGCAAGATCCCTGGGGGCGAAGAAGATCTACGCCTCGGCGTACGACGTAGGCCGGCTGCACAGCAACTGGCGGCAGCTCGGAACCTGGATTGTGCCCGGCGCGAACCAGCCGCCGGCGCCGGTGTCGGTGACGCCCAGCTCCGGCAGTGGGCTGATTCAGGCCTTCCGGTTCCAGTTCTCCGATCCCAATGGCGCCGGAGACTGGTGGTCGCTGACATGCCGGTGCACCATGAGTTGAACTGGCCTCGCTCTTGCCACATCGCCTATCAGTCGTGGCGAAACGTTGTGCGGCTCGCGTCCACGGACGCCACCTTTTGGGTCGGCGTTCGGCTGAGCACCGGAGGGAAGCGTGGGAATGCCTAGTGCGCAATCTCCCTGGCGCAGTCGTCCGCCAGTTTGTCGGGAACCACGTTGAACTTAGTTCTTGCGTTGACCTTCAAGCCCGCTTTTGCGGGGCAGAAACGCATCTATGGCGCGGCCGGAGACGCGGGCGGCCTTCGAGGCGTATGGCTGCAACTGGCCACCTGGACGGTTCCATAATGACAATCGCTGGGTTGGGTGACGGAGGCAATCACCGGTTCGGCGCGAACTGAGGATCGCGCCCAGAAGGTACCCGGCTTGTGTCACGCCGGGTTGTCGTCGCACGCTCTTGTGGGCGCAGGCTTGGGCTTCAGCCCGCGGAAGCTGTCACTGTAATCTGCAACAAGGATCAGTTGTTACGGCGCCTCACATGGGAGGCTTTCTGGCGCGCTCCAGCCGGGGGAGTCGCGGCGGTGATGCCGATGCGATCCACCAATACCGACAGGTTTCTCTTCTGGCGTCCATCGCCGGCGGAGAAAGTCGCCGCCGGACGGACTAGGAGCGTCAGGGCGGCAGGCCGATCGAGCTTTGAGCCGACGGCGGGATAGAGGGGAAAGTGCAGCGCAAAGCTCCCCGGATGCGGCACTTCCCGAACACCCACGGGGACACCGTTCACTTCCAAGGCGATCTGGCACGGGAATTTGAGGCCCTCCACAGAGGGGAGGAAGCCGCGAATCTCAACCCGGCCCGCACCGTCCCGCAAGGCAAGCTTGATAGTGGCCTCGGAGCCGATCCAGCGATCTGGAAAGATCCCGCTGACTTGCGCCCTCCGGAACTGCTCTGGGTCAGTCAAATCCACGGCAGTGGGCAGGTCCGATTCAGCAACGCGCTCGTCGGAGATGGACAGCTCAGCCAAGGCCACGTTGAGCAATCTTGGATCCGAGGGTACCCATCGGTTCCAAAGCGCGAAGTGCTCGCGGGGAAGCGGAGCGGCTCGTTCGACGACCTCGAGTTCGATCCGACTCCACGGCCGTGGCGCCACGAACGCCCGGCTGGCGACGCGTGCGTAAGCGCAGAACCTGATCTCATCGAACTGGCGACCATTAAGGAACAGCCGAACCGTTCGGCACGGCGACTGGTTTCCGTATCCGGCAACGAGCGTCAGTACGAGGCATTGAGGAGATGGCGACGGATTGAAAACCAGGATTTCGCCACGCCTGCGCAACCAGCGAAAGTCTCTCTGCCAGGGGATACGGCTGGTCGGGTGTCGCTCCGTCCTGTACCAGCCTGAGCCCAGCACCATCAGGTTCTCACAGGAGCGTGTGTCCGTCACGGCGAAGTTGCCGTTGGCCCAAGCCGGGCGGCACGGGGTCCCAGAGCGGGCTTGATCGCCTGCCAGATGGAGCACCATTCCGCCGTGAAAGCCTGCCTCGGCGTCGCGTAGGCGTTTTCGCGCCGGGGCGGAGTCGCTGTCGTCAACCTCCAGATCGATGATCGGGAAGAACTGGTGTTTCGGCGACGCCAGAAAGGGAACCATCCAGCGTTGAATCACAGGATCGGGCACCGCCACATCGAGGCCCGAGGCCCCCCAGACGCGCTCCACCTCCGCGAGGTCGCGGAAAGCCTTCAATCGGAACGACGGCGCGTTGTGCACGGTTCCGCCCCGGCTTTCGTGGCAGACGATACCCATACGGATGGTCTGCTGGAAGTTGAGGAGCATGTAGCCCCCTCCGAAAGCCAGCGGCACAACGGCCAGGGGGCGCCAGCCTCGGGCCGCCAGGACCCGGCTGAGGCCCAGGACGGCGGCGCCGAATCCGGCCAACATGACGGGATGAATCCACCCGACCAGCTTGAAGACGCCATACCCGTTCCGGCCCAAGGTGTAAGCTACAAGCGGCAGCAGGGATGCCGCCAGCGTGACCGCGTACTCCCCGCCCAATCCCCCGGCTCGTGTGAAGACCGCGGCCGCCAGGATGACGAACAAGACCCCGCCGAAGCTGAAGAGAATTCCGAAGCTAACCGCCGGGTCCGCCCACAAGCCAGGGGCTGCGTGCGGCAGCTTGAGCCCCCAAAAGAAGGGCACGACTTGCTCGGTCAACGTCAGGGCGAAGAACATCAGGATTTCGTTGCTCGGATCCGCTGCCAGCCTGCTGCTGAGAGCTTCCCGGTACAGTTGACTGAGGATGGCCGTGAACTGGGAAAAGAAGACCGCCGGTGTGAGAACGGCAATGCACGAGACGAGAGGCGCGAGCTGACGCGGCGAGATCGCCCCTCTAACCAACTTCCACAACACCAGGAACGCAAACACGATACCCATCACGGCGGCGCCGGGGTAATAGCAGTAGTACATAGCGGCGACGGCCACAGCCGTTGCCACAGACCAGCGCCAGCCCGGGCGCCGCAGGTACTGGAGCAGGAAGGCCAGCCCGACGGGCGCGATCACGACGACGGTCAGCGAACCCAGCGCGCTGAGGTAGAAAGCATTGGCGACGAGGGAACCTGGCGCCGACGCGACCGCAATCGTTAATGCCACCCGGCGGCTCAACGCAAATCCGTGGGCCGCGAGGTAGTAGATGGAAACAGGCGCCAGGCAGACCATAGTCGCGCAGGCCTGGCCGAACAGGAACTTGGCGGGAATGCCGGTGAGGGCGGAAAGCACGTGCAACAGGTACAACACTCCGAGCACCGCACTGGTGCCGGGCGAGCGGTGCTGCGCCCGGGGATCTTGCTGAACCGCGCCACCAATCGAGTGCGACTCCAGTCGCTCGACCACATGCATGTAGTACGCCTGATCCGGATTCGCCAGGCCCCAGTAATCGAGATGACCCACGGCGAACGACGGCCATGCGATTAAGCCCATAGAGGCAATGCCGATCAGCAACACCGGCGCCGCGCCGTACAGCTCGTCGGCCCAGGACAGACCTGCTGGTGTTGAGCTGCAGCGGCGGGGCCGCCGCGCGAGAATTGGCCGCAGCAGGACGGACACCGCGGAGGCCCCTCCCAGAAGGAGAGCGAGCAAGGCAATACCCCGCCCGGTCAGGCCAACGGACGCTAGGACACCCGCGATCAGGACCACGGCGCACAAGCCTAGGACCGGCAGCAGCAATATGCGATGTCCGGAGGAGTCGCGCGGAAGCAGCAGCCACGCTGGCGCCAATCCGAAGACCGCGAGCACCGCGAGGGCCAAGAGAACCAGAAGTACTGTCATGTCCGTTTCGCAGGAGGCTTGGGCGGGCCTCTCCGGAGGGCGGCCACGATCGTCCTGGCCGAGCAGCCGTCGCCGTAGGCGGCCGTCCAGGGGCCTGCGCCCGGAGCGGCTTTGGCCGCGCCCACGATCGCCTGGGCGTCGGCGCCTGCCAGGACGTTGCAGCCGTTCTCCAGCGTCTCAAGCCACTCTGTCTCGTCGCGGATGGTGATGCAGGGGACCCTGGCGAAGTAGGCTTCCTTCTGCACGCCGCCAGAATCGGTGAGCACGAAACGCGCCCGGCCTTCCAGCAGAAGCATGTCGAGGTAGGATACGGGTTCCAGGATCGTCACCGCCACCGCCGAGATGCCCCATGAAACCATCATCTTGCGGGTCCGCGGGTGCAGCGGCAGCAGGACCGGGCAGAAGCGGGCGGCGATCTCTTCCAGCGCGGTCATGATGGCGGCGAGACGGCGCGGATCATCGGTGTTCTCGGCGCGGTGAACTGTCGCAAGGGCAAACTCGCCCGGGCGCCACTGCCGGGCCAACTGGCCGACGCGGGCTTCCGCAGCAGCGCGGTATTGCAGAGCGGCGTCGTACATGACGTCGCCGGTCAAGATGGCGCGGTCGCCAAGGCCTTCGCGCTCCAGGTTTCGGACCGCCGTGCGGGTAGGGCAAAACAGCAGGTCGCTCAAGTGGTCGGCGACCACCCGGTTGATCTCCTCGGGCATGGTCCGGTTGAAGCTGCGCAGGCCCGCCTCGACGTGGGCCACCCGCAAGGCCAGCTTTGCACCGATCACCGCGCCCGCCAGGGTGGAATTGGTGTCGCCATAGAGCAGCACCCAGTCCGGCCGTTCGTCCATGAGCACTGGCTCGAGGCGCTTCATCATCTCACCGGTCTGCGCGCCGTGCGTGCCCGAGCCGACCCCGAGATGGTGATCAGGAGCAGGAATGGCGAGATCCTGGAAGAAAACGTCGTTCATTTGGATGTCGTAGTGCTGCCCAGTATGGACGATGCGGTGTGTGACCGCAACTTCGGCCTCTAAGGCGCCGCACATCACCGCCAGCTTGATGAACTGGGGCCGGGCGCCGACGACCGAAACGACCTTCTGGTAACTAGACATCGGGCTCGCGGCGGGAGCGCAACGCAGGTTGAGCGGGCGTTATCTGGTCGGCGCCCTCGATGGGCCTCGCCAAGCGGCCGAGTACGGCCCACGCAAAGAGGCGGAAGTAACCGCCGATGGTGCGGATCGTCTTCATCTTGCTCTTGCCGCGGCGCTGGCTGCCATCGAGCCGCAGCGGCACCTCGCTGATCCGCGCACGAATACGGCTGGCCTTGAGCAGGATCTCAACCACGCAAACGAAGCCGTCCGTCTGGATGAGGGACTCGGGGTAGGAGGCGAGCAGACGCGAGAGAAACGAGGCGCGGTAAACCCGGTAGAACGAGCTGAACGTGCAGACGCGCGGCATGCCGGGGATGCAGCGCAGGATGAGATTGGCACACCAGCTCAAGAACCTGCGGTAAGGCGTCGTTCCGATCACGGCGCCGCCGGGCGCATAGCAGGACGCAAGCACGAGATCCACGCCGCGACTTGTCTGGGCGAGCATCTGATCCAGGATCTCCAGCGAACTGGTGTTGTCGGCCTCCAGGGTGACAATCAGATCTTCAGGACCGAGCGGGAAGCGCGATACTGATTGAAAGCCGGTCTGGAAGACGCGGTGGACGCCTAGGTTGCGCGGGTGCGAAGCGACAGTAAGGGGCAGCGCTTCAAAGGAGCGGGCGATGGCCGAGGTGTCATCGGTGCTGCCGTCGTCCACGAGCATGACATGGGCCTCCAGGCCACGCTGCCGGCGCCAGCCGTCGATGGAGCTGAGGAGCCGGGGGAGGTTCTGGGCCTCGTTGAACGCGGGAATAACGAAGTAGATCATGTCACAGTCATTGCGCCGGCCGGATCAGGGGCGCTTTACACCGCCGTGAGTGCCGTGACGCTCATTGCCTTACGTTGCCATGCGATGGTCCGCTCTAAGCCCTCCCGAAGGTCAACCTTCGGCTCAAACCCCAAGACCTGGCGGGCCTTGGTGATGTCCGGCACGCGGCGGCGGACGTCCTCGTACCGCCCCAGGCTGGAGTAAGGGATGATCTTCAGCTTTAGCTCGCGCTGGGCCCCGCAAAGCTCCCAGATAACCTGGGCCAACTCCTTGATCGAAATCTCCGTGGTATTGCCGAGATTGAAGATTGAGGCGGGATCCCTTTCGTAGTGGATCGCGCGCACGATGCCGTCGATCAGATCCGAAATGTAGGTGAAGCTGCGAGTCTGGCTGCCATCGCCGTGTATCTCGACCGGCTCGTCCTTAAGAATCGCCGAGATGAACACCGCCTGCGGCCCCCCCCACCAGCTCAGATGCTGCCGGGGGCCATAGCTGCCGAAAAACCGGAGAATGGTTACCGGAACGCCATAGCTGGCCTGATAGGCCAGCGCGAGGTGTTCGTCGAAGAGCTTGGAGACGGCGTACGACCAGCGCGCGATGGTGGAGGGTCCGATCACCGAGTCCGACGTTTCGGCAAAGGGGAGCGCGGCATTCTTGCCATAGACATCCGAGGTGGAAGCCAGCACGACGCGCCGCTGGCCGTCGCGCGCGACCTCGAGAACGTTCTTCCCACCGACGTTGTTCACCTCGAGAGTCTCGATGGCATTGCCGTAGCGAGGAATCTTGAAGGCAGCCAGGTGAACGATGCGGTCGGCCCGTGCGAACGCCTCCCGCAGCGCGGCCAAATCACGCACGTCGATCTGGTGGAAGCGAAACCGGGAGGAGCCGAGGTGATGCTCGACGTTGCGGATCGAGCCCATGGAGAGATTGTCAACGCCGATCACGTCGCAACCTCCCGCGATCAGCTCGTCGGCCAGGTTGGAACCAATGAAGCCGGCCACGCCGGTAATGCCGATCGTCATACTCTAGATACCAATGCAAACCTGCTCAGTGATAAAAGGTTTTGATTAGCTCGCACACGTACTCGAGGTCCTGGGAAGGGAGAGCGCCGTGGACCGGCAGGGCGAGCACCTCCCTGGCCGCCCTCTCACTGGCTGGGAAGTCGCCCTCACGGTGCCCCAGGTGCTTGTAGCACGGCTGCAGATGCAGCGGCAGCGGATAGTAGATCTCCGTGCCTACGCCGTGCGTGTGAAGGTGCGCCTTCAGCCGGTCGCGCTCGGGGCAGCGGATCACGAACTGGTTGAACACATGCCGATTCTGATACGCGCCCACGATGGGAAGGCCCACGGGCGACGCAACCTCGCCGAGCAACTGGCGGTAGAGCGCGGCGTTCTTCTGGCGGCCCTCAGTCCACGCATCCAAATAACGGAACTTAACGCGCAAAATGGCCGCATGCAAAGCGTCCAGGCGCGAGTTGATGCCGATCCACTCATGAAAGTACTTCTTGGATGCGCCGTGGACGCGCAAGGCGGCGAGCTTGCGGGTGAGCGGTTCGTCGTTGGTGGTCAGCATGCCGCCGTCGCCGCAGCCGCCGAGATTCTTGCTGGGGAAGAAGCTGATGCAGCCGGCCTGCCCCATGCTCCCGGCGCGGCGGCCCTTGTACTCGGCGCCGATGGCCTGCGCGGCATCCTCAATGACAGCGCATTGGCGCTCACGGGCGATGGCCAGAATGGGGTCCATGTCGGCGCAACCGCCGAACAGGTGCACCGGGATAATGGCCTTAGCCCGGTCGCAGCCACGAATCGCTTCCACCAACAGAGAGGTGTCCAGGTTGTAAGTGGCGGGATCGATGTCTACGAACACGGGGATGGCGCCGGCACGCGTGACGGCGCCCGCCGTGGCGAAGAAGCTGAAGGAAGAGGTCACCACGCGGTCGCCGGGCTCGACGCCCACGGCGAGCAGCGCCAGGAACAGGGCGTCGGAGCCGGAGGCGCAGCCGACGGCGAACCGGCAAGCGGAATAGGCCGCGATGGCCTCCTCGAGTTTCTTGACTTCTTCGCCGAGAATGAACTTCTGGGAATCGAGGACACGAGTGACCTCAGCCAGGACCTCGTCGCGAATTGGGGTCCACTGGGCCTTGAGGTCCAGCAAGGGGATTTGTCTGACCGTCTCGATGCCTGTGGCCATGGTTCCTCCGCTTTCTCTTACTCGTCGGCCGGCCTTACTGCCATTCCGATCTTGACGTAAGAAGCGCCGCAGGACCCGCAGGCGGCGAACTGGGCGGCGTCGCCGGCCGCGAACGACAGCCTGACGCCGCAGGCGCACATCCACCCCTGGATACGGGCCGGAGTCCCGTAGACCAGCGCGTAATCTGGAATATCGCGGGTGACCACGGCCCCGGCGCCGACGAACGCATAGCGGCCGATGGTGACACCGCAAACGATGGTGCAGTTCGCGCCCAGCGACGCCCCCTTCTTCACCAGCGTCTGCTGGAACTCGTGCCTCCGAACTATGTGGCTGCGGGGATTTACGACGTTCGTGAACACCATCGAAGGCCCACAGAAGACATCGTCCTCCAAGATGCAGCCTGTATACACGGAGACATTGTTCTGGATTTTGACGTTGTTGCCAATGATAACGTCCGGCGAGATCACTACATTCTGGCCGATATTGCACCCGACGCCGATGCGGCAATTCTTCATGACATGCGAGAAGTGCCAGATCTTGGTGCCAGGTCCGATTACGCACGGTTCGTCAATGTACGATGATTCGTGCACAAAGTAGTCAGTTCCCAAAAGTCACCTCACAGGAATCACAACACCAGGACTTCGTGTCCCAACGAGGCGCTCACCTGGACCGGCTCACCGTTAAGTTGGAGGGAGCGCTGGCAGGCTTGCAGCACGCGCAGCACCTCGACGCCGTTCTCGCCGGGCGTTCGCGGGCGGCGGCGCTCCCGCACGCATTCGAGGAAGTGCTCGCATTCCAACCGCAAGGGTTCCGCCTGGCCGAACGCGACGGGCGTTCCTTTCGGCTGGGCCACTTCAAAGACGCCGTTGGTCAGCTCGATCTGCTTGTCGAAGAGCACCAGCTTGTTGTCGGGACGGCTGTCTTCGAACACCAGCATTTTCTTCGCGCCGATGACGACCAGACGCTGTTCCTTGTAGGGATGAAGCCAGCTCACGAAGATGTGGGCGCGTGCGCCGGTTTCAAACAGGAGGTTCGAGACGGTGACGTCGGCGATGTTGGGCTGCAGGTAGGCGCCGCCCACGGCGGTCACCTGGATAGGGAGCCAGCCCATCAGCATGAGGATCACGGAAATGTCGTGCGGGGCGAAACTCCACAGCGCGTTCTCCTCGCGCCGGATTTTCCCCATGCTGAGACGGTGGGAGTAAATGTACTCGAGCCGGCCCAGCTCACCCGCTTCGAGCATCTCCTGCATGCGGAGCACGGCGGGGTGGTACAGCAACAGATGGCCAACCATCAGGATGCGGTCGGTGCGGCGGGCGGCTTCGAGCATCTCGAGGCCATCGTGCGGGGTAAGTGCCAACGGCTTTTCAACTAATACGTCCTTGCCGGCGTGCAAGGCCGCGAGCGCCAGCCGGGAGTGCGTTTCGGCGGGCGTGGCGATCACGACCGCCTCGAGGACGGGATCTTCCAGAACGTCCTCCCAGGCGCGGTACGGCTTCGCGCCGTCGTGCTGCACGGCCATCGCCTCAGCCCGGCCCGCCTCGGCGTCGAAGACGCCGTGCAAGTGACCGAGGGCGTGGAAATTGCGGACGTGGTTCTTGCCCCAATGTCCGCAGCCCGCCACGCAGATCCGGGGCCTTCGCTCCCGCAATGACATATGAACCCTGTCCTTCCCCTAGCGGCGTCGGGCCGAAATGATTCTGCACAACAGAGACGCGATTATAGCATACCGGGCAGCCAGCAACCGACTCGGAGAGGCGCGGTAGCGCACCGAATGCGGCAGGCCGCGCCCGGGCGGGCAGGGGTGAATGCGCTATCATGACAAGTCGTGCGGGGTTCGCGCCTGATTTCGGCTGCGTTGAAATTGTCGATCGCCGCGGGTCTGATTGCCTGGATGATGCATAGCGGGAAGCTGGACGCCGGGCAGGTGGCCGGGGGGATCCGGCACTGGCGGTACCCGGCGGGCGTCGCCCTTACGTTCATCGTCACCATCGCGATCACGGCCTGGCGGTGGGAGTTGTTGCTGAGAGCCCAGGCCGTGCGTATTGGATGGCGCGAGGCCTTTTCGCTCACCATGATCGGGCTGCTGTTCAATAGCGTGATCCCCGGGTCGGTTGGCGGTGACGTGATCAAGGGGTATTACATCGCGGGCCGCGCGCCCAGCCGCAAGCCGGAGGCGCTGGGGACGATCCTGGTGGATCGGTTCTTGGGGTTGCTGAGCCTGCTCACGGTAACGTCGGCCGCGGCGCTGTTCAACCTGGACCTACTGTTGCGGCACCGGGTGCTGGGGGCGCTGGCCACGTTCGCCATCACGGCAACAACGGTCGGGGCCGCCGTTTTGGCGCTGGCAGTCTTCACCAGCCTTTCTGCCTCCGAAACCCTGGGACGGCTGTCCCGGCTGCCACTTTCCCGTTTGGCGTCGCGGTGCATAGGCGTGCTGCTGCCGTATCGCGCGAGCCCGGCGACGCTGCTGCGGGCCTATGCCGTTGGTCTGCCTTGCCACCTTCTGGCCTGCCTGGGGTTCTACTTGGCGGCGCGGGCGGTCGGCAGCCACGATGTGCCGATGAAGCACTTCCTGTTGCTGGTTCCACTCGGGTTGCTGACCACGGCGATCCCGCTGGCGCCGGCGGGGATAGGAATCGGGCAGGCCGCGTTCTACACGCTGTTTCAGCTTGCGCGTCCGGATCTTGGGGCCTTGGGGGCGAACGCATGTACGGTGTATCAGTTTGTGCTGGTGCTCGTCTACCTGAGCGGGTTTTACTTTTACGTCGGCTACCGGGCCAAGGCAGTGAATGAGAGCCTGCCGCAGCCCGCAGGGGCGCTGGCGGCGACGAGAAAGGAAAGCGCGTGATCTCCCGTCGAACGGGGCATGCCGGCGATGGCATTTGTGCTGGCGCTGTCTTACGGGCGGAGGGCGGCGGGCGACTCGCGCTGGCCGGCTCCCGGGCCCTCGACTTCCGCGGGTTCAAGCTGGAGCTGGTACAGCGGCGCGCCCGGCACGGCGCGGCCCTGGCCGGGCTGGTTCGCGAGGCCTACTTCTCTCAGCACGTAGCACAGCCGCCGGCCCGACCAGCGGCCCACGGCGGGGACGAAGGAACGGGAGGCTCTCAGCACCAGGTGCGCCGGCTGACAGCGAGACGTCACCGGCGCCTGGATCCGGATCTCGAACGGGCCCTTGCGGACCCTCTGCTGGGCGGCCGGGACGCCGTTCAGCATCACGGTGACCCGCTGCTCGCGGATCGCACAGGTCGGCAATTCGCCGCGGATCACCACCTCATCATGGCCGGGCGGCGGCAGCATCGCGCGCGCGATCGGCCCCGCCCAGCCATCCGCGTACCAGCCCTGCGAGCGGTGGATAGCTTGTTCCATCAGCAGACCGCAACCGGTCATCACCATCCACTGAAGTTTGCGGGATGCGAACTGTAGCCGCCCCGGCGTCTTCGCGGCGATCTTCTCACACCAGATGCGGCGGTAGGTGTCCAGGCCGTAGATGATGGATCCCGGCGGAAAACGCATTCCGGTGTGGCGCCGCAACATGCGCGTAATCTCTCGAGCGCGCGGCGCGCCGCCGGCGAAGGACTTGGCCTCGGGGTACTCGCGCAGGCAGCCCAGGTATTCGGGAAGGTAACCGATGGGGTAACGCTTGCCGATGCGGATGAGCAGGTCCCAATCCATCGAGTAGTGCAGGTCTTCGTCCAGCAGGCCCACTTCCTCGAGCGCGCTCCGGCGAAAGTAGGTGCTCTGCTGAAGGATGTAATCGGACACGTGCACCAGCCGCCAGAGATTGAACGGCTGCGTGTGCGAGAAGCGGCCGGTGACGTTTCCTTCGCGGTCCATCAGGTATCCCTCGCCGTACACGGCGCCGAGGGCAGGATTCCTGTTGAACGCGCGCACCGCCTTCTTGACCGCCCCGGGCAGCAGCATGTCGTCTGAGTTGATCCACGCCAGAATGCTCCCCTTCGCCATTTGGAAGCCCTTGTTTATGGCGTGCGACTGGCCGCGGTCCTTCTCGGTGATCCACGTGAGCCGGCTGGCGTATTCCTTGACTATCGAGGCGGTCTCATCCGTCGAGCCGCCGTCCATGACGATGTATTCGATGTCCGGGTAGTCCTGAGCGAGCACGCTCTCGATCGTGGCGCGAATAGACCAGCCCTGGTTGTATGAGGGCGTGACAATGGTCACCTGCGGATTATGCATGATGCCCACCCTTCCATACAGCGAGGGAGATTCTAACGCAATTTAGCAGAAGGCGGCGGTCGGAGACAAGCATGCGGGCGAGCGGGTGTTTCAGGAAGCTGTCTCCGGGCGCTGTGCCCCGGTTTGAAGCCCCTTGATGCCCCCGGTCGAGCTCCCGAAGGGCCGCTATGGCTAAGGGCAGCTCGGCCTCGCGGCGCTCGGGCTTCGGCGCGAGCCTCAGCCTCGGGCGATCGGCGGCCACCAGCAGATCCAGGCGCTCGTCGCCCGCACGCTCTTCAGTTTCCGGCCCCGGCCGGGTCCAAGTCGCGGGGACCAGAGCACCTGCCGGGACCTTTCGCGATTCCAGAGGGCTTCTCGGCTAACGCACTGGCGCGCCGGTAGCCCTCGAATCGCTCCAGGCTGGTTCACGGGACTCAAGATCTAGAACTACTAGTACCATCACTTACCCTTTCGCCTCCCTGAACGCCATCGACTTCGGCCTCGAATCGAAGGTTCTAGAACCACTAGTACCAAATGATTTCTTCTAAATCTTGCATTTACTCTCTGGCTGTGGCTTAATGGCTGGGAGAGGTTTTATAAGCGTAGTGGAGGTGAGGCGATGAGACTTCGGCTTCTATTGGCAGTCCTTGTGTTGGTTATCTTCTGTGTGGTCCCGCTGAGCGCTGGTCCGATCCTGGTGGTGAACCCCGGCTTCGAAACCGGCACCGGCAGCGCGGTCGCCCTCGGGATGGGGAAAAGGTGCGACTACCTCGGTTTTTGCGACGGGGTGGCCGGCGGGATCTCGGGCTGGACTATTCTCGGGGAAGTGGACTACTACGGAACTTACTGGCAACCCGCGGAGGGGCTTCGCAGCGTCGAACTCGTCGGCGGCCCGAAGAGCGTGCCCGGCTGGAGCGGAGTTTGGCAGACTATCGCGACCGTGCCTGGCTGGCGGCACGAGGTGACCTTCTACCTGTCCGGAAACCCCGACGGCGGTCCCCCGATCAAGTCGCTGGTTGTCGAGGCGGCTGGACAGACCGGGACCTTCAACTTCGACACGACCTTAATAGCGCGCCCTAACAGCATGGGCTGGGTGACGAGGACCTGGGACTTTGTCGCTGCGGGCGCCACGACGACACTGGTTTTCCGGACCCAGGACAGTGACTTCGGACCCGCGATCGACAACGTGAGCGTCGCGGCGATCCCGGAGCCCGCTTCCATGCTGCTGCTCGGAGCAGGCATCTTCGCGCTGGCCGGATTCGCGCGGTTCCGCCGCAAGCGCTAGACCCAGTCGCCAGACAAGCGAGAGTTATCGCCGGCTGCGGCTACTGTCAACATCAGTGGCGGCCGCAGTCGGCGATTCGTTTTTGTGGGGATGATAGAATGATCAGTCTCGGATCGAGCCATGGAGCGGGCGGGTAGATTGCTGGCTGGAATGCGGTTGCCGGGCGTCAGCCTGACGCCGGATGAGGTTGTGCGAGCGGCCTGGCCGGTGGCGGTGGGCAAGCGCATCGCGCTGCGGGCGCAGGCCGCGGTGCTGGCCGGCTCCACGCTGATCGTGGAAGTGGACGACGAGATCTGGCGGCGCCAGCTCACCACTCTGGCAGGGCAGATCATGGGCCGGCTGCGGAAGGTGGTTGGGCGCGACCTGGTCCATCGCAT
>Ga0194112_10005851_pt1 | contig 16432 bp, 14 predicted proteins | sample TA2MahC400mmetaG_FD_146191 | JGI IMG/M metagenome (GOLD analysis project Ga0194112, IMG submission 146191) | Freshwater microbial communities from Lake Tanganyika, Tanzania - TA2015016 Mahale Deep Cast 400m | ecosystem: Environmental > Aquatic > Freshwater > Lake | place: Tanzania: Lake... | reverse complement strand
ACCGGCGAAGGCAAGCTGATCGCCTTGGATGCGAAGTTCAACTTCGACGAGAACGCCCTCTACCGTCACCCCGACATCGCCGAACTGCGCGATGAGGATGAAGAAGAGCCGCTTGAGCGTCGCGCTGCGAAATTCAACCTCAGCTACATCAAGATGGACGGCAACATCGGCTGCATGGTGAACGGCGCAGGCCTTGCCATGGCGACCATGGACATCATCAAGCTCAACGGTGGCGAGCCCGCCAACTTCCTCGACGTGGGCGGCGGCGCGACCAAAGAGAAAGTGACCGAGGCCTTCAAGCTCATCCTTTCCGACCCCAACGTGCAGGGCATCTTGGTGAACATCTTCGGCGGCATCATGCGCTGCGACATCATCGCGGAGGGCATCGTCTCCGCCGCGAAGGAAGTCAGCCTTGATGTGCCTCTCGTCGTGCGCCTTGAAGGCACCAACGTCGATTTGGGCAAGAAGATCCTCGCGGGCTCCGGCCTCCCCATCGTATCCGCCGATAACCTCGGCGATGCGGCAGAGAAAATCGTATCCCAAGTGAAGAAAGCGGCTGCATAATGTCTATTCTCGTCAATAAAAACACCAAGGTCATCTGTCAGGGTTTCACCGGACGCGAAGGCACCTACCACTCCGAACAGGCGATTGCTTACGGCACCCAGATGATCGGCGGCGTGACCCCCGGTAAAGGCGGCACCGAGCACCTCGGCCTGCCCGTGTACGACACCGTGCATGAAGCCGTTTCCAAAGGCGGCGCGAACGCTTCGGTGATTTATGTTCCCCCTCCGTTCGCGGCGGATGCCATCCTTGAAGCCATCGACGCAGGCATCGAGCTTGCGGTCTGCATCACCGAAGGCATCCCCGTCCTCGACATGGTGAAGGTGAAACGCGCCCTCTCCGGCAGCAAGACCCGCCTCATCGGCCCGAACTGCCCCGGCGTGCTGACCCCTAACGAGTGCAAGATCGGCATCATGCCCGGCAGCATCTTCAAGAAGGGTTCGGTCGGCGTGGTTTCCCGCTCCGGCACGCTCACCTATGAAGCCGTGTTCCAGACCAGCAACGCCGGCCTCGGCCAGACCACTGCGGTCGGCATCGGCGGTGACCCTGTAAACGGCACCAACTTCATCGACGTGCTCGACCTGTTCCTGCATGACGAGAACACCCAGTCCATCATCATGATCGGCGAAATCGGCGGTTCCGCAGAGGAAGAAGCGGCGGAATTCCTGAAATCCCACAAGATCAAGAAGCCCATCGTCGGCTTCATCGCTGGCCGCACCGCCCCTCCGGGCAAGCGTATGGGCCACGCCGGTGCGATCATCTCCGGTGGCAAAGGCGATGCGGAAAGCAAGATCGAGGCGATGAAATCGGCAGGCATCCGCGTGTCCGACTCGCCCTCGCTCCTCGGCAAGACGATGGTCGAGCTGCTCGCCAGCAAATAAGCATACCTGAAGGGGCGGTTTTCGGATCGCCCCTTCGAAATTGTCACGAAGAACCGAATTGATACGAACTGTTTGATATATGGAGATGCGGCTTGAAACCGCATGGTGCATATGGCTAATACCCCGGCGCAAGACATCCTCAACGACCACGCACTTGAGACATCCTACCTCTTCGGTGCGAACAGTGTGTTCATCGAGGATCTGTATAACCGTTATCAGCAGGATCCCCGCGCGGTGGACGAGAACTGGCAGCGTTTCTTCGCCCAGTTCGACGACACGCCGGAGCAGAAACCCAGCTGGGCGCCGAGCAAAAGCGCGGTCATCGGTCAGGTCAGCAAGGATGACGTGCAGGAAAGCGCGAAATCCGCTCCCTTGAACAAACAGACCGTACTTCGCGCCGCGCAGGATTCCGCCCGCGCGCTGATGCTCATCCGCGCGTATCGCGTGCGCGGCCATCTCATCGCCGATCTCGACCCGCTGCATCAGGAAGAGAAGCCCATCCACCCGGAGCTTGAGCCGGAGACCTACGGTTTCGGCGAGAACGACCTCGACCGCCCCATCTTCCTTGATGGCGTGCTGGGCTATGAAACCGCCACCATGCGCGAAATCCTCTCCATCGTGCGCCGCGCCTATAGCGGCAAAATCGGTGTGGAATTCATGCATATCTCCTCGCCGGAGCGTAAAAGCTGGATTCAGCAGCAGATCGAGACGAACCTCGGTCGCCCGCTGACCACCACGGACGAGAAGAAACGTATCCTCAAGAACATGATCGAGGTGGAAGCCTTCGAGCGTTTCCTCCACACCAAATACCCCAGCACCAAGCGTTTCTCCATCGAGGGGGGCGAGGCTTTCATCCCCGGTCTGGAAAGCTACATCTTGGAGTCGTCCAATCAGGGCGTGGAGGAGATCGCCTTCGGCATGCCCCACCGTGGCCGCATGAACGTGCTGACCACCGTCATCGGTAAACCTTACATCGAGCTTCTCAGCCTGTTCCACGGCGGCATCGACTTCCCCGATGGCACGGATAGCTCCGGCGATGTGAAATACCACCTTGGCGCATCGTCCCACCGCAAGCTGGCGAACGGCAAATCCATCTACCTTTCCATGTCGGCCAACCCGTCGCATCTGGAAGCGGTGAACCCCGTCGTCATCGGCAAGGTGCGCTCGAAACAGCGTATGCAGAAGGACAAGGAACGCAGCAAGGTCAGCTCCGTGCTGCTCCATGGCGACGCGGCCTTCGCGGGTCAGGGTCTGGTGGCAGAAACCTTGAGCCTCGGCGACCTGCGCGGCTACACCACCGGCGGCACGCTGCACCTCATCGTGAATAACCAGATCGGCTTCACCACCGATCCCAAGAACTCCCGCTTCACGCCCTATCCCACCGACGTGGCGAAAATGGTGCAAGCGCCCATCTTCCATGTGAACGGCGAAGACCCCGAAGCCGTCTCCTTCGTCTGCACCCTTGCGGCGCAATACCGCCAGATGTTCAAGGCGGATGTGGTGGTGGATGTGTTCTGCTATCGCAAATACGGCCATAACGAATCCGACGAGCCGATGTTCACCCAGCCGGGCATGTATCGCACCATCGGTGCGAAGACCTCTCCCGCGCTGGTCTATGCCGAGCGTCTGGTGCATGAAGGCACGTTGACACAAGAGGACGTGGACGGCCAGTTCGACCAGTTCAAACAGTTCTATAACGAGCAATACGAAGCCGCACGTGACTATAAACCCAACAAAGCCAACTGGTTGGAGGGTTCGTGGTCGGGTCTGAAGCGTCCCAAGGGCGAACACCCCATCGTCGATACCTCTGTGGACGAGAAAACCCTGAAACAGCTGGGCAAAGCCATCTCCAGCTACCCAGAGGGCTTCAACGTCAACAGCAAGATCGTGCGCCAGCTGAAAGCCCGCGAAGAAGCCATCACCAAGGGTGAAGGCCTCGATTGGGCATCCGGCGAATTGCTGGCTTATGCGACCCTGCTCAAAGAGGGTTACCCCGTGCGCATCAGCGGGCAGGACGTCATCCGCGGCACGTTCTCGCACCGCCATTCCGGCCTCATCGACCAAGTCACCGAAGATATCTACTTCCCGCTCAACAACCTCGGCGTCGAGAATCAGGCGACTTTCGAAGCCATCAACTCGAACCTCTCCGAATTCGCGGTGCTCGGCTTCGAATATGGCTATAGCCTTGCCGATCCGAACTGCCTCGCCATCTGGGAAGCGCAATTCGGTGACTTCGCCAACGGCGCGCAGGTCATCATCGACCAGTTCATCGCGTCGAGCGAAATCAAATGGCTGCGCATGAGCGGTCTGGTCATGCTGCTGCCTCATGGTTTCGAGGGGCAAGGGCCAGAGCACAGCTCAGCGCGTCTGGAGCGTTATCTGCAACTCTGCGCGGAAGACAATATGCAGGTGGTCAACTGCACGACCCCCGCGAACTACTTCCACGTGTTGCGCCGCCAGCTGCTCAGCACCTTCCGCAAGCCGCTCATCGTGATGACGCCGAAGTCGCTTCTGCGCCATAAACGCTGCATCTCTAACATCAAGGATTTCGCTAAGGGTTCGCACTTCCTGCGCCTCATCCCCGAACAGGAGAAACTGGTCGCCGATAGCAAGATCAAGCGCGTGCTCATCACCAGCGGTAAGGTCTATTATGACCTCGTCGATGGTCGCGAAGCGGCGAAAATCAACGATACCGCCATCATCCGCATCGAGCAGTATTATCCCTTCCCTGCCCGTGAACTCGCCGAGGAGCTGAAGCGTTACAAGAACGCCGAAGAAATCGTCTGGGTTCAGGAAGAGCCGCAGAACAACGGCGCGTGGACCTTCGTCCGTCCCTTCATCGAAGAAGTCATGGACGAGACGGGACGCAAGAACCAGCGTGTGAAATACGTCGGACGCAAGGCTGCCGCTTCCCCCGCCACCGGATATGTGAAAATCCACGAGCGCGAACAGAAAGCATTGATTGAAGAAGCATTCCGCTGATAATAAGGCCAGATGCAAAAACACCCGCGCAGGTGATGCGCAACACCGTTTAGGAGACTGAAGACATGACGACGAAAATCATTGTGCCATCGCTGGGCGAATCCGTGAGCGAAGCCACCGTGGCCAAATGGTTTAAACAGGTGGGCGACGCCGTGAAACAGGACGAGCAACTGCTCGAACTGGAGACGGATAAGGTCACGCTGGAAGTCAACGCGCCCGCATCCGGCGTGCTGACGGAAATCCTCGTCAAGGAAGGCGATTCCGTGGACGTGGGCAAGCTGCTCGGTCACATCGATGAAACCGCTAAAGGTGGCGCGACCGCGAAGAAGGACGAGGTGAAACCCGCCGCGCCTTCCAACCCGCCCTCCGCTGGTGGCTCTGCCGCCCCCACCCAGTCCCCCAAGGAAGACGTGAAACCCGCTGCGGAAAAGGCCGAGACCAACAAATCCCAGCCGGCCAAGAAATCCGATGGTGATACCCAGTCCCCCGCCGTGCGCAAGATCGTCGCGGAGAACAACATCGACACGGGTCGTTTGCAGGGCACGGGTAAAGACGGCCGCCTGACCAAAGGCGACGTGCTGAACGCTCCCGCCCAGTCCGCTGCTCCTGCCGCACCGAAAGCGGCGCGCCCCGACCAGCCGAACGAAGAACGCGTGAAGATGTCCAAGCTGCGTCAGGTCATCGCGAAGCGTCTGAAGGAATCTCAGAACACGGCGGCTATCCTGACGACCTTCAACGAAATCGACATGACCAACGTCATCAACCTGCGCAACGAATACAAAGACGCATTCGAGAAAAAACACGGCATCCGCCTTGGTTTCATGGGCTTCTTCGTGAAAGCCGCTGTCCATGCGCTGAAAGAGATTCCAGCCGTGAACGCGGAAATCGATGGCGATTCCATCATCTACAAGAACCACTATGACATCGGCGTGGCTGTCGGCACCGAGAACGGCCTCGTCGTTCCCGTCGTGCGCAATGCAGACCAGCTTTCCCTCGCGGAAATCGAAGGCGAAATCAACGAACTCGCCAAGAAAGCCCGCAACGGCACGCTGACCATGGCCGATATGTCCGGCGGCACCTTCACCGTGTCCAACGGCGGTGTTTACGGCTCGCTCATGTCCACCCCCATCATCAACCCGCCGCAGTCGGGCATTTTGGGCATGCACAAGACCGAAGAACGCCCCATCGCCGTGAAGGGTCAGGTCGTCATCCGCCCGATGATGTATGTGGCGCTGTCCTATGACCACCGCATCATCGATGGCCGCGAATCCGTGACCTTCCTGGTGAAAATCAAAGAAGCCATCGAAGATCCCCGTCGTTTGATTTTAGGTCTTTAATGGCAATTAAGGTTATTCTGCTGATAATTATGATGGTTGTAGCCGTTCCCCTCGGTGTAAAATTTTTTGTGGGAGCGATACGCGGTCACTTTGAAGAGCAGAAAGCGACTTTTGAATATGAGAAAATGGCCGCTAAAGCAAAATCCGCGGAAAATTTGAAAAACCTTTTTTTGCTGAGTGGCGGGCTGCTTCTCTTTGTCTTTATCATCGGCAAGTGGCCGGTAAACTAGGAATACTGCTATGTCTTCAGAACAATTCGACCTTATCGTCATCGGCGGTGGCCCAGCCGGTTACATCGCAGCCATCCGCGGCGCACAGCTCGGCTTCAAGGTCGCTTGCATCGAGAAGCGCGGCGCACTCGGCGGCACCTGCCTGAACGTCGGCTGCATCCCATCCAAAGCCCTGCTGGAATCCTCCAAGCTGTTCAGCGAAGTGAAAAACCACGGCGCGGCGCATGGCGTGAAGGTCAGCAAGGTCGAGGTCGATCTCCCCGCCATGATGGCGCAGAAATCCACAGCTGTGGAAGGCCTGACGCAGGGTATCGAAGGACTCTTCAAGAAGAACAAGATCACCTACATCAAAGGCCATGGCGAAATCGTCGATGTCCACGCGGTGAAGGTCGGCAAAGACGTGTATCGCACCAAGAACATCCTCATCGCCACCGGTTCGGACGTGATGCCGCTGCCCGGCGTTGCCATTGATGAAAAGCGAATCGTATCATCTACTGGCGCTTTGACGCTAGATAAAGTGCCTGAACACCTCGTGGTGGTCGGCGGCGGCGTCATCGGGTTGGAGCTCGGCTCCGTCTGGAAGCGTCTCGGCGCGAAGGTCACCGTGGTCGAGTTCCTTGACCGCATCATCCCCGGTGCGGACGGCGAAGTGGCCAAGCAGTTCCAGAAGACCCTTGAGAAGCAGGGCTTCAACTTCAAGCTGGGCACGAAAGTGACGGGCGCAGAAACCAAAGGCAAGACCGTGAAGCTGACCCTTGAGCCTGCCGCTGGCGGCGAGAAGGAAAAGCTGGAAGGCGATGTGGTGCTGGTCGCCATCGGCCGCAAGCCTTACACCGAAGGCCTTGGCCTCGAAAAAGTCGGCATCACCACCGATAATCGTGGCCGCATCCCCATCAACGGCAATTTCCAGACTGTGGTTCCCACCATCTTCGCCATCGGCGATGTGGTCGAAGGCCCGATGCTCGCCCATAAGGCCGAGGAAGAGGGCGTGGCGGCTGTGGAGTGGATGGCGGGGCAGTCCATCCATGTCGATCACAACACCGTCCCCAGCGTGATTTACACCTGGCCGGAAGTGGCTTCCGTCGGAAAGACCGAAGAGCAGCTGAAACAGGCGGGCGTGGAATACAAAGTGGGCAAGTTCCCCTTCCTCGCCAACAGCCGCGCGCGCGCCATCGGTCAGGCGGAAGGTTTCGCCAAGATTCTGGCGGATGCCAAGACCGACCGCATCCTCGGCGTGCATATCCTCGGCCCCGATGCGGGTACGCTCATCGCCGAAGCGGTCATCACCATGGAATTCGGCGGTTCTTCCGAAGACATCGCCCGCACCTGCCATGCGCACCCCACGCTGAATGAGGCCTTGAAAGAGGCTGCGCTGGCGGTCGACAAACGCACCCTGAACCTCTGAGGCTAGCTCTAATGAACCGTAACACCCTTCTTCTGCTCATCGCCGTGGCTCTGGTCGCAGGTTTCATCGGCGTCAAACTCGGTGGTTCCGACGAGAAACTCTCGCTCGATGCCTATCTGCCCGATGAGAAACAAGCGACCACCACAGAAGAGACCGTCGCCACCGAAGAAGCGACGAAGACCACGACCACCACCGTGGTCACGGAGACGGTCAAGAAAGCCCCTGAAGCCGTGAAACCGACCGCCAAGCTGGCGAGCTACTCCGACCTGCCCGAAAGCGTGCGTGGCGAGTTCACGGAAGAGGAATGGGCGTACATCGCTCCGGCGGTGGACAAAGCCCTTGCCGCTGGCGAACGCAAGAAGGCGATCGATTGGGCGACTCCCTCCGGCGTGTCCGGTCAGGCGTTCCAAAGCGGCACAGGTGCCGATGAAGACGGCTGCCGCCAGATAAGAATCACGAAAAGTGAGCAGGTTGTCTACGTCGAGAAGTGCGCGAACGGTCAGTTCAAATAAGAAAAGCACTTTCACAAAACTTTAACACTGCGCCGCAACAATATAGGTATGATGCAGCCGTATCTTTCATCGGTTTTTGATTGTGGCTTCTGCCATTCCAGTCTTTAACCGATGTCGGTTTTAGACTGTAGGCTCCCCTGCCACACAGTAAACGATGGTTGCGATCACTCGCTATATTTCTCCGCTAGACGGATTGAGATGATAAAGAAAACCCCTCGAATCCTCCCTAACGGGCAGCGAATCGAGGGGTTTTCCTTTTTTATGCACTTTTCAGGTTTTACGGCCTTTTCAGGGCTTAATGCCTGCCGTGTCCACGGCCTTTTCCGCGGTGGTCGTCTTTCCAGTGGTGCTTGTGACCACGGTCTTTCTCATGCCAATGGTGATGCCTGTCATAATATCTCACATAGACAGGGCGTTCCACATAGCGCACGGGTTCATAATAATGCACACGCTCATAGTAAACGGGGCGTGGCGGCGCACTCGTGAAGATATTCAGGCTGAACCCCGAATTCGCGGATGCGGCCGAAGAAAGGCCGAGTCCGAGAAGCAGCGTCAAACCTCCCAGTAATGCACGTTTTTTCATTGTAGTCTCCGTAGTGGCGGGTTATGCCGCTCGGAGGGTTACCGCAGCGGCAAGGCGTTCGTTCAACACATCCAGGAAGGGGATGGTGTTCAAATACCCTTGGTTACTACCGACCAACAACGCCAAATCCTTCGTCATATATCCGGCTTCGACGGTTTCCACGCAAACACGCTCCAACGTATCGGCGAAAGCCACCAGCGCGTCATTGCCATCGAACTTGCCGCGATAGCGCAACCCGCTCGTCCATGCGAAGATGGAGGCGATGGGGTTGGTGGAGGTCTCTTTGCCCTTTTGGTGCTCGCGGTAATGGCGGGTCACGGTGCCATGCGCCGCTTCCGCTTCCACCACGCTGCCATCGGGCGAAAGCAGCACCGAGGTCATCAGACCGAGGGATCCGAAGCCCTGCGCCACCACGTCGGATTGCACGTCCCCGTCATAGTTCTTGCACGCCCAGACGAACCCGCCTTCGGATTTGATGGCATAGGCCACGAGGTCGTCGATGAGGCGGTGCTCATACCACAATCCGGCTTCCTTGAATTTCGCGGCGAATTCGGTGTCGAACACCTGCTGGAAGATGTCCTTGAAGCGGCCATCATAGCCTTTGAGGATGGTGTTCTTGGTGGAGAGGTAAACCGGATAGCCCACTTGCAGGCCATAGTTGAAGCTGGAGCGTGCGAAACCTTCGATGGAGGCATCGAGGTTATACATCGCCATGGCCACGCCTGCGCCGGGTGCGTCGAACACTTCATGCTCGATGGGGGCAGAGCCGTCTTCCGGCACGAATTTGATGGTCAGCTTGCCTTTGCCGGGGAATTTGAAATCCGTCGCGCGGTATTGGTCGCCGAAAGCGTGACGGCCGACGATGATGGGTTTCTGCCAGCCCTGCACATAGCGGGGGATATTGCCGCAGATGATGGGAGCGCGGAAGATGGTGCCATCCAAGATGTTGCGGATGGTGCCGTTGGGCGATTTCCACATTTTCTTCAGGCCGAATTCTTCCACACGGGCTTCATCGGGGGTGATGGTTGCGCATTTCACGCCGACGCGATATTGCTTGATGGCGTTCGCAGCGTCGATGGTCACTTGGTCATTCGTCGCGTCGCGGTTCTCGATGGAGAGATCGAAATATTTCAGGTCGATATCGAGGTAGGGGAGAATCAGCTTCTCGCGGATGAAGGACCAGATGATACGGGTCATTTCATCGCCATCGAGTTCGACGACAGGGTTTGCGACTTTGATCTTGTTCATGCGTTTTATCCTTGAGGGCGGTTTTTTGTTGCCGTCAAGTTAGCGGATGCCCGCCCGCATTTCGAGTGCTTTTTTTGCAAGGCTGAATGCCGCATTGCAGCACGATTTTGTCTTTCGCCCCGTGATTTTCTCCTGAAAATCACATGGGCGGCAGCTTCGCTGGCTGACGGCTCGGCATCCTGCTGGATGCCTTCCTCTCATCTTGCTGGCAGCACCACCTGTGCTGGCTTATGCAATCCATGGAACAGATGCACCATCAACGCCACGCCGATGAACGGCGCGGTGAAGTTGAGCAGCGGGGTGATGGACAGCACCACGATGGCAGAACCCCCGAATAGCACGAGGAAACTATTGTTCTTGCGCAATCGCTTCGCCTCTTCGCGTCCTACATGGCGTGCGGCGGCGGTCTCGAAGAATTCGCGCCCCACGAAATAGGAGTTCACGAAGAAATAGGCGATAGCGCCGATGCCGAGGATGAAGGTCGGCAGCATCAGGATGTTGATGAATATGAGGAATAGCACGAATTTCGTGTCTTCCCACAGTTCCTTCGCCAGTGGACGCTGGATAGCGGGCGGGGAATATTCCGGATATTCCACCGCTTCGATGCGGTCAGCGATGGTTTCCTGAAAGAACGCGGCGATGAGCGGCACCAGCGTCGGCAGCAATAGCCACGAGATGACGAAAGCCACGATGCTCACGCCGATATTGGCGAAGGTCGCCTCGCTGCCATCCCCGAACAGGTGGAGATTGATGGTGAAGGCGGTCAACGCCACCATGAACACCGAAAAGACGGCGACGGTGATGAAGCTCATCTTCAGGAAGAGCGAAAAGAAATTCGGGGCGAACATCGTCCGGAAGCTGCGGAATACGGTCTGGATAAGCATGGGATCCTCACTGGTTGCAGTCGCAGCATAGGCGAATCGGTATAAACGCGCAATCAGTGTGGCTATTGCTTATGCCTTTGTGCATAATGGGGAAAACACTAAGAATAAGGGTAGGGATGCATGGCACAATATGATCAGGTTCGGCTGGTGGACGGAAAACGCACCGCCTTCGCCAAAGCGCATGACAAAGCGGTTTTCGGCATCCACGAAACCCCCTTCGGCTATTGCTTCATCGCCAAGGACGCGCAGGGCATCATCGCGCTGGTTTTCCGCGATACGGAAAAAGAGCTGCTCACCGTCTTCAACCGTGTCTCCAGCCGCTGGCCGGAACTCCGCTTCACGCAGGATGACAAGTCCACCGCCGAACTGGTGAAGAAAATCACCACCAAAGGCCAAGGCGCGGGGCTGAAGGGTCTGGCGTTGCACCTGAAAGGCACGGCCTTCCAGATACGCGTCTGGGAAGCGTTGCTGACCATCCCCGATGGCGGCACGTCCGATTATTCCTGCATTTCCGCCATGGCCGGAAAGCCCGATGCCATCCGCGCCGCTGCGGGTGCGGTGGGCGATAATCCCGTGCATTTCCTCGTCCCCTGCCACCGTGTGCTGCGCAAGGACGGCGGGTTGGGCGGCTATGAATCCGGTGTCCACCGCAAAGAGCAGATGCTGGATTTCGAAGCTTCGCTGAAACGCTGATTCCCATGAGCCATCGGCGCACGTCCCACCTGCAGCTGCCTTCCCTCGCTTCGGCGATGTACGAGTCGTTGCGCGGGGGCTATCGCCTTTCCACCTTCCGCCATGATGTGCTGGCGGCTTTCGTCGTCTCGCTCATTGCCCTGCCCTTGTCGATGGCGCTTTCCATCGCGGTAGGCTTGCCGCCGCAACATGGGTTATACACCGCTATCGTCGCGGGGGTGGTCGCCGCCTTGCTGGGCGGTTCGCGTTTGCAGGTCAGCGGGCCGACCGCCGCTTTCGTGGTCATCCTCGCGCCGATTGTCGCCGATTTAGGACTTCGTGGCATCATCTGGTGTCAGATTCTGGCGGGGTTGTTCCTCATCGGTTTCGGCGTGGCGCATCTCGGTCGGCTCATCAATTATGTGCCATTCCCGGTGACCACCGGTTTCACGGCGGGTATCGCTGTGGTGCTGGCGACCTTGTCGCTCAATGATTTCTTGGGGCTTGGCCTTGTGGCGCTGCAAGGAGAATATCTCGAGAAAGCCAGCCGCATCATCACGGCCTTGCCCCATCTGAACTGGGCGGAGACGGCGGTGGGGATGGTGACGCTGCTCTCGGTGATTTACGCCCCGCGTGTCTTGGGGAAGATGATTCCCGGTGCCATCGTCGGTGTCGCGCTAGGCACGGCACTGGCATTTGTGCTGGGCGATGTGGAGACCATCGGCACGCGCTTCAGCTATATCGACACCTTGGGCAACACCATCGCCGGCATTCCGCCCTATCTGCCCAGTTTCCATCTCCCCGGAGGCGATGACGTGCTCTGGGCATTTCCTACGGCGGCGGAGTGGCGGTTGCTGCTCGCTCCCGCCCTGACCATCGCCATCCTCGCGGCGTTGGAATCCTTATTGGCAGCCACGGTGGCGGATAGTCTGTCCGACGGCAAACGCCATAACCCCAATTCCGAGCTGAACGGCATCGGCATCGCCAATATCGCTTCCGGTCTGGCGATGGGCATTCCCGCCACGGGTGCCATCGCGCGCACGGCCATGAACATCAACGCCGGTGCGAAGACCCCCCTAGCGGCGGTGTATCACGCCTTGTTCATCCTTATGTATCTGTGGTTGTTCATCGGCCTCATCAACCATATTCCCATGGCCTCGCTGGCGGCCTTGCTGCTGTTCACGGCGTATCGGATGTCCCACGTCCACCAGTTCATCAGCACTTTGAAGGTCGCCCCGCGCAGCGATGTCTGGGTGATGCTGACCTGCTTCGGCCTGACGGTGCTGATGGATATGGTCGCGGGGGTCACGGTGGGCATGGTGCTGGCTTCGCTACTGGTCATCAAGCGGGTGACGGAGATGACCCATGTGGAGCTGGAGACGCAGGAACACAAGAAGCACCACAAGACCGCCCTGCCCGATGGGGTGGTGATATACCACCTCCAAGGGCCGTTGTTCTTCGCCACAGTGGAGAAGGCATTGGATGCCGAACCCGCCTATTTCGCCGATGTGCACACGCTGATTCTGGACATGGAGCAGGTCGGATTCATCGATATGTCCGGCCTCGTCGCGCTTTATTCAATGCTCCGTTCCATGACGGATATGGGCAAGCGTGTCATCCTCTGTTGTGGCTCGGAAGTGGCGGTTTACATACGCAAACACCATGTCAGCCTGCATGTGGCGGAATCCCCCGAAATCGTGGAAACCGTTGAAGATGCGCTCCTTTTGTGCGCTGCGGAATCACGACCCGCGCAATTATAACTTGCCGTGCTTTTCCAAGCCTGTTACTCCTTTCCCCTTCAATTTTACGATTTCCTTCAAAAAACGTAAGCATAGAGGGTGAGTATGAGTCTTTTCATTAAGAAAACCGTGGCGCGCATTCAGGCCGAATCCCGCCAAAGCCCGCTGAAGCGCACGCTGGGCAAGTGGAACCTGTTGAGCCTCGGCATCGGCTGCATCATCGGCGCGGGTATCTTCGTGATGACCGGTAACGCCGCTGCCAACCACGCTGGCCCCGCTTTGATGATGTCGTTCATCTTCACCGGCATCGCCTGCGCCTTCGTGGGTCTGTGCTACGCGGAACTCGCGTCCGTCCTGCCCATCTCCGGCAGTGCTTATACCTACTCTTATGCCACGCTCGGCGAAGTCTTCGCTTGGGTCATGGGCTGGTTGCTCGTCCTTGAATACGGGGTCGCTTCGGCGACGGTCGCCGTGGGCTGGTCGGGCTATCTGAACAGTCTGCTCCTCGAATTCGGGGTGATGGTGCCGCCGCAATTAACGGCTGCCACCAATGCCATCGTGAAGATCAAGCCCGCCTTCGCATCGCTTTACGAAGCGGCTGGCTACACCGTGAACCTCACCGATAACACCATCATGAACGCTGCGGGCGAGACCATCGTCGGCACCTTCAACGTCTTGGCCTTCATCGGTATCGCCGCCGTCACCACCCTGCTTGTGGTGGGTGTCAGCGAATCCGCGAAGATCAACAACATCATCGTGGCCATCAAAGTCACCGTGGTGACTATGTTCGTGGGTATCGGTATCTTCTACGTCAACCCCGAGAACTGGACGCCCTTCATCCCCGAGAACACCGCCCCCGGCGTGTATGGCTGGGATGGTATCTTCCGTGCCGCTTCCATCATCTTCTTCGCCTATGTGGGCTTCGAGGCTGTCTCCACCGCTGCGCAGGAAGCGAAGAACCCCCAGAAGGATATGCCTTTCGGTATCCTCGGCTCGCTGCTGGTCTGCACCTTGCTGTACATGGGTGTTTCCGCAGTCTTGACCGGTGCCGTGCCCTACACCATGCTCGGCGTGCCGGATCCGATGGCCGTTGCTGTGGATGCCATGGGTCTCACCTGGTTCTCCTACTTCATCAAGATCGGTGCGATCACGGGCTTGAGCTCTGTGATGCTGGTTCTGCTCTACGGCCAGACCCGTATCTTCTACACCATGTCGCGTGACGGCTTGCTGCCCAAGTCCTTCAGCAAGACCCACCCACGCTTCTCCACGCCTTACATCAACACCATTGTCGTGGGCATCATCGTGTCCATCGCTGCGGGCATGACCCCCATCACCCTGCTGGGTGACCTCGTCAGCCTCGGCACCTTGCTGGCGTTCATGATGGTCTGCTTCAGCGTGTGGTACATGCGCATCAAACAGCCGCATCTGGAGCGTCCGTTCCGCGTGCCGCTGATGCCGCTCATCCCGATTCTGGGTATGCTCACCTGTGGTTATCTGGTCTTCTCCATCTTCTTCGGAAGCGACCAGAGCGGTGCCATCGTCTTGACCCACAGCGGTGAAGAAGTGCTGCACTACACCGGTCCTTACCTGCTGGTCGGTATGCTCATCTATGCCTTCTACGGCTACCGTAACAGCCGCCTCCGCCGTGGCGAAGGCCCGCTGGAAGGCGAAGCGGAATTCATCGATCAGGAGCACGAAAAGACCGTCGATTGATACGATTGATTCCATTTCGGAACGAATGAAAGAACCCGCCTCGCGCAAGCAGGCGGGTTTCTTTTTGTGCTGATTCCGCGTCACCGAAGGAAAATACGGATTCTTGAGGTATAATATGGCAGGATGTAAGAAGCAGGAGGATATCCCATGAAACGCCTAGGCCTCATCATCAGCAGTCTTTTCCTCGCATTCGGTGCGCCCGTTCCCGTGGCGGAAGCGCAGGAGATGCGCGCCAACGCCCGCCCCAGCAGCACCATGCAAGGCGGCTTCGGCATCCAGAACTCCACCTCCGCCTATAACCGCGTCTATAATCGCTCGGTGAACAAGCCCAATCAGGGTTTCGTGCGCCAGCCCGCGGTGCGTAGCTATGGCGCGCGCTCCTATAACAACAGCTATTACAACAATAACTACGGCAATTACGGCGGATACGGTTATGGCGCCAACATCGGCGGCAACGGTTCGGGCATCTATGTCGGCAGCGGCTATCCCGGAGGTTATGACCCCTATTACAACTATAACCGCAACTATTATAACAGCCGTAACTGGCGCGATAGGGACGGCTATCACTGGGGACGTGACCGCGACCGTGACGCCTTCCACCAGCACCATCGCGGCCCCGGCTGGGAGAAACACTGGGAGCACCACAAGAAGGCCATGGGCAAGAAGTAACGCCTAGGCCACCTTTTCCAGCAAATCAGGCATCTGCGACAGGTGCGTGATTTCGTATTTGGGGGAGAGATGCTCCGGTCGGGCTATACCATGCGGGTTATACCAACAGCAATCCACCCCGAAGTTCTGCGCGCCCTGCACATCCGCCTCATGGCGGTCACCCACCATCAGCGTGGAGGCCAGCTCGAAGCCTTTCGCCATCTTCACCGTATGCTCGAAGAAGCGGATATCCGGCTTGGCGAAACCGCAGCTTTCAGACACGCTCACGAAGCTGATGTAATCCTTCAGCGGTGAATTGGCGATGCGCCGCATCTGCACCGTTTCGATGCCATTCGTGATGATGCCGATTTCACCCTTCGTGCTCAGCCACTCGCACAATTCCACCGCATGGTCGATAAGCACCACCGTTTCGGGCAGCGTGTCGAGATAGCGTTCACTCGCCAAATTCGCATCGAAATCGAGCGAATTTTGCGCAAAAAGTGATCGGAATCGTTCGACTTTTAAGTGATTTTTGGTGGTTTTTCCGGCCTCGAACAGCTTCCACAATGCCAGATTACCTGCCTGATATTGTGCGAACAACTGGTCAGTATTTTCTTTATATCCCAATGCCTTGATAGTGCTGTCGAACGCCAGCCTCTCCGACGCACCGAAATCCAGCAACGTGTCGTCCAAATCAAACAGGAAAAGATTATAACTCATTGTTCTAAAAGCCTTTTGGTGATCCCGACTGGATTCGAACCAGCGGCCTACAGATTAGGAATCTGTCGCTCTATCCTGCTGAGCTACGGGATCTTATCCGTTGGAATACTCTGCCTTTTCCGCAAAGGCAACCCTTTCATGTCACGAAACATTCACACTCAGGCCGGTGGTGCTGGGGTAGTATGATTCGGTGTTTTCATGTCCAAAGGCAGGGCGATGACGGATTCGGCGACGCAAGATTTATCGGTGCTTTCTGCCTACAGCGCGGGGGAAATCGGCTGGCGCGAAGCCTGCAAGAAGCTGGTGCTGATGGACAT
>Ga0194112_10005846_pt1 | contig 16440 bp, 14 predicted proteins | sample TA2MahC400mmetaG_FD_146191 | JGI IMG/M metagenome (GOLD analysis project Ga0194112, IMG submission 146191) | Freshwater microbial communities from Lake Tanganyika, Tanzania - TA2015016 Mahale Deep Cast 400m | ecosystem: Environmental > Aquatic > Freshwater > Lake | place: Tanzania: Lake... | reverse complement strand
GAACGAAAACCTGCTTCACATTTGCCCCCTCACCTTTATCCTCTCCCCCGTGGTCGGGGGAGAGGGGAGGGTGAGGGGGATGTAATAAAATGGATAATGTTCCATTACTTTTGCGAAATTCAATAATTGTCTCATTCTCCCTTCGGGAGCATTGTTGAGAATATTTTCTCATATTAATATATCAATTTTTCTACCATACAGAAAAAATGCTGTCAACCAATTTTCCCCTGGAGTTTCCTGAGATTTTGTTCGAAGTCAAAAAGAGCTGAAAATCGTCAAGATTATTTGATTTCATTGCCCTGGAAAACCATCTCTATGGTTCAGCGCTATAGCCACCACTACACAGAGAGTTTAGACCGGGCATTGAGCTTTTGGACAGATTAATGAAAGAATTAGTCACAATTAAAAAATAAGAGGTTAACCAAAATGGCTAACCCCTTAATTTGATTGGTAGCGGGGGGTAGATTTGAACTACCGACCTTCGGGTTATGAGCCCGACGAGCTACCGGACTGCTCCACCCCGCGATAAATTCAATATTAACTCAGCAAATAAAAAATTGTCAAGTTTTCCGCTCTCCTTGACATCTCATCATTTACTCCCTTAGAATATTCAAGGATATGAGAAAGACCACTTATATCTATGTCCTGAAAGAGATATTTCCGATCTTCCTTATCGGCCTGATGACCTTTACCGTCATCCTCCTGATGGATAAGATCCTCAAATTGATCGAACTGATCGTGACCAAAGGGGTAAGCCTCCCACAGATTCTAATGCTCCTACTCTTCATCTCTCCATCTTTCCTCATCTTCACCATTCCCATGGCATTTCTACTGGGGACACTCCTCTGCTTTGGAAGACTATCCGGAGACAGTGAAATCACTGCCTTTAAGGCCTCTGGGATGAGTCTTTACCAACTTTTTCTCCCCGTCTCCATCTTCTCCATCATTACCTACCTTCTTACCACCTTCTTAGTTTTTTATGGCCTTCCCTGGGGAAACAAGGGGTTCAAGGCCACCCTCTATCTTATTACCCAATCCAAAGCAGACATCGAGATCAAAGAAAGGGTGTTCAACGATGCCTTCGATGGCCTCGTGGTCTATGTGGACAAGGTTCCAATCCAGGGAAAAAAGATGGAGGGTATTATGATTTATGATGAAAGGGACAAAGAGAATGTCAATACCATTTTCGCCAGAGAGGGTTTTCTCACGAGCAACCCTAAATCACAGGAACTCATCTTAAGGCTCCTCCGTGGGGATATCCATCGGTTTGAACAAAAGACAAATGTATATCAAAAAATTCAATTTGACGCCTATGATCTCAGGCTTGAATTAGCCAAAAGCTTTGCCGCATTGGGAAAGAAGCTTAAAGAACATGAGATGTCCATTGAGGATATTAAAGTGAAGATCGATAAGAAGAAAAAAACCGGAGAGGACACCACGCCTCAGGAGGTGGAGCTTCATAAACGATATGCCATTCCCTTTGCCTGTATCGTCTTCGGTCTGATCGGTGTTCCATTGGGTATCCAACCCCGTCGTTCAGGAAGATCTTACGGCTTTATTCTCAGCATTCTCATCATATTAGCCTATTATATCTCCCTCACCGCCTCTGAGATCCTCGCTATGAGAAAGACGATGCCGGCATTCCTGGCAAGTTGGTCGCCCAATTTTCTCTTCGGTGGCCTTGGCGTCTACCTCCTGATCAAAGCGGCCAATGAATCGCCTTTCAAACCACTGGTCTGGTTGACTGAAGGGCTTGAAATCATCCAGGGGTGGTGGAGAAAGGTCTTCGAAGATGTTTGAAAATCATCGGATCCTCCATCGATATGTCATTCGTGAATATTTGAAGATCTTCATTTTAAGCCTGAGCAGCCTGATCCTTATCTATGTAATTGTCCTCTTCTTCCAGAAGGTGGATCTCTTCATCAAACACAAGGCCCCTTTCCACCTGATATTTCAATATCTCCTCTTTAAGATCCCTGAGGTAATATTCCAATGGACCCTTCCCTACGGCGTTCTTCTTGCTACCCTTCTCACTCTCGGCTCTTTCTCCAGGCACAGTGAGATCACTGCCATGAAAGCAGGGGGAGTCAGCCTCTATCGTATCACCTTCCCATTATTTCTCGTTGCTCTTTTCATTATCTTTTGTTCTTTCTTGGGGAATGAATACCTCGTTCCATGGACCAACCAGAAGACCCGATACCTGCTTTCAGTCCAGGTGCGAAAGGAACAGACCTTAAGTTTCTTCAAAAATTATAAGATCTGGTATCACAGCGACCACCGCATCTTTAATATTCAATTGCTTGATCCTGAAAAAAAGGTCTTAAGGGGCTTCACCCTTTACCAATTTAACAATCAATTCCGATGTGTTCAACGGATCGACGCCCGGGAGGCAAAATGGGCAAATGGAAAATGGAAACTCTATACTGGAGCGAAGAGAGATTTTAAAGAGGACGGTTCAACTCGAATGACCCCTTTTAAAGAGATTGAACTCTCCTTTCCGGAGGACTGGGAATCCTTCCAAACCATTGAACGTCAATCACGAGAAATGAGTTATACAGAACTCCGAACCTATATCCAAAAGATCCAATCCGCAGGTTATGATGCAACCCGTTATCTCGTCGATCTCTATTCCAAACTCTCCTACCCTTTCTTGAACCTGATCATGATCCTGATCGGTGTGCCCTTCGCCCTGAAGACCGGCAGATCCGGAGGGGTGGCCTTGGGCATCGGAATCAGTGTAATGATCGGATTTGCCTATGGTGTAAACTTCTACATCTTCCTCTCCTTCGGAAAATCTGGAATACTTCCTCCATTTCTGGCGGCATGGACACCCACTCTGATCTTCGGGCTGACAGGGATTTTTATTCTGATGAGCGTAAGGCAATAAAATTGAGCGTAGCGCAAAGGGCAGAGAGCATAGGGTAATTCAGGGTTTTAGCCCCTGCCTGCGGCAGGCAGGCTGACCATCAGCCCTAAAGGGCTGAGTTACATGCTATGCGCTTTGCTCTATGCCCTATGCAAGAATGTTTTAGGGATTGGCGAGCATGTTCAGGTAGGCATTGATCTCTCTGTATGTATCGGTCAAAAAGAGGATCCCGATGATGATCAGAAAAATGCCGCTCACGATGGTGATCACCCTCATGTATCGTCTTATTCTATCGAAAGCGGAGAGGAATGAATTAAAGGCCAGGGAGGAAAGAAAGAATGGAACCCCTAAGCCCAATGAATAGACGGTCAGAAGCAGTATGCCTGTTGAAAAACTCTGAGATGTGCTGGCATAGATGAGGATGGCGGAGAGGATCGGCCCAATGCAGGGTGTCCATCCTGCTGCGAATACGATCCCGACAAGAAAAGATCCCATATAGCCAAGAGGCTTTTTTCTCAATTCAAATCGCTTCTCTACTTGCAAGAAAGAAATGTTGATGATACCGGTGAAGTGGATACCCAAAAAGATGATCAAGACCCCTCCTCCCTTCATGATCCAGTTCTGATACTTCACCAATAATTGACCTAAATAAGAAGCAGAGGCACCCATCAGGATAAAGATGGTTGAGAAACCCATGATAAAAAGCAAAGAATGGAAGACAGTGGCCCATCTCAATTTGGCCTTTGCCTTGACCTCAGTGAGCTCTTTGAATGAAATCCCTGTAATATAGGTGAGATAAGAAGGAACCAACGGTAGGACACAGGGTGAGATAAAGGAGAGAACTCCTGCAGAGAATGCGATCAGCGTTGAAACTTCCTGAGGTTGATTCATATTTTCTCAAAATATATATACAACAATTAGGGGAGAAAAGAAACCTTTTAAACCGCACTAATTTATTGACAAGATATTTGTTCAATGATAATGAATAATTAAAAAAGTTGGTGGGCAAAAGGCTATGGTTAACCCGCCAGGTGAAGGTTGGGACGTCTGTAACCCAAAGACCATCCATTTCCAAGGAGGTAGGTTATGGCAATTTTAGAAATCAGCGTTGTTCCGATAGGCACAAAAGATACGAGCCTCAGCTTTTATGTGGCAGATTGCCTCCGGATTTTAAAAAGGGAAAGAGTCCGTTATGAGCTCACAGCCATGGGAACAAATATCGAAGGCGACCTGAAGGATCTCATAAAGATCGCTCTCAAGATGCATGAGGCCCCTTTTAATAAAGGAGCCCTGAGGGTGCTAACCACCTTGAAGATCGATGACAGGAGGGACAAGAAGGGCACCTTATCCGGAAAGAAGAGGGCAGTCCAAAGGAAGTTAAGGGTTAGGTAGGGAACTGTTTGAAACCGCTCCCTACAGGAGTTCGGCGTTCGATTTAGGGTTGACTTTTTTTTCCTCCTCGTTATACTGAGATTATCTTTCAACCACAGGAGGTTCTGATGAAGATCAAATGGTATGGACATGCAGCTTTCTTGATCACCTCGGACCAAGGGGTGAAGATTATCACTGACCCTTATGAATCTGGAGCCTTTGGCGGCCAACTCACCTATGGAAAGATTAAGGACCAAGGTGATATCGTCATCACCAGCCACGATCATGCAGATCACAATGATATAAAAAGTCTCCCCGGGTCCCCACAGATCGTGAAGGGAAGCGGCTCCAAGGCAGTAAAAGGGATTCAGTTCAAAGGCATCCCCTCTTATCACGATCCATCCAAAGGAAGTGAGCGGGGGACCAACACCATCTTTACCTTCAATGTCGATGGAATTCAAATCTGCCACTTAGGTGATTTGGGCCATATCCTGAGCGATAAGGAGTTAGCCGAGATCGGCCAGGTGGATCTCCTCTTGATTCCCGTGGGAGGGTACTTTACCATCGATCCCAAAGAGGCAACCAAGGTATCAGAGCAGATCAAACCAAAAGTTCTCATCCCCATGCACTTCAAGACAGAGAAATGCGGTTTTCCCATCGCTCCGGTGGATGACTTTCTGAAGGGGAAGTCAAATGTGAAGCGGACCGGGAAGAACGAGGTGGCTTTCGATAAAGCGACCTTTCCTAAACAGATAGAGATCGTCGTCTTAGAACACGCCTTGTAAAGAGCTATGACGGGTACGTCATCCTCGAAGATAACCCCCCTATTCCCCCCCCTTCCATCTTCCCCCTCTTAAGATAAGAGGGGGAAGGGGGAGTTATGATAGGGGATGAAGGGGGGGTAAGGTTATGGTTACGAAGCCCGTTTGGTTTAGGGTCCAACGGTTACGTGCCTGTACACCGGAGTGCTTCACCAAATGCCCCGGCAAGTAAAATTTTCGGCACGCAGGCATGGGGTTCTTGAGCCGAACAACGTAACCGAATGACGATACGGGCATCGTTGCCCTTACCGTAACCGGAAGACTGAGTTTTCTGAGTAACTGGTATGGAGGGATATCGTCTCAATCCATTGCTCTCCCGGGAGCAGATTGCTTCCATCGTTAAAGATTTGGCCGATCAAATTTCTAAAGACTACCGCGATAAAGAATTAATATTGGTCTGTATCCTAAAAGGGGCGTTCATGTTCCTATCTGATCTGATCCGCCATCTTCAGATCCCGGTGAAAATTGATTTTGTCCGTTTGGCAAGCTATGGAGCCGGGATGAAGACTTCCGGCAGGATTGAGATCACCAAGGATATTGAGACTCCTATTGAAGAAAAGGATGTCCTCATCATTGAGGATATTATTGATAGTGGCCGAACACTCCAATTCCTTAAAGACCGATTGGCCCTCTCAAACCCCCGTTCTATAAAGATTTGTGCGCTTCTGGATAAGAAGTCCCGAAGAGAAGTTACGATTGAGGCTGACTACCTCGGGAAAGAAGTCGATGATGTCTTTGTTGTAGGATATGGAATTGACTTCAACGAAACCTATCGTAACCTCCCTGAAATCTATTATGTCACTCCCGTTGAAAAGCAAAAATAGTAGAAGATTGTGAAAGAGAAGTTCTGACCGATCCGCTGTTATCCACTTGTATGGGAGTGGCCTCCTTGTTAACCATATGATGAAGCATCTCCATTCTTGGAAAGTGAACCTTGAAGAGGCAATTCATATTCAGGAGAATCTGAGGGATCATCTCATTCTAAAAAAGACATTTTCAAGGGTAAGGGCAGTTGGGGGAGGAGATGTCGCCTATTCAAAAAATAGCAACCTCCTTTTCGGAGCGATCGTTGTCCTCTCCTTTCCAGATATGGAAACCCTCGATACCGCCACTGCTTATGGAAAGGTTTCCTTCCCATATCTCTCCGGTCTTTTCAGTTTTCGAGAAGGCCCTATCTTAATAAAAGCGTTTCAGAGGTTAAATTTAAAACCGGATGTGATGATCTTTGATGGTCAGGGCATTGCTCATCCAAGAGGATTTGGCTTGGCTTCTCATATGGGGTTATGGTTTGACCTCCCATCGATTGGTTGCGCCAAGACTCCCCTCTTAGATGGGTTCATTTCCCCAGCTCCTTCTAAAGGAAGTTTTAAATTGATAAAAAGAGAAGGGAAAGAGGTGGGAGCTGTTCTGAGAACTAAAGATAGAGTGAAACCCCTCTTTATTTCACCAGGGCATCGAATTGATCTTCTGACAAGTATTCAAATCATTCTCAAAGCCTGTAAGGGATATCGAATACCCGAACCCTTAAGAAGAGCCCATCAAACCTCACGTAAGATGATGCAACTGAAAAAATAATTGAAATATTTTACAGTTGTGATAATTTTACATAAAAATATTTCTAAATCCTCTTCCCTCAATTTCTACAAAGGATGGGGTTGATTGATGGCCAGAACCCAAATCTCAAATGATCCATCGGATCGTATAATCGTCTCCTTCCCCTATCAGGCTCTCCTCGTTGAAAAGGTTAAGATTATTGATGGCCGTAGATGGCATCCTGTAGATAAATACTATTGTTTCCAATAAATTAGACAGTATGGTGCAAAAGATTTTGAGGGGTCTGGAGGATAAGGAGGAAAATGTGTAATCGATCAAATTCTAAACAGTTCTCATTTATTGTGTGGTGCTTCAACATAACAATTGTCATTCTGATTGGTATGGTGTTACAGGCGTGTAAAACAATACCCCCTATAGCACGCCCGGGGCCTGTATTTGACGGCTCGGCAAAATGGGCATTAAATATCGCTCAACCTTTAATTAGCAAATTTGCTACTGATGCACAGATCTACTGTATTATAGGAGAGGATATCCACAAGGATGGGCGGCTATATACAAATATCGGAACCTGGACTTTCTTAACCTGGAGCCCAAGCCAACAGAAGGTGTTTGAAGTAACGGTGAAACATGATGGCACAGCCAGTAATACTACTCGCAACGAAGTTTCGCCAACACCCCCTAATAATGGGCAAGCAATATCTTCTGGATGGATTAACAGCACGGATATCTTTGCAGCAACGGCACCCTACTTAGTTGGCGGTATCACACATGCTAATTTGGCCGTGCTAAACGTAGGAAATAACCCGCAGGCACTGAATCAAACTGTGTGGAGTATCAATTTTGACAAGGGAAAGCGCCACCTTGTCAAATCGGATGGTACTCACGTGGGTGTCTATCCTGACCCGTACTATCTGATTTCCCCATTTCTAAGAAGAGACCCTAACGTCCACCGAATCATGAACGGATCGCCATACAACATGGACGATCCTGCGTGGCTTATTAATGTATCGTACCAAAATAGAAATGTTTTTGCCTACAAGCTTTTCGCCGCCCTTCACATGTTAGGGTACGAAACAGGAAGGAAAGGTGTCAGCTTACCTCCTGATTACCTCCGTGTACTCAACAAATTTCAAAAGCAAAATGTGCTTCCTGTGGCCAATTTAGTGACAAGCGATTGTATAAAGAAATTAGATTCATTGCTTATAAAACCGGAACTTCTCGCAGCATTCGTGGGTAGGAAGTTTCCGCTCTACAATCACATGCAACCCCTACATTACCATGACATTTCAAAAGATTTTCTGGCCATGATCTATATATTGCCTATGAATGTTTTACCAAAATATCTACAGATGTCGGAGTATGAAATGGTCCAATGCATCGCTGGTAACTGCTTAGGTTTTATTCAGGATGGAAATGGCAATGATTGGCCAACCTATCCGGTAGACATAACCAAAGACTACCGCTTTGTTGGCGCTTATTTTGATCCCCAAAAAGCCCACAGCTTTTTGCCCAGTGCCTCGATTATCATGCAGACTGTATTACATGAGTATGCTCATTACCTGGACAGTCAGGGAACGAAAGATCCGACCTTGCCCAACAAAAGCATTATCAACACGTGGGGGTTCTACAACATTTCGTATGATATGGACAAATATCAGGCGAGTTGTGCACCTCGTAAGAGTAACGATCCAAAAGATTGGATTACAAAGTATGGATTTACAGGCTCTAGTAGCTGTCCTTCGGGCATGTATCATATCTCTGAAGAGTGGGCAGAGGCATTTGCAACGTATGTTGTCGCTGGAAAGAACTTTAGGACAGCCGCCAAACAAAACGTGACCATCGATAAAAAGTACAATTGGCTTAAAACCAATGTATTTCAGGCTATCGAATATGACACGGATTTGCCTGGAGATCTTCATAGCGGTTGCAATGACATTCCGGGTACTAACCAAGCACAACCTGGCTATGTGAGCTGTAGCGAGGATTATGTGTGGGATGGCGAATTAAGAATAAAATAAAACCTTTCAGGCTTCTTTTGCACCAAGGACGTTATCTTACATGTGGCTTGAGTGAATAAGTTTCAAGAATGAATTGTAAGGGGGGGTCAAAATAGGATTAATCTGCAAGGAAATAAACGAATGGGTAGAAGAGCAAATTGAGAAGCCTATTGAAGAATGGGTGGAACAAACGGAAGAAGTTTGTGAGGAATATGCCTGGTATGACCCACGAGGATGGGTCTGTTGGCTTATTACGATTCTTATTAAAGTTGATATATGGGTAGTCGTAACGGTTGGAAAGTGGGTTTTTCACACAGTTTGCGAAGTCGTTGAAGGTATAAAAGACTTTGTAGCCTCGGTGGCCATAGGAATATATGACATAGTAGTCGGAATTTTTACTGGGGATTGGGCTAGAGTTTGGGATGGATTGGTCGAAATATTCAAAGGCATAGTAGCACTTGTTTTAGATATCTTTAGAGTTGTTTATTTGGGAGATACCATTGATTACATCAGGGATGGAATAAATAAATCGGGATTACGTGATTATGTTAGAGAATTGCTTGAAAAAAAATATGAGGGTAAGCAATTAGAGGCTGTCAAGGATGCTTTAGGTATCGATTATGGCGCCTTTGGCTTCCGAATTCCTGCACGGGCATTGAGAACATATGTGAGGTCTGATTATAAGAGTGATCAAAATATGCCTCCTGATTTAATCCTTTGGCATGAAGACCCAAATCTTAGAATAAACCTTAAAGAATTAGCTGGATTTCAGTACTCTGAATTCTGGCGTCGGTTTCGCCCTGAAGTGGTACCCGACTCGGGAGATTTCTCCGAAAATGATTTAGATGAATATATTTCATCCAGAGGTACAAAAGGAAAGGCTTTTTCTGTCTTTTGTATGGATAAAGGAACACTTCAAACGAAACTTGACACAGCTTCGGAAAAAGCGCGTGAAATTGGTTTAATGTTAAAGTGGAAGGTGGAGGATGTTCAAGTAAAAAAACCGGCCCATGTTCGTCATAATGGTTTTGATACAGGAGTTTCTGGTCAATCACTTGTTGATTTTCTTGTAGAAATTGCAGGAAGGCATCGCAAGTCCATAGACCCTATCGGCGCTCGGTCAGACCTGTGTGTGGTTCCAGCCGCTGGAATTTTCTGGTATACGGATAATCTGAATGGACTTACGGTAAATTACCGTGATAGTGATGCCTCTGGGTTAACATTTAAGGATCGCATTCCAGATTTTGTTTGGAAATATGTCCTAATCCATGAGATTGGTCATTATTTTGGTTTGCCTCATGTAAGCGGGTTGGAAAGGATTATGTACAGTGCTGCTGAGAAAGACGAAACATGGCTTAGCTGGTGGTTGCTACCCGAGTATATTTATCTTTCAGGTGAGCCTGGTTTTGTTTTTGATGAGGCAAAAAAAGTTTGGGATTATATTATTGAATATTTCCCATGGTCATGTTTGTCGGTACGATCGGAGGAATGATGATGCATTTAGAAAAGAAATGTCTTTGAATATATATTACGCCACCAGTTTTGTTGGCTATCATTACTTGGTTATTTTACTATATATTACAATAGTCGCTTTTCGGGTTTCTAAAATAGAAACGGCCACATGTCAGATGACACGTTGCAAAAGACTGACGTCCAGACCTTTCAGGCTTCTTTTCCACCAATGACGTTATAGGAAATTGATAAAATTTTTATATATGATAAAATATTAACAGTTTGTATCAATTGCCGCTTATCTGGGGGAAAACATTAATATTTAAAGGAGGTAATTAATAAAAATGTCAAAAAATTCGCTTATTAGATTTATAAAAAAGAATATCTATTACTTATCCCCTAAAAATGAGGTTAGGCCCTTAGCGCCACAACATCGACAAAAAGTTGTCGATTTTCGAACAGGGAAATGGTAGGCGCAGCCTTTAGGCTGCGTGAGGAGCTCGAGTAGAGCATCTACCCTTTACGCAACCTGAAAGGTTGCGGCTACTACCAGAAAAAGCTGCCCCGAAGGGGCCACCTCTTCCGGACGAAGTCCCGGAAGAGGCGTAGACCTCTTAAGGACAAACAACGCTATAAAAAGAATAGGACCTCTGTAGCCCTATTATTTTTTGTGCTTGGTTTATTAGGATTAATAGTTTGCCTATTTCAAGATTCTTTGGACGTCCGCGTTTTTGCATCAGCTTTAGCAATGATATTCATAGGAGCTACCTATCTGTTATATTTACGATTTTTCTTTTAATCTATAAATGAAAAATGGGACGGTTCTACAACATTGCCGAAAGACATATAATGACGTTTCTAATATATCTTTAATAAATATGATAAGAATACTGGAGGAACCAATATGGGAAAGGTGATTGAAAAAGTTAAAATTACAAATTTGCTTAATCCTACAAAGTCCGTCAAGGTCAACGCAGTCATTGACACTGGCGCCACGATGGTAGTATTACCCCAAAATATCGTGAGGAAACTTGGACTAAAAAAAATTCGAAAAGTGAAGGTCAAATATGCAAACAACAGTACAGAATCAAAATCAATATATGGAGTAGTCACCATAGAAATTAAAGGGCGAACTGGCAACTTCGATGTCTTAGCAGAGGCAGAAGGCTCACAGCCTCTCATAGGACAGGTGGCTTTAGAGGTATTAGACCTCGTGGTTGACCCAAGGACACGAACACTCATCCCTAATCCCGCCTCTCCAGAGATGCCGATGGTAGAAATACTTACTTATAACGTTTTAGATAATGTTCGAGGCGGTCCATTCCCTCTTTTATGTTCTCCATCGAATTGGCATAAGAAAAACGGAGGTATCCCTCAGCGTTCGTCCCGAAATCGATCCCCGGTGCCACTCCGACCTTTGCCTCCTTCAGGATGTCGAATGCAAAGTGATAGGAGTCCATAGAAAATCGTTTTGCATTGGCTAAGATATAAAAGGCTCCAGTGGGCTCGACGGTGATTCCAAACCCCAGCCCTCTGAGCCTTGGAATCAGAAAACATCGTCGCTGATCATAGATATCTCTCATTTTCTGAATATCCTTCTCCGCTTCTCTCAGACCGATGAGAGCACCCCACTGCCCAAAAGAGCTGGCAGAGATGAAGAGGTTCTGTTGAATCTTTTGCATCGGGCGGATGAACTCTTTTGGCGCAATCACATAACCCAATCTCCACCCTGTCATCGCATAGAGTTTCGAAAATCCGTTAATGACAAATGCCCTGTCTGTGAACTCAAGAATCGAGTGGGCTTCTCCTTCATAGATCAGTCCATGGTAGATCTCGTCCGAGATGATGAAGGGGGGGAATTTGGTGATCTCTATCATTCTTTTGCTGTTCATAACATTTCCAGTTGGATTGGAAGGGGAATTGATGATGATCCCTTTAGTCCGCGGGCTCAATTTTTCTTCAATCATTTCGGGAAGGTACTGAAATCCTTCCTCTTCCATAACCTTGACAAAGACCGGTGATCCATCAACAAAACGGATGATATTGGGATAGCAGGGGTAATAAGGATTGGAGAGGATGACTTCATCACCCGGTTCTAACAAGGCTGAGAAGAGAAGGAGCATGGCTGGAGAGGTCCCTGAAGCTACAAGGATCTGCTCAGGTGAAACCTTCACTCGATATCTCTTCCAGTAATCTTCAGAAATCGCCTCTCTCAATTCTATCAAACCCAGGCTGTGGGTGTAATGGGTCTTCCCCTCACAAATCGCACGATAACAGGCCTCGTTGATACACTCCGGGGTATCGAAATCCGGCTCTCCTACTTCCATATGGATAATATGCTCTCCCATTCTTTCCAGTTCTTGAGCCTTCTCTAAAACATCCATCACAAGAAAAGGAGGGATCTCTTGGGCCTTCTTCGAAATCATAATTTACCCCTTGTCTATTGTCTTTGGTCAATAGTGAAAAAATGTATATTTTAATAACTGACGATTGACCACGGACAACATGCAATTATCTTATTTCAACAATAACCCGATCCCCTCTCTTGGCCTTCAACATTTTTTGGGCATTACCTTCTCTTACAGATATCTCTAAAAAACCTCCGCTTCCGAAGAGGGCTATGGGTTCGTTCTTCTTTCCTTTCCAGTACCCTTTTTTAAAACTCCGAATGGTTTTCTCCCCTATCCTGATAAGGAAGGGATGCCCCCTTGTAAAATGTGAAAACTCCTTTTCATCGATATTACTGATGAGGTTTCCAAAGGATTCGACATGAAGGATCTCTCCAACCAGTTTCTCTCCTTCTATCTTGGGCTTTTCAAAATCGAGCTCCACCCATTTATCGAGTTTATTTCCAAAGGCCCCGGGCCTGAGACCTAAGGAGAGGTGACCTGCTACCGGAGCAAAGATATCTCTACCGTGAAACGTCGCACTTACATTAGGCAAAAAATATTGGGGGTTGGTGAGAACGATGACCTTCCTCACTTTCTCTTTTCTTAGTGCGAGGCTAAATAATCCATTATCCGGGCCCACAAAAAAATAATCCTTCGTAACGATAAGGATGGGTTTTCTCAAACCACCCACCTCTGGATCCACCACGGAGAGATGGATCGTCCCTTTTGGGAAAAAGCAATAGACATTGGCCAATAAGAACGCTCCCTCTTTTATATTATGTGGGCTCACTTGATGGGTGATGTCGACTAAAGTGCACTTGGGATTGATTCTCAAAATCACCCCTTTCATCGAAGCCACATAAGGATCTTTCGTCCCAAAATCAGTGAGCAGGGTGATGATGGGATTCCTCATCCTTCCTCATCCTTATCAAGGATTTTTCAAAGGGCTTTCGAAGTATCCCTTTCTCTGTGATGATTCCTTGGATCAAGAAATGGGGGGTGACGTCAAAGGCGGGATTGAAGGCTTTGACCCCTTTTGGAGTGATCTGTCTCCGTCCGAGGTGGGTGACCTCCACAGGTGCCCTCTCTTCAATGGGGATATTCTCTCCAGAAGTTAAGTTAGGGTCGAATGTGGAGGTTGGTGCTGCCACATAGAAGGGGATATGGTGCCAGTTCGCAAGTACGGCAAGGGTGTAGGTTCCGATCTTGTTGGCTGTATCTCCATTTCGGGCAATCCGGTCTGCACCCACCAATACGAGATCAATCTCTCCTTTTTTCATTAAGGCTCCGGCCATGCTGTCGGTGATTACTATAACGGGTATCTTCTCCTGAACCAATTCCCATGTGGTCAACCTGGCTCCTTGAAGGAGTGGCCTTGTCTCATCCACATAGACACGAAACCTTTTACCTTGAGCCCAGGCTGCACGGATCACCCCCAAAGCCGTCCCATAGCCAGCGGTGGCTAAGCTACCTGCATTGCAATGGGTGAGGACTCCGCCTCTATCCTGGATGATAGCCTTTCCACTCTCTCCGATCTTTCGATTGACTTCCAGATCTTCTTCAAAGATGCGAATGGCCTCTTTCTCTAATCCCGATCTCATCTTTTTGACATCATTATTATAATGAGGCTGATCCAATATCCTCCTCATCCGATCCACCGCCCAAAAGAGATTAACCGCAGTAGGTCTGGTATTTCTCATGAGATGACAGACATCTTCAATATTTTTACGAAAGACGTCGGACCGATTGGATCGAATCTTTCTAGCGGCTAGTGCAATACCCATGGCCGCAGCCACTCCGATGGCGGGTCCGCCGCGAATAGTCATATTTCGAATAGCCCTCGCTACTGAGAAAGCATCCCTGCACTCAATATAATGAACCTCCTGAGGAAGCCCTCTCTGATCGAGAATCTTTACCCGGTCTCCCTTCCATTCGATGGTTTTGAATTTCATAGCACCTTCTCTTGAGTTGTCTTTGCGAGCGACCAACGGGAGCGTGCCTGCACGCCGTAGTGATGCGTTTCGGCACGCAGGCGTGGCAATCCTATTTTTCTTAACCCTCCCCTTTTAATTTCCTTCTCAGCAATTCATTGACCAGTTTTGGGTTGGCCTTTCCCTTCGTCTCCTTCATTATCTCACCTACAAAAAAGCCGAAAAGCTTCTCCTTACCCTTTTGAAAATCTTCCACAAGTTTTGGATTGGCCTCCATCACTCTCTCTATGGTTCTTTCAATCTCACCCTCATCCAGAATTTGGATCCAGCCTTTCTCACGGACAATCTTGGCAGGATCCTCCCCTGTTCGATATATCTCCTCAAAGACATCCTTTGCGATCTTTCCACTGATCGTCCCTTCCTTGATCATTGAAAGCATCTCTGCCAGATGCTTAGGAGTGACAGGGCATTGATCGATCTCCCTCTCATCCCTTTTCAGTTCCCTGAGAAAGTCTCCCATCATCCAGTTGCTCACGATCTTGGGTTCGGGAAAGAGTCGAACACATTCCTCAAAATATAATGCCATAGCCTTTGCAGAGGTGAGGATTTCAGCATCATATTCAGGGATCCTATAATCCCTTATAAACCTTTCCTTTTTCTGGTCAGGAAGTTCAGGGAGGTTTTTGCGAATCTCCTCAATCCATGCCTCATCGATCCTCAAAGGAACAAGATCCGGGTCAGGGAAATAGCGATAATCGTGGGCCTCTTCCTTTCCCCTCATCGAGACGGTAATCCCTTGATTCACATCCCAGAGCCGTGTTTCCTGAACCACTCCTTCCCCTTCTTCCAAAATTGAAATCTGTCGCTTGATCTCGTATTCCAATGCCTTTTCTACATGCCGGAAGGAATTCATGTTCTTCAATTCCGTTCTCGTACCGAACTCATTCTGACCTTTTAATCGAACAGAGATATTGGCATCGCACCGAAAACTTCCTTCCTCCATATTCCCTGTGCAGATCTCCAAATATTGAAGGATAGCTCGAAGTTTTCTCAAATAATCCCCTGCCTCCTGGGGAGATCGGATATCAGGTCCGCTCACAATCTCAACCAATGGAACACCGGTTCGATTGAAATCGACATAACTGAACGAAGCAGTCTCCGGTGTCTCACCATGCTTTAGCTTTCCTGCATCTTCTTCCATATGAATCCGGATGAGTCGGATGCGCTTCTTTTGTCCCTGAACGATAATCTCGATGAAGCCATCCTCTGCCAAAGGATACTCATACATAGAAATCTGGTATCCTTTGGGTAGGTCGGGATAAAAATAATTCTTACGAGCAAAGAGGCTATGTGGTGCGATTCGGCAGTGAGTGGCCAATCCCAATTTGATCGCATATTCCACTGCCTTCCGATTTACCACTGGAAGAGAGCCGGGCTGACCCGTACAGACAGGACAGGTTAAGGTATTGGGCTCCTCTCCAAAGGCAGTGGAACACCCACAGAAGATCTTCGATCGGGTAAGGAGCTGAGCATGGACTTCTAAGCCAATGACAGGTTCGTATTCCACCAGAGTCTCCTATCCTTACTTCATATGGTTTTTTTCTAAAAATATAATAAAGACTATCCCATGTCAAATATTGATGCTAACTTAACTAACTTTCCATAAATTTTTTTGAGGGGCTTTCTTTTTTACAAGCCGAAGTAATTAAAATATACCTGGTATAAAGCGAGCGGTTTCTGAGCAATATTCTTTATATTCTGGAAATATGCCTGCAAGAAGCTTTTCTTCCTGAAAAGCTCGGTAGACCTGTAATACAATTAATAAAAGGAAAATGATTATTCTTGAAAGCGTAATTTCTCCTAGAACAAAACCGAATACGCTGATTAATTCGCTAAGATATAGAGGATGTCTTACAAATCGGTAAGGCCCACTTTTAACTAGCTTTCTCGCTTGAGGAATAATGCTAATGTTTCTCCCAAGTGTACTAAGCGCATAAATCGAGAAGGATATGCCAGATATTATTATCAGGTCGGCCGCGAGAATTCTCCCAAGATCAA
>Ga0194112_10005843_pt1 | contig 16442 bp, 13 predicted proteins | sample TA2MahC400mmetaG_FD_146191 | JGI IMG/M metagenome (GOLD analysis project Ga0194112, IMG submission 146191) | Freshwater microbial communities from Lake Tanganyika, Tanzania - TA2015016 Mahale Deep Cast 400m | ecosystem: Environmental > Aquatic > Freshwater > Lake | place: Tanzania: Lake... | reverse complement strand
CGGCGCCACCGTGTCGGAGACGCTGCTCGACGAGCAGCTCGACCTGTTGGCGAACAAGGACATCAAGACGACCGTCCGCATTCTGCGGAAGCTCAACAAGTTCTTCCTCCTCGAGCACGAGGAGTCCACGCCCGCCCCCACGCCCACCGACGCCCAGAAGCAGGCGGGCTGCGTCGTCTTCACCCGCAACTACCTGGAGCCCGTCTACTGCAACACCAATCCCCGCCCCTACGAGGTCAAAAGCGAACTGAAGCTCTTCGTCACCCCAGGCGAGTACGAGCCGGTCAGCTTCGCCGTCCTGCCTCTCGCCGACCTCCAGCATGTCACGGTCACTTGCTCCGACCTCCGCGGCCCGAAGGATGCGCTGCTCAAGGCGAGCGCGGTGGACGTGCGGTTCGTCCGCCAGCTCGCCCGCGGCGTGAAGCCGTTCATGTGGATGGTCGGCCCCGAGGCCATCGAGCAATTCAAGTCCCTCAACATCCCCCAGGGCCGCACCACGCAGTTCTGGCTCACCGTCCGTCCCCCCGCCGACGCCGCGCCCGGCGCCTACGAGGGCACCGTGGCGCTCGACCCAGCGAACAAGCGGCCCTCCGAGCTGAAGCTCACGGTCGTCGTCCTCCCCTTCAAGCTCCTCGAAGACCCCGACACGGCGTTCGGCTGGTACTATGGCGCGCCGGCCGACCCCGCGGCCTTCCGCCGCGAGCTGGCCGACATGCGCGCCCACGGCTGCAACACCCTCACCATCCACGAGCCTAAGATCAAGAGCATCACGGCCGACGGCAAGGTGGAGATTGACTTCAAGCACTGGGACGAGTTGCGCAGGCTCTGCCCCGAATTCGGCTTCAACGCCATCAAGCAGACCGGCATTGGCTCGATCACCGACGCCATCGTCCGCATCGGCATTAAGGAACTCGGCCCTGGCTTCGACGTCCCCTTCGTCGCCGCTCTCAAGGAGATCAAGAAGTACCTGGACGCCCATCCCGACTTCAAGGTCGTCTTCATCATCTACGACGAGCCGCGCGAATCGCTCCTGAACTCCTGGAACCGCACCTACGACCAGACCGTCGCCTACATCAAGCTCTGCCGCCAGGTCCCCGGCTTGCTCATCAGCGTGAACCCGATGGGCGACGGGAGCGACAAGAAGGACTACACGCCCTTCGCCGAGATGGTGGACATCCTGAACACCCACGCCTGGAAGGGCTCGAAGGGCCTGATCGAGCGGACGCGGAAGGTGGGCAAGACCCTCTGGGTCTACAACAACGGCCAGGCACGCCTCCCCTGGGGCTTCGGCGTCTGGCGCGTGGGCGCTAAGGGTGAATGGGAATGGACGTATTCGGGCGCGGGCGGCCCCGACTGCTACAGCCCCATCCCCACCGGCGGCTACGAGAACGAAGGCGAGAGCAACACAGGCCGCTTCCCCGTCTACCGCTTCCCCGACCGCATCGTGCCCACCCCCCGCTACGAGTGGTGCCGCGAGGGGGTGGACGACTACAAGTACCTCCACACCCTCCTCCAGCGCCAGAAGCAAGCAAAGGCCGCCGAAGTGGAGGCCCTGCTCAAGGAGATGTGGGGGACTTTCCCCGAGTATCCGGCTATGGGCCTAACGACCGGCGCCGAGGCGGGCGCATCGGGCGACCCCGCCCAGCTCCTGGCCTACTTCGACCACTTCCGCTGGCGAATCGCGCTCGCCATCCTCGCCCTCGACGATCCTGCGACCCACGCCGCCTACGCGAAGTTCAAGTTCGGCGAAATCCCGCCGAAATCCCAAGTCGAACTGAAGAAGGAGAGGGGCGCAGAGCAGGCCATCGAGGTCGAGAAGACCACCCTCAAGCCCGGGGCGAAGATCATCTTCGACTTCGAGGACGACGCCTGCCTCAAGCAGCTCGAGACCGACCGCGGCGGGGCCAACGACCCCTTCGACCCCGACATCATGCCCGCCAAGCGGGTGAAGCGCGCCGCCACCCACGGCGACTTCGCCCTCTACTACGAGCCAGTGGAGAAGGGCGGCGGACTCCACCTCATCAACTTCGACGGCGACTGGGCCGGCTTCGACGTGCTCCGCATTGACATCGTGAACCCCAACCGCCGCCCGTGCAACGGCTACCTGTGCATCACGGACGCCAAGACCACCGTGCCCTATCCGCGGGCAATGGGGCAGTACGACGACCGCTTCGACAAGGAGGCATTCGTCGTGCCGCCCGGCAAGTTCACCTTCGAGCTTCGCCTCGGCGGCCTCTCGGCCAACAACGGCCGCCAGCTCGACCTCTCGAAGATCAGGAAGATCGCCATCGGCCTCGACGGCTCCAAGGTGCCCTACTACCTCGACTGCATCCGCCTGGAGAAGTAGGGAGGATTGTGGAGTGCGGCGACGAAGTCGCCGCTTTCGGTGCCCGCGAAGCGGGCGATGTTCGAGCGTGCAGACTTGCACGCGGAGTCCTGTTCGTCCGCTCCGCTGAGAACCAAAGCGGCATCTGCGATGCCGCACTCCATACCCTCCCACTTCGAGTAGGTAGGGACTATGGAGTGCGGCGACGAAGTCGCCGCTTTCGGTGCCCGCGAAGCGGGCGATGTTCGGGCGTGCAGACTTGCACGCGGAGTCCTGTTCGTCCGCTCCGCTGGGAGCCAAAGCGGCATCTGCGATGCCGCACTCCATACCCTCCCACTTCGAGTAGGTAGGGACTATGGAGTGCGGCGACGAAGTCGCCGCTTTCAATGCCAGCGGAGCGGCATCCGGGGATCACACATGAGCACAAGAGTCACCCTCATCGGCAACGAAGGCTTCCTCATCGAGGCGGGGCCGGCCCGCATCCTGATTGATGCGTTCTACGGCGCCATCCCCGGCCTTGCCAGCGCCTCTGCCTTGAGCGCCCACAGCATCGAGAAGGCCGACCTCATTCTCGTGACCCACGCCCACTGGGACCACTTCCAGGCCACCGAAGTGGCCGACGTGGCAAACCGCACGGGAGCGACCGTCGTCGGCCCTGCAGCCGTCGTCAACGAACTCCGCCGCAAGGCCTGGCCCGAGCGAAGTCGAGGGCTGCCCGCCGAGAAACTCGTCAAGCTCGAGCCCGTCTCGGCCAGGCAGGGCTTCGCCCTGTCCGAGAAGGCTCACCTCTCCCTCGGGGAGAGGTCGTCCGCCGTCAGGCGGACGGGTGAGGGTGCTTCGGGCGCCTCAGGCACCCTCACCCCGGCCCTCTCCCCGAGGGAGAGGGGGGGCACTGCCACCGTCACCGCCTTCCGCACCTTCCACGCGATGGGCCACAACTCCTACCTTGTCGAGACGCCCGGCTTCCGCTTCTTCCACGACGGGGACAACGAGGACACGCGGCGGATTGACGCCTCGGCGCTCGGCCGGCTCGACGCACTCCTCATCGGCCCGTGGCAGGGCTCCGGCTGGGTCGAGTTCATCGAGAAGCTCAGCCCCGCCCGCTGGTTCCTCATGCACCTCTCGGAGGAAGAGCTTGACCAGCATGAGGCCGGCGCCTTCCTGCCCGACCTGTGCGGCCACGTGCCCCTGCCCGACCGCCTGGTCGTCCTCCGTCCTGGCCAGTCGTTCGCATTCGATTGATGCAACCTTGACTCGGCATCGCTGCGGCACTAGAATCCTCTTGGGGGCTGCGCCTGAAGCCGTCCGGAGACAGCGTAGTCATGGCCCCGCTGAGCCTGGAGATCGAACTGGTCGAGAGCTTTCTTGAGGCGGCCCTGGCCGAGGACGTGGGGCCGGGCGACATCACGTCGTCCGCCGTCATCCCGCCCAAGGCGGTCGCGAGCGGGGCGTTCGTCGCGCGCGAGCCGGGCGTGCTGGCCGGCGGGCCGCTCCTGGCGCCGCTCTTCCGCAAGCTCGCCCCTCCGGGACGCGGGGCAGGGCCTGGCCCGAGGGCCTCCGAGGGCACGCCCCGCCTACAAGTGAAGCTGCTGAAGGACGATGGCGATGCGCTGGCGAGGGGGGATGTCATCGCCACGATTCGCGGCCCGGCGCGGGCCATTCTGGCGGGCGAGCGGGTGGCGCTGAACCTCCTTCAGCGCCTGAGCGGCATCGCCTCGATGACCCGCCGCTTCGTCGAGAAGGCGGCCCTGCACGGGGCAAAGGTCCTCGACACCCGCAAGACCACCCCCGGCCTCCGCTACCTCGAGAAATATGCGGTTCGGGCCGGCGGCGGCACGAACCACCGCATGGGCCTCTACGACCAGGTGCTCATCAAGGACAACCACCTCCTCGTGGCCGAGCGGCGCTGGCCCGGCCGCGCCGTCGCCGGCGCCATCGAGGCCGCCCGGGCCGCCGCGCCGGGCGGCATTCGCATCGAGGTCGAGGCTGACACACTTGAACAAGTGCGCCAGGCCATCGAGGCGGGGGCCGACATCATCCTCCTCGACAACATGACCGACGCCCAGATGCGCCAGGCGGTGGCCCTGGCGCGCGGCCGCACGCCGCGGCCCATTCTCGAAGCCTCGGGCGGAGTCACCGAGGCGCGCGTCGAGGCCATCGCGGCGACGGGGGTTGACTGGATTTCCGTCGGCGCCCTCACCCACTCCGCCCCCGCCCTCGACATCGCCCTCGACCTCGAGCCGCCTGAGTGAAGAGGGAGGGGGTATGGGGTGGGCGACGTTCTCACGTTCTTGAGAATGTGAGAACATTGCCCAGGAAGCAGTGGCTGAAGGGCCATCTGTTGGCTCCTCTGGCAGCCCGCGAAGCGGGCGAGCCAGCCGTAGCCCAGGGCGACCGAAGGGAGCCCTGGGAAACGGGTCCACCCCGTGAATGAGCCCCTGAAAGGGGCGATTCACGGCCTTCGGCTTCTGAATCGCCCCCTTCGGGGGCTCCCACTCGGGGGGGCGCGGTTCACCCAGGGCTCCCTTTGGTCGCCCTGGGCTACGCCTGGGTCGCCCCCATTCGGGGGCTACATGGCGCACGTTGCCTCTGCGGAGGCCAACGACCTTGGTGGGGTCCGACGCGTTGGGCAGCAGCGCCCGAGGGTCCGGCGGTGACAGAAACGAATCTCTTTTCGGCCTTGAGCAAGTACGACGGCTCCACCAGCCCCGAGAACTACCTCACCGAGGCATTCGCGTTCCTCCTCCGGCATCTCCTGGCCTATGAGCCATCCGCGGCGGTCAGTCTGTTGAACGACCTCTGCGGGGCGAATCGGGAGTTCGGGTTTGCCAAAGACGAGGCATCAAGCATCGTAGTCGAGACCCAGGTAACCACCAAGCAAGGTCGCCCGGACATCATGATCTCGGTTGGCAACAAGCTCGCCTGCATTGAGGTCAAGAAGGAGGCCCCGCTTCGTGAGAACCAGCTTGAGCACTACGGCGAGGCCCTCGATGCTTCCCCAGCGAGCCACAAGCGCCTGATCGTGCTCAGCCGCCACGATCTGGACATTCCGGCGAAGGGCCGCCAGCCCGATCATCGGGTGCGTTGGTACCATGTGCATGACTGGCTTTCCAAGGCTGAATTGTCCGACCTCGCGTCCTGTTACCTGCGAAGGCATTTCACCGCTTTCTTGGAGGCAAGTCACATGAGCATCGAGCGGGTAGGCTGGGAGCTGATGCCGGGCGTCGAGGCCCTTGTCAACTTCGGGAAGATGCTTGCAGCGGCCGTAGAGCAAGCCGGGTTGCAGGACGAAGCTGGCAAGATCACATTCACCGGCGAGTACTGCGGCTGCTACGTCGGCGCGGGCAACTCGCTTTGGTGCGGAATCTACTACGAGAGACCCATCCTCTTCTACTTCAGTGTCCAACCTTGGTACCACCCGTCGGCAAAGGCCCTTCTCCTCGGGGAAGCGCAGAGCACATACGATAAGGACGACGACGGCTTCCACTTGGATCTTGAGAGCGAAAGCGTGCACTTCTTCGCCTTGGGGAAGGATGCACAACTTGGGTGTCTGGCGAAGTTCGTACGAACCTGCCATGATCTGGCCATACAAGCTGTGGACCGCGCGAAGAAGCAGGAGAAGGCACCCTAGCGAAACGGGGGTGAGGAGTCCTTCATTCGTTCCCCCGCTCTGCGTGGGAACGAGCGAATAGGGGAAGAAGAGAACGATGAAGGCTGAATCTGGCCTGGCGTTCGCGCTCGCGTGCGTGCTTCTTGTCGTTGCCGGGGCCTTGGCTGCGGACGACCGCCTCGCGTCCATCCGCGCGGCGATGGAGAAGCTGCGGCCGCTGGCGACGAAGCTAGGGAAGCCGCGCCTGGGCGACTGGCTGGCACACCACAAGGAGCCAGGGCAGACGTTCGAGGAGTACCTGGCGAGCGGCCCGACCGGGCCAACGAAGGAGCGGCGGACGATCTACGTGCAGCCCCTCGGCGAGTTCACGGGGCCGCAACGGAGGATCATCACGCTGGCCGCCGACTTCATGGGCCGTTACTTCGGCCTGCCCGTGAAGGTCGAGAAGGACCTGTCGCTGTCGCTCATCCCGGCCAGCGCGCGGCGGGTGCACCCGTCGTGGGGTGTGAAGCAGATTCTCACGACCCACGTGCTCGACGAGGTGCTCAAGCCGCGGCTGCCCAAGGATGCCGTGGCCTACATCGCCTTCACGGCGAGCGACCTGTGGCCGGGCGAGGGGTGGAACTTCGTGTTCGGCCAGGCCTCGCTCTCCGAGCGAGTCGGCGTCTGGTCCATCTTCCGCAACGGCGACCCCGAGAAGGAGGCCAAGCTCTGCCTGCTGCGCACGATCAAGACGGCGACGCACGAGACGGGGCACATGTTCGGCATGTACCACTGCATCCTCTACGAGTGCAACATGTGCGGGAGCAACAGCCGCCCGGAGAGCGACCGCCGCCCGCTGGCCTGCTGCCCGGAGTGCGTGGCGAAGCTGTGGTGGAGCACGGGCGCCGAGCCCGTGCCCCGCTACCGGTCGCTCGCGGAGTTCTGCAAGGAGCAGGGGCTGGCCTTGGAACGGGAGTTCTATGAGAAAGCTATCAGGGCCCTGGAGAGACCTTGAGCGAGGATGATTGGATGATTGGATGAATGCAGCGAAGAGACCGGGGTGCAATAACACATTTGCGCGGCCTCTCTGCCGCCCCCACGGGGCTTGCCCCCGTGGGGCGATGGTTGGCAGCTACCGCCGCGGGGCGGTCCCCCTTCCCCCTCCCCGCCGCCCGCCACGGGCGGCGGGGAGGGGGAAGGGGGTGGGGCGGCCGCCCGTGGTAGCTGCCAATCATCGCCTCGCCGAGACAAGCTCGGCGGAGGCGAAAACACGATCTGGCAAGGTGTACAAATGCGTTACTGCACCCAAGAGACCGAAGCCTCTTGACATCCATCCATTCATCCACCCATCCATTCATCCCCCCTTTGGTTGAGGATAGCCGCCATGCGAATCGCGATCATCGGGCTGCCGCAGTCGGGGAAGACGACGCTGTTCGACGCCGTGACGGGGCGGCGCGACGAGCCGGGGGCCTATGCCGCGCCAGGCTCCCTCCACGTGGGCGTCGTGCCCGTGCCCGACGAGCGGGTGGAGTTCCTCGCCGGCATCCTCCACCCCGGCAAGACCACGCACGCCTCGCTGGAGTTCGTGGACATCGGCGGGCTGTTCACGGGCGCGAAGCCGGACCCCGATTCGGTGGCGGCGATGCGCCAGGCCGACGCGCTGGTGAAGGTCGTGCGGGCCTTCGAGAGCGACGCCGTCCCCCACGCCAAAGGCTCTGTGGACTCGAAGCGCGACCTGGCGGAGATAGACGGCGACCTGTTCGTGACCGACCTGGACATCATCGAGCGGCGGATCGAGACGCTTCACCACAGCGTGCGGCACCCGACGCCGAAGCAGGAGGAGGAGAAGGCGGAGCTGGCGCTCCTGGAGCGCTGCCGCGCGCAGCTCGACACGGTGGGCGCGCTCGACCGCCTTGACCTCCGGGACGAAGAGCGCAAGGCGCTGCGGGGCTACACCTTTCTCACGCAGAAGCCGGCCGTGGTGGTCGTGAACATCGGCGAGGCCCAGATCGGCCAGGAGGTGCCTTTGGCCCCGCCTGCCCTCCCCCTGTGCGCCGACATGGAGAAGGAGTTGCTGGCCCTCGAGCCCGAGGAGCGGAAGCCCTTCATGGAGGACCTGGGCCTTGCCGAGCTGGGCGCGCCGCGGGTGGTTGCCGCGGCGCTCCAGGCCCTGGACCTCATAACGTTCTTCACGTCGAACGAGAAGGAGCTTCGGGCGTGGCTGCTGCCGCGCGGGGCGACGGCGGTCGAGGCGGCGGGAAAGGTCCACACCGACCTGGCGCGCGGCTTCATCCGCGCCGAGGTCGTCGGCACCGAGGACCTCCGCCAGTTCGGCTCGCTCAAGGACGTGAAGGCGCACGGCAAGTTCCGCCTTGAAGGCAAGGACTACGTGGTGCAGGACGGCGATGTGCTTCAGATAAGATTCAGTGTGTGAAAGGGAATCCGTAATTCGTAATCCGTAATCCGTAATCAGAACGAAGACCAGGCGCGGCTCATTTCTGGTTACGGATTACGGATTACGGATTACGGGCTATGGTCACCCGATGCGTGTCGCCATCAACGCCCTCCTTCTGTCCGGCCGTTTCTCAGGGGTCGAGAAGGCGATCCACGCCCTGCTCCGCCACATTGGGGAGGGCTCCGGCGACGAGTTCGTGGCCCTGGTGGGCAGCGACTTCGATGAGCGGCTGCTGAACGGCGCCCGCGTGGGCATCGAGCGGCTGCCGGTGTCGAACCGCTCGCGGCTCCTCCGCATCGTCTACGAGGAACGCTTCCTGCGGCGTCGGCTGAAGGGCTTCGACCTGTTCCACGCCGCCGGCTATGTGGCGCCCAAGCGGTTGCCCTGCCCGCTGGTGCTGAGCATCTACGACCTGGTGGCGCTGACGCACCCCGAGCTGGCCAAGCGGTCGAACGCATGGCACTATCGCTGGCGGCTGCCGCGGTCGGCGCGGGCCGCGGCGCGCGTCATCGTGCCGCTCGATTGCGTGGCGCGGCAGGTGGCCGAGCGGTTGGGCGTCGAGCGCGAGCGGGTGCGCGTCGTGCCCCTGGGCGTGGACGCGCATCTCAAGCCGCCCTCGCTGGACGACCGGGCGCGCGTGCGGGCACGCCACCATCTCGCCCGCCCCTACATCCTGTTCGTGGGCAACATCGAGCCGAAGAAGAACCTGCCGACGCTGCTGCGCGCCTTCGCCGCCCTCAAGCGCGACGGGCAGCCCCACGAGCTGGTGATCGCGGGAAAGCGGGGGTGGAAGTGCCGCGACGTGTTCGCCCTCCCGGCCGAGCTGGGCATCGAGGACAGTGTTCGCTTCCTCGGCTACGTCGAGGAGGAGGACCTCGCGGGCCTCTACGGCGGCGCCGAGCTGTTCGCCTTCCCCTCGCTCGTCGAGGGCTTCGGCCTGCCGCCCATCGAGGCCATGGCCTGCGGCACCCCCGTCGTGACCTCCGACACCGAGGTGCTTGTGGAATCCACGGGCGACGCGGCGGAACACGTCCCCGCACTCGACCCCGAGGCCCTGGCCGATGCGATGCGCCGCATCCTTGGCGACGCGGCCCTCCGCGAACGCCTCCGCGCCGCCGGCCTCGCCCGCGCCGCACAGTTCACCTGGCCCCGCGCCGCCGAGGCCACGCGAGCGGTCTACCGGGACGCCCTGACCGCTTGACATGCGAGCCAAGGCGCGGTATACAGAGGGTAGACGAAAGCAATGGAGGAGCCGGCGATGGCAGCGACGAAGCAGGCGCTTGACGAGTTGCGGGGGCTGGTGGAACGCCTGGAGAGGGATACCGGCGCGCTCAAGAGCGCGTTGCAGGCGCTCGATGCCGAAGCGGACGCGCCGGAAGCCGGGCAGCCGGCCCGAGAAGCGGACCTCGCTGACCGCGAGGCCTTCCTCAGGATGAAGGAGTCTCTCCTCGCCGAGCATCGTGGCGAGTTCGTGGCGTTTGCCAACGGGAAGCTTGTAGCTGTAAGCCGGTCCTGGGACGAGCTTCTCCCGAGCATCCAGGCCATGGACCCCGCCGTGGATGTCTACGTCGAACAGGTGAACGAAGAAGCCTTCCTGGAGCCCCCTGAATTCGACGTGCCAGGGGTCTTCGAAGTCGAGGACGTCACCGAGAGGTCGTCGTGACTTGGCAGCCGTACCTCAAGACGACGACTGTCCCAGCGCCGTTTCTGCTGGCTCGGCTGGTCAGCCCGGGAGACCGGCTGGCGCGCGCCATCTACCTCGATTCCATGCTTGATACAGGCAGCGCCCTCTCGTGCGTTCCCAGGCTGGCGATCGAGGAGTGCCGCCGACAGGGCATCCACTTGGTCAAGGGGGGAGGCGTGCGAGCTGCCGGAGCCTTCGACAGCGACCGTGCTTCCAGGGAGACCTACAAGTTCCAGTTGACGCTCTGCGCCGCGCCCGCTGCGCGGGCATCGCTAGACGAAGGTTGGCTCCAGGCGTACTTCAGTGCCGGCCATGTCTTGTACCCCACGCCAGACGTTGAGCTGGGCGCGCATGTGCGCGGCATCGAGATGCCGGTGACGGAGAGGTCGTACGTGCTGATCGGCCGCAACGTGCTCGCGCACTGGACGGTCATCTTCCACGGCCGAAGCTCCCACTTCAAGGTGCTGGACCGCGGCGGCAGGTGGTTCATCTTCTCCCTCGCACCGAGGTAGACCCGGGCTATCTGGCGGGAGACACTCACGTGCGGATAGCCTGTGTTGTCGGCACATATCCCTGCGCGTCCGAGACCTTCATCGAGCGTGAGTTCGAGGCCCTGGAGGCGGGGGGGCATGAGGTGGCCGTCTTCCCGCTGTGGCGGGCGAAGGGCGACAAGGCGGCGACGCCGCCCGGGCGGCACGTCGAGCGGTGCAGCGGCTGGTCGCCCTGGGCCGAGCTGGCCGCGATGGGGGCGAGCATCCGCTGGCAGTGCTACTTCCTCGGCCAGTGGCGCCGCGAGGGGCGCGCCGCGTGGCGCGTGCTCGTGAACCGCGGGCTGGCCTTCGACATGGCGCGGCGGATGAAGCGCCTGGGCGTCGAGCGGGTCCACGCGCACTTCGGCAACGCCCCCTCGACCTTCGGCTGGCTAGCGGCGGACGTCGAGGGCGTGCCCTTCAGCCTCGCCGTCCACGCGCGGGACGTGTTTGTGGTGGCGGAGTTCCTGGCAGCCAAGGCGCGGGACGCCGACCGCATTGTCGCCTGCAACTCGGCCGCGGCGAAGCGGGCAGCGGAGCTGGTGGACGAGGCGGACCGGCCGAAGGTCGCACTCGTGCCCCACGGCCTGCCGCTCGGCCGCTATCCGTTCCGCTGCGAGAGGCCAGAGGGCCAGCCCCTCATCCTTGGTGTAGGGCGCCTCGTCGAGAAGAAGGGCTTCGCACACCTCGTCGAGGCAGTCGCCATGCTGCGGCGGCGAGGACGCCCCGCCCGCTGCTGGCTCATCGGCGACGGCCCCGAACGCAAGGCCATCGAACGCCAGACCGCCCAACTCGCCGTCGGCGACGCTGTGGAACTCAAAGGCTGGCTGTCGCAAGAGGAGCTGACGAAGGCATATGGCCAGGCAGCCGCCCTCGTCGCGCCCAGCGTGGTCGCCCGCGACGGCGACATGGACGGTCTGCCAAACGTGGTGGTCGAGGCGGCGGCGGTGGGCGTGCCGCTCGTGACGACCGACGTGGGCGGCCTGCCCGATCTCGTCCGGGACGGCGAGACGGGTTTGGTAGCGAAGCCGGGCGACGCCGCCGACCTGGCGGCGAAGCTCGACGCGGTGCTCGGCGAGCCCGCCGCCGCGTCCGCCCGCGCCCGCCGCGCCCGCGAACTCGTCGAGGCACGCCACGACGAGGCGAAGACGATCCCGCAGCTCCTCGCCGCCCTGGGAATCCCACAGCGTGAACCGGACCGGCCCTGAGTCTCCTCTCGCGGGTCCTACGCGGTCGAGGGTGGCACCTTCAAGCGGCTGAAGCAGGCGCCCGGGCCGGTCAAGGGGGCGGCCGGGCCCGAAGCGCCCGGCGACTTTGACTCGCGCCCCGGCGAGGCGAGGGGAAGGGGCGCGAGTCAATCTCTGAGCTTGCTCCCCGGGCACTCGCGGCGCAAGGCATTGGAAATACGACACTTATGGAGAGGCTGCGCGAGGCGCGCAGCATCGGTTTGACTCGCGCCCCTACGTGGGGGGAAAATGGCGCGAGTCAAACCGAGCGGGGTGGATAGGGCGGACGGGCTTGGTGGGCGACTGGGCCTTGACCTGGGCCGTCCGGCGGGCTATACTGCGGGGCGATGGGGCTGGAGGTGTTCGATGGGCAGGTACAGGCTGGCCCTTGCGCTGGTGGGGACTCTCGCGGCGACCTGCCAGGGCGCGGTCCGCTGGTACACGAACGACTACGAGGGGGGCCTCGAGGTGGCCCGCAAGTCGGGCCGGCCGATGGTCATCATCTTCCACACCGCCGACGACAAGCTGCGCACGGCCAAGAAGCTGTTCGAGTCGGAAATGCTCGCGCCCTACCACCGCCAGTTCGTGTTCAGCTACAACGAGGTGGAAGTCAAGAACGGCACGATGTCCCACGGCCTCTTCCACAAGTACAACCCAGGGGACGGGGCTCACAGCCTGCCGATCATCTTCTTCGCGGACACGGACGAGAAGGTGCTGGGGAAGATGGAGAACCCGTCGCGCGTGGGCGAGATCGCGGCGGAGATGGCCGCCGTGCTCAAGAAGCTCGGCGGCCCGGGGAGCGCCAAGAAGACGCGCGAGGCCCAGGAGGCCCTCGACCGCGGCAACGCTCTCCTTGCGAAGAAACAGTTCGGCCCCGCCGCCAAGTGCTTCAAGGAAGTGGTGGACCTCAACCTGAAGTTGCCGGCAACCGAGACGGCGAAGAAGGAGCTGGCGAAGCTCGAGGAGATGGCCGCGAAACAGCTCGAGGCCGCCCGCGCCGACGTGAAGGACAAGGCATACCCCGAGGCGGCGCGGAAGCTGGCCGAACTGGACGAAGCGTTCAGCCCCATGCCCGCGGCCCGGGAGGCGCGGGAGGAGCTGGCGAAGCTGCACGCCCTGCCCGAGGCGAAGGAGGCTCTCGCAAAGGCCGTGAAGAAGGAGGCCACCGCGCAGGCCCCGCCCAGGCACACTGACGACCCGAACGACATCGCGGGCGACTTCTTCACTGAGGAGGAGCTGGACGCTCTGGACAAGATGGCGGGGGGCGACGAGGCCAAGGCCGAAGAGAAGGGGGCCGACGCCACGGCCGAGTGCCGCCGCCTGCTCTCCTTCGCCCGCGGCTGGATCGCCAACAAGCAGAACGCCAAGGCCCGCGAGGCCCTCGAGAAGGTAATCGCCAAGTACCCCGACACCCTGTATGCCGACCAGGCGAAGGCGTTGCTGGAGAACCTGAAGTAGCGCGCAACGGCCGCGCAGCGGCGGGAGGAGTCCGCAATGGCACTCTCGTGGCGACGCATTGAGACGGCCGACGGCGCAAGCCGCCGGCCCAGGTGGAGCAAGCGCGCGCTCGTGATCCTCGGCCTCGCCATCCTCCTGACCTGGGTCCTCGCCGTCTTCGCGGCACTGAGGCTCGATCGCCAGCGCCGGGGCTTCGAGGAGGAGGCGGAAGCTGTAAAGGCCGAGATACGACGACTGGTTCCCAGGCTCCATCCGCCTGACGTGTGGTGAGGCTGAGCATGACTCCCGGTCTTGGCGCGCCGTTTCTTTCGAGTTCGTCGTCGTTGTCGTCGTCGTCCTCGTCGTCGAGCGCTCTGCCCTCGTTTGTGAGCGGCGCAATCGGATTCGACGACGACGACGAGGACGACGACGAGCACGACCAGAAGCGGGGAAGGAGGCGGCTGCCAAAACCGGAAGCCATACTCTGTGAGGCCGTTCCTGCCTTGACATCCGGCGCCCCGGTCCCTAGACTGTGCGGCGTTGCCAAACCCACCACTGCCTGCGTTTGCTGCGAGAGGCATAAGAAAATGACGATTGCGGACTTTCAGAAGCTGATGGCCGATCTGTATCTCGAGCACGACACCCGCCGCGGCCTGGGCGGCACGTTCATGTGGTTCATGGAAGAGGTGGGCGAGCTTTCGACCGCGCTGCGCTCGGGCACCCGCGAGGAGATCGAGAACGAGTTCGCCGACGCCTTCGCCTGGCTCACCACGCTGGCCAATCTGGCAGGCATTGACGCCGATGCGGCCGTGACGCGCAAGTACGGCACCGGCTGCCCGTGCTGCAACACGAGCCCCTGCTCGTGCGTCCAGAAGCCATAGGGACGCTCCGCTCAGACTCAAAGCGGCGACTTCGTCGCCGCACTCCATAGTCGTGCGGCGGGATATGGAGTGCGGCAACGCAGTTGCCGCTTTGGTCCCCCGCGAAGCGGCAGCACCCCGCGTCTCACGACCGCCTCGCGGGCCGGGCGATGCGGCGCTTGCGGCGGCTCGCGGCGGAGCGGTAGGCGGCGTCCACCACGGCCATGATGCGCTCGGCGCGGTACATGTCGGTCACGTAGGCGGCTGGGCTGCCGGCGCGGGCCTTCACTAGCTCGTCGTACATCCAGCGGAAAAGCGGCTCGTCGCGGGTGGCGGGAACGCTCATCGTCTCCTGCGCGCCCTCGAAGAGGGCGAGGCGCTCGTAGTTCAGGAGCAGGCTCTCACGGCCGGCGGCAAAGGTCAGCTCGAGCTGGCTCTTGGGCAGCGTGTAGCTGATGGTGACGGTGGCGATGGCGCCCGAGCGGTAGCGGAGCTGGAGGGCCGCCTTGTCGTCTGTGTCGGGGTGCGACTTGAGGTAGGAGAGCTGGCAGAAGGCGGACACGGGGTCGCCGACGAGCCAGCTCAACAGGTCGAGGACATGCCAGCCGCTGTCAATCAGGGCCACGCCGCCGCTCTTCGCGCGGTCGCCGCGCCAGCCGGGGTCGGCGAAGGCTGGCGCCCAGAAGTAGGTGAAGAGCGCGTGGATGAAGTCGGGCTGCATCCCGCACAGGATGTCGCGTGCGGTGCGGAAGTGGGCCGAGTACTTCCGCTGGCCGCCCACCCAGGCGCGGCGGCCGGCGGCCTCGAGCGCGGCGATCATCGCGCGGCAGCTCTCCAGGTTGTGGCCGAACGGCTTCTCGGTGAACACGTCGGCCCCGTGCACACAGGCTAGCCCAGCCATCGGCTCGTAGAGGTGGTTGGGCAGGATGAGGCACACGAGGTCGAGCTTGTGGCGCTCGAACATCACCTCGGGGTCCTGGTAGCGCGCGACGCCGGGCGGCAGGCTATCGAGCGCCGCCATGTTGATGTCGCAGCCGGCCACAAGCTCGAATGCCTCATGTTCCGCGAGGGTCTTCACGTGGGCGGCGCCCATGCCCCCACAGCCGATGACGCCGACCTTGGTCTTCTCGGAAGCCATGTGTCTGCTCCTCAAATCGTCCTCGTCCTCGTCCTCGCCGGTCGCTCTTCCCCCTCTCCCTCGGGGAGAGGGCTGGGGTGAGGGTGCCTTCTGGCGCGGGCGGCGTGGTCGTGAGGAAGCACCCTCACCCGCCCGCCTTCGGCGTGCGACCTCTCCCCGAGGGAGAGGTGAATGGGCCTCATTCCCTGAAGCGAATCGGCTCGCACAGGGCCTTCAGGTTAGCGGGGGCGGTGCCGGGCGGAACCTCACAGCCGGCGCCGGCCATGAAGGGGTTGCCCACGAGCCTGTAGACGGCGCGGAGGGCCTTCTTGATGCTGGCCGGCGTGCCACGCTTCACGGCGTTTGCGGGGTCGAGGTTGGCGATCATCACCTTGCCCCTGCCCAGAATCTCGCGCGCCTTCGCCATGTCCACCTGCCAGTCGAGGTCCACGATGTCCACGGGCAGGCGGGCGAAGTAGGGGACGAGGTGGGTCGTGTCGCCGCAGATGTGGAGGCGAATGAGGCCGCCGGCGGCCTTGATGCCCTCGAAGAGCCGCTGCTCGAGGGGGAAGATCATCTCGGCGTAGAGGCCGGGCGACACCTGGCTTGCGATGGCGTCGCCCACCCCGATGGTGTCGGCCCCCGCGTCGAGCTGGGCCTTGGCGAAGGCAATGCCGACCTCGACGCACCGCTCCATCAGCTCGCGGGCGAAGGGCGCGTCGAGCAGGAGGTCCATGAGGAAGTTCGTCACGCCCCGCAGGTCGGCCGCCTCCGCCGCCGGCCCCTCGACCCAGCCGAGGACCGAGTACTTGCGGTGGACGGCTTTGTTGTAGGCCTCGACGGCGCGGACACGGTCGAGCATTCGCTCGGAGCCGAGGGGGTCGGGCCGCTTGAGAAGCGAGAGGTCCTTGGCGTCCTCCAGCGGCGGCTTAGGGCAGCGGGGCACGCCGTCGCGGACGTAGCGGATTTCGGCCCCGAAGCCCTGCGTCTCGCGGTAGGGGTCGGAGATCGTGCACACCTGGTCGAAGCCGAACTCCTCGGCGCAGCGCAGGTTGGCCTCGACCAGCACGCGGTAGTCCGAGGCGAACGCCCCGTAGTTCGAGCCGATATGCTCGGCGGCGAACTGCATCAGGATGGGCAGGCGGGGCAGGATATCGGCCCTCTCGCCCCTCACCACAGCCATGTACCGCTCATAGCTATTCACGCTTTGCCCCT
>Ga0194112_10005840_pt1 | contig 16445 bp, 16 predicted proteins | sample TA2MahC400mmetaG_FD_146191 | JGI IMG/M metagenome (GOLD analysis project Ga0194112, IMG submission 146191) | Freshwater microbial communities from Lake Tanganyika, Tanzania - TA2015016 Mahale Deep Cast 400m | ecosystem: Environmental > Aquatic > Freshwater > Lake | place: Tanzania: Lake... | reverse complement strand
AGCCGAGAAAGTCGGAACGCTCGTTGGCGAAACTGGCATGCTGCTGGTCGGCGGCGGCGGCCCTGTCCAGCGGCCGGTTGCGCGGGTCCTGCACCGACAGCGCGGCGCCGATCACCAGCATCTGCGCCAGGCACCCTTCCTCACGCGCCGCCACCAACATGCGGCCGATGCGCGGGTCCAGGGGCAGGCGCGCGAGTTCCCGGCCCACCTCCGTCAGCGCATTGGCCTCGCCCACTGCGCCCAGCTCCGCCAGCAGCGCGTAGCCGTCGGCGATGGCCCGCGGGCTGGGCGGGTCGAGGAACGGGAAGTCCTCCACCTTGCCCAGGTTCAGGCTCAGCGCGCGCAGGATCACCGCCGCCAGCGAGGAGCGCAGCAGCTCCGGGTCGGTGAACGCCGGCCGGCGGGCGTACTCCTCCTCGCCGTAGAGCCGGAAGCAGATGCCGTCGGATACGCGGCCGCAACGGCCTGAGCGCTGCTTGGCCGCGGCCTGCGAGATGTTCTCCACCTGCAGCTGCTCCACCTTGTTGCGGTAGCTGTAGCGCTTGACGCGCGCCAGGCCCGTGTCCACCACGTAGCGGATGCGCGGCACCGTGAGCGAGGTCTCGGCGAGGTTGGTCGCGAGCACGATGCGGCGCAGCGATCCGGGCCTGAACACCCGGTCCTGCTCGGCGTTGGACAGGCGGGAAAAGAGCGGCAGGATCTCGGTGTCCCGGAGCTTCCTGTTGCCGATCGCGGCCGCCGCGTCTCGGATCTCGCGCTCTCCGGGCAGGAAGACCAGCACGTCGCCGGGGCCGTGGCGGCAGGCTTGCTCCACCGCCTCGGCCAGCGCGTCCTCCTCCTCGTCGCGCGTGGTGTCCTCCTGGTCGCCTTCGACTTCGCGGTAGCGCAATTCCACCGGGTACAGGCGCCCGGAGACTTCGATCACCGGTGCGCCGCCGAAGTGCGTGGAGAATTTCTCCGCGTCGATGGTGGCAGAGGTGACCACGACCTTCAGGTCGGGACGCTGCGGCAGCAGTTGCTTCAGGTACCCGAGCAGGAAATCGATGTTGAGGCTGCGCTCGTGCGCCTCGTCGATGACGATGGTGTCGTAGGCGGCAAGCTTCGGGTCGCCCTGCGTCTCCGCCAGCAGGATGCCGTCGGTCATGAGCTTCAGCGCGGTATGCCGGCCGACGCGGTCGTGGAAGCGCACCTTGAAGCCCACCGCGCCGCCCAGCTCCACCTTCAGTTCCTCGGCGATGCGCGCCGCCACCGCGCGCGCGGCGATGCGGCGGGGCTGGGTGTGGCCGATCATCTTGCCGGCGCCGCGCCCCATCTCCAGCAGGATCTTGGGGATCTGCGTGGTCTTGCCCGAGCCGGTCTCGCCGCAGACGATGACGACCGGATGAGCGTTGATGGAACGGGCTATCTCGGCGCGTTTGCCGACAACCGGAAGCGCGGGATCGAAAGAGGGCCGCCAGCGCCGTTGGTTCACGCGAGCGGCGGGTTGAGCACCTTCAACTCGGCAGAGCGCCGGAAATCCCGATCGGCGCTCCAGAGCTCGCGCACGCCGTGCTGCATGCAGATCGCGGCGAGGCGCGCCTCATGGACCTGCGGACCAGCAACCCGTCCAGCCCGCAGGCTGGCCGCCAGGCAGCGCTCAGCCGCGACCGCGCAGCCGCTCGACATAGCGCGCCAGCAGATCCACTTCCAGGTTGACCCTCGCCCCGGCCGCCAGCCGCCCCAGCGTGGTCACCGCCAGCGTGTGCGGGATCAGGTTCACCTCGAACCTTCGCCCGCGCACCGCGTTCACCGTCAGGCTGACCCCGTCCACGGTCACCGAGCCCTTCCTCGCGACGTAGCGCGACAATGCCGCGGGGGCGTGGAACGCGTACACCCCGCCCTTCACGGACGCGCACGCGCCGACCCCGTCCACGTGGCCCGTGACCAGGTGCCCGCCCAGCCGGTCGCCCAGCGCGAGCGACTTCTCCAGGTTCACCGCGCCGGGACGCGCAAGGCCCGCGGTGACGCGCAGCGTCTCGGGGGAGACATCGAACCAGAGCCGGCGCCCGGCCCTGTTCGTCACCGTCAGGCAGCAGCCCTGCACGCAGATGGAATCGCCGATGCGCACCCCGGCAAGCGGCAGCTTGCCGGCGTCGATCACCAAGGGTTTCGTGGAAACGATGCGGCCGACGGCCTGCACGATGCCGGTGAACATGTCAGCGCCTGGCGAGAATGCGCAGTTCGTTGCCGAGGCGCGCGATGGCGTGCAGGCGCAGCCGCGGCCGCGCCTCGAGCGCATCGACCGCCGGCAGGTCCACCATGCCCTGCGCGCTGTCGCCGAGCAAGCTGGGGTTGAGGTAGACCAGGAACTCGTCGACGCAGCCCTCGCGCACCAGCGACCCGTTCAACCGGAACCCGGCCTCGACGTGCAGCTCGTTGACGCCGCGGCGCGCCAGCTCGGCCAGCATCGCCGGCAGCTCAACCTTGCCGTTGGCGTTGGGCAGCGCCACCATCTCCGCGTTCTTCGGCGTGCGCCCTTCCCGGCCGGCGAAGACCAGCACGCGTTCGCCCTCCAGGATCCGCGCGCCGTCGGCGATCTCCAGCCGGCTGTCCACCACCACGCGCAGCGGCTGGCGCGGCGTCGCCACCTCGCGCACCGTCAGGCGCGGGTTGTCGGCCTTCACCGTGCCGATGCCGGTGAGGATGGCGCAGGCGCGCGCGCGCCAGTGATGGCCGTCGGCGCGCGCCTCCGGCCCGGTGATCCACCGGCTGCGGCCGTCCCGCAGCGCGGTGCGCCCGTCCAGGGTGGCCGCGATCTTCATGCGCACCCAGGGCCGGCTGCGCGTCATGCGTGAGAAAAAGCCGATGTTGAGCTCGCGCGCCTCGTCCTCCATCAGCCCTATGTCGAGGCGGATGCCGGCAGCCTCGAGCGTCTCGGCGCCCAGCTGCGCCTTGGGGTTCGGATCGCGCACCGCGGCCACCACGCGCGCGACGCCGGCCCGGATCAGCGCCTGCGCGCAGGGCGGCGTGCGGCCCTGGTGGTTGCAGGGTTCCAGCGTGACGTAGGCGGTGGCGCCCTTCGCCGCACCGCCGGCGGCGGCGAGGGCGTTGGCCTCGGCGTGCGGGGCGCCGGCCTTCTCGTGCCAGCCTTCGCCGACCACGGCGCCGTCCTTCGCCAGCACGCAGCCCACGCGCGGGTTGGGCGTCGCGGTGTAGAGGCCTTTGCCGGCCAGCGCGAGCGCGCGCGCCATCATGGCGCGGTCGAGCTCGGAAAAGGAATTCACTTCCTGCGCCGGCGCGGGGACTTGATCTCCTGCACCGCCTCGCGGAAGTCATCCGGGGTCTCGAAGCTGCGGTAGACGGAGGCAAAGCGAATGTAGGCGATCTTGTCCAGCCTTGCCAGCTCGCGCATCACCAGGTCGCCGACGCGGCTGGTGGGGACTTCGCGCTCGCCCAGCGAGCGCAGCCGCTCCTCGATGCGGTCCACCGCGGCGTCGATGGCCTCGGTGGCCACCGGGCGCTTCCTCAGCGCGAGCATCATGCTGCCCACCAGCTTGTCGCGGTCGAAGTCGCTGCGGCTGCCGTCCTTCTTCACCAGGCGCGGCATGCGCAGCTCGACGCGCTCGTAGGTGGTGAAGCGCTTGTCGCACTTGGGGCAGCGCCGGCGGCGGCGGATGACGTTGGTGCCCGGGTTGGAGCGCGTGTCCAGCACGTTGGTGTCCTCGTGGGCGCAGAAGGGACAACGCACGGCGGTGTCTCCGGCGCGCTAGCCGAGGTAGACCGGGAAGCGCGCGCACATCGCCTTGACCTCGCCGGCGACGCGCGCGCGGGTGGCCTCGCCGTGCGGGTCCTCGAGCACCTCGGCCATCAGCTGCGCCAGCGTTTCCGCCTCGGCGGCGCCGAAGCCGCGGGTGGTCATCGCCGGCGAGCCGATGCGGATGCCGGAAGTGACCGTGGGCTTCCGCGGGTCATTCGGGATCGCGTTCTTGTTGACCGTGAGGTGGGCGCGGCCGAGCGCGTCCTCGGCGTCCTGGCCGCTGAGGTTCTTCGCGCGCAGGTCGACGAGGAACAGGTGGCTGTCGGTGCCGCCGGAGACCACGCGCAGGCCGCGCCGCTGCAGGGTCGAGGCCATGACGCGGGCGTTCTCCAGCACCTTCAGCTGATAATCCCTGAACTCGGGCCGCAGCGCCTCGCCCAGCGCCACCGCCTTGGCGGCGATGACGTGCATCAGCGGGCCGCCCTGGATGCCGGGGAAGATGGCCGAGTTGACCGCCTTCTCCTGTTGGGCGCGGCCGAGGATCAGGCCGCCGCGCGGGCCGCGCAGCGTCTTGTGCGTGGTGGTGGTGGTGAAATCCGCGATCGCCACCGGCGAGGGATACAGGCCCGCCGCGACCAGGCCGGCGTAGTGCGCCATGTCGGCCATGAGCAGCGCCCCGACCTTGTCGGCGATCCCGCGAAAGCGCTGCCAGTCGATGGCGCGCGAATACGCGGAAGCCCCGGTGACGATCATCTTCGGCCGGTGCTCCAGCGCGAGGCGCTCGGCCTGGGCGTAGTCGATGCGCTCCTCGGCATCCAGCCCGTAGGACAGCGCCTTGTAGAGCTTGCCCGAGAGGTTCACCGGCGAGCCGTGCGTCAGGTGCCCGCCGTGCGCGAGCGACATGCCCAGAATCGTGTCGCCCGACTTCAGCGCCGCGGTGTACACCGCCTGGTTGGCCTGCGATCCGGAATGCGGCTGGACATTGGCCCAGGGCGCGCCGAACAGGCGCTTGGCGCGCTCGATGGCGACGGCCTCGGCCATGTCCACGTACTGGCAGCCGCCGTAATAGCGCCTGCCCGGATAGCCCTCGGCGTACTTGTTGGCGAGCGCCGAACCCTGCGCCGCCAGCACCGCGCGGCTGGCGTAGTTCTCCGAGGCGATCAGCTCGACGTGGTCTTCCTGCCGGCGCGCTTCCTTGCGGATGACGCCGCAGATTTCGGGATCGGACTGCTCGAGGGAGGCATTCATCATGGGGTGGCGGATTTTACGCGATGACCGGGGGCGGGAGGTCCGAGGGCCGGTCGATGTCCCGCACCACGCCCGGGTCGCCCACCGGCACCTTCACCAGCGACTTCTCCTGCTCGCTGAGCAGCTTGCGCGCGCCCTCCTCGCCGCAGGCCGATTCCAGGTGGCCGCGGAAGCGCCGGCCGATGCCCACCGGATGCCCGCGCCGGGCCCGGAAATACGGCGCGGCGAGGTCCGCCCCGTTCGCCAGCGCGTCGCGCACCGCGGCGATGCTGGTGGGACGAACGAAGGGCATGTCGGCCAGTGCCACCAGCCAGCCCTCCGCCCCGGGGGTGGCCTTCACCGCGCAGGCGAGGCTCGCGCCCATGCCTTCGGCGGCGTTGCGGCAGAAGTGGATCTCGCAGCCGGCATCGGCCAGCGGGCGCGCGGTGTCGTCGGCGCCGGGCCGCAGCACCGCGATCACCCGCGGCAGGACGGACTTGAGGTTGCGCGCCGCCTGCACCGACATGGACACCCCGTGCGGCAGCGCATGCAGCAGCTTGTTGGAGCCGAAGCGGGAGCCGGTTCCCGCGGCAAGCAGGATGCCGACGATATTCAAGGCTTCAGAGAAGCGGAGGCGGCCTGTCCGGGCACCTCGCAGGCCGACGGATCGAAGCGGCTGGCCTTCTTCGCCGCCCAGCTCGGGTCGGTGACGCCGTGGCGCACTGCGGTCATCTCGGCGAGGATCGCCACCGCGATCTCGGGCGGGGTCTTGGAGCCGATGTACAGGCCCACCGGCCCGCGCAGTCGGTCGATCTGGGCCTGCGCGAGGTCGAATTCCAGCAGGCGTGCGCGGCGCGCGTCGTTGTTCTTCTTCGAGCCGATGGCGCCGACGTAGAACGCCGCCGACTTGAGCGCCTCCATGAGCGCGAGGTCGTCCAGCTTGGGATCATGCGTCAGCGCCACCACCGCGCTGTGGCCGTCCAGGTTCATCTCGCGCACCACGTCATCGGGCATGCCGCGGTTGAGCGGCACCCCGGCCACGTCCCAGCCGGCGGCGTATTCCTCGCGCGGGTCCACCACCGTGACGTGATAGTCCAGCATGTGCGCCATCTCTGCGAGGTACTGCGTCAGCTGCCCGGCGCCCACCAGCACCAGGCGCCAGCGCGGGCCGTGCACCGTGCTGAGCACCTTGCCGTCGAACTCCAGGGCGTCCTGCCAGCTGCCGTGTTGTTGCGTGACCTCTCCGGTGGCCATGTCCAGGCGCCGGCGCACCAGCTGCTGCTGGCCGATGGTGGCGAGCAGCGGCTCGATACCGCTTTGCTGCGTCACCGGCTCCAGCACCAGCTGCAGGGTGCCCCCGCAGGGCAGGCCCCAGCGCGTGGCCTGCTCGTTGGTCACCCCGTAGGTCACCAGTTGCGGCAGGTCGGCGGGCTTGGCCTTCACCTTTTCGATGAGGTCGTCCTCGACGCAGCCGCCGGAGACCGAGCCCACCACCTGGCCGTCGTCGCGGATCGCCACCAGCGCGCCCACCGGCCGGGGCGCCGAGCCCCAGGTCCTGATGATGGTGCCGAGGGTGACGCGATGGCCGGCCTTGCGCCAGGCCTCGGCGCTGCGCAGCACCTCGATGTCGACGCTGTCCATGCCGCGTATCTTACCGCCGGAGCCCCGTTTGCGGCGCCGCAGCATTGCTCTGGTGTTTCCGCTTCGCTACGATTACCCTCCCCCGGAATCCCGAACCTTCCAGAACCCACCCCGCAAGGAGGCGACATGGCGGTCAAAATTTCCATGAAGGTGAACGGCAAGGCGGTAGCAGCGGAAGTCGAGGACCGCACGCTGCTGGTCACCTTCATCCGCGAGCACCTGCGGCTCACCGGCACCCACGTCGGCTGCGACACCGCGCAATGCGGCGCCTGCACCGTGGACATGGACGGCAGGGCGGTGAAGGCCTGCGCCTTGCTGGCGATGCAGGCCGAGGGCGCCAGCATCACCACCATCGAGGGCGTGGCCAAGCCCGACGGCACGCTGCACCCGATGCAGGCGGCGTTCAAGGAGAACCACGGCCTGCAGTGCGGCTTCTGCACCCCGGGCATGGTGATGAACGCCATCGACTTCGCCAGGAGCCACCCGAATCCCAGCGAGCAGGAGATCCGCGAGGCGCTGGAGGGGAACCTGTGCCGCTGCACCGGCTACCACAACATCGTGAAGTCCATCGCCGCCGGCGCCAAAGCCATGGCGGCGGGAAAGTGAGGATGACATGAACGCCCCGCTCATCGGCGCGCGCATCGAGAGGAAAGAGGACTACCGCTTCCTCACCGGCGCGGGCCAGTACACCGACGATGTCACGCTTGCCAACCAGAGCTACGCCGCGTTCGTGCGCTCGCCGCACGCCCACGCCAAGATCAAGTCGGTCAGGCCGGACCGGGCGAAGAAGGCCCCCGGCGTGCTCGCCATCTACACCGGCCAGGACCTCTCCAAGCTGGGCGGCCTGCCCTGCGGCTGGCTGATCACCGACCTCAACGGCCAGCCGATGAAGGAGCCGCCGCACCCCAGCCTGGCGCAGGGCAAGGTGCGCTACGTCGGGGACCAGGTGGCGATCGTGATTGCCGAGACCGAAGCCCAGGCACGCGACGCCGCGGAGCTGGTGGAGGTGGACTACGAGGTGCTGCCCGCGGTGGTGGACGGCGCCAAGGCGCGCGCGAAAGGCGCCCCGCAGCTGCACGACATCGCGCCGGACAACACCTGTTACGTCTGGGCGCTGGGCGACAAGGCCGCCTGCGGCGCCGCGTTCGCCAAGGCGGCGCACGTCACGAAGCTGGAGTTCATCAACAACCGCCTGATCCCCAACGCCATGGAGCCGCGGGTCGCGAACGGCTCGTATTCGCGCGCCGACGACGCCTACACGCTCTACGTCGCCAACCAGAACCCGCACGTCGAGCGCCTGCTCATGACCGCCTTCGTCATGGGCCTGCCCGAGCACAAGGTGCGCGTGGTGGCGGGCGATGTCGGCGGCGGCTTCGGCTCCAAGATCTACCTGTACGCGGAGGATGTCGCCGTCACCTGGGCTTCGCGCCAGCTGGGCCGCCCGGTGAAGTGGACTTCCGACCGCTCGGAGGCGTTCCTGTCGGATGCCCACGGCCGCGACCACCACACCGTCGCGGAGCTGGCGTTGGACAAGGACGGCAAGTTCCTCGGCATGCGGGTGAAGACCACCGCCAACGTGGGCGCCTACCTGTCCACCTTCGCCTCCTGCGTGCCGACCATCCTGTACGCCACGCTGCTCGCCGGCCAGTATAAGACCCCGGTGATCCACTGCGAGGTCACCGCGGTGTTCACCAACACGGTGCCGGTGGACGCGTACCGCGGCGCCGGCAGGCCGGAGGCCACCTACGTGGTCGAGCGCCTGGTGGAGACCGCGGCGCGCGAGATGAAGCTGGACCCGGCCGAGATCCGCCGCCGCAACTTCATCACCGAATTCCCCTACCAGACCCCGGTGGCGCTGCAATACGACACCGGCAACTACAGCGCCACGCTGGAGGCGGCGCGCAAGCTGGCCGACGTCGCCGGCTTTGCGGCGCGCCGCAAGGCCTCCGAGGCCAAGGGCAGGCTGCGCGGCCTGGGCTACGCGGCCTACATCGAGGCCTGCGGCATCGCGCCTTCCGCGGTCGCCGGGTCGCTGGGGGCGAGGGCGGGCCTGTTCGAGGCGGGCGAGGTGCGCGTGCACCCCACCGGCAGCGTGACGGTGTTCACCGGCTCGCATTCGCACGGCCAGGGCCACGAGACCACCTTCGCGCAGGTCGTCGCCGACCGCCTGGGCATGCCGATCGAGAACGTGGACATCGTGCACGGCGATACCTCGAAGATCCTGTTCGGCATGGGCACCTACGGCTCGCGCTCCATTGCCGTGGGCGGCACCGCCATTGTCAAGGCGCTGGACAAGATCGTCGCCAAGGGCAAGAAGATCGCCGCGCACCTGATGGAGGCCGCCGAGGCCGACATCGAGTTCGACCGCGGCGTCTACCGGGTGAAAGGCACCGACAAGAAGAAGCTGTTCGGCGAGGTGGCGTTCGCGGCCTACGTGCCGCACAACTACCCGCACGACAAGCTGGAACCGGGGCTCAACGAGAACGCGTTCTACGACCCGTCCAACTTCACCTTCCCCGCCGGCACCTACGTCTGCGAGGTCGAGGTGGATCCGGAGACCGGCAAGGTGGCGATCGACAAGTTCACCGCCGTGGACGACTTCGGCAAGATCATCAACCCGATGATCGTCGAGGGCCAGGTGCACGGCGGGCTGACCCAGGGCATCGGCCAGGCCCTCACCGAAGGGGCGCGCTACAGCGACGAGGGCCAGCTGATGACCGGCTCGTTCATGGACTACTGCCTGCCGCGGGCGGACGACGTGCCCTCCTACCAGGTGGACACGCGCGAGACCCCCTGCACCCACAACCCCCTCGGGGTGAAGGGCTGCGGCGAAGCCGGCGCCATCGGCGCCCCGGCCGCGCTCATCAACGCCATTACCGACGCCCTGGGCGTGAAGGACATCCCGATGCCCGCCACGCCGCAGGTGGTGTGGAACGCCCTGCGCAAGAACTGAGGAGACCCGGACATGCACGCATTCAAGTACCACCGCGCCGCCAGCCTGAGCGAGGCGGCAACCCTCGCCGGCAAGGGCGAGGCCAAACTGCTGGCCGGCGGCCAGTCGCTGGTGCAGGCGATGAAGCTGCGCCTTGCCTCGCCCTCGGACCTGGTGGACCTGGGCACGCTGAAGGAGCTGCAGGGCATCAAGTCCGACGGCAGGACGGTCACCGTGGGCGCCATGACACGCCATGCCGAGGTGGAGCGCTCGGCCGAGGTGAAGAAGGCGATCCCGGCGCTCGCGGCCCTGGCCGGCATGATCGGCGACCGCCAGGTGCGCGCCATGGGCACCTGCGGCGGCTCCATCGCCAACAGCGACCCGGCAGCGGACTACCCGGCGGCCGTGCTGGCGTTGAACGCCACCATCACCACCAACAAGGGCAGATACGAGGCCGACAAGTTCTTCACCGGCCTGTACGAGACCGCATTGAAGCCGGGCGAGATCATCACCTCGGTCTCGTTCCAGGTTCCCAAGCGCGCCGCCTACATGAAGTTCAAGAACCCGGCCTCGCGCTTCGCCATCGTCGGGGTCTTCGTCGCCGACTTCGGCGGCTCGGTGCGGGTGGCGGTCACCGGCGCCGGCCCCTGCGTGTTCCGCCAGGCGGACATGGAGAAGGCGCTGGCGGCGAAGTTCGCGCCGGAGTCCGCCGCGGGTGTGAAGCAGAAGAAGGAAGGCCTGAACACCGATCTGCACGCTTCGGCCGAATACCGCGCCCACCTCGTCAGCGTGATGGCGAAGCGGGCGGTGGAGGCGGCGCTGAAGTAACCGGTTCTGCGGAGGAGAGGGGGAAAGCCCGGGCTCTGCCCGGGTTTTTTTTGCCCTAAAATGATTGTTTCCGCACTGCGCAAAGCCTCGCCCCATGCCCCGAGCGCTCCCGAACTGCATCGACGAGACCCACCTGCTGCTGAAGACGGCCGACTACGTCGCCGACCGCAGCCTCGCCACCGCGCTCTACCTGTCGCTCACCATGCAGCGGCCGCTGTTCCTGGAGGGCGAGGCGGGCGTGGGCAAGACCGAGATCGCCAAGGTGATCGCGCAGACCCTGGGCCGCGAGCTGATCCGGCTGCAGTGCTACGAGGGCCTGGACATCGCGCAGGCGGCCTACGAGTGGAACTACTCGCGCCAGATGATCGAGATCCGCCTCGCGGAAGCCGCCGGGGAGAAGTCGCGCGACCAGCTGTCGCAGGACATCTTTTCCGAAAAGTTCCTCGTCAAGCGCCCGCTCGCGCGCGCGCTGGAGGGCGCCAGGGGCGCCGCGCCGGTGCTGCTGATCGACGAGCTGGACCGGACCGATGAGCCCTTCGAGGCCTACCTGCTGGAGGTGCTGTCGGACTGGCAGATCACGATCCCGGAGACCGGCACGCTGAAGGCGGCCGAGCCGCCGATCGTGGTGGTCACCTCCAACCGCACGCGCGAGATCCACGACGCGGTGAAGCGCCGCTGCTTCTACTACTGGGTGGACTATCCGGATGCGGCGCGCGAGCTGGAGATCCTGCGGCGCAAGGCGCCCAAGGCCGCGGCCGCGCTGTCGAGGGAAGTGGTGGCCTTCGTGCAGCGCCTGCGCGGCGTGGACCTGTTCAAGCTGCCCGGGGTGGCCGAGACCATCGACTGGGCCAACTGCCTGGTGGCGCTGGACCGGGTGACGCTGGACCCGGAGACGGTGAACAACACCCTGGGCGTGCTGCTCAAGTACCAGGACGACATCGAGCGCATCGCCGGCGAGGAAGCCACGCGCCTGGTGGGCGAGGCGAAATCGGCGGCGGTCGCCGCCTGAGATGTTCCCCGAGCTGGACTCCGCCGCTCCCGGCGGCCGCCTCGCCGAGAACGTGATGCACTTCGCGCGCCTGCTGCGCGCCGCGGGCCTCAGGATCGGCCCGGACCGCGTCATCGACTGCACCCGCGCGCTGGAGCTCGCGGACTGCAACCGGCGCGAGGACTGGTACTGGACCATGTCCGCGGTGCTGATCTCGCGCGAGGAGCAGCGCCCGATCTTCGACCAGGCCTTCCGCATCTTCTGGCGCGACCCCAAGCTCACCGAGAAGATGATGGCGGCGCTGCTGCCCAGGGCCCACGGGCGCGCCGCCAAGCCCGAGCAGCAGCAGAGCCAGCGCCTGTCGGACGCCCTGTTCAACCAGAAGAAGCCAGAGGAACAGCAGGAGCAACAGGTGGAGCTGGACGCGCGCCTCAGCTTCTCCACGCGCGAGGTGCTGCAGCGCATGGACTTCGACACCATGTCGGCGGCGGAACTGGCCCAGGCGAAGAAGATGCTGGCGCAGCTGCGCCTGCCGCTGCCGCTGGTGCGCACGCGGCGCCTGGAAGCCGCGCCGCGAGGCGCGCGCATGGACCTGCGCGCCACGCTGCGCCAGAGCCTGCGCGAGGGCGGCGGCCTGATCCCGCTGGTGCGGGCGGCGCCCTCGGAGATCCACCCGCCGCTGGTGGTGCTGTGCGACATCTCGGGCTCGATGAACCCCTACGCGCGCATGTTCCTGCACTTCCTGCACGCCCTCACCAACGACCGCGACCGGGTGTCGGTGTTCGTGTTCGGCACCCGCCTCACCAACATCACGCGCCAGCTGCGCCACCGCGACGTCGACATCGCCATGGCGCGCGTGGCCGACGCCATCAAGGACTGGTCCGGCGGCACCCGCATCGGCGCCTGCCTGCGCGAGTTCAACTGGCGCTGGGGCCGGCGCGTGCTGGGGCAGAACGCGTGCCTGCTGCTGGTCTCCGACGGCCTGGACCGCGAGGCGGGCGAGGGCCTGGGCGAGGAAATGCAGCGCATGCACAAGTCGTGCAACCAGCTCATCTGGCTCAATCCCCTGCTGCGCTACGACCAGTTCGAGGCCCGGCCCGCGGGCGTGCGCGCCATGCTGCCGCACGTGGATCGCTTCCTGCCGGTGCATAATCTGAAGAGCCTCATCGACCTGGCGCACGCATTGGCCAGGCCGGAGCCGCGGCACCTGGAAAAACGCGCATGGAGTTGACCGCATGGAAATGACGGGCGAACAGCTGATCCCGGCCTCCCAGCAGCAGACCTGGGAGGCGCTGAACGACACCGGAATCCTCAAGGCCTGCATCGCCGGCTGCGAGTCCATCGAGCCCGCGGGCGAGAACGCCTACACCGTGCTGATGACCGCGCGCGTCGGCCCGGTGAGCGCCAAGTTCAAGGGCAAGCTGGCACTGAACGACATCAACCCGCCCAACTCGTATTCGATCGCGTTCGAGGGCCAGGGCGGGGTGGCGGGATTCGCCAAGGGCGGCGCGCAGGTGCAGCTGGCGCCGGCCGAGGGCGGCGCCAGCACCAAGCTCACCTACACCGCCAAGGCCAATGTCGGCGGCAAGCTGGCGCAGATCGGCTCGCGCCTGGTGGATGCCGCGGCACAGAAAGTGGCCAACGATTTCTTCACCGCCTTCAACGCCAGGCTGGCGGCCGAGCACCAGGCCGGCCAGGGCGACCACCACGGGCACGCAGACCAGGACGAGCATCATCCGGAACCGATCCCGCGCGATCCCGCGCTGCCCGACGTGACGACCGGCACGCTCGTCTTCTTCGCCGCCGGCGCCCTGATCGTCGTGGCGGTGGCGCTGCTGACCCTGCTTTGATGACGCAATTGCTGTTCCGGGAAGACGCCTACCTGCGCGCCTGCGAGGCGACGGTGGTGGCGGTGCATGACAATGCCGTGGAGCTGGACCGCACCGTGTTTTACCCTCTCGGTGGCGGTCAACCGGGCGATACCGGAACCGTTTCGGGGCTTCGGGTCGTTGATGCCCGCAAGGCAGAGGGCGATGCGGTCCTGCACGTTCTCGAACCCGGTTCCGCGCCCCCAGCCATCGGCACGAAGGTCGAGGCCGCGATCGACTGGGAGCGACGCCACCGCCTGATGCGCTACCACACCGCCTTGCACCTGGTGGGCGCGGTAGTGAGGGCACCGGTGACCGGCGGTCGCATCGGCGAGGACAAGTCGCACCTGGACTTCGACATCGAGATGGACAAGCTCTTAAAGCAGGCCATCGAGGAGGGCGTCAACGCGCTGGTGCGCGCCGGCCACGGCACCCGGGCGAGCTGGATCACGGACGCCGAACTGGAGGCGCGGCCGGACCTGGTGCGCACCATGTCGGTCGCCCCGCCGCGGGGATCGGGCCGCATCCGGCTGCTCGAGATCCCGGGGGTGGACCTGCAGGCCTGCGGCGGCACTCACGTCGCCAATACTGCGGAAATCGGCCGGATCGCGGTGACGCGGATCCGCTCCGAGGGCAAGCGCAACAAGCGGGTCACGATTGCCTTTGCCGAAACGTGAACTAGTTCCCCCTTGCAGTTTCTCGCAATCCGTACCCCGATTGCCCAATCCCGGCACTACGGCCCCCGGTGGCCCATGTCGAACTGCTGCGACACAACGCGCATGCCCTTCTTCTTGATGCGCTCCGGATCGATGTCGCTGCCGACCAGTCAGTTGCCCGCGATGGTCATGTTGTCGATCAGGATCGAGCCGCAGCGGTAGGCGCCGCGCACCACCTGGTCGCTGCCGACGGCGGCGATGCCGAGGAACATGTCCTTCAGGTTCCCGGCGATGGTGATCTCCTCCACCGGGTAGGCGATCTCGCCGCCTTCGACCCAGTAGCCGGCGGCGCCGCGCGAATAATCGCCGGTCACCAGGTTGACCCCCTGGCCGAGCAGCTCGGTCACCAGCAGGCCGCGGCGCAGCTTGGCCAGCAGGCCGCGGAAATCCGGCCCGTTGGCGGCCACCACCAGGTTGTGGGCGCCACCGGCGCTGCCGGTGCTCTTCATGCCGAGCTTGCGCGCCGAGTAGGTGCCGAGGAAGTAGCCCGTCAGCTGGCCCTTGTCCACCACGCAGCGGCTGCGCGTCGCCACGCCTTCCTCGTCGAAGGCGGCGCTCGCCAGCGCGCGCGGCTCGTGCGGCCGCTCCTCGATGCTCACCCCGGCGGAGAACACCTGGCGGCCCAGCGCATCGAGCAGGAAGGAGGACTTGCGGTACAGGTTGCCGCCGCTCGCGGCGTTGACGAAGGAGCCGACCAGGCCTGCGGCCACCGGCGCCTCCAGCAGCACCGGCGCCTGGCAGGTCGGGATCTTGCGCGAGCGCAGGCGCGCCAGTGCGCGCGCCCCCGCGTAGCGCCCGAGCGCCTCGGGGTCGGCCAGGAGCCCCGGGACGCGCGCCGAGCTGTACCAGTCGTCGCGCTGCATCAGGCCCTTCTCCTCGGCGATCACCGACAACGACAGCATGTGCCGCGAGGTGGGGTAGCCCTGCATGAAGCCCAGGCTGTTGGCGAGCACGAACTGGCCGTGCTGCGCCGAGACCACGGCCCCCTCGGAATTGCGGATCTTCGGCGACAGCGCGAAGGCGGCGCGCTCGAGGCGCCTGGCGAGCGCGATCGCCTCCCCGGTGCCCAGGGCCCAGGGATGGTAGAGGTCGAGCTCGCGCGGCACGCGCGCCAGTTCCGCGGCCTCGGGCGGGCCGGCGCACTCGTCCACAGCCGTGCGACGCGCGATCGCCAGCGCCGCCTCCACCGTCTGCGCCAGCGCCGCCGCAGACAGGTCCGAGGTGCTGGCGTGGCCACGGCGCGCGGCCGGGCGCTCGCCCGCGTAGACGGTGACGCCGATCGCCTTGTCGCGGTTGTGCTCGATGGTCTCGACCGCGCCCATGCGCACGGTGACCGACAGGCCGTTGCCTTCTGACACCTCGCACTCGCAGGCCGAGGCGCCGGCGCGGCGCGCGAGTTCCAGCACCTGCTGCGCGAAGCCGCGCAACTGCTCGGGCGTGTAGGTGAAGCGCACGCCGGTCTTGCTCGTCTGTTGCGTGGAGGTTGCGGGCAGCACGGCGTTCACGGCGCGCTATCATAGCAGCGCAATGCAGGACGACCTCGCCGAGGGCAACGCGCCGGAACCCATCAGCAAGTCGCAGCACAAGCGCGACATGGCCGCGCTGCGCGACCTGGGCGCCTCCCTGCTCGAGCTGCCGCAGGCGCAGGTGGAGGCGATCGCGCTGCCCGAGAAGCTCGCTGCCGCGTTGCGCGAGGCGCGGCGCATCACCAGCCACGAGGCGCGCCGGCGCCAGGTCCAGTACATCGGCAGGCTGATGCGCGAAACCGACCCGGAACCGATCCGCGCCGCACTCGCCGCCGCCACCGGCCGCTCGGCGATGGCGCGCGCGCAGCAGCGGCAGCTCGAGCTCTGGCGCGAGCGCCTGATCCAGGACGATGCTGCGCTCACAGAGTTCGCCGCCGCTGCGCCCGCGGCCGACCTTCAGGTGCTGCGCTCCCTGATCCGCAACGCGCGCAGGGAGATCGCCGGCGCGCGCCCGCCGCGCTCGCAGCGCGAGCTGTTCCGCCTGGTCCGCGACCTGCTGGGCGCCGCCGCGGAGGCGCCATGATCCAGACCGAGTTCCTGTGCCCGATTCAGGTCACCCTGGAGCCGGGGCGCGCCGCGCCGCGGCGGTCGAACTGGAGTTCTACGCCGTCAAATGAGTGAGCAACTGCTTGTAGGGCTGGTGTCCATCAGCGACCGCGCCTCCGGCGGGGTCTACAAGGACGAGGGGCTTCCGGCACTGAAGGATTGGCTGGGAAAGGCCGTGACCTCACCCGCGATCCGCTACGAGGAACGGCTGATCCCGGACGAGCAGCCGCTGATCGAGGCGACCCTCAAGGAGCTGGTGGACCGGGCCGGATGCCACCTGGTGTTCACCACCGGCGGCACCGGGCCGGCCAAGCGCGACGTCACGCCCGAGGCGACGCTTGCGGTCGCCGACAAGGTGATGCCCGGTTTCGGCGAGCAGATGCGCGCGGTGAGCCTGAAGTACGTGCCGACCGCGATCCTGTCGCGGCAGCTCGCCG
>Ga0194112_10005838_pt1 | contig 16448 bp, 15 predicted proteins | sample TA2MahC400mmetaG_FD_146191 | JGI IMG/M metagenome (GOLD analysis project Ga0194112, IMG submission 146191) | Freshwater microbial communities from Lake Tanganyika, Tanzania - TA2015016 Mahale Deep Cast 400m | ecosystem: Environmental > Aquatic > Freshwater > Lake | place: Tanzania: Lake... | reverse complement strand
GAAGGATTGTTATTGTAAGGATAATGGTAGGCCTTGTGAGGATCCTGTTAGGCTTTTTAAGGCTAGTTTGGTACAGCGTTTGAAGGGTTTGAGTGATGTTGAGATGGAGTACGCTGCCAGGTATGATATCCGGGTTAAGCATTTTCTTGGGATTCCGATTCAGGATTACGGTTTTGATTATTCGACGCTTAGCTTGTTTAGGAAGCGTTTAGGTGTTGAGCGTTTTGAGGGTGTATTCCAAAAAATTCTTGGTCAGATAGTTAAGCTTGGCGTTATCAAGAATCCTGGAAAGCAGTATATTGATAGCATGCCTGTTTTGGCTCATGCAGCGTTGCCGAGCGTTACTTGTCTGATCTATCAGGCTGTTAAGAATGTTATAAAAGTTTTAGAAGGTGATGTTAAAAAAGAAGTTTATAGAAGAACTGGTTTAACAAGTGAAAAGTTGAAGCATTATAGTAAGCCAAGACCGTTGTTTAAAATGGAAAAAGGTGAGAGAAAAAAAGCTTTTGAAAAAGCTGTCAGTAGAGCTCAGGAAACGATCAGTTTTTTAGAAATGCAAAACCACGCGAGTGAAGAATTAGAAGTGCTTAAACAGGTTTTAGATGAGAACGTGTCAGAAAAAGGTGAACAAGTTCGAACTCCAAGAGCTGTTAAGACTTTGGTAGATAAGGATGCGAAGCTTGGAAGAAAAACTAAAGATGACCTGATTTTTGGTTACAAGAACCATTCTACGGTAACAGGAGAGGGGATAGTTACAGCAGTTGAAGTTACTTCTGCTGCAGAAAAAGATGATAAGCAAACAGAAGCAATAATTTCCAAACAAGAAGAAGTAGGCTTAAAGCCTGATTCGATGGATGCAGATTCTGGTTATGGTTATATTGAAACGTTCAAAACTGCAGAAGAAAAGGGTGTTGAGCTTAATGCTCCTTTCAGAGGTTTGAAAGAAGAAGAGTTGTCAACTTACGAGTTAGAATATGATAAGGAAGCTAATACTGTTACTTGTTTGAATGGTATCGGCGTAAGAGGAAGTTCGAAAGATGGTTTACTATTCGAGTTCCCGATAAGAAAGTGCAGGGACTGCCCCTTGAAAAAACAATGTTGTTTACCAGCAAGTAAAAGAATCAGGTTACACCCCGACCACGAGGTTGCTCGTAGAGCAATCAAACGCCAGAGACAGAAAGCAGAAGAGAAAAAGCTTGTTAAAGAAAAAGATCAGAAAACAAGATCTAGACTGATTATAGAAAACGTGTATGCTTACCTGGAAAAGTTAGGAGGCAAAAAAACACCCTACACTGGCTTAGCAAGAACAACAATCCACATCCTCCTAGTGGTAACCATATCAAATATTATGAAAACAGTAAGATTACTAGGATAAAAAAACAAAAAGAAAGGAGAACAGAGAAAAAAGACAGGACAAAACAATCAAAATAAGACAAGATAAGCAAAAACAAACTTCAACAACCAAAAATTAGGATCCATCAGCAACACAATAATAGGAAACCCTCTTTTAACCCTACTTTATCAAAGCATTCTTAGAACCTTAAAACGCAAGGTTTAAAAAGGCGTTAACGGTTAACATGTGTCAACAATGGGGCGAATAAAAACAACGATGATCAAGAGAACAGCTAACACGCTTATTAAGACCTATCCTGAGAAGTTCACGGAAGACTTCGAGAAGAACAAGCAAGCAGTAGAAGAGCTTTCAGAAATGGAATCTAAAAAGCTCAGGAATATAATAGCAGGATACCTTACCAGGCTTACCAGGAAGCAAAGATCAGCAGCATAATAACCGATTTTTAGTAATAACATTAACAAAATGGTGAAGAAGATTACGTTCTTTATAATAGAACTGGCTTTTCAATAAAAAGAAAACAATATAAACTAAGAGATTACATAAACAAAAAGTATGGTCCTTTGGACATAACAGAAATAAACCAGGAGGTACAGAAAATGACAGAAGAAGTACAGAAAAGACCGGAAAGAAGACCAGACGACCACTCTGTATTCGTCGGTGGCAAGCCGTTTAATTTGCGATAGCTTCGAGCTATGCAAAAACGAGTGAATTATGTCACCGGAGTAGTAATGCAGTTCACGACGCAGAACGCGAAAGAAGTGATAGTGAAAGCGAGAGGGAAGTTCATCTCCCGAGCAGTGGACATAGCAGAAGTAGTGGTTAAGAGATTCTTAGACCAGCAAGTGCACATAAACAACATAAAAATCGACAGTGAAGAGTTCGAAAACAAGGAAGGGCGACAAGTCAGGGTAAGCACTATAGAGATTAGCCTTGCGAAGAAGTAAAAAACGATCCTTTTTCTTATTTTTTTTCTAAACTTTTATATACTAAGAAGTAGCATTAGTAAAACCTGCTAGGGATACTGAGCGGGCTGTCATCTAACTTGTTCTTTTCCATAGGCGTGATAATAATTCTTGCTACCCTGTTAGGCTATCTGATCAAGGTTATCAAACAGCCATTGATACCGGCTTATATTTTGGCAGGTGTTATCCTAGGCCCTTTAGGATTAGGTGTTGTCCAGCATGCTGAGTCTATAAAGTCGTTATCTGAAATGGGCATAGCTTTCCTATTGTTCATCGTAGGGCTAGAGATAGACATCAAAAAGCTTAGGAGTGTAAGCACTGTCTCGATAATGGGCGGATTCCTCCAGGTAGTGTTCACCTTCTTGTTCGGATTAGTGTTAGCTTCGCTCTTAGGTCTTGACACGGTTACTTCGGTCTATGTAGGTATGATAGTCGCTTTCAGCTCTACTATGGTGGTTATCAAGCTGTTGTCAGACAAGGATGAGATAGACACTTTGCACGGGAGGATAATAATAGGCATAATGCTTATGCAGGACATACTGGCAATATTGGCCTTGTCGATAATGGAGTCGCTTTCAGGATTCTCTTACACGACACTTGTCATAACAGTCGCTCAAGGGGCGCTTTTAGTCGCGGTCTCCATGCTGGCAAGCAAGTACCTGCTGCCCCCATTGTTTAAGTTCGCTGCAAAGTCTCAAGAGCTGTTCTTCTTACTGGCAGTCTCGGTATGCTTCGCGTTCGCGCTCTTGGCGTACTTCATGGGTTTCTCTATAATGATAGGCGCTTTCATAGCAGGAGTCGGCATGGCAAGCCTGCCTTACAACGTGGACATAATCGGCCGTGTCATGTCTTTGAAAGACTTTTTTTCTACGATATTCTTCATATCCTTGGGCATGCAGCTGGTCATGATAGGCAAGGACATGATAATACCGCTTATACTCTTAATAGTCTTTGTAGTGCTCCTTAAGCCTTTGATAGTGATGGTTCTCACAAGCTTTTTCGGCTATGAGCAGAGGACTTCATTCCTCACATCAATGTCTCTAGGGCAGGTCAGCGAATTCAGCCTCGTGATGGTGACTCTAGGATACTACCAGTTCCGTCATGTCAGCCAAGAGTTCTTCTCCATGATAGTCCTGCTGACAGTTATAACCATAACGCTGACCGCGTATTTCATCAAGCACGACAACATCTTATACATGAAGGCTTCACCGTATCTTCGCATTTTCGAGAAGCTGTCATCTGAGAAGAAAAAGTTCGAGTACAAGACAAAAGACCACAAGCCATACATAGTGATATTCGGATGCCACAGGATGGGCAACATATTCTTAGCCTCTCTGAAGAAGCTGCACAAGTCCATACTGATAGTTGATTTCAACCCAGAGGTAATAGACGGGCTGATAGCCAACAAGACTCCCTGCTTGTACGGTGATGTGATGAACTCAGAGGTGATGGACAGCATAGACTTGAATAGTGTCAAGATAATAATCTCCACAGTCCCTAACGAATCTGACAATGAGTTCTTGATAGAATATGTTAAGTCTAATAACCCTAAGGTTAAGGTATTCGTCACGTCAAACCACTTGCATCAAGCATTGGACTTGTATGAGCTAGGCGCTGATTATGTCATACTGCCGCACATAATAGGTGGGAAGAAAGTGTCAGGGTTCTTACTTGATGTCCTAGAAGGGAAGAGAGATCTGAAAGAGATAAGGAATGATCACCTGAAAGAGCTCTTAAGCCTTGACAGGTACCTCTAGGCTGATTTTAGCATCCGATGCCATGCAACATAACCGAACTGGCCTTCATCTTTTTGAGCTTATTATACCAAACATCGCTAAGAATCTAAGGCCTATGCAGCTATATCCTAAGCTCGTGTTCCCTGTTTTTTTCAGTAGAACCCCTGATATTGTCTTAACGCTTCTTTTCCCATCGCAGAGAGAGTATAGTTCATACAAAAATTTGGTGTATTCAGAATAGTCAAGATCGTAATTCCCATGGAATATTCGTAACCTCCCTGTTACATGGCATAATATTGCCCGTTTGTATTTAGATATCTCGTCTACAAATCTTCTGTAGTCTAGATTTTTTAGCTTTATTGGAACGTCATTCAAAAATGAGAACGGGACGAAGTTCATGTACAGCGGCATGTAATAGTCATAATCATTATTCAGAACTAATCCTTGTTTTTTTGCTGTTTCGTACAGTTTAGAGCCAGGATAAGGCGTTGTGAGCATCCCCAAGCAGTGATTATGATGATGAGGGTGTAAGTAATAGCTTACGTTTATGTTTTTACCTTTTGTCAAAGTGTTTATCATTTTTGTAGTCTCATAAGAGCTGTACAAAGTTTCACCGGGGTTAAAAGACATGATGAGGTACATGGGCGTTATGCCTTCCTTTTCAAGAATATTGGCGATTCGTAATAAGCTCTTTGTGTTCTGTGATTTGTTTATGTTATTCAAAACCTCTTTGTTTACTGATTCTATACCGAACTCTATCCCTACACATCCGGCCTTTTTCAATAAAGGAATGATGCTTGTATGGTTTATCAGTGTGTCAATGTTAGTTAAACATATAAAATCTATATCTAACTTCTTATTGATTATCAAATGACACAGCCTTTCTATCCTTTTCGGGTTTAGTAGGAAATCATCATCATGGAAGTGGAATGTTTTAAAACCGTACTTTTTTATAAGAAATTCAATCTCTTCTAGTATTTTCTCCGGGCTTCTAAACCTTACTTTGCGTTTGTAAAGGAATGGGCTGCTGCAGTAGCTGCAATTGTGGGGGCAGCCGCGAGATGTCATCAAGTCCATCGCAAGCGCAAGGTTGTAAGGATGTATGTGAATATCTATCGTATAGCTGTATACGTCAAAAAGGTGGTAGGCTGGCATTGGTAGACTGTCTATATCATTTATGGGGGTTCTTGGAGGGTTTTGCATGACCTTCCCGTTTCCGTCCTTGTAGGCTAGGCCTCTTATTTTTGAAATATCTAATGTTCCTTCTAAGGATTTGTAGACTTCAAGAAGTGTTTCTTCCCCTTCACATATCACAACAAAGTCTGCGCTTCCTTTACTGAAAGGCTCTTTTGGGAGCGCAGAGGGATGGACCCCGCCGTATACTAGTTTTGTACTAGGGATTCTTTCTTTAAGGTAATTGCCTAGCTGGTATGCGCTATTGGCTTGGCAGGTTATAGCACTTAGACCAACAATCTTAGGTTTTTTAACACTAATCAAAATGGATAAAAGTCTTTTACCTATAAACTGGGAGTTCATGTCTACTGTTAGAACATTTATGCCGTTTCTTTCTAAATAAGCTGCTAGCGAGGCAATCCCTATCGGAAAAATCGTTAACGGTTCATGTTTCGGTAAGTTTATTAGAACAACATCACATTTTCTTAACAAGTTCTTTTTAACAAACGTTAATCTTCTTATTCGTGCATTAATCCAGCGTAAGCAGTTATACACATTCCATTGCATAGTTAAAAAAAAATGGGGCTTCTCTGATAACACCCCGTTCTTGAAAGATTCTAACATCCTATGCTTGATTTCGGTTATTTTCTTCATCTTATTCTGTTTTTAATCGATTTGTTCTTTTGAATAAAAATTATATAAACCTTCCTATTTGTAGGTGTGTAAACATTGTTCCGGAAATGTTTCCTAGTAAGGCATTAGCGCCCTGAGGTAATGATACGGGCTACAGTATACGCTTCTCGGGAGGAAGCATGGATGATAGCAACTGCATTTCTCAATCTTTTTCCGCATAATATTCGCCTTTTTAGAATCCCCAACCTTCTGGAAGTCGTACCCAGTTTTTCTGGTATCACCAACAACATTCGTAAGCTCGCATAGCCTTACTTTTCCATCTGATTCTAGGACCCCGACTGATCTGCCTGCGACGCATTTAAATGGCCATGCCTTTTGTTAAGCCCTCGGCCATACCACTTATAGATGTATCTGTAAAAAGAAGACGTAAAATACTGCTTTAGAACGGACGCGTTGTTTTTTACCATGTAATATTTCTGGTAGGGGGATAAGTGTTTAGTCAATTCCTGCCATTGCTCTGCGGTTACAGGCCTTAAGGTCTTGTCTTTTGGTTCTCCCCGGATTAGGTCTAGACCATGATAGTCCATGTTAAGGTCCCTTTTTACGTAAACAAAAAGGTCTTTTATCTCAGAGCAGTTCGCATTGGAAACAACCGTGTTTATTCCTATGGTAAGATTCGGATAACTTTGTTTTAATTTATAGAGGCAGTTTGCAGTGTTAATAGTCGATTTGAAAGCACTTTTGACCCCTTTGAGAATGTCATTTGTTTTTTCCATCCCGTCTAATGGTAAGCTCATTCGCACTTTAAGATTAGGACATTTTTCAAAAATCTCACGCGTTTTTTTGTATATTTTTTTTGTAAGCAAACCATTTGTTGGGAGGTGGATATCTGAAATTTTGTTTTGGTAATAGAACACATTGATAATACCGGGTAGGTCATTTCTCAGGAATGGTTCGCCTCCCGAGATTAATAATCTTGAGAAGGGGATACGTTTTAGATTGTAAACCAGCATGTTTAAATCTTGTTAAGAACGATTCCAATAATGCGACCCTATGGGCATAGAAACTTATATAAGCATTCTAACTCTACTCGGGGGGTATTATGTGCTCATTAAAAAATTGTTAGATTCACCTAGTAACAGCGGATTAAAATCTGCCATTAATCAGTTGTTGTTAGGATTAAGCAACAAACTTGAACTTGCCCATGCATACGGGCAACCTACATCTGTTCAAATTGAGTCTACAACCTATTGTAATGCTAAATGCTCTATGTGCGGCAGAACTATGGTTTATACTGGTAAAAATCCGAAAAAACCCAAACACATGAGTTTCCAAAAATTTAAAAAAATAATGCTTAAACTCCCTTACTGTAAGTATATAGACCTGCAAGGGCTTGGCGAGCCTTTATTGAACCCTGATCTAATAAGCATAATCAAATTTTGCAAGGAAAGAAAATCTTGACAAGGTTTACTACGAATGCTACTCTACTTTCAGAACATATGAGCAGGAAGATAATACTCAGCGGACTTGATTCTATAGAGTTCTCAGTAGACTCACCAAATCCGAAAACCTTTGAAAAAATAAGGGAAGGTACAAAACTTTCAAACGTTATAAACAATATAACGCGGTTTGTTAGGATGAAAGACGAACTGCACTCAGACAAGCCGCTTATGAGGGTTAAGGTGATAGTATCCAAAGAGAACGTAAGGGAGATTCCTCAATTGTTGCACCTCTTAAAGTCTATAGGCATCAGAGACGTATTGTTAAGAGAACTGATGGGAGATGAATCAAAGAAAGTACCCGAAGACCAGCAAAGTTTATTATTAGCATACAAAAATTATGGCGCTTCTCTTGGACTTAATGTCAAATTAGCGTTTCCAAACCTGCCTCCTTTGAATAAAAGAAAAAAAATAAAATGCTGGAAGCTATGGAAAGCTATGTATATCACTGTAGATGGCCAGATAACGCCATGCTGCTTTTTCCCTTTTGACAAAACACTTACTTATGGCAATATCCTAGAGGGGGATGTAAAAGATATCTGGAATAATAGGGAATATAAGTATTCGAGGAAGAGATTAAGAAATGATTTACCCGATTATCCTTGTAAGGTGTGCATCTGGACAGCTTAAAATTCTATAACAACCATTCCTTATACCACTAACTGCCTAGAAGTAATCCTAAATGCACCCTGAGCTGAGTACAAAAATGGTGCACTATAGGATGTTTATGGAATAGTAACGTATATAAACTATAAAGCGACCTTTCAAAAAATCCGTAATACGTTTAAAGTGAAAACTGAGATGTTTTGAACTAACAATTAAAATGAAACTCAAGCTTATCAAGCCTAAAGTTAAAAGAAACGTACATTTACTTGATACTTATTATTATGATATCCTTAAGAATAAAACATTTTATATCGCTCCGCCATTACCGCTTGCAATTGTTGCATCTTTAACGCCTAAAGATGTCGAAGTGTCGATAGTTGACGAGAACATAGAGTATATTGATTTTAATGAAGATGTGGACTTAGTAGGTATAACAATAACTTCTATGACTGCCCCGCGAGGGTATGAGATTGCAGACTTATTCCGAAGTAAAAACATACCTGTCATTTTGGGTGGACTCCATGTTAGGCTGATGCCTAAGCAGGCTTTGAAGCATGCAGATGCGATCGTGATAGGGGAAGCAGAAGGAATATGGGGCCGTGTGATAAACGACTTTAAACGCAAGCGGTTGAAGAAAGTATACAAGCCCAAAAGTAGATGTGATTTGACTAATCTTCCTTTACCAAGATGGGACCTGATAAAAAACGAAAAATACTCATGCGCTACTGTAATGATGACCCGTGGCTGCCCACATAACTGCGAGTTTTGTGTTGTAGGCAAGCATTTTGGCAATAAGATAAGAAAAAGACCTGTTCGAGATGTTATAAAAGAGATTGCTTTATTAAAAAAACATTATGACAGGTTCTGGTTTATTGATTATAACCTGTTCTTTGATAAGGCTTATGCGAAGGAACTTTTAACCGCCCTTATTCCATTAAAGATATCATACATTTGTTTTGCGAATATTTACTTGTATAAAGATGATGGACTGCTAAGCCTCATGGCCGAAAGTGGGTGTAAATACGTTTCTATAGGATTTGAAACAACCGATCCGAATGGTCTCAGGTTGATAAACAAGGAGGGTATAAACCGAATAGAAGAATACTCTCGGGCTATAGAAAAGATTCAAAGTTATGGCATAAGGGTTAAGCCACAGTTCATAGTGGGATTTGACTATAACCAATCAGGCGTTTTTGATGACATTGAAAGTTTTGTGAACAATAACGATATAATATTCCCCGACATTTATATTGCTGGCGTGTTCTATGGGACTGACCATTTCAATAGGTTAAAAAAAGAGGGTAAGATAGACATGGACTATTACAGTTCAAAATCAAGCGGCTATTGTATGTTGGACACAGGAAGGATGAGTTCTTATGATACCCTGTTTAAAACTGCTGAGATTTATAAGCGGTTATATTCTTATAATGCCTTATTCCGTAGGATTGAAAATTTTTATGATAACCACAAAGAACAAATTGAACAGCAACTAAATGGGGAGCAATTAATACTTCGTATTAAATTTAGTGCACTTAAAGTTAAACTGACCTTGTTATGTTTAGCTAGGATAAAAGAGTTAAGAAAGTTGGCTTTTATGTTAAAACTGATATGGCATCCAAAGTCAGTTTACAAAGGTAAAAACCTGACCGCAATTTCTTACAACCTCTCAGATATAGAAAGAAGAACAATATTTCTACACCCCTTGTTCTTTGAAAGCTATTTGGCTTGTAAAATGTACCAAGAATATTCAAAAAACCCGACACGCCGTGAGACACTTCGAAACCAAAGCAGTGACGCACCAAGGAAGGATATACTACTTAAGTAACAACCGCATAGAAAGCCTGGACAGCAAAATAAACCTGTGGTACAAAAAGTTCAGAGGATTCAAAATCCTAGAAACAGCCCCGCTATGGTGCGAAAGCTTCACCTTCTTTCCTTACAACGATGTCAACAAGATCTGAGTCGCATACTACTTCGGGATAAGCAGAAGGCAATTGTCCGCCCCAGGCGATAACAGTTTTTGGATATTTTTATTTTATTCCAGCTTGGGTTTAATACCCCGCAGCTTGCTGCGGAGATGCTCCGTTGGGAACGTTGATGAAGCAAGAATGGACTGGCAACGCCCAAAACTTGGGATAGCCAGATGCCCAATCCGCTCAGCGGTGGAGAGGTTCACTATGTTGCCAACGAATGCTGTGGCAACTGTTACTTAAGTACTCTTTGTTAGTATCTGTTTTTGTCAGCAAATCGTTTATGTTTAAGATAATACCCCATTTTGAGAGGGGTTTTTATAGGGTTTTTCGCCAGCATAACTCCTTTTTGAAGCTTTAAACATGCTCTTTCAAGAATGTTACGATTATCATTCGCAAAGAGCAAGGCATAGGGATTATAACCCATATATGCAGGAATATAAAAATGCCATAATGAAAGAATAGCATAGTTCTCGTTAATCATAAACTTACGAAGCCGCTCAAATCATAAGTCATTCGGGATTGAAGGTTTATTCTGGTAAAGTTTAACGCCTTTGATTAACCTTTCTATCTCATTGTCCAGTATTACTTGCCTTTCCTTTTTTTGCTCGCCCTTAAGTATATTTGCATATTTTAAGTCATGATTCTTATCGTTCATTATTCTTGTCTTGTTAGATAATTTCTTGTGCTCTATTATTTTCCTTATAAACACATCCTCATCAACACGGCCCATATTTGTTATACCTGCGAGTTGGATAAGACCTTTTTTGTAGGTTACAGGAACCAGATTGTGCGCATCTATTATCTCTGGGGCTGCGGCATAATGTGCTGCGATTACTGGCAGTTTGCAATAAGCCGCTTCGACCATCACCCGGCCAAGAGATTCGTTATGCGACACGGAAGGGAACAAGAAAACGTCCATAGCCTTATAAGCATCCCAAACAGAAGAGTGAGGCATAAACTTCCTATCGTTTAACCATACTAATGCATCATTAGAGATTCCGTTTTTTCTAAGCGTACGAAAAATCCATTTTTCCAGTGTCTTTGGAGTCCTCCCGCCGGCTACAACCATCCTCACGTTCTTTAATTCTTTCCTTAGGCGGATAAAAGATTCCAAAGCGATATGAAATCCTTTTTCAGCTGTTACCCTGCCAACCCATCCAAGCGTAAGCCCGTCATAGTCCTTTTCTTTTTTAGGAAACTCTCTTGGAAAAAAGTGCATAAACGGGGCGCATACAAAAGTGTTCTCTTCATTGAGATGTTCAGGAAAAAGGCTTATGAAAAGCTGGCGTTGAAACTCTGAAAGGAAAAGTATAGCATCCCCTTCACGCGTGTATGGGCCGCAAAGGGTTTCTTGCAAAAAATATCCCTGCCAGAATGATGTTTGGACATCCCGGACTATCCTAAACTTTAGTCCTTTTTTCTCACGAATATAATGGTACACCCATGCGTAAGGCCCCCCTACATTACTTACGACTACGTCATTACTTTTCAATCCCGCTAGACTTTCTTTACCAGACAGTATAGCTCTTACATTATGGGGCTTTGCTTTGAAATGATTCCCTTCAAACTCTTTTATCAACATCGAATTCTCTATAGAATACATGTTCGCCCCGTCAATGAAAGGCTCGTTATTTAATTGGAAATCATTATATGAAACAAGCATAAAAAACATGTTTTGTCAAATAAGTTTAAATAGTTTATGTCTATATGGTCTCTTACTAAATGAACAGCATTTTTAAAAACTTCATGCAGGTTGTAATCTTTTTTGGACTTAACAAGATTATCTACCTAGTACTTGCATTTGTTATGTCTAGAACTCTTGGCGTTGAAGGTGTTGGGAGGTATGGGTTCATTCTTGCGTTTATAGGCCTGTTTTTCATGAGTGTAGGAATCGGTCAGGGGTTGCTGTGCGTGATTTTATTGCACTTAAGAAAAATAAACGGGAATACTTTTGGAGCTTATTTACACTAAGGCTGATTATGAGCCTTATCGTTTTTGTGTTCACAGTTGTTGTAATCACGCTGTACACTGATAACCTAGAGATTAGATTAGCGGTTTATATAATGTGTTTTGCTCTCTTTTTTTCTGTTGTTTCTAGAGTTACAGCCGGATTATTCTATGCTACAGATCACTTTGGACTAATGCTTATAACCGGAGCTATAGGGGATGTTGTTGGTGGAGGTATTGCTATAATCTTTCTTTTAATCGGTAAGGGGTTGTTATGGGTTTTTCTTGGATTCGCTTTAGGAGAGGCGGTTTCTGCTGTAACCGGAGGGGTAATATTTTATACAAACAAGCATTTTAAAGGCTTGCTGTATAAACGTGACCATAAAAGGTTTTTACCACCGAATTTATTAGTAATAGACAAAACCATACTGACAAGGCTTATCAAAAAAGGTTTTTATTTTTTGCTTCAAGGCATTATCCAATTAGGGATGTTTTATACTGATATTCTAGTCTTGACATTTTTTGGAGGAGTAATACTGACAGGGTTTTATCAGGCGGCTTATAAGATTTCTTTCAGCGCATGCTTATTGTCCGCAGCTTTAACTTTCGCGCTTTACCCTTATTACGCATCAAAATTTGTTAAGTCACCTGGTCTTTTAAAGAAAGACTATGTTAAAGTGGCTTTTTATAACCTCGTCATCGCAGCTTTTATGTACTTTATACTTGTTGTTTTTGCAAATGTAATAGTTCGTTATCTTTATGGTCAGGCTTTTGCACCGGCAGTAGGAATAATAAAAATACTGGCAATCGCTACAATCTTGAACTCTTTTAACCAAAACAATTCCTCTTTTTTGAATGCGATATACCGGGAAAATGAAAACGCGGCATTGATTCTGGTATCTTTTGGCATAAACGTGGTTTTAGACATATTGCTTTTTAAATATTATAACATAAACGGGGTGGCTTTTGCCACTGTTTTTTGTACGTTAAGTTATTCCGTGCTTTCAACACTGATCATACTAAGAGAGACTAAAAAATGGAATAATACAAGAAAAGCTATGCCTGAGGGTTATTGATTAAGGGTTTGTGTTCTTACATAAGGGATCTTTTTTATCAAAGCATCTTAATTTGATGTAGGCGTAGGCTTTGCAACCGCCTCTGCAGGTATCTGCATTTTTACATTTCCTGCATTCTTCAGGGATTTTATTCCAGACTTTACGCTGCTCATAATACCTTTTTAGTACTGCTGATAGTGGCTCTTTGTTTATGTTCCCAACCGAAAGTTCGTCAGGCGCTAGTCCGCAAGGCACCGCATTGCCATTTGGCCGTATCACTATTGTTGAGTTGAACCCGAAGCATTTGTAGCCGAGAAGCCTCGCCTGATTGCTCTTGTAAGCTTCGAATTCTTTTATACTCTGGCTTAGATGATTTGCGCAGCATTTATTGTACGCTTTTCTTGCCGCTTGCCACTCTTCTGGGCTGAGTTCAAGTTGTTTGTTCATCCCATCATTCTTAAGTGGCACGTGCCGTTCTATAACCGGCTCTGCACCAAGGTCGAAAACATTATTCAGTATTGCAGACAGGTGTTTAAGATTCTTTTTTGTCACATTTACGCGCGCTACAGAGATTATTCCTTTTCCGGTGCACACCTGGATTGTGTCTGTCACTTCCTTGTAAATGTCGCTTCCAACGTGCTCTTTGTAGGAGAGTGGTGAGTCAAATTTGAATACTAGCTTAAGCCCTTTTATTCGCTGGAGATTTTTCACTTCTGCTCCCCCTATAAGTGTCCCGTTTGTATAAACTGAAGACTTGAGGCCTTTGCTTTGGCAGTAACTGAGCATATTGAAAATATCTTTATGGAGGAATGGTTCCCCGCCAGCCAAAGTTATCTGCGTGATGCCACTGATTTTAGCTTCGTCAACGAGCCTGTAGAATTCATTCAGGTTTATCTCTTTACCTTGCCGGTTTTGCTCGCTGCAGTAAACACAGGAAAGATTGCACTTTGAATTGATATGGACTGCTAGTGAGTCTACGCATCCAAAGTTCTTAATGAAAACTTTGCGCAGGATTTGGCGCATTGTACGATTACGTGTTAAAAATCCAAGATGGTTGTACAACAGCATCTTTATTTTTGTTGACATCATCTTCAAGAACCCCCTTTTTGCAAGGTAAGATTCACGTTATTGCCTCCTTTATTTTACGTGATAACATTATCAGGTTTACAAGTACAGCGCCCTTTATACTTTTTTTTAATGGTTTCACTTTAAAACTTGGGTTCTTTATGGAGCAGAGCGTATCAATCGCTGTCTTAAGCAGCAGTGCCCGGCTTTGATCCACAGCCTCTGATTTGAAGTAAGGTTGCCATTCAAGCCCAGACAGCGAATCAGTGATGTAAAGTAGCGCAGCCGCTTCCGTTTTGCAGTATGCTGAGACAGTGAACAGAGCAGATGTCTCCATCTCAACGCACAGTGCGCCTTCCTTTCTGTACTTCTTCACTTTTTCTTTTGTTTCCCTGTAAAGCGCGTCAGTTGTCCATACTGTGCCTTTTGAGTAAGATATGCTATTCTCTTTCAACAAACGCTCCGCCAAGTTGCTTAGTGATATGTTTGCTGTTGAGTATTTTGATGGTTTTGCATAATGCCGAGATGTGCCTTCTTCTATTATAGCCTTTGTTGGGAGGATTGTTGAGCCTGCCTTCAAATGCGATTGAAGTGCGCCTGCTGATCCTACGAAGATGAACCTCTTCGCACCAAGCGCGACAAGCTCTTCTATAGTCATTGCAAGCTCTGGGGCGCCACATGACCTAAAGTAAACTAGACCTATGTTGATGTTGTCATGAGTTAATGTGAAAACTTGCCCCCAAGTGGTGTTGCTTGTTCTCTTAAGACTGTAGAATCGCAACAAATCTATGACTGAGTTTCTTGAGGTTATTATAAATGATTCAGGAACTGTGTTTATACGATTGTTATAATCTAAAATCTTTTTCGCGGTTACAATCGGTTTATCTTTGTATGCCATTTTATGCTTCCAGGTTAATTACGTTACTGTCCATTTAAAACTTTTGGCTTAAACGCTTAATCTAAGCCTTGCGATTCTTGTTGAAAGCGAATCATTTATCGCACATAGCCCTATGACACAGCTCTTTTTGCACTTACTAAAACTTTTGCGTAGACTCTTCGTCTTTTTTGAATTCCATATCTTATTAGGAGACTCTATGCATATGTTTCCAGCAATTTCTGTGCAGATGTACATAGTCCCATCCGAATTGATCCTTGGGATTAATGGCACAAGGCATTTTCCAGACACAGATTCTGTATTTTTGTAGTACCTGCGTATCAAATCTATATGCTTGACAGAATTAAGGATGGGATAGCCTTCCTTTTTCATAGTTATCATCTTTGCCATTATGCTGTCCACTTTTTTGTTTGATGGCCATAAATGATTAAACTCTCTTTTTATATCGCATTCTTCTCTTAGAAAGAGAGGGTTCATTGAGATGGCGCTAAGACCGTTTTTAATTGTGAATTCTACAAGTTTTGGAAGCTCATCGATGTTGTATCTTGTTATGGTTGTGTTGATGTTTATATTTATCCCGTTGCATTCTTTTAATACATTTATTCCGTTTAGCGCCCTTCTTGTCAGGTTCTTTCCCCGAACTTTTTTGTAAACCTCTGGATTTAAGCTGTCTAAACTAAGGTTTACGAATTTAAGGCCTGATTTTTTTATGGTAGGAATGTCTCTTTTTGTTATTAATGTCCCATTTGTCATAAGCACAACCTTTACTCCAAGACTGCTTGCAAATGAAATAATCTTCCATAAATCCTTCCTGCATGTTGGTTCACCGCCAGAAATATTAAGTACAAATGGTCCGAGCCAGTCTCTCAAAAATTTGATCATACTTTTTATTTCATCAAAAGTCATATCTTTTGCCTTGTTGTTTCTTGTCTGGCACATTACGCATCGGCAATTACACCTCAGCGTAGGATAAAAATAAACCGATATCGGCTGTGAAAAAGCTGTGCCCAAAATTATGTCAATATTTCTTGTAAAATAATTATACGCGTAGTTTGTTATAAACTTTAAGTCAGACAACATCTTGAACTGCTTCGGAAACAACCGCGCTTAGCTTTCCCCCTTCGTTTCGTTCTATACGATTTGTTAGTATAATTTTTGCCTTTGCATGCGCATCTATTTTCAAAAGCTGTTGCATCGCTTCGGACTTTATGTCACCTTCAAACCCTTCTTTTTTTATAAGGTATAGGTTAAGCATTTTGTTTTTTTTCTGTACGAGTTTGAATTGTGATATTCCTCTTATGCTGTTTAGTATAGTATCAGTGACTACTGGTAGGACGAGCTCGCCTTTGCTTGTAACAATAAAATCAAACTGTCTGCCGGTAACTTCTGACATTAACGGCAAGCCCCTACCACAAGAGCATTTATGGCTTGAAAACCTTCCAAGGTCACCAAGCTTATATCTTATTAGTGGAAATGTAAAGTTGTACAATCCTGTAGCGATGATTTCTCCTGTTTCACCTTCTGTTACATAACACCCTTTTTAACAAACT
>Ga0194112_10005827_pt1 | contig 16466 bp, 12 predicted proteins | sample TA2MahC400mmetaG_FD_146191 | JGI IMG/M metagenome (GOLD analysis project Ga0194112, IMG submission 146191) | Freshwater microbial communities from Lake Tanganyika, Tanzania - TA2015016 Mahale Deep Cast 400m | ecosystem: Environmental > Aquatic > Freshwater > Lake | place: Tanzania: Lake... | reverse complement strand
GAACAGCTCAAAAGCCAGCGGCTCGCCGGTATATCCGGTTCTGGAGACAGTAATAGAGGTATTCATGAACTCACTGCTGGTCAGATGGTTCCAGATTGGCTCGGGGATTCTGATGCTATCGCCGAGGACGGTTTCCAGCACTGCCTTTGTTTTCGGTCCCTGCAGTGCCAGCATGGCAAGATGGTCGGTAATGTCTTCCAGAGTCAGCCTGGAGAACTGCGACGTAAATCTCTGAAGCCACTGCCAGTCCTGCCCCGTGTTGGCGGCGTTAACCACCAGCAGATAGTCCGGCTCACTGGTGCGGTAAAGATAGCCGTCATCCACGGCGCCACCCGCTTCATCGGGCAGCATGGTGTACTGGGCGTTTCCCGGCAGCAGCGCCGCGGCGTTGCTGGTCAGGACATATTGCAGATAGGGCAGCGCATCACGACCGCTGATGCGGAACCGGCCCATATGTGAGATGTCAAAGAGCCCGCCGCATTTTCTGGTGGCCAGGTGCTCGGCGAGGATACCCCGGGCATAGTGGAGGGGCATTTCCCAGCCGCCGAACTCCACCATTTTCGCCCCCAGCTTGAGGTGCTCGTCATAAAGCGGAGTACGTTTCATCTCTCCCATTATAAGCTAATTCTCTGGGTAGAGTATGGGGATTTAATATTTAGAAACGTTTGTCTCATACATTTTACCGGTAACGGTGAAGACGACGCGCTCGCAGATATTGGTCACGCGGTCGGCGCAGCGCTCCAGGTTATGCGCCACCCAGAGAAGGCGCGTGGCCCGGGTGATGGTTTTCGGGTCTTCCACCATGTAGCTGACCAGTTCCCGGTAGACCTGGTCATATAGGTCATCAACTTCATCATCTTCCGCGGCAATTGACCTGGCCATCTTTTCGTCGCAGTTCATGAAAGATTCCAGACAGCGGTGCAGCATGTCAATGGTCTTGTCGGCCATACGGGGTATGTCAATCAAGGGTTTCAGCGGCGGCTCGTCCCCAATCATAATCACAATTTTGGCAATGCCCTCGGCGTGGTCGCCAATGCGCTCCAGTTCCGTGATGACGCTCATCACGCTGATTAACGTCCGCAGGTCTCCCGCCATCGGCTGCTGCGTGGCGATAAGCTGGATGCAGGTCTCCTCAATTTCAAAACGCTTCTCGTTTATCTTACGGTCATCGGCGATTATCTGATGGGCCAGCTTGAGGTCGCGTTCTTTCAGGGCTTCAATGGAAAGGCTTATCGCCTTTTCCACCATGCCGCCCATGGCCATCAGTTCCTGCTGGATATCGTGCAACCTTTTGCGGAAAGTGGTCCGTATCTCCATTGTCTGAACCTCCTTGCCACCCTTAACCAAACCGACCGGTAATATAGTCTTCTGTCCGTTTGTCTTGCGGGTTGGTGAAAATCTGGGACGTGGGGCCGTATTCAACCAGTATGCCGGCCCTATCCTTTTCCATCATGAGGAAGGCAGCCATGTCCGAGACGCGCGCTGCCTGCTGCATATTGTGGGTGACGATAACGATAGTATAGTCGCTGGACAGGCTCCTCATCAAGTCTTCGATTCTGAGGGTGGCGATGGGGTCAAGGGCGCTGCACGGCTCGTCCATGAGGATGACCTCAGGCTCAACCGCCAGCACGCGGGCGATGCAGAGGCGCTGCTGCTGGCCGCCGGAAAGGGCCAGCGCCGATTGTCCCAGCTTGTCCTTCACCTCGTCCCACAGCGCTGCCTGGCGGAGGCTGCGCTCAACGATGCCCTCAAGTTCATGGCGATTTTTCTTACCGTGTCGCCGCGGCCCGAAGGCCACGTTCTCCAGAACGGACATGGGGAACGGATTCGGTTTCTGGAAGACCATGCCCACCCGCTTCCTGAGCTCCACCACGTCAATATCCCGGTCGTAAATATTGGTATCGTCAATCACCACCCGGCCGTCAACGCGCGCCCCGATTATCAGGTCGTTCATGCGGTTGAAAAGGCGCAGAAAAGACGACTTGCCGCAGCCGGACGGGCCTATTATGGCGGTGATTGCCTTTTCCCGGATATCCAGCGATATGTTTCTCAGCGCCTGAAAGGTGCCGTAAAACAGGCTTACCTGCTCCGTTTTCAGCTTGGTCTCATTATTGTGGGCCGCTCGATTGTTTAACAACGCGTGGTTCATGTTCATGAGCCGAACCTCCGCTGTCGGACACGTATCCTGATGAAAACCGCCAGCGAATTAAAAGACAATACCACAACCAGCAGTACCAGTGCAATGCCCCAGATGGTCACCTTGGACATGCCCGGGACATGGGCGGCAGCGGTATAAAGGTGGTAGGGCAGGGCCATGAACTGGTCAAAAGGTGAAGTGGGCAGGCCGGGCAGGATAAAAGCGGCGCCCACCACCAGTATCGGCGCCGTCTCGCCGGCGGCGCGGCTCATGGCCAGGATGGTGCCGGTGATTACACCGGGCAGGGCCTGGGGCAGGATAACATGCCGTATCGTCTGCCATTTGGTGGTGCCGATGGCAAGGCTGCCTTCACGGTATTCCCTGGGCACGGCGATGACGGCTTCTCTGGAGGTGGTGATGGTCATGGCCAGTGCCTGACAGGCCAGCGTCAGGCTGGCGGCGAGCAGCGACATGCCGAATTTCATGGCCAGCACAAATAGCCCCAGCCCGAAAAGGCCGTAGACAATGCTGGGCACGCCCGCCAGATTGAGAATGGCCATATTGATAAGGCGGGTCAGCCAGTTGGCCCGGGCGTATTCAGTCAGATAAATGCCGGCCAGGACGCCTACCGGCAGGGAAAAGATAAGGGTGCCCAGCATAAGGTAAAAGGTGCCCACGATGGCGGGGAATATGCCGCCGGCCTTGCCCGCCTGTGAAGGCGCCTGCGTCAGAAATTCCCAGCTCAGGGCGCCGGCACCATTGACCACAATGTAGATGATGATGAAAAGCACCGGAACGGTCACAATGGCCGTGGCCAGCACCAGCAGGCTGAAGGCGGTGCGCTGCGTTAATTCTCTTCGGGATATGGTCAGAGCTGCCAAGCCTAAATCACCTCGCGAACTTCCGTTTCTGGCGCTCAAGCACCCGGTCGGCGACCAGGTTGACGGCAAATGTCATGAGAAAAAGAAGCAGGGCGATGGCGAACAACGCCTGGTACTGCGGGCCACCCCGTACCGCATTGCCAATCCCGGAGGCAATGGCAGCCGTCATCGGCATCATCGGCTGCGTGGGTGCATAGGGCACAGCCAGAGCGCCGCCAGCGACCATCAGCACCGTCATCGTCTCACCGATGGCGCGGCCCACCCCGAGCATGATAGCTGCGGCAATGCCGGAAAGCGCCCCCGGAAGGCAGACATGCCAGACCGTTTCCCATTGCGTCGCCCCGAGGGCGTAAGACGCCTCCCGGAACTCCTTTGGCACCGCCCGCAGCGCGTCCTCGGAGACGGTGACAATGATAGGCAGGCTCATCATGGCCAGCATGATGGCGGCGGTGAGGCCGCACAGGCCGGTATTCAGGTTGAACAGGCCCTGAACCAGTGGCGATAGCAGCAGGAGGCCAATGAGCCCCATGACGATGGAGGGAATGCCGGCCAGCAGCTCAACAATGGGCTTGACCGTTTCTCTGACGCTGGCCGGGGCTACTTCAGCAAGGTAGGCGGCGCAGCCGACGCCGAGCGGCACGGCAATGGCCGTGGCAATCAGGGTGACCCAGAGCGTGGCCATAAAGAAGGACAGTATGCCAAAGGTCGGCGGCTCCGACACCGGATACCATCTGGTGCCGAAGAAAAATTGCCAGGGGGAGGTGTAGGCAAAGGCGGGCAGGCCCTCGCGCAGCAGCAGAAAGAGAACACCTAAAAGAACGATGATGGCCAGCAGGCCGTTGAGAAGAATGAAGCTTTCGATGAGTTTTTCGCTGAAACGCCACCGCCGCCTGAGACTCTTGGAGAGTCCAGCGCTGGCGATAGCCAATGGAGCTCCCCGCTGCAACATGGGAACGATGTTTTCCTTTCCGCTTGTTTTATCGGGGGTCTAAGAATATTCTAGCACACGTTATTGCAGTGGCACATAGCCGGCTTCGGTTACCTTTGCCTGGCCTTCAGGAGAGAGGCAGTAATCAATAAATGCCTTGATAACGCCGGCAGGCTCGCCGTTGGTGTAGTAGAGGAGGGGGCGGGCAACGGGATAGGTGCCGTCCAGAGCCGTCGCCACACTGGGCAGAACTCCCGGGTCATCTGCGGTCTTCTTTATCGCCAGAGGTTTGACCTGGTCGGTTAAGTAGCCCAGGCCGGGATAGAAGAGGGCATTCGGATTTTTGGCTACCTCGGTAACCCCCGCCTCTGTGGAGGGGAGAAAGAGCACGTCCTGACCGTACTCAAGCGCTGTGTTCTCGGTTTTTAGTCCCGCCATCTGGACAACGTGCTCCTTGAAGAAGACATGGGTGCCGGAGTTGGTATCACGGGAGATGGCGACAATAGGCGCAGCGTTGCCGCCAACTTCCTTCCAGTTGGTTATTTGGTTGGTGTAGATGGCGGAAAGCTGGGCGATGGTCAGCTCGGAAACCGGATTGGACGGGTGCACCACGACGGAAAGGGCATCTGTGGCCACCTGAATTTCGTAGGGGTTCACTCCCTTTGCCCTGGCCTGGTCAATCTCGCTCTGTTTTATCTTCCGCGAAACTTGACAGATGTCCGTGGTGCCGTCTATTAAGTTGGCGATGCCAACGCCGGAGCCCGGGCCGCTAACGGCGATGTTCACCTTGGGGTTCATTTTCATGAACTCTTCCGCCCAGACAGCGGTCAGCGGGGTCACCGTATTGGAACCAATTACCTTGAACGTGCCTGACAGTTCTGAGCCGGATGGCGCCGGTGCCTGCGGGGCACAGCCAGCAGAGGAGAGTATGAACAGAAGCAGAAGTAAAATAATAAAATAACCGATATTTCTACACATTTTAGCCCTCTAGTTTATAGCCAACGCTCCTGACGGTAATAATACGTTTTGGTTTTGCCGGGTCGGTTTCTATCTTCTGTCTGAGCCACCGGATATGGACGTCAACAGTGCGCGTATCGCCAGCGTAGTTATAAGCCCAGACCTTTGTCAAAAGCTGTTTGCGGCTGAAGACCATGCCTTTATTGCTGGCCAGGAAAGCGAGCAGGTCAAACTCCTTGGGCGTCAGGTCAAGAACACCGTTGCCCAGAGTGGCCTCTCGCCTGGCCATATCAATTTTCAAGTCGTTGACACTGATAGGAGCGGTTTCTTCCATCACTTCATGCCATCAAGGTGTTCGGGGTGTTCCTCTCACTATATTTAAAACAGCCGCCAGTCCCTCAGCCCCTGCTGGATTACGGCCAGGTATTCTTTTGAGGGCGTGGCATCTTCAAGCTGGCCGGTCTTAATATAAGTTATAGCCTCTATTGGTTCATCGTCCTCGCCGAAAACGGTCACCTTGAGTCGGTTGTAGCCGCTTTCATAGCGGTCAAGTTTCTGCAGGCAGGCCTCAGTCACCTCATAGATGGCCCCCCGCACCCGGTCGCCGCGGTATGACTTGATGCTGGCCATGCCACCCCGCCACTGCCGAGACCAGCCCGTGAACACCAGCTTGTAATTGGGCAGGACCGCGGTGAACAGCGGTTTACTGTCCGGGCAGCGTTCCTTCATCTGCTTCTGGTTGAGATTGGAAGCGTAGGCGAAATAGTGCAAACCGTTTACCTCAAGCCGCTTTATCCATCAGGTGTGGTAAGGCTCTTTATTACTTTATCACAAATCCCAGCCCAGCTAAAGCTTTTATTCGCCTATGGTTGTTCTTTTGCTCACCCCCTGTGTCCCCCTCTCAAAAAAGTTTGTCTTTGGTGCTCCATTTTAATAATGTTTGAGAGGGGGAAAGAATTAGAGAGGGGGCGGAGCCCCCTCTCGCTTAAAACTCCCCTCTCCAGCCATTAATGCCTGTAGTCTATTAACAGTGGTTCTGGCTGGAGAGGGGTCAGGGGTGAGGCGTCAGTTGCCAACCAAATGCAAGCAGGACCCCGCTGAAAGATATTTGACATCTGATTGTAAACCGATATAATAGGGTAAGCGGCGATTGCGCTGTGGCGCAGCCCGACGAGCCGAGTAGTCAGCCGTAATGTGCCTTTGCGGGTAAGAGGGTAAATAACTGCCCAAAACAGCACAGGGGAGGTGATGATTACGATGGAAGGGGTCGTGGCCATCATTCTGGCCGGTGGGACAGGGGAGCGGCTGGACACCCTGGCGGTGGAGAGGACGAAACCGGCGATTCCTTTTGCCGGCAAATACCGTATTATAGATTTCACTTTGAGCAACTGCGTTAATTCCGGTATTTACAATGTGGCCATACTCACTCAATACCAGCCGCGCTCATTGACGGACCACATCGGGATTGGTATGCCCTGGGGATTTGCCCGCCCCGATGGCGGGATACAGCTGCTGCATCCTTATCTGGCGCGCGAGGAGGGCCGGGACTGGTATAAAGGTACCGCGGACGCGGTCTATCAGAACCTGCAGTATGTTGAGCAGCAGGGAGCGCAACTGGTGCTGGTACTCAGTGGCGACCATGTCTACAAGATGGACTACAGGGACATGATTGATAAGCATCTCAAGAACCAGGCCGATGTCACCATTGCTGTCACCCGTCTGCCCAAAGATGAGCTGATACACTTTGGCACGGTGACTGTTGACGATAATCAGCAGGTGAACGGCTTTCAGGAAAAGGTGAAGGAGCCGAAGAGCGACCTTGTTTCCATGGGCGTGTATGTCTTCCAGAAGGATTTGCTGCGCAAGGTACTGGAGGACGATACCCAGCGGCGTTCTTCCAAGCATGATTTTGGCCGGAACATCTTCCCGCAGCTGGTCGGTAACTGCCGACTTTATGCCTATAACTTTGAGGGCTACTGGCAGGACGTCGGCACCATCCGAAGCTACTGGGAAGCCAGTATGCGCTTGCTTGACTCGCCGCCATCAATCAATTTCAGCGCTGACTGGCCGATTCGCACCAGGGAGGATGAGGCCAGGCCGTCGGCGGTCATTTCCCGCCGCGGTGACGTGGTCAACAGCATGATATCTAACGGCTGCCTCATTGAGGGCCGCGTGGAGAACTCGGTGCTATCACCGGGGGTCAGGGTAGCGGCCAACGCCGTGGTCAGACATTCGGTAATCATGAATGACACGGTTATTGGCCGGGAAAGTGTCATTGATTATGCCATCCTTGACAAGGGGGTTGTCGTTGAAGCCGGAAGCTGCGTGGGTACCGGCAACGATTTTCAGGTCAACCGTGAGGCACCGAACATACTCAATACCGGCATCACCGTCGTCGGTAAGGCGGCCAAGATTCCGGAGGGGGTCAAGATAGGCCGCAACTGTTCCATTGCCTGTAATGTCACCGAGAAAGACTTCCATAGCTCTATTGTCCAGAGCGGGGAAACGATACGGCCAAAGCGGCAGCGTCCGGTCCATAAAGAATAAAAGTACCGCCGGCGGTAGTCTGGACTGTCCCCAGGGGGCTTGAGGAGAAGATGTCAGAGCTTAGGCAAGACCCGACTACCAAGGCCTGGGTGATACTGGCCCCGGAGAGGGCGAAACGCCCCCAGCCGAAACATCGGGTCAGGCCCGCCGATGAGCTGCCCAGCTTTGATTCATCCTGTCCTTTCTGCCCGGGCAATGAGGAGATGACGCCTCCGGAGGTATTCCGGCTTCCCGTTTCGGACAAGGGGGCTCCGTGGGAGGTGAGGGTGGTGCCCAACCGCTTTGCCGCGCTCTGCGCGGGTGAAGATGGAAATATCGTGGAGGAGGGACGTCTCTTCCGCAAGATGGACGGCACCGGGGCCCATGAGGTCATCATTGAAACGCCCTCGCACAATACGCCCATGGCGTTGATGAGCTACGAACAGCTGGAGAAAGTGCTGATAACCTATCAGGAAAGATATAACGCACTGAAAAAGGAAAAGTACCTGAAATTCATCACCATCTTCAAGAACCATGGCTGGGCTTCAGGCACTTCGCTGATACATCCGCACTCGCAGGTAGTCGCCACGCCCATCGTGGCGCCTTCTTATCACCATCAGTTTGACATCGCCCACGAGTATTATATGGACCGGGGCCGGTGTCTGTACTGCGATTTACTGGCCGGGGAACTGGAAAAGGACAGGAGAATCGTGGCCAAGACCGAGCAGTTTGTGGTCTTCCATCCTTATGCCTCACATGCTGCCTATGAGACGTGGATAATGCCCAGAGACCATTGCGCTTCCTTCGGCATCTTCCCTGATACGTATATGAACCAGCTGGCCAGGGCGCTGAAAAATGTTCTCCTCTGCCTGCATGAATCGCTGGACAATCCGGCCTTTAACCTGATGGTCGACAGTACGCTTACCGAGGATGAGGAAGACCCTTACTACCACTGGCATATCCGCATTGTCCCCCGCCTCACCACTATCGCTGGCTTTGAAATGGGTTCCGGCATTTATATCAGCACTGTCATGCCTGAGGACTCGGCAGGCCACCTGCAGTCCTGTTTTAAGAGGCTGATTAAAGAGGGAAAAATTTCCTCGGGATAGGCCTCCAACACTGCTGGTGCAGCGGCCAGAAGTCCCGCGGCAAAGGTATTATTTGTCTATAGCCGTTCTTTTGCTCACCCCCTGTGTCCCCCTCTCAAACAGGTTTATCTTTTACGCTCCATCTTTATAATGTTTGAGAGGGTGAAAGGATTGGAGAGGGAGCGGAGCCCTCTCTCCTCTAGACTCCCCTCTCCAGCCATTTATGCCTGTGGTTACTTGCCAGCGATTCTGGCTGGAGAGGGGTCAGGGGTGAGGCATCAACTGCCAACCAAAGGCAAATAAGAACCCAGGAGGCAGCGCTGGTTTATTCCATCCTGCTTTAGGTCAGGCGTTAAGTTCCTTTAGCGGTCGCCACCTGCCCAGGCTGAATAGCCGGGGGAAGAGCACTTTTCTGGTTTCCTCAATGATGAATAATGAGCCTCCGGCGAGCAGTGCTATACCCCATTTCTCCGCCGACAGAGGCACCGTGCGGAAGGCTACCTGCATGAACGGCGCGTAGACGGCAATCAGCTGCAGGGCTATGGCGCCGGCGATTGACAGGAGGAGCCAGCGGTTGCCTAAGATGCCCAGTCGGAAGACAGTGTACTCGTCCGAGCGCGCATTGAAGACGCGGAACCATTCAAAGGAGACCATGGTGCAGAAGGTGATGGTGCGCGCTTCTTCTATGCTCATTCTGGGCTCGGCCCAGCGAAAAACGAGAAAAGCACCGAGGCCCATGAATGCGGCCATGAAGATGACGCGGAGAAGCAGGCCGGGGTAGATTATGCCCACGGTGGGGTGGCGGGGTGGCTGTTTCAGTTCATCGCCGGCTTTAGGCTCCAGCCCCAGAGGCACGGCGACTGCGGTATCGGTGACCAGGTTCAGCCAGATAATCTGCACCGCCAGGAGCGGCGCCCGGCCGACGAAGAGGAGCGCCAGGGTCAAGGCAAGTAGTTCACCTATATTGGTGCTCAACAGGAAAAAGAGTACGTTGCGCAGCCGGTTGAAGATGGACCGGCCTTCCTCCACCGCCGCCACCACCGAGGCGAAGTTGTCGTCGGCCAGTATCATATCGGAGCCTTCTTTGGCCACATCGGTGCCGGTGATGCCCATAGCTATGCCGATATTGGCCGCTTTCAATGCCGGGGCATCATTCACGCCGTCGCCGGTCATGGCCACCACATGGCCGTGGCTCTTCAAGGCGTTGACAATGCGGAGCTTGTGCAGCGGCTCAATGCGGGCAAAGACCGATATTCCCTCCACCTGTTCATGCAGTTCATTATCGGTCATCTGCTGGAGTTCCAGGCCGGTCACCGTTTTCCCTGCTGGCAGGTCAAGCTGGCGAGCAACTGACTCTGCGGTAATCTTGTGGTCGCCGGTAATCATCACCACTTTTATGCCTGCCTGTTTGCACATTCGTACCGCTTCTCTGGCCTCTTCCCGGGGCAGGTCAGCCATGCCCGCCAGGCCGACAAATACCAGGTTGCCTCTGATATGCTCATCTTTCAGGTCCTCAAGCTCTGGCGGGTGTTCGGCATAGGCGGTGGCAATGACCCTCAGTGCCTGGCTGGCCATACTGGCGTTGGCCTGCATTATAATTTCAGCGTCCTTTTCGGTGAGGGGTAAAACCTGCTCGCCGTAAAGTTTAAACTTGCTGAGCGACAATATCTTTTCCACCGAGCCCTTGACATAAGCTACCCTGCCGCCATTGCGCGGGTGAAGGGTGGCCATATACTGTTTTTCGCTCTGAAAAGGTATCTCGTCCAGGCGGGGGTAAGCCTTTTCCAGCTTCTCCTTTTCCAGGCCCGCTTTGGTGGCCGCCACCAGCAGTGCTCCTTCCGTCGGGTCGCCGTAAATATCGCAGCACTCATTATTGTCTCTCCTGGTCAGGAAAGAATCGTTGCAGAGGGCACCTATGCGGAGCATCAGGTTGAGCGGGGGCTGAGTTTGTGGGTCAACAGGCTGACCGTCGCGGCGGAACTCACCTTGCGGGATGTAGCCTTCGCCGGTAACCTCAATCCACCGGCCGTCAACGAACAGGCGCTGCACCGTCATCTCGTTGAGGGTCAGCGTGCCCGTTTTATCCGAGCAGATGACCGTCGCTGAGCCCAGGGTCTCCACGGCCACCAGCTTGCGGATGATGGCATTGCGCCGGGCCATAATGCGCATGCCCACCGCCAGCACCATGGTCACCACGGCGGGCAGGCCCTCCGGTATAGCGGAAACGGCGGCGGCCACGGCCAGCAGGAATACCTCCAGCTTGTCCAGCCCCTTGAGCAGCCCGACCACCACCAGCAGGGCACAGATGCTGAGGAAAAGGACCACCAGATATCGGCTTAACCGGCTGATATTTTTCTGAAGAGGTGTTTTCTCCGTCTTGATTTCCTGAATGGCGGAAGCTATCCGCCCGATGTCAGTAGCCATACCGGTCCTGACGACCATGGCGGTGGCCCGACCGTAACTGACAATGGTGCCCATGTGCACCATGTTTTTTCTCTCCGCCAGCGGCACGTCTTCACCGATGGCATCAGTGAATTTGTCAACGGGCATTGACTCTCCGGTGAGCATGGCTTCATTTACTTTCAGGTTGGAGACTTCAATAAGTCTGGCATCGGCGGGGACACGGTCGCCCGTTTCCAGGAGCACGATGTCGCCGGGGACGACCTCGCGGGCGGAGACCAGCCTGATATCGCCATCGCGCCGGATGCGGGCTCTGGGGGCGGCCATCTGGATGAGCGTCTCCATCGCCTTCTCGGCGCGTGTCTCCTGTATGAAACCGATGATGGCATTGAGCACCAGCACGCCGAGGATTACGCCGGCGTCAAGAAAGTGCCCGACGATGAGGGAGATGATGGCGGCGACCATCAGGACGTAAATCAGCGGGCTGAGAAACTGCCGTAAAAAGACTATTACTGGCGGTGTCTTCTTCTTGCCCTTCAGCTCATTGGGGCCATACTGCAGCAGACGAGACCTGGCCTCGCTGGCGGCAAGGCCGGAGCGCCGGGAAGCAAGCGACTCCAGGGCTTCACTGATGGGGAGATTATGCCATAACACGTTCATGCTAGATAGTCAGGGTTTCCTGGCGGCAGAATTTAAGCAGCTCGGCGAAATTGCTGATTCTGGCGGCGTTATTGGTCTCCAGGAAGCCGTCATAGGTGAGGCTTATCCAGGGCTTCTGATAGGTGGCGCTGAACTTCTCTGACATGGCAGCCACGATGCCGCCGGGCATGCAGCCGTGAGGCATCACTGAAATTACGCCGGCGAACAGGGGAGATTCCATCCATTCCACGCCGCTGCCGATGCTGAGGACCGCCTCGCTGCCGCAGCGAGGGGATAAATATATGTCTGACTTGGCCAGTATGGCTGCCGTGGAAGGCTCTCTGCCGTTGAGTAGTTCGTGGTAGTGGCTGGAGACCCGGTGCTCATCGCGTTCCTGAACAAGTTTCTTCAGGTAGCTGGACAGCATTTTCCGGAAGTTGCGGTCTTTCACGGCGTCCTCAAGGTTGCGGTGCGCGGTGTACTTCAGCCACTCGCCAACCGGGGAAACGATGACTTCAAGGCCCGCCGCCTCGCATTCTTTGACCAGGTCGCGGTTGCTGAACCGGTTGGAGCGCAGGTATATCTCGCCATTGATGCCAATGAGGGGTCGCGGCGGCAGTTCTGGGTCAATGAGAGATTTGAAGGCGGCGGTTGCCTGCTGCAGCACGTCGTAGAACCGCTCTTTGCGGCGGACCCGCGCGGCAATGTGTTTCAGGAATTCAGCGAACAGGACTTCAGCGGCTCCCTTTTCCTTCTCATAAGGGCGGGTGCGCCAGAGGAGACGCTGCAGGCCATCGACAGCCACGATGCTGTTCCAGGCAAGGCGGGTGAAGCCCGGCTCAAGGTTCAGGTCGCGGTAGGCGTTATTGGAGACCGAGGCTATCATGGGCAGGTCAAAGCCGAGCTCTTTCAGTATTCGCCCTTGCTCGACCACATATTTGCCCAGCCGGCATGGCCCATAAGCGCCGGCCATGAACCCCTCATAATCTTTCAGGTTATCGCCGCAGTCGTGGCAGAACTTTATAAAATCACCAAGAGTGACGCGATAGGGAAGACATTCTGTTCCCGAGGTTACCTGGTTGCTGAGAAGGAGGGTGTGTTCATCGGGTTCGGGCAGCACCATGGCCCGGGCGCCGGAAGCATTGACCGCCTCGGCGATGACGTCGGCGTGGGGGCACATTCTGGGGAGGAGCAGCGTCTTCTGCGGATTGATGATGGCGGAAGCGCCGCGGTATACGTAACGGCCAGTCTCTGGAAGATGCTTTGTAGACTGGGCATAGCTTTTAATCGTGTCCACGTAGGCCTCAAGTCGGGTAACAATGCCCGCCTCGGCGGCATGTTCGTCGATTTCCAGCTCGCCGAGCGGCTTGCCCCCCATGATGTCGGCCAGCATGTTCAGCATGAAGGAGTTGGGGCCGCAGCCGAAGTTGGTGAGGGCCAGCCCGTAAAGCTGCCGGTCCTTGACTGTTATCTCACCGCCGGCAATGAATTTGCTCTCGTAATGCCAGTAGGGGCGGTCGGAGTATGCCTTGGGGTTGACGGCTTCCAGGGGCAGGAAGTCGAGCGGCACAGGCACCACGCCGAGCTGGGCCAGCTTTTCGGCGATGCCCAGATTGGCCCCCGAGTCCTGGGACATATAGGCGCGGGAGAAAAGCACCACGCCGAGATGGTCGCTTTCATGAAGCTGCTTGAGCAGCTTTTTCCCCATGGCCAGGCAGTCGGTCTTGAACTGGCGCTGCGTCCTGATGCCGGCGAGGGCGGCCTTTTTGCCCTGTTTGCGCCCGAATCCCAGCTTTGCCGCCACGCTGGTCAGATTCTTAATCGTTTCCTCATCACCCAAGCTGAAATCAATAATCGGCGTCAGCAGGCGGTCGCCCAAATCCAGCACATGGCGCACAATGAACGGTGACGCCTGGACCAGAGGGCAGGCATATTTCTGGTTTTCGGCACCTTCTTTGTTATCCAGGCGCAGGAAACAGGGGTAGAGAATATAATCAACTCTGTCTTTAATGGCGGCGATATGCCCGTGGAGCAGCTTCAGCGGGAAACAGCTGTCAGTATAGCTCAGCTCCGCGGCCTGCTCCATGATTTCCTTGGTCGTCTTTGATGACAGGACAACTCTGGCGCCAAGCGTGTTCAGGAAACCAAGCAAAAGCGGGGCATAGTCATAGGCCAGAAGGGCGCGGGGGATGCCCACCACCGGGCCAGTGCCCGCACCTTCTTTATAATCGCGAAAGAGCAGTCTCTCGCGTTCATCAAAGGCAGTTTTCTGGCGGGCGTGGCTGGCGGCGCTGTCATAGCGGTCACAGCGGCTGCCATAGAAAGTGGCCTTCTCATTGGCCAGCTGCATTCGGGTGATGGTGCAGTTGTTATCGCACCCCTGGCAGATGAAGGTGGAGAGCTGGCACTGGCCATCGACCGCTTCCTGAAATCCCTTGAATTTTGAAGGCTGGCCGTTCATTCCTTCCCGGGCCAGCATGGCAGCGCCAATGGCGCCGCTCACCTCGCGGTGCTCGGCCACGGTCAGCTTTTTAGCCTCAAGCTGCTGGTGGAAGGCGGACACCACCGCCTGATTGTAGAAGACGGCGCCGGTAAGGATGACCTTATCGCCGAGCTTGCGGTGCCCCACCACTTTGGAAAGGTAGTTCTTGGCGATGGAGTTGGCCAGGCTGGCGGTGATGACTTCAAGGGGCACGCCTTCCTGCTGGGCAGAGGCCACCGCCTGCCCCATGAAGGCGGCGCACCTTGTCCCCAGGTCAATGGTATAAGGGGCGTTGAAAGACAGGCTGGCGAACTCGCCGTTGTGCACCGAGATGTCCAGCATCTCCGCCAGCTCATCAATGAAGCTGCCGGTGCCGGCGGCGCAGGCCTTGTTCATCTGGTAGTCAACCACCACCCCATTGCGCTTGATGACCAGCTTGGAGTCCTGCCCCCCAATCTCAATGATGTCGGCTTCGGGGTCTATCTCAACCGCTGCCCTGGTCTGGGCGGTGATTTCGTTCTTGATAAGGTCGGCGCCGATGAAGCTGCCTACCAGATACCTGCCCGAGCCGGTGACGCCCACGCCGGCAATTTTGATATGGGACGCGCCGTCAAGGAGCAGGTTGCGGAAGACCTGTTTCACCGCTTCAATGGGCCGGCCGGCGGTCATCAGGTAGTTCTTGGCCAGCACCTCGGTGCCGGTCTCATCCAGGATAACCGCCTTGGTGCTGGTGGAGCCGACGTCAACGCCGAGGTAGCCGGAGCCGGGCTCGGTGATTTTCAGGCCGGCGCCGTTGCCCGGCACCGCCACTTTTCCCAGCCCGGGCATTTCAAAATAGTCCTGGCGGGCATCGGCCTCGGGGAGCGGGCGTATTGTGGAATTCCTTTCCTTTGCCAGCAGGGCAGACCCGAGCGCTTCAATATGGCGGTAATTTTCGGGAACGGTGACCCGGGCCTCGTGGCCGTTTCGCGCCGAGATTGCCTCATTGAGTGCCCGGACAATGGCCTTGTTGGCCGCCACCCCGCCCACAAAGTAAACAGGCTCGGCAAAGAAGCCTTTCTTCAGTGAAGCCACCATGCGGGCGATGCTCTCGCAGAGGGCGTAGAGCATGGCTTCCACGGAAACACCTTTCTGCTGCAAATGAATGAGGTCGCTCTTGGCAAAGACGCTGCACCGGGCGGCGATGCGGGGCGGGTCGCCCTGGCATTTCAGGGCGAGGCGGGAGAAGTCTTCAAGGCTTATGCCGAGTCGGTATGCCTGCTGCTCCAGGAACCTCCCTGTGCCGGCGGCGCAGAGCGGGTTTGAGGAGACCTGCCACGGTTTTTTCAGCCCGTCTTCTAGGACGATGACCGTGGAGGTCTGGCCGCCAATCTGGACTATGGTCTTCACCTCGGGGAATAAGCTGAGCAGCCCAGAGGCGATGGCCAGTGAGCTGCTGTATTCCGCCCAGTTGAATTCTGCGGGGATAGAGTCTCTGCCGGAGCCGGAAACACCGGCGCCGCCGATGCTGTCCAGCGGCACCGCTTCGCCGAGCCGGGAAAGCAGCGCATTGACAGCTGCCTTGGGGTTGGTGATTATCCTTTCGTTATCAAGTCGGGCGATACGGTTTTGCTCATCAATGAGGCAGAGTTTGGCGTTAACCGAGCCGACGTCTATTCCCAGTGAATATTTCATTTTGACAACAGCCAATTCTAGCAAAAGTCAGCGGTTTTGTGAAGGCAGAAGCCCGATATCTCAGCCCCGCAAAATCAGTCCACCACCGGCACGTAGATTTCACCCTTGAGCGGGTAAATCACCTCCAGGAAGACGGTAATCGATTTCTTGCTTTCATCTTCTTCAGCGGTGTTGCGGAAGAGCAGAGTATAGGTATCGCCCTGGGCCTGACTGGCGGTGAAGGAAAAGCGCTCGGCCTCGGCTGAGCGAAATACTTGCGACTTGCCGGTGATGCGGAAATCTACGGTATCGCCCTTCTCCAGATAGAAAAAGCCATCCACCTTATCGCCGTCAGCCAGCTTGAGCAGTATGGCCACTTCCTGCGCGGCGTCCACCTTGAAGCTTATCTGTTTCATCTGCCAGGAGGTGCCAAGTTGTACCGACTTCACGATATTGAGATTGGCCTGGGAGGATGATGTTGCCGAGCTCTGCGTTAGCTGGGATATTTCATTGCAGCCGGAGAAGGGAAGGAGAATGGTGAGCAGAATGATGGCGATGATGACCTTTTTGCGCATAGCTGAGACCTCACTTATCTATGTCCTGTTGACCATTATACACTGAACTGGGCAAGAAAAGAATAACCTTTACACCGGGTACTATTTGCCTGTGGTTGTTCTTTCGCTCACCCCCTTGCTCCCCCTCTCAAAAAGGTTCGTCTTTGGCGCTCCATCTTAATAATGTTTGAGAGGGGGAAAGAATTTGAGAGGGGGAGGAG
>Ga0194112_10005822_pt1 | contig 16478 bp, 18 predicted proteins | sample TA2MahC400mmetaG_FD_146191 | JGI IMG/M metagenome (GOLD analysis project Ga0194112, IMG submission 146191) | Freshwater microbial communities from Lake Tanganyika, Tanzania - TA2015016 Mahale Deep Cast 400m | ecosystem: Environmental > Aquatic > Freshwater > Lake | place: Tanzania: Lake... | reverse complement strand
CTCCGTGGCGCCGCCCGTTCCATCGCCGGTGCATGCCGGGCACAACTGCCTGGAGTGCATTAGGACCCTGGCGCAAATGTTCCCGTGTAAGGACCATTCCGGCCTGGTGGCGGACATGAAAAACAATCTGGCCGCCACCCAACGCATAGAATCGAACGTGGAGAAGGTTTGGGACGCCATCGGTGATCTCTGTGGAGATGTAAAAGAGTTGATCAAAACCCAGAATGAAAGGAGGGCCTGAATCATGGGGTCTACCAGCGCCGGGACATCAACGCCGCGTATTCCACCTTCCGGCGCGGCTTGAGGCGGGCCAGGAATCACGGAGCCTGGCCCAAGCTGGATGAGCGGGAAAAGCTCAATCTCATCGTGGAGTGCGTGAAAGAAGAAATGCTCAATCTGCCCGTGAAAAGAACCTTGTGCGAGTTCTTAACCGGGCATTAGGAGGTGGGGGATGGAAGAATACAGCAGGGAATTCTTGGAAGCGGTGGGTCTGACCCTGTCCGCCGAAGGCGGTTACAGCAACCGGCCCCTGTCCGAAGACCCGGGCGGGGCTACCAACTTGGGGGTGACCCAGGGGTTGCTGGACGCCATCGGCGGCTTTAACGGCAACAGAAGTGTGCGCCAACTCTCAGAAGCGGACGCCATCGGGATCTACTGGAAGCACTTTTGGCTGCGATACGGCTGCGACAAGCTGCCCTGGCCCCTCAGTTGCGCGGTATTCGATCACGGGGTGAACGCCGGTGCCTGGGGCCCCAAGCTGCTCCAGACCATGCTCAACGAGTATATCGATGGCGAGATCGCGGTGGATGGAGGAATCGGGCCGGCCACCATGGCGGCCTTGGATGAGGCCGTGGCCAAGGTAGAGGCGACCTTGCGGTCCCTGGATTACCGGGGATTGACCCTGCAATGGTTGACCCATACCTATCTTTTCAGACGGATGAGAGATTATGCCACCCGCCCCGGCCTGTCGGTGCGCCAGGCCAACATGTCCGGCTGGACCAACCGGGTCTGCGACCTGGAGGAGAAGCTGTGCCATGGCGAATAAGATGCTGGGACGGGAATTGCGGGGCTTGTTTGAAGAAATCGTCCGGGATGAAGTGCGCCAGGCTTTGGCTGCGCCCCGGCCTCATAGCTGGGTGGAATTGGTCACCGACCCCACCAGCAAGGAGCTTTCCATGTCCCGGTTGGCCATCGGAGTCCTGGTGGTGGATATGACGGCCGTATTGGCCTGCTCCGCTTTGGGACTCTTGAATCCGGAAAAGCTTTCTCCCATCACCACCATGTTCTCCGCCACCGTGGCTTCGGTGGCTGGCATCTACGGTCTAAACTCTCTGGCCGGCGCCATCGGAGGCGGGCAGGTGCAAGTCGCCTGGGAAAAAGCCAAGGGGTTCTTCGGTTTTGGCGGGACCCCTGGTTCCAAATTAGATCCCGGCTCCACCGCCAATCAAACCCTCTCGGCGGAATGAAGGAGGATTCCTATGTTACCGCTCTTATCTATCCTCGGCCTGCTTAATAATTGGCGCATTGTGGGGGCAATCGGCCTCGCCCTGGCCCTCCTGGGAGGGGTTCTGTATGTAAAGCACCTTCAGAAAGCCCGCATCCAGGCGGAATGGGAGGCGGCCACTGCCCGGGGGCAACTGGAAATCAACGACAAAAAAGCCGCTATCGATAAGGAAGTGGCGGCGAGAAAGGGGAAGATCGATGAACTGGAAAAGTCTGGTGATGCTGCTGGTCTGTCTGACTATTTTAACCGCGGGCTGCGCCGGGAAAACCCCGCCGCTCCGCCTGCCGGAGATCGTCGTCCCCGATGAGCCGGTGCTTCAAACCAAGCCCCTGACCGATCCCGGAACCGGTAAGCCAGGGGTGTTCTTTCCTTTGGAGGATGCGGCCAAGGAAGGGCGCTACCGGGAGGATCTGCGGGGGGCTGCTTTGCAGGGGAAGGCAAATACAGAAACTGCCAATCGACTATTAGAAAATCGTTTGCCTTAAAGAAAGGCGATTTTCCTGCTAAAAAGGCTGGCACCAGGATCTATGAGTTTGTTCCGAATGCCGAGTAAAATTAATATGATCTAAGAAGAGAAGGAGTGCTCTAAAATTTCGGTAGTTAAAGAATCCCAGTCTATTTCATTCCTATCAAGTTGGCATTCCCATAACACAAGACATCGCCAACCAAGTTCCTGAAGTTTCGTGATAGAAGCGATATCTCTCTCTCGATTTCTTCTTATTTTTTTTTCCCAAAATTCAATATTGCTACTCGGCAGCGATGCTTTTTGGCAATTTGCATGACCATGCCAAAAGCATCCATTAACAAATAAAGCGACCTTGTATCGTGGAAAAACTAAATCAGGTTTTCCAGGAAGTTCCTTAATATGAAGTCTATACCGCAATCCTCTCTTGTGCAATTCCTTTCTAACCTGCAATTCGATCTGGGTATCCTTCCCTTTAACTGCAGCCATGATGCGGCTTCTTTTTTCTTGAGTAAATATATCAGCCATAATGTCAGATTAAGATATTTAGATTACTCAATATCTCATTCACAGTTATGTCTATCAGCCTGATAATATCAAATTGTCGATGGATTCTTGTTATAACATTGCCTAACGATAGAGCGTCTTCATCCCTGAAAGTTCTTCTAAGATAAGGCCGAGTCCGCCACTTAAACCATTCTTTCAGCACCGAATATCCTGCGATATCATAATCTAAAATCTCTCTACCGATACCGTCAATCACATATTCCCCTCCTTCCGTAGTCTCAACGACAAGGGTTGCGGCGTTGAGATCGATCTCGATGCCTCTGATATCCATTTCTCGATTTCTAATAGGTGATAATGCATTGATGATTTCTTCATCGGCGTCAATCTCGGAGTCGAAATTCTCAAGACGGGCAAGTCTTTCCCCCAGATCAACCAAACGTTCGAAAAGGGAATTGTATTGAGTGATGGGAATGCGTGGCCACTCTCCTGCGGTGTGAAAAAGGGCTCCTTCGAAACGATCCAGATAAGCATTTGAACATAATATTCCATAAGAGTAAAAAAGGATTTTTTTAGCTAAAGTCTCCCTATTGGATTCAACATGGCCCAAAGATTGAAGAAGTTCTCCTGAAATGTTTAACCTAGGGCGATCATCCCATTGTCTATGCGGCCTTCTGTATTCCGGAAAATAAAGACAAAAGACATGTGCATTACCCCTAGTACAAAGATCATTATCTGGAATATGCCAGGCAAACGATGAAAACCGATGAATGGACTCGCCAATATCTTCAGGGGCAGGAGCAACGGAGAATCCGAAATTTCCATCCAAAGAGTAAGCTGCCAGTATTTCAGGGCGGGATCTTGATCCTCCCCCTCCCATGCCGGCTAATCTCGTAAGAATGGGTGTGCAAAGGAAAACATAGGCAGGGGAGAAAGGACGAAAGGAGTAAGGCCGCAAATATTGCCTTGCCCCCCTGCTCCCAATGTGAACCCCTATTTCGTGCCTGATAGTGATATTCAGAGAATCCTCTTGGGGAGGTTTTCTTTGCCCCCTGAACCAGCGTTCGATGAGCGTCCCAAAAGGCATATTAACGTTGCCGGTGTCCCTCAATCGGCGAAGCAAAATTGACTGGTCAACATGGACTAAAGCGGCAGTTATCCCGAGTTTGACGCCGGAACAATGTCTTAAGAATATGACCCGCTCTCCAAGGCTAGGGGTCTGCCCGTGGGGGCACAGTTGCCAGAACCTTTCATAAATTTCTTGTTCAAAAGGAATGCTTGGGCGAAATTTATAGTTAGGAGGCGTCACTTCCAGCGTTTCAAAATCTCCATCTCCCTGACCGGCATTCGAGTTCAATTCATCGGTTTTTTGCTGAAAAAATTCTACCTTGGCAGAACTATCCAAATTTAGGATCGACAAACACTTGACTTCCGGATTACCATCCGTTTGGTTTTCGCGAGCGCAAAAAATAAGGGCTCGACCTTGGCGGGTCGGAAAGAGATTTGAAACTCTGATGCCTGTCCTGCTGTCAGAGTCGAATTCCAAGGCCCAAATCCAAGTGAAATTATTAAAAAGCCATTGACGAGCATTATCATAGGAAACATGTTTCAAGAAAGATGAAGGTACTACGAAAGCCAATATCCCCGGTTCTCCCAGTGGAAGTTTATGACAGGCCCATCTTACGAATTTCAAAAAATCATTTTGAACCTGTTTTTGAACATTTTGTCTGAGGGACCTTTGGACTTGGGGCGGTCTAAATTCCTCCATTAATTCATAAATTCTCTTGTGAGTTCGCCGGTCGATATGTCGTCCGGCATCCGAGGAAGGGGGGTTACCTATAATAGCCGTAATCGGAGGGGTCGCCAATGTCACGGCCTCTTCCCTTTCGGATTGAAAAAGTTGCCTTGCTGCAGTAGGGCCGGACGAAGGCGGTTCGGGGAGAACCGAGTCTATTATTGCGTCTGACAATGTGTTGCACATGACAACCTTTACCTCATCGGCGGCCGCGACACCTTCCGAGGCTAATAACGCTAATCTATATTGAGATAGAGCATAAGGTGCAGGGAGAATTTCAAACCCTGCCATTGTAGGGAATCTTCTTTCCCTAATTGTTTGAGGTGGTAACGCGTGAAGAACTTCCTCCAAAAAAGTTCCGGTTCCGCAACAAGGATCGATTATCTTGTTTCCATAGATAAATAAACTTCGATGGTTGAACTTAGTCCTGGCAATCCAATCGGAAAAAGCCACTACATACCGGACTAGAGGTTCGGGTGTTGCATATGCCCCAAAGTCGATTCGGACTTGGGGATCATATGCCGAGAGGAATTGTTCGTATAACGAATGATAATTTACCGAGTGTTGTTGCTCATTCTGGAGAAATACATGAGAAAGGAATAAAACACAATCGGAGTACCAGGTCATTAAAAGTCCCAAACCCATTTCTTCCGTTGAAAGAGATTCGGCAAGGGCTCTGAATGGTCTCAAGCGATTGGCACCGTCTTGCCTTATGGCTTCAATCCAGAAATGGTGCAGACTTCGGGAAAGCTCCGCGGTGTCTTGCGTCGTTGAAACTAGATGCCTATGAGCATATAATAATCCAAATACGAGGACCTGGGAAACCATATCCGCAAACTTGCGGTTATCACACAAGTCAGGATCGTGACCCGTCGTTAAAAGCTCTTTAAGACCATGAAGCGCTTCGATATTCCGATTCTCCTCGTCATCGATTCCGGAACCTTCGTCAAGGCTTATCAATTCGAGAATATCTTCGCTAATTTTCTTGGCTCTTAATGCCATGGCCCTGATAATTTGGGAATCTGAGAGAATCCGAGGAGAGGGGGCTTGGAAAAAATTCGAAAAATTGACTTGAAGATCGGTATTTATCTGCGAGTTTCTCCATGGAAATCTCAAGGATAATGGTTTTGCGACTAGCGATCTCAGGGTCAATCTTTCGGGTTGATCAGGATCGAAAAATACGAAATCGATTCCATCAGAAAGAATAACTTTATAACCCAGGCTTAGATACAGATTGATCTGCTCTCTATAACGACTTGGGTCAATCACTATATTGGGGTCAAAGGGTTTCGCCTCCACATAACCGAATATTCCCATCGAGTTCGAATCGTGAAAACGCCAATCGGGCCTTCCGGCTTTAGCTTGCCTACGGGGTTCAAAAATTACTCCTACATTAGTGACATCGATCACTTGCGGTAGTCTTTCAAAAAATCTATGGAGCGGGGGCCTAAAGGAAAGTTCCGGAGTGGCTTCCCCGGTATCGAGAGCAATCCTATATGTCGACTGAAGGTCTTGCAGGTATTCTTTTACTAAACCTTCAAAATCCATGTGCCCATCTGACATTGCTTACTCCTGGAAATCGAAGAACGATAAAGTTAGCGGAAAGTTTCTCTATTTTTTTTAAGAACGATCATCTGAACATCGTTTTTTCCAAGCGTCTATAATCGCTCCCCCAAGCTTTTCACTCAGGAGAGGGGGCACGGCATTTCCAATTTGTCGGGCCACTTCTACTTTATTGCCCAAAAAGACGAAAGAGTCGGGAAAACTTTGCAACCTGGCACCTTCACGCAATGAAATCGTCCTATTTTGGTCCGGATGGCCAAACCTGCCTCGGGTCAAACTGTCAAACCGGGCTGTAATGACCCCGGCCGGCTTTTCCCAATCCAAACGACCATAAACATACCGGTGCCCAGACGTGTTCGCATCAACCCTATGGCACGGAAGACGAAGGGCAGGAGGAATTTGCTCCCTGCCGCCCGAAGGCTTTACATATGAAAATCTCTCCTTATTTTTGGAAGTCAGCTTGTCTGACCTATGATTAGGAATAGACGGATGCTCGGTTCCGTTTTCGGGAACGGGCGGTAAATCGCCGACAGCTTCTCGTACGGTTTTCCAATATTGCTCTGGCACATTGGGTTTCGGAAATTCGAAAAATAAGACATTTTCAATTATTTTTTCTGCAACAATGAACATCCTCTTTCTGATTTGCGGCACGCCGAAATCTGCCGCGTTCAAGATTTTAATATGACAGAAGTAACCGTTTTGTAGACAAACTCGATTAATCTCTTCCAGGAGGGCTTTTCCCCTTTTGCCGCGTAATCCGAGTACGTTTTCCATGAGGATAAACGGCGGTTTTAATTTGATCGCCTGGTTGAAAAAAAGCGACACCAGGGAATTTCTCGAATCGCTATCGTCCCCTCGTCTCTGGACCGAAAAGCCCTGACATGGGGGACCGCCGGCTATGAGTATCAATCTTTTTTGATCACATCCCAGTTTTTCGATTTGTTCCCGAAGATCGATCATATTTGCATCAGCCAAGAGCGCGTTGCAGCCAAGATTATGACGATATGTCTTCAGGGCTTTTTCATCGTTGTCATAAGCAACCGCAATATCAAAGCCGGCGTTTTTAAGCCCCAGGGAAAGACCTCCGGCTCCGCAAAAGGCGTCCACTGCCAATGGCTTTTTATTATTTTGTCCTGCCCTACTTAGCTTAGAAGCCGCAATTTTGCTGGAATATGAATTGACAACCGGTTTAAGGATTAACGTTCCATTGTTCGGTTTAGGAGGATGATAGGAAGACGAAGCTATTTCCCCTAAGATATATGCGGCGACGAAAGCGGCAAAACGAGGCGGGACAGCATTCCCAATTTGGGAGAATTTTTTATCGAAAGACCCCTCAAAAATAAAACCTTCAGGGAAGGATTGCAGTATTGCCGCTTCCCTAATTGAGAAACCGCGGTCTTGTTCAGGGTGAACATAGCGGCCGCTTGCTGGATTCCGGGCATAGGCCGTAATTGTGATTGATGGCCTGTCCCAGTGCAATCTTCCGTAAACGTCATAAAAACCCTTAACCTTATCAAGGCACTTAGGACCTATGCCGGGAGGACGGCTACCTCCGTCTTTAGGAATCTGCTTTATCGTATCTATTGTAGATTCCCTGTGTCGGGCAGTAAAATGCATCGGGTCTGACTGGCTTGGGTGAAGAGGGGATATTGGTTCTAGATGTGAAATTGCTTGCCTTACCGTCATGAATCCTTCTTCGCTGAGGTATCCTTCAGGCATTATTATTTTTTTTCTGGATGCGAGGACTATAGCGCGATGCCGTTCTTGAGGGACCCCGAATTTTGCCATGTTCAGGACGGCCGCGGCAACCTTGTAGCCGCTATTTTCAAGTGTTTCGCGATAACTTTTAAAATGCTCCCAATATTTTTCTGATAATAATTCCGGCACATTTTCCATGAAAACAAAATCCGGAGAGAGTTTGACCGCTATTTCAGCGAAGATCTCAACGAGATCATTTCTCCGATCCACACTATTCCAAGCCTTTTTCCGATGCGAAGAAAAACCTTGGCAAGGAGGACATCCTATTAAAACAAGGGGCTTGTCCCTCCTAATGTCACAGGAATTCAAAAATCTCTCTAAATTTTCATTATTCAGAAATAATCTTATATCCTCTTGATGAGGCATTACCCCGAAATTTTCCTTAAAAGTTTGGCACGAATTGGGGTCGATATCCAGGGCGCCAGCAAGCCGATAAGCAGGAATGAAGTTGTTAAGAGCCAGGAATCCGGCCGATACGCCTCCACAGCCGCAAAACAAGTCTATGAAGTCTATCTCGCAATCAGAGAACCCGTTAGGGATTTGCCAATATTTTAAAGCATTGGCATTGAGACAGGCCAACTTAAAGGCTGACCTTCTATAACGGTCACCGCACAGATTAAGGGGTTCTTTAATCCGAGGTGGATATTGGCTTCCTATCAATAATCTCTCGGCTTGCTCCAGAAGAAGGCGGGTAACGATTTGAGGGCTAGTGTCTATCTCAGACTCTATAGAATATCTCAATAACGGGAGCATTCGCTTGTGGCCCAGCATATGTTGACTCTTCGGTTTAATTTGATTGATTCTTAAAAGGCAAAACAAGCTGTTGATGGCGTCCGATTTCCCTTTCTTTGAAAAGGTTGGCCAAGGCGTATCTAACTATCCAGGAAATTGAAACCCTATTTTGTTCTGCCAATTCAATAAGTTGGCGATACATATCTTCTTCAGTGCTTATAGTAAACCGTTTTGATTTTAGCATAACCGTATTTTCCATATGTTTTCACCAGGCTTCATCATTGTGGTGAAATAATCATAAATATGATGAACTTTTCACCACTCTAATCGACAGCCCGTAAAATTTCAAGCAAAAAAACTAAGAAGACAAATTTTTTTCAGTGACAATTTTTTGCGGGAAGCGCGAGAGATGCCTTGGGCTAGGCGATTTTTGCAGACAGTTTACGGAAACAATTTTTTTGGGGTTTTTGAGATAAATACCAATAAACGAAGCGGGGGAATCGATCCCATGGCTTCTAGGCCACCTACAGAATTATCAGAGCCACGGGGTGTCAACATCTTCATGCCCTCCAGGAACTCCAATGGCCCCGTAATTCCCTGGGTTTCCATAGTTTCCAACATTACCATAATTCCCATAAGCCCCAAAATTTATTGACCTATAAGGTGAACTCAAGTTGTAAAGGAGACGGTTTCCGTACCATATCTCCCCGAGGTATCGTCCAGTCATGTCGATAAAGATACCGTATTGCTTTAGAAAATGGCCAATATTCTCCCCTGTTGGAGCATGGAGTTGGCCGTTGACCTCATTGGCAATATGCTCACCTCTGCTATTGAAGAGGAATTTCATGGCTCATCCTTTTTCTAAGATAATCCAATTTCAGAATCTTTAAGTATGCCTTCTCGGTTCTAGAATGGTCTCAAGCCTCGCCTCCATATGCTTCTGAAGCCCGTAAAAATGGGTCCCCGCTATGCGCTGCATGCCGAATCTTTCGCTTTAGAAGATCTCTAAGATCAAATAATCCCTGCAATACGATTGCCAGGTCCTGACCATCCATCAATATAACAGATGGCCGACCCCCCCGAATCGCGGCAAGCCCTACCTCGGTGAATCCATTGAGAGCTAAGAATAGCCCAAGGGTATTCTCAAGCTTTCTCTCGACTTTTTTTGAAAAGGAATCGACAGGTGCAGCGCCAAGAGGGGAACTCTCCCACTTTGCTTCGAGAAGAAATTGAGTTCCCTCGAACTCGAATGCCCCGTCGATTTGCTCACCTACAATGCGGAAAGGTGCTCGAGGGTTCAAATCGTGAGCAACAAAGAGATCATATAGAAAGCCTTCAAATAATCGGCCTCTTTGTTGGTGATCCTCAAGTGTGGTGAGATGAAAGAATCTTGCACGAAGGTCGCTCAATTCGTCTACTCTCCGATCAAATGCTTGCGACAGTTTCTCTTGCAATCCTGACTGCTTTGCCCGCCGCTTGATGAGATCCTCGTCATGAGCTGTTGCAATCTCGCGAAGATGCTCAACTGCCCTCCTTGCCTGACTAACCTTTGCTGACCCATCCTCCAATGTTTCCAGATGATGGAATGATGGGATATCGAGCAGAGCTTTAATAAGACGTCTTATGGTTCCAAGACCCGCATCACCGGAAGAAACAAGATCATCAATAACGCGAGACACTATTTTGATCTTATACTCTTGGGGATCATGCCAGGCTTGCTTTGCGAGGATATTCGGAGCGACTTCGCACGCTTGAAGAAAAAGCCTTAGGTCATTCTTGTACCAGTAGGCGTTCTTAAGTGCGTCTTTCAAAGCATGTAAGACTTCAGGTGGATACATAACGCTACACCTTTACAGGCCAAAAGACACAGTCCGGGAGAAGGCCAAAGGGCCAGCAACATGTCACGGCATTATACCAAGAGTTTGGAAAATAGAAAACGACCTTGAAGAAGCTTCCGGCAGGGCCAAGAATTTATACTTGGCGAAAAATTATTTGAACTTGACGAAAAACTGAGTAGATTGGATGAGTAGGTACCGAGTGGCAGGTGGATGAAACCTGCCAATCGGTGCAAGGTGGGTGTGTCAACCATGCGGGTTTGAAGGGCTTCCCGTCATGCCATGAGCACTTCAAATCCGGTGTGCCTTCTGAGGAAGGGGGCAGGTGGGTTCGATTCCCATGCACTTCCGCCAACCTTTTTACCTAATGTCAACGCCCTCCAGCCAGAATCCGTATAAATCGCCCTCTGTCCCCCACCCGCGATTTTATTATTTGACAGAGGCCGGTTTTGATAATAATATTTAAAGAGCTAATGCCCGCCAACCCAAGGGAACTCAATCGGTTAGGGGAACGGGGTACGGCCCCTTCCCCTGATTTTTTTTCCGGGCCGCGGGGCTTTCCCCGGAGGGGGAGAATTTCAAGGAGGTTTTGAGTAATGCGAGTAAAAGGTAGGGTCAAGTGGTTCAACGATTCCAAAGGGTATGGGTTCATTTCCCAGGAGAACGGGCCGGACGTGTTTGTTCATCACAGCAGCATCCAAGGTGATGGCTTCCGCTCCCTGAAGGAAGATCAGGAAGTGGAATTCGAAATCGTTGAAGGCCGCAAAGGCCCCCAGGCCCACAACGTGGTAAAACTTTAAGTGCAGTTCCGGCCGGGGCCTCAAGCCCCGGCATCCGGGGTCTGCAGGAGCGATTATGACTATAGGAAAAAATGCCAAAAACGGCGATTATGTGCAAATTCACTACACAGGCACCCTGGAAGACCACTCGGTGTTTGATTCCAGTGAAAACCGGGGGCCTTTGGAATTCCAATTAGGGGGCGGCCGCGTCATCCCCGGCTTCAACGACGCGGTCCTGGGCATGTCCGTCCAGGAAGAAAAAGAGATCTCTCTCCATCCGGACCAGGCTTACGGTGACCCCCACCCTGAGGCTATCCGGGAATTTCCCGCGGAAGTGCTCAAAGGCCATCAAATCCAGGTGGGCCAGGTGTTGGGCTTCAACAGTCCCCAGGGGCCGGTGCACGGCAGGGTCCTATCCATTGACACGGACAAATTTTTGGTGGACTTCAATCACCCCCTGGCCGGAAAGACCCTGACTTTCAAAATCAAACTGGTGGGCATCACTGATGCCCCCACCCAGGCCAGCTGCGGCTGCGGTTGCCCTCCGGACACCGACTGCGGCACGACCTGCGGATAATTTTTCTCACCACCAAGACACAAAGAATCAAAAGCTCTAATATCTTATAGGTGTTGGCGCCGACGACGCCAACACCTATAAGTTTTCCTTGGTGGCTTTGTGTCTTGGTGGTGAATTATTTAAAAAAAGCACAGCCTGGAAGGCTGTGCTGTGGGGGAGAGTGAGAGGGTTGAGAGATTGGAGGCACGGGGAGGTCGTGCCTTTTTTATTTAAAACCTATTCGCATTCAATCGGTGGCACCGGCTTCCACCCGGTGGAGCGCAGGCTAAAGCCTGCGGCTACAAAAAAATCTCTCTTGAATGCACCTTGTTATGAGATTCAATCTTTACGGGGCACTGCCCGGGATACTGGCCGCCGGAGCAAATTGGCCACCGCGGCCGCTCCGGGGCCCCCTGGGGCCCCGGCCCTGGGGGTTGCCGCTCCATGCCTGCCTCTGCTGGTAACCGGGATAGTTGGGACAATTGACGTTGCCCATTCCCCGGCCCGGTCCCCATCCCTGGGAGGTGGGATTGGGGCACCAGGCGCCTCGTCCCCGAGGCTGGGCATAGCTCAGATCCGCAGCCATTACCACACTGCCCAGCGCCAGGGCCAGGCAGGCAGCCAGCCATTTATAAGTCTTCATGAAATAGTACTCCCTTCAGTGAAAGTCGTCCTTTAAGAATGACTTGTTTTCTGTTTCTGTTTTAAAAAACCTTTTGCGCTGCGCCCAACATCCGGGATTAGTCCGGCGGCAACGGCGGCGGTGGACCCTTGGGTCCCATGGGTCCCATGAATCCCTTGGGTCCCATAGGTCCCATGCCCATGGGGCCCCGGCCCTTACCCATGCCTTTGCCCATGCCAGGAGGGGGCATGCGGCTGAAGCGGTCCTGCATCAGGTCCACGAAGGCCGCTTGCTGTTCCGGTTTCAAGTGCTTCTTGAAGTCCAGCAGGAACCGGGCCATTTCTTCTTCCAAGCCCCCCTGAAGGTCGCTGATCTCCCGGATCTTAGCCCGCATGGCTTCCCACTGGGAATCCTGGGCTTTGATCAGGTTAACCAACTCCTGACGCTTCCGGGCCAGGTTCTGCCGGGCCGCCATCACCCGGCGGCGGTGCTCCGGCAACATTTGCCTCATGACCTGGCGCTGGTGGTCCTCCAGGTGCAGCGCCCCCCAGAGCTCCCGCATGTGCATGGGCGGCGGCGCCACCGGTGCGGGGCGGGCATGGTCCTGATACCGCAGATAGATCAGGGTGCCGATGGTCCCCAGGTTCAGGGCCAGGGAAAAAATCACCAGGTATAAAAGCCAATCCCGCTTCATGAGCCGTTACCTTCTTCCCCGTATGAAACCACCACCGCGCCCAGAGAACCCTGGGGGAAGTCGTGAAAGTCTTCCAGGGCCAGGATTTCCCCGCCATTGCCGTTGGCGGCGGGGTAGAGGAGGTACATATCCCGGGCCAGGGCGCCTCCCAGGGTAAGGCCCATCATCAGGGACGCCGCCAGGGCCAGGCTCTGCCACCAGCGACGGCGGGGCCGGGCCCGACGGGCCAAAACCCCCTCGGCCACCTGGGGCGGCGCCGTCGCCTCCAGCCGGCCCAGGGCGTCGTCCAGGGCGGTGAGCAGGGCCCGTTCCCGGCGGCAGCCGGCGCAGACCTCCAGGTGGGCCGCTACCGTCCGGCGGGCCTGGGCCTCCAGTTCGTCGTCCAGCCAGGCCGACAATTGCTCTCTTATCTGCTCGCAGCGAGGTTCCATGGGTTTCATCCAGAAAAGATGCCTTATTTTTAATAACAATTACAAATGGAAAATTCGGCGCGGGGGCCAAAAAATTTTTTCCTGCTTCCGGGAGAGGGAACCAGGGCGCCTGGCCGGCCCCTCTCAGTCTTTAGCGCCAATTCGTCCAGAGAAAATCCTTTCTCCGCGACCACAACGGGCAATTCCATGTATAATGTAACTTGCACCCGGCCCTCCCCTTAAAAAACATGAACTCATTGTTAGAAATCATTGATCTTTCTCACAACTTCGGCGGCCTGCGGGCGGTGTCGGAGTTTGGCTTAACGATACGGGAAGGCGAGCTGGTGGGCCTAATCGGCCCCAACGGCGCGGGCAAGACCACCATCTTCAATCTCATCACCGGAGTTTTTCGCATTGCTCAAGGACGCATCCATTACCAGGGCGAGGACATCACCCAATGGCCCAGCCACCGCATCACTGCCGCGGGCATTGCCCGCACGTTCCAGAACATCCGGCTCTTTAAAGAGTTGAGCGTGCTGGACAACGTGCGCCTGGGGGCCTTTTCCCGGCACCGTTATTCTCTATTTGAGTCATTGTGCCGCAGCTCCAATTTTCGGGAACAAGAAGAAAGTCTGACCCGGAGGGCCTATGAGCTGCTGGACCGCTTTCAACTGGCCCGTTACGCCGACGCCCCCACCCGCAACCTGCCTTACGGAGAGCAGCGGCGCATCGAGATCGCCCGAGCCTTGATCAGCAATCCCCGGCTGCTGCTCCTGGACGAGCCCGCCGCGGGCATGAACCAAGCGGAAGCTGAAGAACTCATCCGGCTGATCAGAGAATTAAAAGAGGAGTTTTCCCTGACCATCCTGCTCATTGAGCACCAGATGCGGGTGGTCTTGAACCTCTGCCAGCGGGTTACGGTGCTGGACTTCGGGGAAACCATCGCCTCCGGGCCACCCCAGGAAATCCAGCGCCACCCCAAGGTCCTGGAGGCTTATCTGGGGCGGGACGGGGCTTTGGCGGCAGACTAAGAGTTGTAAGTGACCAGTGATCAGTGACCAGTGACCAGTAATCAGTTTTAAAAATTGGCCGGTGGCTAATGGTTATTTTTTTTCGGCTTGGAAAAATTCCTGTAGGGTGCACCGCGCGCACCCGCTTTGCGGCTCATTTCGGAAGGCCAGTTAGGCGGGCACAGAGGCCCGCCTCACCAATTATTGCATATTTTATACTTATAGCCTTCGGCTCCGGCTGAAGCCTGCGGCTGCATTTCTTAAGCTGTAAAAAGCTGACCGCTGATAGCTTCTTATGAAACCCTTATTGGAAGTAACCGACCTGTGGATCTCCTACGACCGCATCGCCGCGGTGCGGGGGGTGTCTTTTGCCGTGGGAGCGGGAGAGATCGTCACCCTCATCGGAGCCAACGGCGCGGGGAAATCCACCATTTTACGGGCCATTTCCGGGCTGACGCCCACGGCCCGGGGCCGGGTGGTCTTTGAAGGAGAGGATTTAATCAAGCTTCCTGCCCATCTCCGATCCCAGCGGGGCATCGCCCACGTCCCCGAAGGCCGGGGGATTTTCGGGAATTTGACCGTTCAGGAAAACCTGCGTCTGGCGGCTTACGCCCGGCGGGACCACGAGATCTTTGCCGATATGGGAGAGGTTTACCGCCTCTTCCCCCGGCTGGGGGAACGCCGCCTCCAATGGGGCAACACCCTGTCCGGCGGCGAACAGCAGATGCTGGCGGTGGGAAGGGCCTTGATGAGCCGGGCCCGGATGCTCCTCCTGGATGAACCCTCCATGGGCCTGGCCCCCATGCTGGTCCGGGAGATTTTCCGGGTCATCAAGCGCATCAACCAGCAGGGAGCCACCATCCTCCTGGTGGAGCAAAACGCCCACCTGGCCCTGGAGGTGGCCCACCGGGCCTATATCCTGGAGACCGGGGAAGTGGCCCTATCCGGGCCTAGCGCCGAGCTGCGCCATCATCCCCAGGTTCAGGAAGCATATCTGGGCGGAACTTAGTTATTAGGGGAAAAGGTTAAAAGGGAAAAAGGCGAAAAGGGATAAGGTTTTTTTCTCTGAACCTTATCCCCTCTTCCCCTTTTAACCTTTTAGCCTTTTAACCCCACGATTAACGGCTCAATCTTCTTCAATCTTCTCCATATGGTGCACTCGCAAATATAGCCCTACTCCCAAAGAAGAAAGTTCTCCGTAAATCATGACATTGTCCATGCGCTTGAGAGGATATTCCTTGACCTTATGCTGGTCCAGGGCCGCCAGGTCGAAGTATTCCCGCATCTCCGGGGCGCCGTAGGTGGCGAACCATTTGAGGCGGTACCACCCTAAAGGGTGGCGAGGGTAGGAGAGGTAATTGCGCACCATGGCCGGGTCATAGGTGAGGAATTCCCAGAAGTAGGCGGGCACCCGGACTTTCTGGCCGGCTTGCAGGCCGGCTTGGGAAGCATCGAGGAGTTGACCGTAAGAAATGAGGGTGTATTCCTGGGGTGAAAAAGACCCGGGTAGAGGCCGCAGTTCCCCGCAGGCCGCGCCTCCAAGCAGGACTGCAGCCGCTATGACGGCCTGGAGCAGCCGTGTGGGGGAATGGTTCAGTTGGCAGGATTTTTTCATAAGGTTGTCAGTGGAGATACTTTAGCATAGAATTAGTAAAGAAAGGAGACTCAATCATGGCCTGCGCCATTATTATTCGCTTCCATGACGGTTTCCAGTCCTACCTGGTGCTGGACGAAAACAACCCCCGGGAACTCTTGCGCCACTGGGGGTTTCAGGAAGAGTTCTCGGCCCGCCCCTGGCTGGGCTCCCTGGACCCGATGGATGCCCTGGAAGAATGGTCGGAAATGCTGGCGGAAGACCCCTTGAATTATCAAATTGCCGATGAAAACCACCAAGTTTTTCGCGTCGAGCGCTCCTGCTGGGATCATGTCGACATCTGGCCTAAAATCTAGAACCCGATAGAGGCTCTGGCAAATATGGTTTTTGTCATCCTGAACGAAGTGAAGGATCTCCAAATACGGGATTCTTCGCGGCGCTCAGAATGACAATTCCTGCCAACGGGGAATTTTGCAAGAACCTCGATGGAGTGTCCTTTTTAAAAGGATGGCCAATTATTTATTAGGGCCTGAAACAGTTCTGTCCGGTTAAAAAGCAGAAATAGTCCGAAAACGCCCTTAAATCTGTTACAATGGGTTTACCATAACCTATCAAACAGAAAGGAGAATTCGGACTATGGCCCATTGTAACACGATCTT